>ERZ1066123.1244-NODE-1244-length-15849-cov-6.965620_pt1 | contig 15849 bp, 13 predicted proteins | sample MGYA00382770_ERZ1066123 | MGnify/ENA primary metagenome ERZ1066123 (study PRJEB33369, sample SAMEA5778353) | biofilm metagenome | biome: Industrial cooling water; feature: Water cooling tower basin; material: Biofilm | place: United Arab Emirates | collected...
ATAATTAATAGTACTAGAGTTCTACGCAAAGAATTTTGGTGTGTTCTATGCATCTTATTTCTTTCTTTGCGACCTTTGCGACCTTTGCGGTTCGTTTCTCTTTCTCTGTGTACTCTGTGTCTCTGTGGTAAAAAAAGTAGCAGCTAAAAATAATTAAATTACATCTGCTCGCTTCTTTCTGCCAAAAAACCAAGAACCATCAAACTCACATCACTACGTTCACTTGGCAACATCGCCAAAACCTGATCAAAACTTTGCCGCATTTCGGCAAAACTAGATTGACCCTGACTAGTACTTGAATACTCAGCAAGTGCCGCGCGGTTTTTAGGAGTCGCTGGGTCAAGTTGACGTAATTTCACACGTAACTGCGATATTTTATTTTGAACTTGTGTATTATTAACTCTTCTAGCTGGTTTAGATTGATGTAAACGAATCAATTTTGTTACCAACTCCTCATTAGATACTGCATCGCGTCGAGCCATATGGGTATACATAGTACCCCCACCAGCATAAGCTTGCTGTAAATAAGCAGAAGCAATACCATATTGCCTACTATGTTGACGATAAGCTTTGATGCGTTGACCAATATTTCCAGGCAGTTTAGCAATTGCAACATCATTTCGCTGCTTCATGCATTCAGCATACACCTCCGCAGCAATATCCTCTGACACCTCGCTCCAACCACCTTTTTTCTGAGAATAAAACTGCGCCCAAGATTCATACTTCATTCCCAAAATCTTGTTACAGCTTAATCCCAGTTTTTCTTCATCTAAATTTTCTTGAGCATTAACTGTAGGCGCCAGTAATGCTAGTGCCGTCAAACTCGCTATTAATATTTTTTTCATTTTTGTTACTGTGGTTTATAAATAGTATTACTTAGGTTTTATAGCACTGCAGGTAATACTATTTACATATAGTAAGGTAGCTTTTGCCGCACCTACTACTAACTCACAAAACCATCCGTTACATCCGTTGTATCCGCTGCCAAAATATGTTCTGCCCCTTGCGGCGCCTCAAAAACAACCGCTTGGTTACTTTGTTCAATTGCTTGAGTGGGTATAATATCGCGCACTACATTCGGTGTCTCACTAAAATAAGAACCCATTAGTTTATTGTAATTGGAAGCAACCGCAAGGAAGGCGCCACCCAGTATATATATAGGTAAAGGCAAAGTAAAATCTTTTGCCCAGTCAAATAATTCGGCTAAAGCGAACAGTAGAAAAAAACAAGCAAACCAAACTGCCATATGTATACCCCAAAGCTGCGAATCATTATATATAATAATTTAACTTCAGCAATAGTGTATTAGTACCATTAAACTTAAAGTGGTAGATGCAATGGTTCCTTACGTACTTTTACTTTTGCAATATAGCTGCTCGTAACCGTACTAATTGTGCATACCAGTCTTTGAAATATGGATGCTCCTGAATTTTGGCAAATGCTTCAGGTGAAAGTGTTTTTACAAAATCGTTATGAACTACGATTGCCCGATTTAGTTTTTTAACATCAATGTAATTGCAGGTTGATACTGACTGAGACTGACAATCTGGCAGCAATTCTGATAGTGCAGTTTTGAGTTTATCTACTGCATCATCTGAGGCGCCTAATTCGACTAACGCTGTCTTAAATTTAACTTCAGCTACACCCGCTTCTGGTTTCCTAGCAATGAGGTCAATAATTACATTATTTTCGGTTGAAACCTCTTCACCCGTATTAGCAATTTTACCAAATTCTTGCTTTAAAGCTTCGGTTGTTACGAATGGTGAACCACTATTCAAATTGATGCTAACATTGGGTGCGTCTGGTAGAAAGACTTCTACGCCAGGATTATAGTTCAAAAAGCTAGATGAATCATCACTGCTGCCTGTTACGTTAAGCTTACCAGCATATGCGTTTTCGGGCATTGCTAACGCAGTACAAACAATTAATACTGCACTCAGATAAGTGGAAATACGCTGTCTTTTCATACGATTGTTGTTTTCATTTAAGTAGATAATTCAAGCTTTAAAACTGGAACGCAGAACCTGCGACAATTGTCAAGCCAGAGCCTTCATTCAAATTATCGGTGACATCTGTGAAAATGGCATTAATTACTAAAGGAAATTTTTTGATTGGTACTACTGAGGCGCCAACGTTTAAGCGGTTGCCAGTCCAACTGCTCACTAAAGAAATTTCGGGTGTGACTTGTAAACCTACACTTCCAAATAAGTTAGGGCTGTTTTCACGATTGAGAATTGCACCTTTAGAACGAAAGGCGCCGCTGCCAACACCTACAGAAATAGTCAAAGGTAGTTGATTTGATATAAGTGGAAACGCTTGAGTAACTACTCCGTAAACTGTCGCATTATTTGCACTACTATCTCCCCAGCGAATTGGGTTAGACCATCCAAATGCAGCAGCAGTGCCTCTTCCAAAATATTTATGTAGCTTGAAGCCTATTGTGCCACTGTCGCCAAAGTCAAAATCATTAAAATTACCACCACCAACGCTGGTGATATTAAAGTTAAACTCAACACCTAATGAGTTAATTGCGTCACCTTCACCAAAACCAAATGATAGCGAACCATCGACTCTATCGCGGTCTCCATCAAACGGAAATCTTACCCCACCACCAATATAAGCTTGTCTAGAACTGGCGCCGTAACCTGTCGGAGTCCCAGCACTCGAAGCAGGAGCAACCCTGCGACTCGTTCTAGTTTCAATGACAATAGGTTCTATTAGCAAATCTTGACGTGATTTATTAAGTTCTCCAAAACTATCCCCAACAGTTCCCGAAGAATCTGTTTGAGCTACCTGTTGCTGAGAAAATGGCTTCAGAGCATTTAGTAACTTTGAATAGCGTTTCGAGTCTTCTTTGTTAGAAACTTTATTGAAATCTCGATTAAATTCAGATAACGATATAGGTTGCTTTACAATTAGTTCTCTTTGTACGTCAGCATATCTACTGCGTGCATGAGCGCGTAACTTCTCAAGAAGTTGATTTTGCGATGAAGTTACGTCAGTTTTATCAAGAGTTGCTACTTCTGGTTTTTCCTCTACGATAAAACCGTAGCTAGCAGTCGAACTCAGCAAAACAGCTGAAAATAATCCAAGTGCTATTAGTCTACTGATATTACATATGGAACTTCTATGCTTAAGCGAAACCACGGTTGTATTTATTTTTTTATTCCGATTCATTTAAGGAACTCCTCATACCATTGAAAGTGGTATGTGTCTTTAATTACATGGACATGTACATAGAATTCCCAGAAATCATGCAAAACTAACACAAAATAATAATTATTTTCTTGACAAATCTAAGATTATATTCATTGATAAAAGCAAAATTAAACAAAAATAACGGTCTGTACGTAGTAGTACAAACCGCTATTTTATCCTGGAATATTAGGGAGGGGCAGGCAGGGATGCCTGCTCTACAAGAGCGGAATTTTAAGGTAACTTGTTTAGCCAGGGACTTACACAAACGTTCAACTTTTCACCCAATTTAAGTATTTGTCGATATTGGGCTGTATCTTGATGGTTTGCTATGCTTGCTTTTACTTTGGGTAGTACATGGGTTTGTAGGTAGTGGAAGTAAAGTTCCTGCGCTCTGTCTAGAGATATACCGATATTAAGTTGATGTGCAGCATAAACTAAACGCTCGAACTGTTGAATATCTGTTTCTAAGTTGCCGTAGGCATCATGTAGTAACTGCCAAAGGTTTCTGAGAATCACTTGTTCTAGCAAAACTTTCCCTTCTGGGATATTTAGTCTACACCGTAGGTGTTTTGCTTCGGTGACTGCTGCTTCTAGCTCTACAAGATGGTTTGTAATATTCGCGCGTTCTAAAATGTCTTGTTCTAATGCGCGTAATATTGTCATGCAGCGATGCCCTAAAGCAATATCTGCCGCTACTTGCAATTCTTGTGGCGCCGACAAACCATCGCGATGGAATGCCATTAAAATACCGTAATTATCCCGATACGTTTGTGTGTAAAGTTGGTCTAGTCGGCTTAATGTTTCTTGGCTCAATAACCGCATAATTCGGTGGCGTTCTTCAGCAAAGAGATTTTGTAAATTATATGCACCATCACCGAATAACTGCGTCATTACCAAAATAGTATTTGCGGCTGAAGCAGATTGTAGACCGTTAAACAACTTTTCTTTCAAGTTGCTGTGAGCGCGTCTTCCCTCAAATTGTTGAATGCAGCAGTGAAAATCCCATCCACCCAGATGCAAAACGGCAAACTCCAAATGTTCGCTTTCCCAGGTAATTTCTGATACTAGATTCAAATGTCCAACCGCCATAGTCATGGCGCCCATACGTTGCAACTCTAAGTCTTGTTCGGAGACTGTATAGCAATATATGTGTTTTTGGTAATTGGATTTTTGATACTGTGACTGCTTGTTAAACAGTGAGCTAATAGCGTATTGGGCAGCAACTTGTCTAAAGTTAACTTGTGCTGTAATTACAAGCTGTCGATAAACTTCGGCACCATGTCCAAATAATTCTATATTGCTAGGTGCCCCATTTAAACGCTTGACAAATTTATGTTCAAGCTGTACTCCAGCGACATCACCAGCAAGTTCTAACGCACGAGCAGCATAGCGAAGAATTTGTGTACCTTCAGGACGCGAAATTTCTTCAAAGAACCAACCACAACTTGTAAACATCAATAAAGAATGACGCTGCATTTCTAATAAACGCAGTGCATCAATTTGTTCCTCTTCTGTCAACTTGTGGTTTTGGTGACGATTCAAAAAACGATTAATATTTTCTTGACTACGGTCGCCAATGACTGCAACATACTCATCACGTGCTAACCAAGGGTCGGTAAATAATTTTCGACCATAATCTTCGTAAACTTTTATTAACTCATCGCGTAACCAATTTAAAGCATCGCGTAATGGGCGCCGCCATTTTAAATGCCATCCAGGGGCGCCACCGCAACCACAATCTTCTTGCCACCTATCAACACCGTGAGCGCAACTCCAAGCGGTAATAGGTTTTAACTCAACTTCCCAAGTTGGCTGACTTAAACTTAGGTAATGAGCAAAGTTTGTCACCGTCCAACCACGGTGAGGAAATTCGCCAATAAAAGCAAACGCGAGTGTCTTCTCAGTTCCACCTTTGTGATGTCCAAAGGTTTCACCATCAGTTGCCACCGAAATTAATTGTGAAGAACGATGATCCCCGCGTACTGCTGCACCGATGCGTCCAGCAAAATGACTTGAATTATAAACAACATCACTAAATCCCATATCGCGAGAAATCGGACCATCATAGAAAAAGATATCTATAAAGTCCTGTTTCCTTTCCCCCTTCAAATAACACCGATATGGACGTGTGGGATCAATTTGACTTCCACCTACTTCTTGCCATTCTGTGTTTGGGTTATCGTGAGTTGGAATTAAACGACAGCGTTGTGCTTGTGATGGTGCCAGAACTATAAACTTGATCCCTTCATAGATCAAAGCTTCTATTGTTGGATAATCTACAGCAGCTTCAGCCAGCCACATCCCTTCGGGATCACGTCCAAATCTGGCTTTGAAGTCTGCTTTACCCCATCGAATCTGCGTATACTTATCACGCTCGTTCGCCAATGGCATGATGATGTGATTGTATACCTGTGCTATCGCGTTCCCATGACCATTGAGTCGTACAGAGGATTTCTTGTCAGCTTCTAAAATCCGCTGATAGACTTCAACATCGTGTTTTTCTAACCACGACATCAAAGTGGCGCCGATATTAAAACTCAAATATTCATAATTATTAATGATCCCCACGACTTCGCCCCGGTCGTTAAGCACTCTAGCAAAGGCATTCGGACGATAACACTCGTGATGAATCCGCTCATTCCAGTCATGAAAAGGCGCGGCGCCGCTTTGACGCTCAATCGCATCCAAATAAGGGTTTTCGCGTGGTGGTTGGTAAAAATGCCCGTGTACCGCAACATAAACACCCATAGCAGTAGATAGTGGGTTTACATCAGTCGAATGCGGCATCGAAATTGAGCCAGAGCTAGCTGGCAGTTCAGCAGCAGAAGTCATGCAATATTATTCCAGTGTTTTGATAAACTTGCGCTTTTGTACTAGACAGTCGATATAAAATTCTCTACAGTTGCGTACCCACAAAATCAGTACATATAACAACTATTCAACGTTAAATCCTTATTGTCCTATATTAATTCTACTTTTGTGGGTAATCTACATCACCTTGGGGAGGGATTTTTGAAGGCACCAATATATCCTGAGAATTTGAAAAGCCTTCACGCAAAGAAACCCGGTTTCTACGTACAATATTCGTTTATAGCACAAATTATCGGCAAAGAAACCTGGTTCCTAAGAATTTTAATAGTCTCTTAATTTATTAAACAGCATAGCTAAGATATAATCTTGTTTTTTGTTTAAATTTTTGCTAAAAATGATTATGAATCTGAATTAAAACATAATTAAACTTTACAAAAGAAAACAAAAAGAAAAAACCGTAAAAATTCGGAGCCATGTACGCATATGCAAAAGACTATGCTAGAGACTTAGTTATGAGTACTCAGCACTCAACACTCAGCACTCAGCACTCCTAACTCTTGAAGAAGGTGAAAAATGTCAGTCAAAAATAAAATATTCTTAGTGTTGTTACTATTTATTCCTGTTTCTCTAGCTGCACATTATCTAGAGTGGGGAGAGTTGGCGGTTTTTGTTACAGCCGGCTTGGCCATATTGCCTTTGGCTGCTTGGATGGGTGCAGCTACAGAAGAAATTGCCGTTGTTGTTGGTCCTGTGCTTGGTGGGTTATTAAATGCCACCTTTGGTAATGCAACAGAACTAATTATCGCCTTAGTGGCACTCAATGCTGGTTTAATCGATATAGTTAAAGCCAGCATTACAGGGTCAATCATTGGTAACTTGTTGCTGGTTATGGGTTTAGCGATGTTACTAGGTGGGTTACGCTATAAAGAGCAAAAGTTTCAGCCAATTGTTGCGCGTGTAAATGCAGCCTCAATGAACCTAGCTGTAATCGCGATATTATTGCCAACAGCTATGAACTATACATCGCAAGGAATTAGCGAGCAAACACTACAAAATTTCTCATTCGCCGTAGCAATAGTATTGATAGTTGTCTATGTATTAACTCTATTATTTTCAATGAAAACTCACTCATATTTATATGAACTAGGTGTTGCCGAAGCCGAAACCGAAACCGATGCATTAGAAGCTACGCACGGAAAGCCGAATATGTGGCTTTGGACGGGTGTACTATTAGTTTGTACTTTGTTCGTTGCAATTGAGTCAGAACTTTTAGTTGATTCTTTAGAAGTTGCCACATCACAACTTGGTTTAACTGCATTATTTACTGGGGTAATATTAGTACCTATCGTGGGTAACGCTGCTGAACACGCAACAGCCGTTACGGTAGCCATGAAAGATAAAATGGACTTATCGCTATCGGTAGCAGTTGGTTCGAGTATGCAAATTGCTCTTTTCGTGGCGCCTGTACTAGTTATCGCAGGTAAGTTGCTCGGTCAACCAATGGACTTAGATTTTAATCCATTTGAACTAGTAGCCGTAACCGTATCAGTACTCATTGCCAACACAATCAGCTCCGACGGTAGATCAAACTGGTTAGAAGGTACTTTACTACTAGCAGCATACACAGTCCTAGGATTCGCCTTCTTTTTCCACCCAGTACCAGCAATTATCTAATATTCCACTATTCCACGTCATCAATCCCGATACGTTGTAGCACAGGCATCCCTGCCTGTGTAGTCATATCATTTTTTAACCACAAAGACACAAAGGACACGCTCGTACACAAAGGAATGTAGAGACGTTACATGTAATGTCTTTAGAAGGTTGTGATATTTACTACGGCGCCTAATTTTCATGAAAATGCGTCTTTTGATAGATTTTCCGTAAAAAGTTTGTCCCGCACGTGTATATATAAAGTAGCTACTCTTCAACTCACAAGCTTATGTACGGACAACCAAGTAACCCAAGCAACACTCCTATATTTGAAGGCTTTTTTTTGCAAATGGTAATGCCAGAGCAGCAAGATAAATGCCAGGAAATTGTTACTCAAGTACTTGGTTCAGATTGGAAAGTGAAACTCATTGGCGATAATCGCACCGAGTTTGAAATTACGAGTCAGCATAATTTATCATCACAACAAGCTTGGGACAAAGCTTATAATTTGCGCTCTCAACCAGGTGTAGTGTACGCAGAACCACTGTTTGCTGTTCCTGTAGCTATGCCAGTACAGCCAACCCAAAATTTTAATCAAGATACAAATCAACCTTCACGGCGCCTTACAGGATTTGCCGACCCAAGCCAACAAAATAATCAACAAAATTTAAACGATGAAAGCAGCGATGTTGATTGGCCTTTAAAGCAACTTCGCGTCTTTGAAACATGGCAACGCTTTTTCCCTGACCCCAATAAATTGCCAGGAGATGGAATTGTTATTGGGCATCCCGACACTGGTTATACACCACATCCAGAAATTATCTCAAATCTACTTCTAAATAAAGCCTTCGACTTTCTTAGACAAGACAAAGACCCAGTAGACGAGCTTGAAACATCTCCAAATGAAATAATCAACAATCCTGGTCACGGTACATCAACCGCTGGCGTTATTATTAGTACTAGAGCTTCACAAGCAAATTACCCAACCGCCAAAGGCGTTACGGGCGTGGCGCCTGGTGCTAAATTAGTTCCCTTACGAGTCTCTTTATCAGTTGTACTAATCAGTATTATTAATATTTCAAAAGCAATTGAATACGCAGCAGACAACGGTATTCACGTAATTTCAATTAGTTTAGGAACAGCTTTTCCTAGTCAGCGCTTGCGAAGTGCAATAATTTATGCTCAAAAGCGAGGTGTAATTATTGTTGCCGCATCTGGCACAGCAGTTCCTTTTGTAGTTTGGCCTGCTGCTTACGAAGAAGTCATCGCCGTCACAGGTTGTAATGTGCGACGCGAAGTATGGTCGGGTGCATCACGTGGTAGACAAGTAGATGTAACGGCGCCAGGTGCAGGTGTTTGGTACGCAAAAACCAACAAAACCGATACCGGATTAGAATATGACATTAACCAAGGTGATGGAACATCATTTTCAGCACCATTTATTGCGGGTGTAGCAGCATTATGGCTTTCATATCATGGACGCGACCAACTTATTCAGCGATACGGCGCCGAAAAAATACCCTTCATATTTAATCAAATATTGCGCGATAGCTGTGAAAAATTTCCCACATGGAAACCCAATAGATTTGGTGAAGGACTTGTAAATGCCGAAAAAGTACTAGACTCACCATTACCAGACAATCAAAATCAAGCACTTATGGCGCCAGCATTTGCACTACAACAACACTCACCAATAGATAACGGCATAAATACATTCAACCATCTATTCGAGCAACAGCTAGTAAATAACCAGCCAGAAGATTCAGAAGAAATACCCGATAACACAATGCTAAAATTATCTTTAGCTCAATTATTACAAACAACACCAAGCGAACTACCCAAACGAATAAAAGAAATAGGCAAAGAACTAGCATTTCACTTCGCCGCAGACCCACAACTTTACAACCAACTTACTCAAACAATACAGGCGCCTAAACCAGGTGTAGCAAGCTTCAAAACACAACAAGACCCATCTAATAATTTAAACAACCTACGCACACGCCTATTATCACAAGGCACATCTGAAGTCCTAAAAAACAAAATAAATTAAAATTTTAATGCCATAACTCCACCTATGTCATGCGCTAAGGCTTCTTGCTAAAATTGCCAAGTCTGTTTCAACTTAGCAGAGTGTTTTATAAATTAATTTGAGTGGGACGGGCAAGGATGCCCGTTCCACAAGATTTTGCACAAGATTTTGCACAAGATTTTGCACAAGATTTTGCACAAGATTTTACACAAGATTTTGTGCTTTGAGGTTTTTAGGCTGAAGAAGATGCCAACCCGTTATGACGAAGTAAGGGTTCGGTGCTTGGTTCGCGTCCTCTGAAGTTTTTGAAGACTTCCATTGGGTGTTTGCTTCCACCTAATGCGAGTACAGTTTCGCGGTAGCGTTTTCCTGTATCTTTTACTGCTGCTTCATTTTCTAAGCCTGCTTCTTCAAATGCGGCGAAAGCATCGGCACTTAATACTTCTGCCCATTTATAGCTGTAGTAACCAGATGCATATCCACCTGCGAAGATGTGACCGAAGGCACATAAAAATGCGTCTTCTGGTAAGGGTGGAATAACTGTGGTTGTTTTGGCAATACGCGCGCGGAGGTCTGAGGCTTTTTCTTCACCACCTGGTTGATAGCTGTTGTGAAGTTCTAAGTCTACTAAGCTAAAGTGAACTTGACGCAATGTTGCTGTACCGCTCATGTAGTTTTTAGCAGCGAGTAGCTTTTGGAAGTAATGTTCGGGTAATGTTTCACCTGTTTCATAATGTTTCGCCATGCCAAACAATGTTGGACGCTCGTAACACCAGTTTTCCATAAATTGGCTGGGTAGTTCCACGGCATCCCATTCAACGTTGTTGATACCTGCTGCACTTACATAATCTACTTTTGTAAGCATGTGGTGCAAACCGTGTCCAAACTCGTGGAATAAAGTTTCGACTTCGTTGAATGTCATTAAGCTGGGTTGACCATCAATAGGTGGAGTTTGGTTACATACCAAATACGCTACAGGTAAACGAGTTGTGCTTGTACCATTTTGGGTTATCTTTGCCCGGTTAATACAAGTATCCATCCAGGCGCCACCACGTTTTTCAGCAGGACGACTATATGGGTCAAGATAGAAGTAAGCAATAGGGGAACCTGTATCATCAGATATTTGGAAGTAGCGAACATCAGGATGCCAAACGGGTGCTTGTCCATCAACAGGAGTAACAGTAACACCAAATAATCTTTGTACTAACCCAAACAAACCATCAAGAACTTGAGGTAGTGGGAAGTAAGGACGTAATTCTTCTGCTGTAAAATCAAATTTAGCTTCACGTTGACGTTCTGCCCAAAAACTAACATCCCAGTGTTTAAAGTCTGATGCTTCAGGGGCGCCTTTTGACGCTGCAAATTCTTTTAGTTCTTCTAACTCTTTGACTGCTGCATCATAAGAAGCTGCGCGTAGTTCTTCGAGTAACTTTTGTACAGCTTCAACGCTTGGCGCCATTTTGCTCTTTAAGCTAACCTCGGCATAATTCTTATAATTCAGTAACTGTGCAAGTTCTTGACGCAATTCTAAAATACGCTCAATCAGAGGATTATTATCTAACTCACCCGAAGACGCGCGTGTTAAAAACGCTTTATATACTTTGGAGCGCAAATCACGACGAGTACTGTGCTGTAAAAAAGGGCCAAAGCTAGGAGAGTCAAGCGTAATTACCCAAGGACCCGAATCTGGTGTAGCATTTTCTTCACCCGTAGCGCGCGCAGCTTGGGCAGCAAGACTTACTAAACTTGGTGGTAAACCTTGTATTTCATCTTTGCTTGTCAACTTCAAACTAAAAGCTTTAGTCGCATCAAGCACATGGTTAGAAAACTTCGTCGAAAGTTCCGCTAACTCCATTTGAATAGCATTAAAACGTTCGCGTGCTTGCAAGTCTAAACCAATACCCGATAGTTCAGCATCACGAATAGCAGAGTCAACAATACGCTTTTGAGCAGGTTCAAGCGTTGCCCATGTATCACTATTGCGTAGAGATTTGAAAGCGTTGTAAACAGGTTGACTTTGGCTGAGTTTGTTAGAAAACTGTACTACTTTTGGTTGAACTGTTTCATAAGCTTCGCGCAACTCATTACTATTTTTTACACCCATAAGGTGACTTACGGCGCCCCAAGTCCAGTACAGACGTTCAGAAATTTTTTCCAATGGTTCAACTAAACCGCTCCAAGTTGGCTGTACGTTACTTTCTAGCTTAATAAGTTCCGCATCTAGTTCGGTTATCAACTCAGTTACCGCTGGTACTACATGCTCTGGTTTAATTTCTGAGAAGGGGGGTAAACCGGAACCTTTTAATAAAGGATTACTCGATATGGTCGCTGTACTCATAGAATTTGTGTGAGACGAAGCCTGTAAAAATTGATTATCCTTATAATGTAGCGATTATGGCTGAATTTTTAACTACCAGATAGCCGAACCTGGCAACGGATGTAACGGATGGTTGTAGCATAGGCGTCCTCGCCCGTTCAGAATACCAGCACTGCTATTATGTATTACTGAGTGATATTTATTAAGACACAGAATGAGTAAAAAACTAAACAAAATAGACATGCTTCTATTAAAATCTTTAGTTGAAAAACCGCTTTATGGCTTAAAGATTGAAGAAGAATTTAACAAACTTTATAATTCTGATTTCACCATTAGGAGTCTTTATCCTAATCTTGAGTGGTTAGAGAAAAACGAGTTTATTTCCTCCTGGTGGGTGGAGGAAGAATTTCAGGGAGGAAAAAGGCGCCGATGTTATGAATTGACTCCTAAAGGCAAGCAAGCTTTGGAGAAGTAGCGAGTGGCGCCGATACAAATAATACTTTTGTATCACAAATGGACTTGCAGCTTTGCATTCCCTTCTGTTAATTTAATTTTTTCTTGCGAGCAACGTCTTGCCCAGAAAAACTAATTTCTCCTTTCTGGCTAATGCTTATTTTAGTATTAGGGAAACTGCGTTTTGTCAAAGACCTAACTAAATCAATAGTTTGCCCGTACTTATCAACCTGGGGAATTCCAGTTTTATCTAATCGAATTGAATCAATTTTACCAGATACAAAATCACCGTCTTGGTTGATTTTGGCTTCGAGAACTAAAGAATCTCCTTTTTCGGCAGTGGTAGAAAATGTTTTATATCCTAGGAAGTTACCTAGGGAGTATGCAATGAGTTTACCTTTGTATACTTCCATTGCGCGCGGAACGTGTGGACCGTGACCCAAAATTAAATCGGCGCCTGCATCTACCATACTACGAGCGAATAATATAGAATTACCTCGGTTTTCTCCATAAAAATATTCGGTTGCATTACGAACTTGGAGTGCATCACTACCTTCGGCGCCAACGTGCATTGATATAATAACTATCTTGGCTTTTTGTCTTGCTTGGTTAACGAGTGCTTTGGCTTTTTGAATATCTTGAACTGTATTACAGTACTCGTAAAAACAAAATCCTATCCAAGCAACAGGAATGTTCTTGACTTTAGTGTAAAGAATCTGATTTTTGGCGCCTACAGTTTTGACCCCAGCAGCATTTAAATTATTAACTGTATCAGAAAACCCTTTTTTTCCAAAGTCCATCGCGTGGTTATTGGCAACACTCATTACATCAAAGCCAACTTGCGAAAACAAACTTGCATATTCTGGTGGAGAACGGAAAGCAAACACCGCTCCTTTTGTTGTATCTTTGGTAGTGTAAGGATGGTTCGTTAAAGTACTTTCGTAGTTACCAAATAGAATATCTGAATTTTTCAGCTTATCTCTAACTGGTTTAGGAAAAAGCTGGTTAGGATTTCTAGGAAGACGGTAATCAGGAAAATTTGTTCCTGCGACAATATCTCCCACAGCTTTGATTGTTATATACTTATCTTCAACCTTTTCTAATGGTTTTTTGTTGTTGATGTTAGAACTATTAGAGACGGTAAATGATGAAGTTAGCAGTGAAATAACAGCTAAACCTGTCAAGTGAATAAAATAATTTTGTTTAAAAAAAGTCATAGATATACGCAGCTATAGCCAAGCTTCCCAATAGTCTGTAATTATTAAAACACCCGTGATTTGTTGTTTTCCGGAATAATGAACAACTGCTTGTGGAATGGGCATCCTTACTTGTGGAATGGGCATCCTTACTTGTGGAATGGGCATCCTTATTTGTGGAATGGGCATCCTTGCCCGTTCCTATATTTAGGCAGGCAAGGATGCCTACCCCACAATAAAATTTTGGAGACTTTTTTGTTGAAAAGTTCCTGAAAGATTAAACTGAGTTTTGTTAAAATTGTATTTATTTAATTTGCAATATAGTTGAGTGAAGATACGTATTTTATTAACTATTATCAGAGAATATATAACATTTTTACGCAACAATGGAAAAATATAGACGGTGCAGTTGACATCTCGGCGCCACTTCATCTTCTAGCATTTGTACTAAACCAAGGCTATGCAGTTTAAACTTAATCAAACTAGGTAATTTGACGTAATTTGATGCGGTTGCGACTTGTTTCATCGCTGCTAATAACTCTGGTTGCTCAGTAAGAATAAGTAACTGGCGCCGTAAATAATCTTTATAAATTCCTGCATCTGTTGCGGCTGTTTGCAAAACTTGCTCTAAGTCAACATCACCGCGCGCTATATAATAAAGGGCAAGGCGAACTAAAAACGGATGTCCTCCTATCATAGACATTAACTGTTCTACTTCAGTATTACCCCATTGAAGTTGATGGCGCCGTGCTAGCTCTAATATTTGTTCATGGGTAAATTCTGGTAACTCAATTGGTAAACCCACATTAAAAGGAGATTGGTTAATGTCCAAAGGTACGTAAACTTCGGTTGAGTGAACTATTATCAACCGTAACTTTTTCCAAATATCTCGACGTTTAGCTTCTTCATGCAGCGCGCGTAACAGCCCAAAAAAATCTCTATATATATCTGGATATTCAAAAACCCTATCAACTTCATCTAAACCCAAAGTCAATGGTTTATCCAAACTTGGAAGCAAATACTCTTCAAAATAAGCCTTACAAGCCATATTACTACCCAAGATACCAGCTAAATCCCAATAATTATCTAACTGATTTTGAATATTCACACTTTTAGCAACACTCGCACAGAACCATCGCAGAAATTTATCAGCACTAGTCAAAATTTGTTGTGAAGCAAGTTGAAAGTCTAACGTTACAGCATAACTATCATGAGATTGCGATTCATTAATAATTCTTGCCATTAAAGACGTTTTACCCATTTGTCTAGGCGCCTTTATGCGTATCAAAGAACCAAGCTTTCTAATTTCTTCGTAACAGCGCGTTTCTACAGGAGGACGGTTGATATAAAAAGGCGAATTTAACTCAACTTGACCCTCTGGTAGTTCTAATTGATATTGTGTATTTTGCTGCTGTGAGGGTGTTATATATTCATTTTCTAGAGAAAAATTAGCGACATCCTGCCATTCGAGTCCTAGCGCGCGGCAAATTTCAGTAAAATTAAGAAAATCTACAGGTCTACCATTAAGGAAACTACTAACTGTAGATTGTGAGATTTGCAAACTTTCCGCTAAATCAGTTTGACGGATATAACCGTTACGGGGTAGTGCTGATTTTACCTGTGATATACATTCTGGACGTACTCGAATTGAACGTGGCATCTTGGCACCGGGTTTTTTAATATAATTCTGCCATATTTATGAAAAAAGCTATTTATAAAGTTATCTTTCAATGAAGTGGTCGCCAATATGCACAGCCTAGATAATTTTAATTATTAAGAATTAATAAAATAAATAGTATATCAAATACTTTGTGTTTAATAATTACGTACTATCCAGGTTGCAAAAAGTTGAATTAAACTCATGATTGACCAAAAAAGAAGGAGCAGGTTATGGAAATTGTCACTAGCTGGATGGAAAAAGGTATAGAAAAAGGCAAGGTACTGGGTAAGGAGGAAGGTATAGAGATAGGTAGAGAAGAAGGTAGGGAAGAAGGTATGCAACTAGGTATGCAACTAGGTGAGCAAACTGGAACAGCAAAAGTATTTCTACGCCTACTTCAACGCCGTCTTGGAGATTTAAGTCCAAGTCAGCAGGAACTTATTCGAGGTATGAATGCACAACGTTTAGAAGAATTAAGCGAAGCGCTGTTAGATTTTAATTCAATTACAGATTTGAAGAAATGGCTCGCGCG
>ERZ1066123.1246-NODE-1246-length-15845-cov-6.856111_pt1 | contig 15845 bp, 9 predicted proteins | sample MGYA00382770_ERZ1066123 | MGnify/ENA primary metagenome ERZ1066123 (study PRJEB33369, sample SAMEA5778353) | biofilm metagenome | biome: Industrial cooling water; feature: Water cooling tower basin; material: Biofilm | place: United Arab Emirates | collected...
CTGGTACAACCGCCGGTGGTACGACTACACCGGCACCACCCCCGAGCAGATGGAGGGCTGGGGCTGGCAGAGCGTCCACGACCCGGACGTGCTGCCGCAGGTGCTGGAGCGGTGGAAGGCGTCCATCGCCACCGGCCGGCCGTTCGACATGGTGTTCCCGCTCCGGGGCAAGGACGGGGCGTTCCGCCCGTTCCTCACCCGAGTCGAGCCGGTCGCGGACGACGGGGGCCGGGTGGCCCGCTGGTTCGGGACCAACACCGACATCGGGGAGGTCCAGCGGTTGGAGGCGAGCGAGCGGGAGGCGAACCGGCGGCTCCGCTCGACGCTGGAGAGCCTGACGGACGGGTTCTGGCAGGTCGGGCCGGACTAGCGGTTCACCTTCGTGAACGACGCCGCCTGCGGGAGCGTCGGCCTGGACCGCCGGGACATCCTCGGCAAGACGGTGTGGGAGACGTTCCCGCCGGCCGTGGGGACGAACCTGGAGGTCCAGTACCGCCGGGCGTTTGAGGACCGGGTGACGGTCGAGTTCGAGAACCACTACGAGCCGCTCGGCCGGTGGTTCGCCAACAAGGTGTTTCCGACCCCGGACGGCGGGATCGCGGTGCTGACCCGCGACGTCACCGCCCGCAAGCGGGACGAGGAGACGCTGCGGCAGCAGACCGCCCTGCTGTGGGCGATCAGCGACACGACTGCGGACCTGATCTTCGCCAAGGACCGGGACGGGCGGCTGACCTTCGCCAACCCCGCCACCCTCGCCGTCCTCGGGCTGAGCGAGCGGGACGCCCTCGGCAAGAACGAGGCCGAGCGGGGCGGCGATCCCGCCCAAGCCGAGCGGATCATGGCGAACGACCGCCGCATCATGGCGGCGGGACAGCCGGAGGTGGTCGAGGAGGAGTTCACCGGGCCGCTGGGGACGCACGTCTACATGGCCACCAAGTCGCCGCTGCGGGGGCCGGGCGGCGAGGTCAGCGGCCTCGTCGGCATCAGCCGGGACGTCACCGACCGCCGGCGGGCCGAGGAGACGCTGCGGTATCAGGCCGACCTCATCCAGAGCATCACCGACAACGCCACCACCGCCATCTTCATGATGGACGCCAGGAGCCGCTGCACGTTCATGAACCCCGCCGCCGAGCGGATGACCGGGTTCGCCTTCAAGGAGGTCGAGGGCGGCGTCCTGCACGACTTCATCCACCACCACCGCCCGGACGGCCGGCCCTACCCGATGCCCGAATGCCCCATCGACCGGGCGCTGCCCGAGCACGGCGAGGTCCGGGACCACGAAGACCTGTTCTTCCGCAAGAACGGGGAGCCGTTCCCGGTCCTGTGCAACGCCCGGGTGATCTACAAGCAGGGGGTGGCGGTCGGCACGGTCATCGAGGTCCGGGACGTGACCGAGCAGCGGCGGGCCGCCGACGAACGGCTGCTGATCGAGCGGCGGTTCCGGACGCTGGTCGAGCAGGTGAAGGACTACGCCATCTTCACCACCGACCTGGAGGGCCGGGCGACCAGCTGGAACGAAGGCGTCGGGCGGGTCCTCGGCTACGACGAGGCCGAGTGGGTCGGCCACGACACCGTCCCGCTGATCTTCACCCCGGAGGCCCGGCGGGAGGGCGTCCCGCAGCGGGAGATGGGGGAGGCCGCAGCGACGGGCCGGGCCGGGAACGACCGCTGGATGATGAAGAAGGGCGGCGTCCGGTTCTTCGCCAACGGCACGACCACGGCCCTGCGGGGCGACGACGGGGCGGTGGCCGGGTTCATCAAGGTCATGCGGGACATGACCGAGCAGAACCGGCTGGAGGAGGAGTTGCGGGAGGTCGCCGCCCGGCTGTCCGAGGCCGACCGCCGGAAGGACGAGTTCCTGGCGACGTTGGCCCACGAACTCCGCAACCCGCTGGCCCCCATCCGCAACGGGCTCCAGATCATGAAGCTGGTCGGGGGCGACGCCGGGGCGGTCGAGAAGTCCCGGTCGATGATGGAGCGGCAGGTGAGCCAGATGGCCCACCTGATCGACGACCTGATGGACCTGTCCCGCATCAGCCGGGGCAAGATCGCGTTGCAGAAGACGAGGCTGCGGCTGGCCGAGCCGGTGGGCAACGCCGTGGACGCCAGCCGCCCGCTCATCGAGGAGCGGGGCCACGACCTCGCCATCGACATTCCGCCCGACCCGGTGTACGTCGACGGCGACCTCACCCGGCTGTCGCAGGTGTTCGGCAACCTGCTGAACAACGCCGCCAAGTACACCGAACGGGGCGGACGCATCCGGCTGGGCGTCCGGCGGGAGGGCGGCGACGCGGTGGTGGCCGTCGAGGACAACGGCGTCGGCATCCCGGCCCCCATGCTGCCGAGGGTGTTCGACATGTTCACCCAGGTGGACCGCAGCCTGGAGAAGTCGCAGGGCGGGCTGGGGATCGGGCTGAACATCGTCCGGCGGCTGGTCGAGATGCACGGCGGCACGATCGCCGCCGAGAGCGGGGGCCACGGGGAGGGCAGCAGGTTCACCGTCCGGCTGCCGGTCGTGCAGTCGGGCGACGCCCACCCGGACCACTCCTCCGATCCAAAGGCCACCGCCGCCTGCCGCCGCATCCTCGTCGTGGACGACAACCGGGACGGGGCGGACAGCCTGGCCGAGATGCTGCGGATCATGGGCAACGACACGCAGACGGCCCACGACGGCCTCGAAGCCGTCGCCGTCGCCGAGGCGTTCAGGCCGGATGTGATCCTCATGGACATCGGGATGCCCAAGCTGAACGGCTACGAGGCGTGCCGCCGCATCCGGGCCGAGCCATGGGGCAAGGGCACCGTGATCGTGGCCTGCACCGGCTGGGGGCAGGAGGAGGACCGGCGGCAGTCGCAGGAGGCCGGGTTCGACTCCCACATGGTCAAGCCGGTCGATCCCGCCGCCCTGGAGAGGATGCTGGCCGAGTTGACGGCGAGGACGGGGTGACCGGGCGTCACCCGTCTCCCCGGTCCTGGCACGAGTCGGCGTCCGCTCCGGTGAGGGTGTCCGCGGCAAGGTACACGGCCCGGACGGTTCCGGCAGCCGGTCGGCGGCGGCGACCGGGGTGCCCAGGGCCGCGTCCTCCCGACCCCACCCGTCCGCGATCTCGACGACCTCCTTGCGGGCCAGGTCCACCCGCCGGACCCGCTCGGGCTTGCCGCAGTGACACCACCCTGTCACCCGCGAGTTTCTTCTCGACGATGTCCTTCTCGACGGCGTACAGGGTGCGGATGGAGGCCGGGGCCTCGCTCGCCTTGGCCGGGTTGCGGGTCACCCCCACGAGCGTGGGGAAGTCGTGTTGGTGTCTCGATGCGTCGTGCCCGACGTGCGGTCCACCTGGCTTGCTCACGCTTCATTCGGCAACGTCCGTCCACCTCCACCAGCCACCACCCGCACTCGCTCCCAACTTCCCTCCCCCGCTCCTTCACGCCTTCCGACGGCGGATGCCGTTCACTCGTCAAGTCCCGCTCGAAGTTCGTACTGCCCCTTCGCAACCCTGCACAACGGGATAAACGGCGACCTCTCGCCCAGTCGTCATTCGCAAAATCAATACCGTTTTTCCGTCAAGCAATGCCAATACGCGATAGCTTTGCGAACAGTAGCCGGATAGTGGTTCGAGGCTCCAAATTGCTGTGATTCTTCCGCTTCGCCGTGCCGTTCCACGACTCTCGCCGTGGCGTTCTGCCTGCCGGTCGCGTTGCTCGACCGTCGAACTCTGGAGTTTCGCAATGCCCCTCTTGCGTCCGACACCGTCCCGCTTGGGGTTCGCCGTGCTGTTCCTTTCGCTATCCCTCGCTGGGGGCGAGGAACCCCGGCCTGCCGTGCCACGGCACGACGGCAAGCCCGCGGACACGACCAAACCGGTGCAGGTCTTTATCCTGCTGGGCCAATCCAACATGTCGGGCCTGGGCAAGATCGCGGGAGGGGAAGGGTCGCTCGAAAACTCGGTCAAGGTGAAGAAAAAGTATCCCTACCTGATCGATGACGCCGGAGAATGGACCGAGCGTAAAGACGTTCGATTCGTCCGCATGCAGCAGGGAAAGGGCCTGATGAACAACGAGTGGATGGCCGTGAAGACCGGCACCATCGGGCCGGAACTCGGGATCGGGCACGTGGTCGGCAACGCGGTCGACGCGCCCGTGATGGTGCTCAAGAGCTGCATCGGGAACCGCGCCCTGGGCTGGCACCTGCTGCCGCCGGGAAGCGAGCGGTTCCAGGAGGGCGACCAAGTGTATGCCGGCTACCGCGATGCCCCGAGTTCCTGGGCCAAAGGCACGGAGCCAACCCCGCCCGAGATCAAGGAGGGGACCGTCACCCTGAAAGGCGATAAACCCGAAGGTTGGTATGCCGGAAAACAGTACGACGACGACACGCGGGATGCGAAGAAGGTGCTGGAGGATCTCGACAAGCATTATCCCGGCGCGAAGAGCTACGAGGTGGCCGGCTTCTTTTACTGGCAGGGCGAAAAGGACGCCGGCAACCCGGTTTGGGCAGCTCGTTACGAAACGAACCTGGTTCAACTCATCAAGGCCTTGCGTAAGGACTTCAAGGCCCCCAATGCGAAGTTCGTGCTCGGTACGATGGGCGAATCCGTCAAGGGCGGCGGCGGCAACGGCGGCAAGATCCTCGAAGCGCAGCTCGCCGTGGACGGCACCGCGGGGAAGTATCCCGAGTTCAAGGGCAACGTGGCGACGGTCTACACCCACCCCCTGGCGCAAGGCGGGAGCGGAAACGGCCACTACGGCGGCAAGGCCGAAGTCTACATGGATGTGGGCGAAGCCATGGGCCGCGCGATGGTCGAATTGCTGAAGAAAGAGACCAAGTAACAGCGAGCCGCGACGCCCGGCGGAATCATCCTTTCCGTGGGCCGCGGGGAACCCGGATTGTCTGCCGATCCCGCTCTCGCGATTTCGGGTCGAGTCGAGCAACCTCGAAGGAAGGCAAGGCCGACTCGCCGCCTCCACATGCGAGGCTTGCGAAGCGAAACCCTGATGGCGTCGCACGCATCATGTTCGCGAGTGCTTGTAGCCTCCAGTGAAAATCCGTGAATGCCCGTGAATCGAGTTGCAATTTCGCGACAAAGCCAATGCATTTAAACGATCGAACTGCGTCTGTCACTGAGCGGATATATCTCATCGCCGACGTGGAGGACAATCATCGCCCTGTCGCGGTTCGGCGGCCTGCGGTGCCCGGCCGCAGTCACGACGCAACAGTTTGCCTGAAGCATCACGCCCAGACGACGGACGACCACTTCGACCGTGCGGTGGGCGGCGCAGAATCCGGCGCAGCAATCGACGGAAGGAAGTCGCAAGGAGATGCAAGGCGAGCCGCAAGAACCGACAACAGAAGGATTTACTGCGTTAGGTTGCGACTCGTCGCATTAAAATGATCGAACAATCAGCGGAGAGGGCGGGATTCGAACCCGCGGTGCAGTTTTACCCGCACGCCGCTTTAGCAAAGCGGTGCTTTCGACCACTCAGCCACCTCTCCCGGTGGTCCCGGCGGTCGAGCCGGGACGGTGTAATCCTAGCACCTCCGGCCGACGGCCACAATCCTTCGGCGGGCGGATTTCTCACCCCGCCAGGCACGCCCGCAGGAATCGCACGCCGTGCTCGATGTCCCGGTAACGGGCGGACTGGTCGCCGACCTCGCGCTCGATGCAGAGCGGCCCGCGGTAACCGACCCGCTTCAGGGCTTGCACGAACGCCCGCGTGTTCGTCTGCCCTTCCCCGAGCGGCACCTCCTCGCCCCACGTGCCGGGCACCTTCGGGCGGTTGGCGTCCTTCAGGTGGACGCTGCGGATGTCGGGGGCGAGCAGGTCCACGGCCCTGAGCGGGTCGTCCTTGTCGTAGAGCAGCATGTTCGCCGGGTCGAAGTTCACCTTCAGGTTCGGGCACTTCAGGTCGTCCAGCGTCCGCCGGAGCAGGGCGGCGGACTCCTGGCCGGTCTCGAACGCGACCGTGACGCCCACGTCTGCCGCGAGGCGGGCCACCGTCGTCAGCGTGTCCAGAAACGCCGAGCGGCCTTCGGCCCCGACGTCGGGGATGAACCCGGCGTGGAGCATGAGGTCCGTCAGGCCCAGGTCCCGGGTGCGGGCGAGCGCCCACTTGAACCGGTCGATCCGCTCGGGCCGGGTGGCGGGGTCGCCGAACCCGCCGGTGCGTTCGATCGTCTGGGGGGTGGTGTAGTCCTCGCCGGGGAAGCCGAGCATCGCCCCGCTCATGCGGAACCCGGCGGCCCTGGCGGCGGCGGGCATGGCGTCGCCCTCGTCCCAGGCGGCGTGGTGGGGGTCGCCGCACGCGACCTGCACGACGTCGATGCCGAGGCGGTCGAGGAACCCCTTCAATTCGGGAATGCTCGTCACCTGAAGCGACCAACTGCAGACGCCGATGGCCAGGGGTTCGATGGGCACGGCGGCACTCCCGGGGAGAGAAAGGGTGAAGGGTGTTATCTTCGGGGCGGCGGGGTGGGGTCGGCAAGGGAAATCATCCGGCGGACGTCGGGTGTCGAAAACCGCGGCACTTCGTCGGAAAGCCGGACCCGAGTCGGGTTTTCCGACAAGTTTTTCGGTGATGTCGCGAGGCAGAAGTGGGGCAGCGGAAAATTTTTAACCTATACCTGGCAACAACTTGCGACGCATATCCGGATGAAGTTTCGGTTCCGGCGCGCGAGATGCTTTCAAAGAAGTCGCCCAAGACGACGACTGCCCACAGTCGACACTTTCACGCGAATATCCGGATTCACGCTCCATCGCCCACGGAGCGCGGCCCGGGGGTTCCGGCGGGGACGGTTCGCCCAGCCGTCCACCGGAACCCCCGGTTCGGGCCGGGAATTCTTGCACCTTCGCATTCCCGAGTCGCAAGCGACAATCTGACTCGTCGCCGGGTTGCCGGCTACTCCGCCGGCTCGATCACGGCCGTCATCGACCCCTTGCAGCGCTTGATGGACGGGTCCGGGCCGTAGCTGTGGATCTGGTCCTGCTTCAGTTCGGCGTGTTCCATTGTCGTCGTCAGCACGATCGCCCGGCCGGCGGTGTCCACCTCGCGGGCCAGGAGGAATCCCTTCTCCAGCGGGTGCCCGAACAACTCCTTCAGCATCAGGATGACGTACTCGTAGCTGTGGTCGTCGTCGTTGAGCAAGATGACGTGGTACGGCGGCTGGAACCGGAGCTTGCGGTCGGTGGCTTCTTCGGTTTCCGGCAGGGTGGTCGACCCGCTCATGGCTCGGTCCCCCTTCAGGACTGCGCGGCGTTCGATGGCAGGATCGCGGACGGCGGCTCGTCGAGCCGGGTCGAGCCGGGGGCCGGCTTCAGCCCGTCCACCCGGCCGAACGCGACGATCGCGATGTCGTCGTTCTGCGCCCGGCCGGCCGCGTGCTGCCGCATGACCCGGACCAGCCGCTCGCCGGCGACCGCGGGCCGGGGTTCGTACAGTTTACCATCCGGGGCGAGCGCCCGCTTGACCCCCGGGAAGCCGAACATCTCCCCGGTCGGGCTGTTCGCGTCCGTCACGCCGTCGGTCATCACGACCATCGCCTCGCCGGGGTGCAGGGTGACGACCTTGGCCGCGTACTCGAACCCCGGCATCAGCCCGAGCGGGATGCCGCTCTCGGCGTCGGTGATCGCGTCCGCGAGTTCGCCCGTGGCGTAATGGAACCGCTGGGGGTTGATGTGCCCCGCGTTGACGATCGTGACGGCGTGCGTCTCCGGGTCGAGCACCAGGGCCGCCAGCGTCACGAACCGGTCGCCGATCCCGCCGCGGATGAGCTGGTCGTTCAGGAGAGCCACCGCCCGGGCCGGGGTCGGCTCCGTCAGCAGGCAGAACCGCGCCTCGGCGCTGAGTTTGGCCATCAGCAGCGACGCCGGCACGCCCTTCCCGGCCACGTCCCCGAGCACGACGGCGAGCTTGCCGCCGGGCAGCGCGATGAAGTCGTAGTAGTCCCCGCCGACGGTCTGGGCGGCGCTGTAGAAGCCGTAGAACTCGTAGCCGGGAATCTGCGGGACGGTCTGCGGCAGGAACCCGAGCTGGACCTTCTTCGCGATCTCGATCTCCTGGAGCTGCTTCTCCCGCGAGACGAGCGCCTTCATGGCGTCCGCCTTTTCGATCGCCACGGACGCGAGGTTGGCGACCGTCGTCAGCAGCTTCAGGTCGTCTTCCTTGAACTTCTTGGCGAAGTCCTGGGTGTCCAGCTGCAGCGCCCCGAGCGGCTTGCCGTCCGCCCCGGCGAGGGGGACGCACATCACGGACCGGATGCGGAACTCCGCGATCGACTGGGCCGCCCCGAGGTTCGCGTCCGAGGACGCGTCTTCGCTCAGGTAGGACTGCATGGATTCGAGGCACTTCCGCACGATCGTCTTGCTGAACCGGTCCTCGGCGGCCGCCGACCGGCGGTTCTTCACCGCCTTCGGGATCGGCCGGCCGGTCTCGTCGAGGAGCAGGATGAAGCACCGGTCCGCCTGCCGGAACACGCCGAACAGCGTGTCCGCGACCTGCGGCAGCAGCGCGTCGAGTTCGAGAACCTTCGACAAACTCACGCTGATGTCGAGCAGCGCCCGGAGCCGCTCGGACGGCTGCGCGTCGAGGAACTGCTGGGCCGCGTTCCGGTGGATCGAGTGCTGGACGGTGGTGACCGCTTGCTCGGCTTCGGACTCGGACTCCTCGCTGGACGGCGGCCCGCCCCGGCCGAACTCGCGGGGCAGCGGCGCGGGGCCGGCGGTCCGCTCGTCCTGGAACCGGAACAGGTAGTCGCAGATCTTGATGCGGTCGTCGTGCTTCAGCGCGACCGGCGGGCCGACTTCCTTGTTGTTGAGGAACGTCCGGTTCCGGCTCTTCAGGTCTTCGAGGACGTACTGCCCCTGGCGGAGCAGCAGCTGCGCGTGCTTCCGGCTGACCGAGTTGTTCGGGATGACGACCCCGCAGCCGTCGTCGCGGCCGATCACGATGCTGTCGCCGACCAGGGGGAACGTCTGACCCGATACCAGCCCGCCCGGCGATTTGATGAGGATCAGTGACGGCATTGGGCAACGCGAGTGCGGTGGGGACGGCGCGACAGTGCGATCTTACCGGTCCGGTCGGGTCCGGTCCAGAATTCTCCCCGCCGGCCGGGGGTTTCGGAAATCTCCTAAGATTCCCCCGGTGCCGGCGAACCACCGGGTTGAAACCCGTCTCCCCGTTCCGGGGTACGATTGGCATGAGGGGGGCCGCGTGACCCCAGACGACGACCTCGTCCGACGGTGCCTCGGCGGCGACCCGGCCGCCATGCGCGACCTCGTCGAGCGGTTCCAGAACGACGTGTTCGCCGTCAGCGTCCGGATGCTCACCCACCGGCACGACGCCGAGGACGTGGCCCAGGAAGTGTTCCTCCGCGTGTTCCGCAGCCTGAGCCGCTGGGACGCGACCCGCCCGCTCCGGCCGTGGATCCTGGCCATCACGGTGAACCGGTGCCGGACCTGGCTGGGGAAGCGCGGCAAGGTGCCGGAACCGGTCGAACACGTGTCGGACGTCCCCGCCCGCCCGGACGCGGAGCCGCCGTCCGAACTGACGACCGAGATCCGCACCGCCGTCGACGAGTTGCGGACGGAGTACCGCGAGGTGTTCGTCCTCTTCCACGAGCGCGGCCAGTCCTACGAGGAAATCGCGGACGTGGTTGATCGGCCGGTCGGGACGGTGAAGACCTGGCTGCACCGGGCACGGTCGCAAGTATTGGATCGGCTTCGCCGGCGGGGGCTGGGTCCGGAAGAAGTGAAGGAAGAGAAGCAAGGAAAGAGCTCTTCCTCCCCTTTCCCCTTGGGGGAGAGGGGCCGGGGGTGAGGGGAAAGCGTTCACGCCCGATGATGTTTGTTCGCCGGGGATGAATTGCCTTGCCTCGTGGGGCCTTCCCCTCACCCGGCCTGCGGCCACCCTCTCCCCCAAGGGGAGAGGGTTAGAATTGACTGATTCGAGAATGCCCATGCGACCCGAACCCTCCCCGAACCCGTGCCTCGAATTCGAGGCGGTCACGACCGCGGTGCTCGACCGCGACCTGCCCCCGTCCGCGCTCGAAGCTCCGCACGTTTCCGAGTGCGCTGCGTGCCGGGAACTGGCCGGTTCCGTGCAACTGTTGCTGTCCGCCCTGGCGTCGCCGTTGCCCGCGCCGCCGGACGGGTTCGCGTTCCGGGTCGTGTCCGCCGCCGTCCGCGACCGCAAACGGCAACTCCGACTCCGCTGGGCGAAGCGTGCCGGCGGGTTGGCCGTCGCCGCCGCGGTGGTGTTCGCAGTCTACCTGGGAACGAAACCGCCGGTTGCGGCGTCCAAACCGGAAGTGGCGGTGAACGTGCCGAAGCCAGAGCCGGTCCCGCCGCCCCGACCGGCGCGGGTGTCCGACAAACTCGCCGAGGCGGGCGAAGCGTTCGCCGCGATCACGCAAAAGACCGCCGACGAAGCCCTGGCCCCGACGCGAAACCTCTTCCCGATGCCGGAACTGGTCGCGTTGCCGCCCGTCCCCGAGATCGTCCCGCCGACGGACCCCCTCGCCCAGCTACCGGGTGCCGCCAAGGCCGGGCTCGAACCGGTAACGTCTTCGGCGAAGCGGGCGTGGAACGTGTTCGTCCGAGACGTGGTGCCGGGGAAGGGGAGTTCGTGAATGTCAACACGAGAGATTGTATGGCGTTTGAAGATGTATACCTCGTTTCTGATAAACTCGAAATCCCACCTAAAGAGGAGTTGGATGATTTCCAACAGTGGTTGTCTGCCCCTATTCCGCAAGGCTACATTGAGTATATGACGACGCTGGGAAGCGGATCGTTCTGCGATCTCATCGAAGTATTGACACCGACACAGATTCGCGAATCACGTGATGCGAAACAGATGTTTGTGCGCGAGTTTTATCGGCAATTTTGGGGCAACAGCGAAGGCACGCTCTCCCTTGAGCAAGCGGCAAATGGGATACTGTTCGCAATTAGCCTTGATGGGGATGAAATCTATTATCTGCCTGACACCTGCCAGCTTGTGGTCTTGCCCAGGCATGACAACGTGGTGTTTTGGCTAGAATCGGGGTTCTTTGACCCTATGCGTTGGAGTTCAGGAGCTCGGAGAAATCCAATAGTTCAGCCGAACTTCCGATACTTTGAACCATCTGGCGAGTGCCGAAGAGTTGTTGAGTTTTTCACTGCTGGGGAGTTCAACTTGGCTTCCCTTGCAAGCAGCATTCAAAAGCGTTGGGCGCTTCAGGATGTGCGGACAAGGGTCGAGGAGTATTGTTGGGTGATTTTCAGCAAGGCCATCCAGGGCCGTCTTCAATTGACCCAAGGGCCAGGCGACCAGCGCGTCGGTGTGAGAATTGACTACGACAATGAGTGCTCATCAGAAGTTGAAATGCTAGCGTCCGAATTGACCAGGATGGGATTTTTCGAGACTTGGCGACATCCAAGTGGTCAATAGTTGGGTTTCGCCAATCGTCATTCCGGTGGGTCTTCGCCGAAGCGGCTTGACCCACCCTACAAGAGTTCCTCGCCATGCCGATGATTCGTCGATACCTCGTGCTGGCTTTGCTCCTCGTCGCAGCGGGGCGGGCGAACGCCGATCCGTCCGACGAGGTGTTGCGGCTCGTGCCGGCGGACGCGACGATTTGCTTGCTCGTCCAGAACGCGCGCGAACACGGCAAAGCCCTGGAAGCGTCGCCGTTCGCGGCGTGGTTCCCCGCCTCGGAGGTCGGCAAAAAGCTCCTCGATCCGAAGGAAATCGACAAGCTCCGCGGGGCCGAGCAGTTCCTGAGCACCCTCCTCGGCGTGAAACTCGACGAGCTGCGCGACGACGTGTTCGGCGACGCCGTCGCGTTCGTCTACGTCGGCGGGCCGCCCGAGAAGCCAGACGACGAAGGGGGGCTGATGCTCATCCGCCCGCGGAAAAAGGACGTGCTCCTCAAGTTCGTCGACAAGCTGAACGACCTGCAAACGCTGTCCGGCGAACTCAAGGGGCTGTCGAAAAAGACCCACCGCGATCGGCCGTACACGTCGCGCGACAAGGTCGGCGGCGGGGCCGAGTTCTACGCCGTCGTCGGCGACGTGGTCGCGTACTCGCATCAGGAACGTCTGATCCGCGCCGTCCTGGAACGCGACGCGGACAAGGCCGGTTCCCCCATCGCGGCCGGGCTGAAGCGGCTCGGCGTGCGAGACAAGTTTCTTGTGGCCTGGCTGAACCCCCGGTGGTACGACGCCGCGTTCGCCGCCCAGGCGACCGCCACGAAAGACCCGGCGGAGAAGGCGTTTCTCGCGGAATTCCGCAAGACCTGGGCGACCCAGGACGCCGTCGCGGTGTACGCCCACCCGGCGAAGAACCTCGAACTCGGCGTCGCCGTGTCGTTCCCGGACGGCCGACTTCCCCCGCTGCTGGCCGCGTTCGGCGAGTCGTCGGACCTCGGGGCCGCGGTCCCGGCCGACGCCGCGGTCGCCGTCTGCGGCCGGGCGGACGTGCCGAAACTGTTGAAGGCCGTCGGCGCGTTCCTGCCGGAAGCCGCCCGCCGAGAAGTGGTCGACCACGTCGCCAAGACGATCGGCCCCGTCTTCGGGAAGGACAAAGTCCCCGCGATTCTGCGCGGCATCGGCCCCGACTTCGCCGCGTGGGCCACCCTGCCGGACGCCGGGGCGAAGACGTGGGTCCCCGGCGTCACCGCCGTCGTCAAGCTGCGGAAAGACCCCGACACCGGCACCGACGTGCCGAGGGCCGTGGCCCAGGCGGTCGAACTCGGGGCACAACTGGCCCGCGTCTCGTACAACCAGTCGCACGACGACCAGATGGAACTGTCCGAGGAAACCCGCGACGGCGTCACCGTCAAGTTCCTCGCGAACGACAAGTTCTTCCCCCCCGGCGTCCGCCCCGCCTTCGCCCTCCGCGGCGAGTACCTCGTCGTCGCGTCGTCCCCGGACCTCGTCTTCCGGTTCACCCCGCCCGCCCCCGGCACGAAGGCGGACGCCCCGCTGGTCCGCGTCTCGGCGGCCCGCATCCGCGCCTACGTCCTCGCCCACTCCGAGAAGGCCGCCGGCTTCCTGGCCCGCGAGCCCGCCAAGGACGTCGCCCAACTGGCCGCGGTGCTGGAAGTGTTCGACCGGTTCGACCTCCGCGCGACGACCGCCGGCGGCATCTGGCGGTTCACCGCCACGCTGGACTTCGCGAAGCCGCTGGGGAAATGACTGGCGAGAACGTGGCTTGAAGGCACCACGCAGCGGAGTGAATTCTGCAAAAGACTTGGCGTCATCGTGCGACCCCGATCGTCCGCATGGCACACATCCTTGCGGCGTGTGCCGTGACCGTGCTCTGGCTTGCGACCCTCGGGTTTTTCCCCGAAGCGTGGAAGGACCACCAGGGCTACAACGAACTCGCCGCACTCATCCTGGCGAGCTTGTTGCACTGGGTCATCTGCTTCCCACTCTTCTTCGCATCCCTATTCGGATTGATCCGCTTCTGGCTCCCACTCCTCGTTGGTGTGGCACCGCTCGCGCACTGGACGGGCAGCTCAATCGACGCACCGGGGTGCTGGCCGTTCTTCCTGGTCCCGTCGATGGCCATCCTGTTCGTCGGATTGATGGAGATGGGCGTGACTTGGCAGACCGACTCACCGTGACCTCAGTGATCCGCCCCGAAAACCCCTCCACCCGTTACAATCCCCCCGGTCGGCACCGCTTCCCCTCGCGGCTCACAGGGGTATAACTCCCCGAACCCCGCGGGCCGGACCGGTCCGGCCGCGGTTCCACCCGGAGTTATCGGCCATGTCGCTCCGCACCGCGGCCGCCGCCGTCGCCATCATGCTCGTCACCCAAACCACCTACGCCGACGAGGGGATGTGGCTGTTCAACGCCCCCCCGCTGAAGCAGCTCAAGGACAAGTACGGCTTCGAACCCGACGCCAAGTGGCTCGAACACGTGCAGAAGTCGTCCGTCCGGTTCAACTCCGGCGGGTCGGGGAGCTTCGTCTCGCCGAACGGGTTGGTGATGACCAACCACCACGTCGGGGCGGACGACCTGCAAAAGCTCTCGACGCCCGAGAAGAACTACCTCCGCGACGGCTTCCACGCGAAGACGTTGAAGGACGAGATCCCCTGCAAGGGGCTCGAACTCAACGTGCTTCAGTCCATCAAGGACGTGACCGCCGAGGTGAACGAGGCGACGAAGGGGCTGAAGCCCGAGGAGGCGTTCGCGGCCCGGCAGAAGAAGATCGGCGAGATCGAGAAGGCGAACGCCGACCCCGCCAAGGGCACCCGCGCGGACGTCGTCACGCTGTTCGCGGGCGGGGCGTACCACCTGTACGTGTTCAAGAAGTACACCGACATCCGCCTCGTGTTCGCCCCCGAAAAAGCGATCGCGTTCTTCGGCGGCGACCCGGACAATTTTGAGTACCCCCGCTACGACCTGGACGTGTGCTTCTTCCGCGTCTACGAGAAGGGCGAGCCGCTGAAGCCGGACCACCACCTGTCGTGGTCCCCGGCCGGCAGCAAGGAGGGCGAACTCATCTTCGTCTCCGGGCACCCCGGCCGGACGAACCGGCAGAACACCGTCGCCGAACTCGAATACCTCCGCGACACCGGCTACCCGTTCGTGCTCCAGCGGCTGAACCGCCTCGAAGTGCTGCTCAAGGCGTGGGTCGACCGCAGCGAGGGGAACCGGCAAAAGGGCGAGGACGAACTGTTCGGCATCCAGAACAGCCGGAAGGCCCGCATCGGCGGGCTGCAGGGCCTGCTCGACCCGGAACTGCTGGGCCGGAAGAAGGCCGAAGAACAGCGGCTGAAGGAGTACATCGAAACCCGCATCGCGCAGAAGGACAAAAAGACCCCGGAAGAAGAAGCCTTGCTCGCGGCCGCCCAGAAGGCGTTCGAGACGATCGCCGCCGCCGAGAAGGAGCGGGCCAGGCTCATCAAGGAGATGACGCTGCTCGAAAACGGGGCCGCGTTCAACTCGCACCTGTTCCAGGTCGCCCGCACCCTGGCCCGCGCCGCGGACGAACTGCCGAAGCCGGCCGGCGAACGCCTCCGCGAGTTCGGCGACGCCCGGCTCGACTCGTTGAAGTTCCAGCTCTTCTCGGACGAGCCGATCTACGACGACCTCGAAGCCCTCAAGCTCGCGGACGGGCTCACGCTGCTGGCCAACCACTACGGGGCGGACCACGACTTCGTGAAGCAAGTCCTCGCCGGCAAGTCCCCGAAGGACCGCGCGTTCGAACTCGTGTCCGGGACGAAACTGAAGGACGTGGAAGTCCGGAAGAAGCTGTTCGACAAGGGCAAGGCCGCCGTGGACGAGGCGAAGGACCCGATGATCGAACTCGCCCGGCTCGTCGACCCGCAGGCGCGCAAGCTCCGCAAGGAGTTCGAGGCGAAGATCGACGAGCCGAAGCGCGGCGCGTACGCGGCTCTCGCCAAGGCCCGCTTCGCCCTGGACGGCGACAAGACCTACCCGGACGCGACGTTCACCCTGCGGCTGAGCTACGGCACCGTGAAGGGGTACAAGGAAGGGAACACCGTCGTCCCGGCGTTCACGACGTTCGAGGGGCTGTACGCCCGCAGCAAGGAGCACGGCAACAAGGAGCCGTTCGAGCTGCCGAAGCGGTGGGAAGACCGCAAGGGCAAGCTCGACCTGAGCACGCCGTTCAACTTCGTCAGCACCGCGGACATCATCGGCGGCAACAGCGGCAGCCCGGTCGTCAACAAGGCCGGCGAGGTCGTCGGGCTGATCTTCGACGGCAACATCCAGTCGCTGGTGCTGGACTTCATCTACGACGACAAGGAAGCCCGCGCGGTGTCCGTCGACAGCCGGGCGATCGTCGAGGCGCTGCGGAAGGTGTACGACGCCGAGGATTTGGCGAACGAGTTGACGGGGAAGAAG
>ERZ1066123.1247-NODE-1247-length-15839-cov-6.814496_pt1 | contig 15839 bp, 13 predicted proteins | sample MGYA00382770_ERZ1066123 | MGnify/ENA primary metagenome ERZ1066123 (study PRJEB33369, sample SAMEA5778353) | biofilm metagenome | biome: Industrial cooling water; feature: Water cooling tower basin; material: Biofilm | place: United Arab Emirates | collected...
TCCACGAACTCGTCATCGAGTGCCCCTTTCACGAGTCGTCGCCCACGGTCCTGACCGACGGCGAGTACGCCCGGGTCCTGGTGGCGTACCGCGAGCGGATCCGCACGCTGGCGGACGACCCGCGGTTCGCCTACGTGACCGTGTTCAAGAACGTCGGGGCCGAAGCCGGGGCGTCGCTCGCCCACCTGCACTCGCAGCTCATCGCGACCCCGATCGTCCCCGACGCGGTCCGGCTCGAACTCGAAGCCGCCGGCGACTACTACCTCGGCGAACGGCGGTGCGTGTTCTGCGCGGTCGTGAAGGCGGAACTCGCCGGGCGGACCCGGCTGGTCGCCGAAACCGCCCACTTCGTCGCGTTCTGCCCGTTCGCGGCGCGGTTCGCGTACGAAGTCTGGGTCGTGCCGAAGCGCCACGCCAGCGGGTACGAGTCGACGTCCGACGCGGACCTGCTGGAACTCTCGGGCCTCATGAAACTCGTACTCGGGAAGATCGACTCGGCCCTCGGCGACCCGGCGTACAACTACTACCTGCACACGAGCCCGGCCCGGATCCGCGACCTGCCGTACTACCACTGGCACTTCGAGATCCTGCCCCGCACCAGCCGGCAGGCCGGGTTCGAGTGGGGGTCCGGGTGCTTCATCAACCTGGTCCCGCCGGAGCGATCGGCCCGGGACCTGCGAGCCGCCGAGATCCGCCCCGACATCGACATCCTCGGACGGTGACCCCATGCGCATCGGCCTCTTCGGCGGCACCTTCGACCCGCCGCACCTCGGGCACCTCGTCCTCGCGGAGCGGTGCCGGGAGGACGCGAACCTGGACGAGGTCTGGTTCCTGCCCAGCTACAAGCCGCCCCACAAGGCGGACGACGTGACGCGGTTCGAGCACCGGTGCGACATGGTCGCGCTCGCCACCAGCGGGCACCCGCCGTTCCGCGTCGAGCCGGTCGAGAAGGAACTCCCCCCGCCGAGCTACACCGCCGAGACGCTCCGCGAACTGCGGGGCCGGCACCCGGAGCACACTTTTACCCTCATTCTGGGGGCGGATTCCGTCGTCGATCTCCCGAAGTGGTACGAGCCGCGGCGCGTCGTCGAGCAGGCCGAGCTCGTCGCCGTCGCCCGCCCCGGCGTCGAAACCTGGGACGCCGCCCAGCTGTCCGCGGCCCTCGGCGTCCCGGTCCGGCTAACGGTCGTCGAATGTCCCCTCATCGGCATCGCCAGCCGGGACGTGCGGCAACGTGTGTCCGCCGGGAAGACGATCCGTTACCTCGTCCCCCGCGCCGTCGAGGAGTTCGTCCGCGAGCGGAAGCTGTACCGCCCGTAGCACTGTGCGCGGTTTGACGCGGCGGCGGCCGCACCGTCCAAGCGGCGGCCGCCGGTCGGGGGTAGAATCGGGTTCCCCGAGTCGCCCCCGCCGGAACCCCACCCATGCGAATTTTCCAACTTTCAGTCCTTTTCTGTCTGCTCACCTCCGCCGCCCCCGCCGCCGAGCCCCCGAAGAAGGAGGAGCCCGCCAAGCCCACATCCCACACGGACAAGACCGTCGAGGGCTGGACCGTCCGCGTCGACGACCGCCTGCTGAAGGCCCCGGACGACGTGCTCGGCACCCGGGCGCTGCGGTTCCTCGAAGGCAAGCTCAGCGACATCAAGCTCGTCGTCCCCGCGGACAAGGTCAAGAAGTTGCAGTCCGTCGTGATCGTCCTCGACCTGTCGCACGGGAAGCTGTCGTCCATGCAGTACCACCCGAGCACCGGCTGGCTGAAGGCGAACGGCTACGCGGAGGACCTCGTCAAGTGCGTCCACATCCCGCGGGCGGCGGACCTGCCCACGAAGCGGAGCGTCAACGAGCAGCCCTGGGTGATCCTGCACGAACTGGCGCACGCCTACCACGACCAGGTGCTCGGGTTCGACGACGCCCGGATCAAGGAGCTCTACGAGAAGTACAAGAAGAGCGGCCGCGGCGACGCCACCCTGCTGTACAACGGCAAGCGGGTCAAGCACTACGCCCTGACCACCCCGATGGAGTTCTTCGCGGAGATGACCGAGGCCTACTTCGGCGCGAACGACTTCTTCCCGTTCACCCGCGCCGAACTGAAGGAGTCCGAGCCGGAGATCTACGACCTGCTCGGGATCATCTGGGAGGGGAAGGAGAAGCGGTGACCGGGCGAGCGGCGCGGTGTCAGCCCGCCGAGGCGTTCTCGAAAGCCTCGGGACTGAATAGTTCAACCGCATGAACACGCCCGTCTGGCTGATCGAGTCCGGGGTCTTCGGTTCCGACGCGGACTCGCTGGTAAAGGAACTTCGACGGCAAAAGATCCCGTGCGGCAGCGTCGCGCACCGGGAACTCGTCAAGGACGGGCCGCCGATTCCACCGGGCGAGTGCGTCATCGTGTACGGAACGTACCCGTTCGTGCGGCACGCGCAACTCCACGCCGGGTGGATACCCGGCGCGTGGCTCGATCCGGACACGTTCGACTGCACGACCTACGCCCCGCACTTCGGCGCGTTCCTCCTGAACGCGCGACACGAGATCCTTCGCGGAGTCGATGCGATTCGAGACGCGGACCGACTGTTCGCGGCGTTCGGCCCGAACGACGAAGTCTTCGCCCGCCCGACGGGGGTTCACAAGCTCTTCGTCGGCCGCTGCATCTTCCGCGACGACTGGGCGACCGCCCTGGCCCCGACGCGGTACGACCCCGACACCAACGTGCTCGTCGCCGAACCGCGCGAGATCGGACAGGAATGGCGGCTCGTCGTCGTGGGGAGTGAAATCGTGTCCGCGTGCCGGTACGCCGTGAACGGGCGGAAGGAGTTCGAGCCCGGTTGCCCGCCCGACGTGCTGGGCTTCGCCGGCCGGCTTTTGGCGGCGGTTCCGTGGCGACCCGCCGACGTGTTCGTCCTCGACGTGTGCGAAAGTGACGGCGAATTCCGCGTCGTCGAGATCAACCCGTTCGAAACGTCGGGGCTCTACCTCGGAGATCTGGAAGCCATCGTGCGGCAGGTGAGTCGAGCCGCTTCAGAAGCGTGGGCGAGAGCTCAGCCCTCGTAATCCAGTCCGATGTCCAGCGCCGGGGCGGAGTGGGTGATGGCCCCGACGCTGATGCGGTCGACGCCCGTTTCGGCGACGGCGCGGATCGTGTCGAGGGTCACGCCGCCGGACGCTTCGAGCTTCACGCCGGGGGCGACCGCGTCCCGGCGGGCGACCGCCTGCCGGAGCACGTCGGGCGGCATGTTGTCGAGCAGCACGATGTCCGGCCGGACCGCCAGCGCCTGCTCCAGTTGGGCGAGCGTGTCGACCTCCACCTCGACGGGCAGCCCGGCGTTCGCGGGGTTCGACCGGGCGGCCTCGACGGCGCGGGTCACGGCCGCGGCCGGGTCGCCGAGCCCGGCGAGGTGGTTGTCCTTGATCAGAATCCCGTCGAACAACCCCATCCGGTGGTTGGTGCCGCCGCCCGCTCGAACGGCGTACTTGTCCAGCTGCCGCCAGCCGGGGGCGGTCTTCCGGGTGTCCAGCACGACGGCCCGCGTCCCGGCCACCGCGTCGACGTACCGCCGGGTCAGGGTGGCGACGCCGCTCATCCGCTGGAGGAAGTTCAACGCGGTCCGCTCGGCGGTCAGCAGTCGGCGGAGCGACCCGGACAGGACGGCCAGCCGGGTGCCGCGGTCGACGCGGGTGCCGTCCGCCACCAGGGGCTCGAACCGCAACCCGCCGACGGCCGCGGCGACCCGCTCCGCGACGGGCAGCCCGGCCACGACGCCGGGGGAGCGGGACACGAAGGCGGCCCGGCCCGTCGCGTCGGCGGGGATGAGCGACTCGGAGGTGCGGTCGCCGGTCGGGCCGACGTCTTCGGCCAGGGCGAGGTCGATGAGCCGCGCCGCCGCGGCGGCGTCGGCAGTCTGGAAGGGGCGCATACCGAGAAGTAAACGACTTGCGGCGGGCGGGAACAAGTGCGGCCCGGCGAATCGGTTCGCCGGGCCGGGGTTCGGGGTTGCGTCCGGCTCACCGCGGCTCGGCGGCGAGGGCGGCGAGGGCCTTCGAGACGGCCAGGTCGAGCTGCCGGGCGGGGTCGGTTTCGGTGACGTGCGGGGCCACGCCGCCGCCGTTGATGGGGTTGCCGCGGGGGGACAGGGCGGTCGCCACGGTGATGACCAGGGTGCCGGCGTCGCGGGAACCGGGGTCGGCCTTCTTCAGCGGGTCGAGCCGGAACGGGCACTGGATCGCGCCCTTGCCGTAGGTGCCGACGCCGACGACGGTGGCCCGGCCGTGGTCCTTCAGGGCGGCGGCGAAGATCTCCGCGGACGACATCGTCTTCGTGTCCACGATCAGCACGACGGGGAAGTCGTAGGCGGCCATCCCGGACTCGGACGAGAACAGCCGCTGGTCGTACTCCGGGAGCTGGCCCTGGGTGCCGACGATCACGCCCGAGGGCACGAACCGCCGGGCCGTGTGGACGGCGGTGAGGAAGTGGCCGCCGAAGTTGCCGCGGAGGTCGATGACGAGCGCCCGCATGTCGCGGTTCTTGAGCACCGCGACGGCCCGGTCGAGTTCGGCGGGGGTGTTCTCCCGGAAGGCGGTGAGGCGGACGTAGCCGACGCCTTCCTTCGTGTTGACGATGTCGGCCCCGAGGACGGTCGGGCACGGGATCGGGAGGCCGACCACCACGGTGCCCATGCCGACGGGGACTTCGAGTTCGTGGCCGTTCGGGGACGGGGAGCGGAGGGCGTCGGCCAGCGCGGCGGGGGTGGCCTGGGGCAGCGCGCGTCCGTTCACCCGGCCGAGCTTGTCCCCCTTCCGGAGCGGGGTGTTCAGGGCGGCCCACGAGTCCGGGAGGACCCCTTCCACGACCGCCGAGCCGTCCGCGGTGGAGACCAGCAGCCCGTAGGTCAGGAGTTCGACGGCCGCCGGCGGGGCGACCGCCTCCGACGCGGACCCGGTCGGCGACAGGAAGGCCGTGTACTCGTCCAGCCCGCTGCACGCCCCGCAGAGCAGTTCCAGCACCACGGCGGACGGGTTCTTGACGCCGGCCTGCTTCTGGGCGGCGGTCGCCAGCTCGCGGGCGGCCTGCCGGGCCTCGCGGGGGTTGGCCGGCAGCCGGGTCCGCCACGCCTCCCGCAGGGCCTGCTGGAACTTCTGCACCCGGGCGTCGTCGGCCCCGTCCAGGTGCTTCTGGCGGAAGGTGGCGTCCGACAGCGCCCGGTCGAGTTCGTCCAGGCCGAGCGCGAACAGCCGGCCGGTCGAGGCCCGCTCGCGGTCGGCGTACAGGCTCGACAGCTTCGTCGTCGCGTCGAAGTACACGTCCAGCGCCACCGGGGCCGGTAGGGACAGCACGAACTGCTGGAACGCCGGGTCGCGGAGGCGGGTGGTCTGGTTCGCGTTGCGGAGGCAGAAGCGGATCTGGTCGCGGAGGTCCGACTGGCTGCGGTCGTTGAAGTAGCAGCGGAGGTACAGGTCGAGGGCCTTTTCCCACTTGCCGTCCCGCTGGGCGGCGTCGGCCTCGGCGCGGGTCCGGACGGGGTCGAAGGCGGGGACTTTGACGAGGAGCGGGGTGTCGTCCGCGGCGGCTGCCGGGGCGAAGAGGGCGACGGCCCCCAGGAACCCCACCGCCAGCACTCCCCGGCTGCTGAGCTTGCTGCACCCGGCCATGTCCGAGCCCTGAGGGTGATCGTGTGGACGGCAGGCTGTCCGGCGGGGAGGGCCGAATGAGCCGATGTTAGCCGACCGTGCGGGGGGACGTCAAACGAAAGTTACCGATTGTTACTTGGAAACTTCATTTGCCCTTCAATCCGACTTTAACGCCGGACGAAGACGCGGACGGTCACGGAGTACGACGAGGGACACGCCCCCGCCGTTTGCCCGAATTCCGGATTCGGGTTGCCGTCCGGGGGAGTTGAGCTTGCCCCCTCCCCCTTGAGGGGGGAGGGTTGGGGTGGGGGTGAGAGCTTCCCCACTCAAGCGACCCCCACCCTCACCCTCCCCCCTCCCAGGGGGAGGGAACCTGAGTTGGAAGGGAGGGAACTTCCCGAGTAGGGTATAGCTCACAGATCGGTTCCGGGTCGGGTCGTGACCGTCTTCAGGGTGGGAAATGTCTGATTCGTTACGTGCGAATGTCCTGCGACAGGCGGATACGGTCGTCGTGAAGGTCGGGACGAACGTCCTCGCGGACCCGAGCGGCCGGCTCGACCGACACCGGATTCAGGCGCTAGCCGATCAACTGCAACGACTTCGGTCGACCGGGAAGCGGGTCGCCCTGGTCAGTTCCGGGGCCATCGGGGCGGGCGTCGGCAGGCTGAACCTCGGGAAGCGGCCGGTCGACTTGCCGCATCTTCAAGCCTGTGCGGCGGTTGGGCAATCCGCCCTCATGCAACTCTACCAGGAGTGCTTCGCCCCGCACGGCGTCACCGTAGCGCAACTCCTTCTCACCGCAGGGGATTTCGACAGCCGGCCGCGATACTTGAACGTCCGCAACACGATCCTGACGCTGTTCGAGTATGCCGCCCTCCCGATCATCAACGAAAACGACACGGTCAGCGTCGCCGAGATCAAGTTCGGCGACAACGACCACCTCGCGGCAATGGTCGCGAACCTGTTGCAGGCCAAGCTGTTAGTTCTACTGACGAACGTCGACGGGCTGTACTCCGCCGACCCTCGGACGGACCCGGCCGCGGAGCTCGTGCAGACGGTGCCGGACATTGACAAGAGCGTCACCGGAATGGCCGGCACGACGAAGAGCAGCCTCGGGACCGGCGGCATGCGGAGCAAGCTGAAGGCCGCGCGGGTCGCCACCGCGGCCGGGGTGCCGGTCGTCATGGCCAACGGCTCCCGGGATTCCGTTCTGGACGGCATCTTCGCCGGAGACCCGGTCGGGACGCTGTTCTTGCCGCACTCGGACGAAATGCCCGCCTGGAAGCGCTGGCTGGGGTTCACCGCCCGGCCGAAGGGCGTGCTCACGGTCGACGCCGGGGCACGAAAGGCGGTCGAAACGCAGGGGAAGAGCCTGCTCCCGGTCGGGGTCCGCTCCGTGTCCGGCGAGTTCGGAAAGGGCGACGTGGTCTCGGTTTGCGACGCGGACGGCGTCGAGTTCGCGCGGGGGCTGGTGAACTACTCGGCCGCCGACGCGGCGCGGATCACCGGCTCGAACACGGAACAGATCGCCGAGGTGTTCGGCAAGGTGCCCTACGCGGAGCTGATCCACCGGGACAACCTCGTGGTGATCGGATGATTCTCGTCGGGACGCGCGACGCGATTCGCGGCTACGAATTCGTCACCGGTCGGTTAGGATAACGGCACCCGCTCGTTTTCTCTGTGAGCGGGCACAGGCGTTAGGAACGGCGGCCAGCACCATGAAGCCCGATCCGCGCGCCGCCGCGGTCGCCAAACAGCGCCGCGAGCAGTTCGACGAACTGTACGACCGCCACAGCCGGGAAGTCTGGGCGCTGTCCTACTCGCGCTGGCAGGACGCGGAACTCGCACAAGACATCATGCAGGAGGCGTTCCTGCGGCTCTGGAAGCAGATCGAGGTCGGGGAAGACATTCAAAACCCCCGCGCGTGGCTGCTGAGGGTCGCCCGGAACCTGGCCGAAGACAACGCGAAGAGCTCCTTCCGGCGGAACGGCACGCAGCCGCCGGAGGTGATGAACGGGGTCGGGTCCGGCGAGTCGCAACCGCTGGACAAGATGGAACGGGAGGAAGGCTTCGCCCAGATCCGGGCGCTGCTGGACGAACTCCCGCCGGGCGACCGGGACATCTTGACCCTGCGATACGGGCTGGACTATGACGCCCCCCAAATTGCGGACGTCCTCGGAATCAACGTGACCGCGGTCCACATGCGGTTGAGCCGGGCCAGGCAGCGACTCGCGGAACGGCTCACCGCCCTCGGAGTGAATCAGTCGCCATGAACGCAAACGCTCTCCCCCCCGACGACGACCTGGACCGGATGCTCTCCGCTTACTTCAAGCGGCAGATGCCCGAACAATGGCCGGCCTGCCGCGCGACCTCGGCGGCCGAGCCGTCCACCCTCCGCCCGGCGACCCCGGTCGGGGCCGGGTCCGCGGCCCGCAGCAGCCTGACGCTCGCCGCGTCGGTCGCCGCCCTGCTCGGCCTCGGGCTGTACCTCTCCTCCGACCCCCGCCAGCCGAACGCCGAGCCGGTCGGCCCGAACAACCTCCAGAACAGCACCGCCAAGCCCAACGGGCTGCTCGAAAAACACCTGAAGTCCCAGCCCGGCAAGCCGTAGGCCGGCCCGACACCGCGAACCCGCCGCAGGCCGCACGATGTTCTCGTGCGGCCTTATTCGTTGGCAATCGCGTTGACTTTCGCCACCACTCAGGGTACGCCGCCGCTCCGATGGGGGGGTCCGTCGGCAATCGCCCGGGGGGAAGCCATGAATCGTCGCGGATTTTTCGTCGCCGGGTGCGGGGCCGCCGCCGCGCTCGCCGGGTGCCGGTCCACGCAAACCGGGACCGTGCTGAAGGACGGGCAAGCCGACATGGTCGGCAGCCACGCGGCCGGGGCCGAAACCTACAAGCCGCTGATCGAGGAATCGCTCGGCAAGCTGCTCGGCCGGCAGTCCGTCGCCGCGGTCCAACCCGCGGGCGGGGCGGCCCCCGGCGCGAAGAAGATCTGCTTCGTCGGGCTCGAAAACAAGTCGTCCGAGGAACTCGGCGACTTCAAGGAGCACATCGTCGAGACGATCGACAACAAGATCAACTCGTCCGGCGCGTTCGTCCAGATCAGCCGCCGGTTCACCGACGCCGGCCTGCGGCAACTCCGCCTCCGCCCGGACGAACTCTTCCTCCCCGCGAACCAGCGGCAGTTCCTTGCGGTGATGGAAGCGTCGGGCCAGCCGTTCGATTACTTGCTGTTCGCGACGGTCACGTCCGGCACGACGCGCGACAACGCGTCCTCGCAGAAGGACTACATGCTGACGCTGGAACTCGTCGACATCCGCAGCGGGACGCCGGACAAGGAGTCCGCGTGTTTGCGGAAGGGGTACACGAAGTCGCGGTGGAAGTGAGCCGTTGAAATCAACCCCTCCCCCCAACCCCCTCCCCGAAGCGGAGAGGGGGCGGCAGAGGGGTTTTCGGATGGTCTCCCCTCTCCGTTTCGGGGAGGGGCCGGGGGAGGGGTTGACCCCCCGCCGTCTCACCGCTTCGCTCGGGGCATAGTCATGTACCGACTTCTGGCTCTCGTCCCACTTCTGGCGGTGGGCTGTTCCACCCACGCCGACCGCCTCAGTTCCATCCGTGCCGCGTACTACTCCGGCCACCCGACCGCCGCCACGCAGAAGATCGACGAGGTTCTCGTTAAGGCCCCGGAACGCGACTCGGACGTGCTGAAACTCGACAAAGCGACGGCACTCCTCAGTGAAGGCAAGCCCGCCGAGGCCGAGGCGCTGTTCCGCGAAGTCCGCGACAAGTTCGACGAGAAGGAAGGCAAGGACGCCCGCGAAGGCGTCGCGTCCCTGCTGCTCGACGACCAGCAACTCGCGTACTCCGGCGAGGACTACGAAAAGGTGCTCGTCCGCTTCTACCTGTCGCTCTGCAACCTGATGCGCGACGGCGGCGACGCGTCCGCCTATGCCTTGCAGGTGAACGAGAAGCAGCAGCAGATCATCGCCGCGGGCAAGGGCACGGACGGCAAGAACCCGAAGGAGAAGTACAAGCTCGTCCCCGCGGGGGCGTACTTGCACGCCGCCCTGCGCGAAGAGACGCACGCCAACTACGACGACGTGGCCCGGTCGCTCGAACTCGTCGCCCGCTGGCAGCCGACGTTCCCGACCGCGAAGGCGGACCTCGACCGCGCCAGGACCGGCCGGCACTCGCAGCCGGGGCACGGCGTCGTGTACGTGTTCGCGATGGTCGGGAAGGGACCGTTCAAGGAAGAGAAGATGGAGGTCGCCCCGACCGCGGCGCTGCTCGTCGCGGACCGGATGCTGTCGGCGATGGGCAAGCAGTCGCTGCCGCCGACGATCGCGCCGATCAAGGTGCCGCACGTCACCCGGCCGTTCAACACCGTCGCCACGGTGTCGGTCGGCATCGACGGCAAGCCCGCCGGAACGACCGCGACCCTCACCGACGTCGGCCAGATGGCCGCCGAGCAGTCGGACGCCCTGTACAACGAAACCCTGGCCCGCGCCGTCGTCCGCCGGGTCGTCAAGAAGGGCGTGATCTACGGCGCGAAGGAAGCCATCAAGACGGACCAGAACCAGTGGACGAGCCTCGCCCTGAACGCCGTCGGCGTGGCCTGGGAGGCGACCGAGTCCGCCGACACCCGGTGCTGGGGCCTGCTGCCGGACAAGATCCAGGTCCTGCGGGTCGAACTCCCCGTCGGCGACCACGAACTCGCGGTCCAACCCGCCGGCGCGAACGGGCAGGTCCTCGGCGTCGGCGAGACGGTCAAGGTGAACGTCGCGGACGGGAAGAACACCTACGTCCTCGCCACCTTCCCCGGCTACAAGCCCGCCGGCAAGGTGCTGACGAACCGCCCGGTTCAGTAAATCAGGAGTGGAGGTGAGGAGGTGAGGAGTTGAGGAGCCGATGAGGTGAGGAGACCAAGTTCAACTCCTCTCCTTCTCTCCTCCCCTCCTCAACTCCTTCTCTCCTCCCCTCTTCTTCTCAGAAGCTACACAGCGAGCCCCCCATGATCGTCGGCGTGCCGAAGGAAATCAAATCCCACGAGTACCGCGTCTCCATGACGCCCGTCGGCGTCGAGGAACTGACGCGGTCCGGCCACGGCGTCCTCGTCGAGACCGGGGCCGGCGTCGGCAGCGGCATCTCGGACGACCAGTACGCCGCCTGCGGGGCCGAGATCGTCCCCACCACCGCCGACATCTGGAAGCGGTCGGACCTCATCGTGAAGGTGAAGGAGCCGCTCCCGGAGGAGTGGCCGCACATGCGGGCGGGGCAGACCGTCTTCACCTACTTCCACTTCGCCGCCGACGAGAAGCTGACCCGCGCCTGCCTCGACTCCGGCATCACGGCCGTCGCCTACGAGACGATCCGCGACACGCGCGGCGGGCTGCCGCTGCTCACCCCGATGAGCGAGGTCGCCGGGCGGATGAGCATTCAGGAAGGGGCCAAGTACCTCGAACGCCCGTTCGACGGCCGCGGCATCCTGCTCAGCGGCGTCCCTGGGGTGGCCCCCGCCACGGTCGCGGTGCTCGGCGGCGGGATCGTCGGCGCGAACGCCGCCCGCATGGCCGCCGGGCTCGGGGCGAACGTCTTCCTGTTCGACGTGAACATGGACCGGCTGCGCTACCTCGACGAGGTGATGCCGAAGAACGTGACCACGCTGTACAGCAACCGGCACAACGTCCTCGACGTGCTCGGCTACGCGGACCTCGTCATCGGCGCGGTGCTGATCCCCGGCGCGAAGGCCCCGCACCTCGTCCGCCGGGACGACCTGAAGCGGATGCCGCCCCGCGCCGTCGTCATCGACGTGGCGATCGACCAGGGCGGGTGCTTCGAGACGAGCCGGCCGACGACGCACTCGAACCCGACGTACATCGTCGAAGACATCGTCCACTACTGCGTGACGAACATGCCCGGCGCGGTGGGCCGGACGAGCACCTACGCCCTGACCAACGTGACGCTCCCCTACGCGGTCCAGCTGGCGAACAAGGGCCCGGACGCCGCCGCCCGCGACAACCCCGGCCTCGCCGCCGGCGTCAACGTGCGGGCCGGCAAGGTGACGAACGCCGCCGTCGCGGCGACGTTCGGCCTGGAACTGCCGGCGTGACGGCTACTTCGCGGAAGCGGTGTCGTCCCCCACCTTCCTGGACCTGGTACCAAAGCAGATATCGCGATGCCATCGGTTAATGAGGCGGGGGTTTGGGCTGATACTTTTCGGGGAGAGGAATGCCACGCTCTTCAAGATCCTGAAAGGCATTCATCCGTTCGTGATGCTTGTAATCCGGAGGATTCTCGTGGGAAGGTGGCACCCGACCGCCGGGGCGTCGCAAGATGCTGATGCTTTGAATCTCTTCAACTCCATCGTATCGAGCGGTATAGACGAGGATTTTGTCCCCCGCTCGAACGTCTGACGCTTTATACATGTGGTTGGGGCCGTCCGTGGAGAATCCCCCTTTGGCCAGCTTTTCACTGAGATTGATGCAGACCTGGACGTCTGGATTATATCGAAGCGTCAGGCTGGATTTCGTGATGTCGACGACCGTGGCCTCCAGTGATCGACCGTGCGAAAAGACTCGCTTTCTGACACGGTCGATGTCTGCATCTTGATCACTGCACGTTTCGAGGCAAATGCAAATCAAATTAATTGCAACCACAATGCATATCAACAGTCTCATGGCTCTCTCCTGTCTGAAGGCAAAACTATGTTTTCTTAACATACCATTTGCGAACCGGGGTGTTTGGCGGGGGCACTTCGGCGACCAACTGCCATCCGCCGATCACGCTTGCAGTGCCCATGATTCCGGTGTCCGCACGAACCACGTTCCAGATGACGCCTGTCGGAATTCCCGCGGGCGGAGGATTTGCGCCGAACGGAGCGATTTGCGCGTCGTTGCCGACTTCAATGCTCTCTGTGACATGGAGCAAATCGGCTGCGGCACCCGTGTTGTCGGCGGCGTTGACATCGGGATCGTAGATGCCTGAACTCCAGAAGAGCGAGCCCTGAATCTCCAACGTGGTAAAGGTGTTCGCTCCCCCGATCGTGATTCTTCCGCCGATGTTGTTCACCGGCCCCACAATCGTCGACGTCGTCCCGGCACCCTTTGTTCCAGTATCCAGTGACTTGAGTGTGCCCCCCGCGACAACGAGCCCGTTCTGTGTTCGCAAACGCGAGCCGTTTTCAAGGTAGACGTTTCCGCTGTTGAGGCGGATTGAACCTGATGTCTTCTCGGATGGATTCCACCGTCCCTGGATGAAGGCTTCGGCATTCTTCGACACCTGTAACGTTCCGCCCTCAATCAAAACCGGCAATCGGCTAGTTGCTAATGCCCTTTGTTGCGTGAAATCGTCTTCACCGACAATCGACATAATTCCGTCCGCTTTCAATTCTATGCGTTGGCCATTCTCAGCCGGCTCCCCATTCGCGGTCTTGAACGTAATCGAAGCACCCGTGCGAGGCTTTACGTCGGCCACACAGAACGCATTGATATCGATTCCTGCATTATTTCGGAACTCGATGATCCCCGGATTGAACGCTGCAACCGTCGGTGCCAGGGCCGTCGCCGGCCCGAATACCAGCGTGCTCCCCGTCGACAGCGTGTTCCCCGCCCCCGGCGTGATGTTCGCCATTGAGCCGCCGTTGAAGTACACGCTCGCCAGGGTCGCCGTGCTGTTCAGCGTGCCGCCCGTCCAAGTGAACAGGTTGCCGATCGTGAACGGGGACGCCGTCGGCTGGTCGATCGTGCCGGTCGCCAGCTCGACCGTGCCGACCGTCATCGCCGACTGGAGCCGCAACGTGCCGCTGAAGCTGTTCACCAGCCGGACGTAGGCGAACGACGACGCCGAACTGGTCGAGTCGTAGGTGCAGGTCGCGTTGGACGCCGACCCGTCGAAGACGACCACGTCGTTCACGACCGGTGCCCGGCCGAGGCTCCAATTCGTGGCGGTGCTGAACAGCCCGCTGCCGGTCCACTTGTTGATCGTGTGGTCGCGCGACACCACGATGTCGTCGATCCCGACCCACTCGTCGTTGCCGACGGCGTTCGTCGTCAGGATGCGGACCTGGACGAGGCCCTTGTCGTCCGCGTTGGACGGCAGCACGACGTTGACGGGGATCTCGCCCCCTTGAACGCCCGGCCCGGCGGTGGCGTCGGCGACGTAGCCGCCGGGCACGTTGGTCCAGTTCCCCGACGCCCCGACCCGGTATTGCACCGCCACGGGTTGGACCGCGTTGTTCGCCGACCCGTCGATGTCGCGGAGCTTGAACGACACCCGGACGCCGGAGACGTTCGACGCATTGAGGTACAGCACCAGGTGCGGGGCGTCGGCCACGTCGCTGCCTTGCAACCCGACCACCGGATTTGCGAGGTGGAACTCGCCCACGCCGCCGGTGACCAGGTTCGTGTTCGTCCGGTTGGCGAGGACGTTGATCGGGGTGCCCGAGCCGTCGGCGAGGATGGTGCGGGGGTCGACGCCGACCCCGGTGGTCAGGTTGTCGCCGCGGAACCCCTGGATGCTCGGGACGGCGGACCAGTTGTTGTCGGCGGTGATGAGCGAGATGTTCGACCAATTCTGGGTCAACGGGCCGGTGAGCAACGAGTGCGGGGTCGCGTTGGGATGGTCTCGCGATTCGAGTTCGTTCACCCTCAATATAGCATTCTGACGGGGCGACGAGAGACGGGCACGGTGACGGAAAAATGGCAACCTCATCGCGAGCCTCGTAAGGAACGTGTCGCGGGAGAGGATGACGAGGATTATGACGGGGCTTCCACACATGTCAACGGCAATCTTGTGAAGGTCGCGAGAAGACGAACGCACCACGATCCCCGCGATGCGGCGGGGGGCGGCGGGGTTCGGGTGAAAGCCGTGAAAACCGGATGACGGATAGCTTCCGCCGCGGCGAGCGTCTATACTCGGGCAGGGTTTGGGGTTCCGTCCGACCCGCTCGTCCGCGGGCGCAAGCCCGTGTCGCCCGGTCGTTCGTGTGGCGTGGGAACCGGATTGCGAGACGCCGTCGATGACGCAGCCGACCGGCCAGGTGACGGGATGAGCGAACGGCACCCCGCCGCGGTGGCCGCCAGCCCGCCGCGTCCGCACGCCCCGCCGAACAAGCCGCCGGCCGCGGTTTCGCCCCCCCCGTGGGACCACCTCTTCCCCGCCCTCACGCCCGACGCGCAAGCCGCCCTCCTGCGAACCGCCGCCGCCGTCGGCCACGTTCCCGCCGGCGCACTCCCCGCCCTGCCGCCGACCGCCGGCCCGCACGACCGGGCGGACCGGTTCCTCGCCCGGCTGTTCGCCGACGGCCCGGCGCTGCCCGCCTTCGACCCCGCCCCGCTGTCGAACCCGGACCGGCCGCCCGCCGAGTTCCACGCGATCTCGGCGGCCGTCGGGTGCCCGGACCTGTTCCTGATCGACGCCCCCGCCGGGCCGGGCCGGGCGAACCTCGTGGCGGACCTGGCGGCGGAAGTGGCCCGGTCGTCCGGCCGGGTGCTCGTCCTGACGGCGACCGCCGGCACCGCCGACGCGGTCCTCGCCCGGCTCGCGGAGCACCACCCCGCCGACCCGTGCGCGATCGCCGGCCGCGCCGTGGCCCCCGCCGAGAGCGCCGCCCACCTGCCGCCGGTGTCCGCCGCGCGAACCGCAAAGGCCCACGGAGACGGCGTCGTGGCGGCGGCCAGGAAGCGGGCCGAGGCGGACGCCGCGAAGGCGGACGCGAAGCGGGCCGCCCTCCAGGCGGTCCCCGCGACCCTGGACGCGATCCGCGCCGCCCGGGGGGAACTGGGGCGGATCGCGGCGGCAGAAGCCGCGGCTTCCGAGGTTCCCGCCGAGTCCGAGGCCGTCCGCGCGGCGAACGAGAAGCACGCCGCGGAACTCGCCGGGTTCGACGAGTCCGCCCGGAAGTCGGCGGCCGAGATCGAGGCGAGCCGGGCCGAGGTCGCGGCGCTGCGGGACGAACTCGCCCGCCTCGCGGAGGCCAAGAAGGGGTCGGGCGTCGTCGGGCTGTTCAAGGGGTGGTTCGCGAAGGACGACACCCCGGGGAAGCGTGCGGACCTGCAACCGAAGCTGACCGCGGCCGAGGCGGCACTCGCGGCGCGGGAGGCCGCCGCCGCGAATCTCGCCGCGGACCGCGCCGCCGCGGACGCCGGCCACGCCGCCGAGATCGAGGCGATCCTGCGCGACGAAGCCGCCCGCCGGGACGCCCGCGCCGCGCAGCTC
>ERZ1066123.1252-NODE-1252-length-15780-cov-6.379968_pt1 | contig 15780 bp, 14 predicted proteins | sample MGYA00382770_ERZ1066123 | MGnify/ENA primary metagenome ERZ1066123 (study PRJEB33369, sample SAMEA5778353) | biofilm metagenome | biome: Industrial cooling water; feature: Water cooling tower basin; material: Biofilm | place: United Arab Emirates | collected...
GCCCGGCCCTATCTGTCACAAAGGTCTTGAGGGCCTGCGTTGTCTCGCCCATGGCCGCCGGCGCTTGCGGGAAGCGCTCGGCAAGCCCATCAATCTCTGAGAAGACCCGATCGACTTCAGCGCAAAGCGTGTCGATCACTGCGATGTTGGGCAATTCCGCGCCACCGCCGATATTGTAAGTTTCACCTGGCTTGCCGTAGGCAAGACAGGCCGCGATGCCCCGGCAGTGGTCCTCGACATGAAGCCAGTCGCGCACGTTCATGCCGTCACCATAGATGGGCAGAGCCCGACCATGGAGTGCGTTCAGCAAAAAGAGCGGGATCAGTTTTTCAGGGTACTGGAACGGACCATAATTGTTTGAGCAGTTGCTGGTCGTCACTTCGAGGCCGAACGTGTGGTGGTAGGCTCGCACCAGATGATCCGAGGCAGCCTTCGACGCAGAATAGGGGGAATTCGGCGCATAAGGTGTGGTCTCGGAGAATGCCGGGTCCTCAGGACCAAGCGAGCCGAACACCTCATCGGTCGAGATGTGATGAAACCGATGTGGCCTCCCGCTGCCGCTTAGCCAGACCGACCTCGCCGCCTTGAGCAGGCTGTTGGTGCCAAGGATGTTGGTGTCGATGAAGGCATCTGGCCCGCTGATCGAGCGGTCAACATGGCTCTCTGCGGCAAAATGCACCAGCATGTCGACTTCGTGGTCCCGCAGCAAAGTCTCGACGAGTTCAGTATCGCGAATGTCACCCTCGACAAGCAACGCATTGCCTGCGCCGTCGAGGGTAGAGCGATTTCCGGCATAGGTCAGCGCATCGAGCACTACGACCCGATCCTGCGGGTGCTGCCTATTCCAATAGTGAACGAAATTGCCGCCGATGAAACCAGCACCGCCGGTGACGAGGAGATTAGCCAAGTTTTGCTTCCTCCTGGAGCATACGACGCAGGTTCACGCGCCAATGAACAGCCTCATCGCTCAGCGCGGCACGGGTCGCCCGGCAGTCAAGAAGCGAAAACGCCGGGCGCTGCGCCGGCGTAGGGTATTCATAGGTCGTAATCGGGCGAATTTTCGGAATTCTGTCGATCAGTCCCAGATCACACGCCTCCTCCGCGATGGCGACAGCGAAGTCATACCAGCTCGCAACGCCAGCGTCGCTGTGGTGGAAGACACCAACAGCTCCACGTTCGACAAGGCCCCAGATTGTCCGCGCTAGGCCAGTTGCCCACGTCGGACAGCCGATCTGATCGACAACAACGCTGAGCTCCTCACGCTCACGCATAAGCCTCATCATGGTTCGAACGAAGTTGGCACCGCCCGCTTCATATACCCAGGCCGTGCGCACCAACAGATCATGTGGGCGAAGATGATCCTCGCCTTCTGCCTTGGTCAAGCCGTAAACAGACAGCGGATTGCGCACGGCGGGGGGAAGATAGGCCGCAGGCGACCGGCCATCGAAGACGAAGTCGGTGGAGACGTGCACCACCTTTCCGCCCGTTTCGGCCATGGCTTGGACCATCACCGCAACCGCGTCCGCATTGATCGCGCGCGCGAGCGCCTCATCGCTCTCAGCCTTGTCGACCGCCGTGTAGGCCGCAGCGTTGATGATTACCTCAGGTGCCTCAACTGTCAGGCGCGCCCGAAACATTGGCGCATCGGTCAGATCACAATCGTCGATATCGATCGCACTGACATCCGCCCACTTCGAGGCCTCGCGCTGAAGCGCGCCGCCGAGCTGGCCATTGCCCCCAGTAATGAGCACTCTCATGGGAAGACCGCTACTTCTGCAAGCGTCAGCCCCACAGCGTCCTTTGCGGAAATGATGGGGTCGATGCCTTCCAACGGCCATTCTACAGCAACGGTCGGATCATCCCAGGCCAGGGTGTGCTCGCTCTGTGGGGTGTAGGGCGCGGTGCACTTGTACATGAAGTCGGTATCGTCCTCGAGGGTCAGAAAGCCATGGGCGAATCCTTCGGGGACCCAGAACATGCGCTGATTGCTCGCGCTGAGCTCCACGCCCACCCACCTGCCGAAGGTCGGCGATGACCAGCGAAGATCGACGGCAACATCGAAGACTGCGCCCCGGGTCACGCGCACAAGCTTGCCCTGCGGACGCGGATTTTGCAAATGAAGGCCGCGCAAGACGCCCTTCTGTGAGCGGCTGTGGTTATCCTGCACAAAAGTCAGGTCGAGACCCGCTTTCCTGAATGCCTCAGCATTCCATGTCTCCATGAAAAAGCCGCGCTCATCACCGAAGACACGCGGCTCAATGATAACAGGCCCGGCGAGAGCGGTACGAACAATCTTCATGGCACCCTCGGGCTCTCAAGAAGTTTGAGCAGGTATTCGCCATAACCCGACTTGCGCAGAGGCTCAGCGATGTCCCGAAGACGGTCATCGGTGATGAAGCCCTGTCGCCACGCAATTTCTTCCGGGCAGGCGATCTTCAGTCCCTGCCGTTCCTCAGTGATGCGGACATAGGTGGCCGCGTCGAGCAGTGATGCATGCGTGCCGGTATCGAGCCAGGCGAAGCCGCGCCCCATGATCTCGACGGACATGCTGCCCTCTTCCAGGTAAAGGCGATTGAGGTCAGTGATTTCAAGCTCGCCGCGCGGCGAGGGCTTGAGATCCCGGGCCCGCTCCACAACGGTCTCATCGTAGAAATAGAGGCCGGTCACAGCATAGTTGGATTTGGGTATCCTCGGCTTCTCCTCAATGGAGACAGCCCTCCCCTTCGCGTCGAACTCCACAACACCAAACGCCTCGGGATCGTTAACCCGATAGGCAAAGACAGTGGCACCATCCTCGCGCGCATCCGCGCTTTGCAGCAAAGCGGGAAGACCATGGCCATAGAAGATATTGTCACCCAAGATGAGGGCACTGGGGCTCCCTTGAACAAAGTCGGCACCGATGTGAAATGCCTGCGCCAAACCTTCCGGCCGGAGTTGAACGGCGTAGGTGAGAGACACCCCAAAGTCCGATCCATCGCCAAGCACCCGCCTGAATTGCGCGGCGTCCTCTGGCGTCGTGATGATCAGAATATCGCGAATACCGCTCAGCATTAGGGTGCTGAGAGGATAGTAGATCATCGGCTTGTCGAAAATCGGCATCAGCTGCTTCGAGACGCCCCGGGTAAGCGGATAGAGGCGGGTGCCTGATCCCCCGGCTAGGATGATCCCGCGCCTCGGCTTAGTCCCTTCAGGCATCATCTGCCCCCCGTTGCAGATCAATCGGTGTCGCAGGCGCTGACATTGCCAAGCGACGACGTCAAGCCGAATGGCGCGACAATTGGTCACTCACGCAAATCGTGTGGTCGCCGTGTCTTAGCGGGTCACTTGTCACTAAACTCGTCAACAGAATGCGCGCGTATAGAGCGTGGCGGTCGTCAGCGGAAGCGGATGTTTTAATGCTCAACCGCCAAAAGGAGTCAGCAACGGGGTGTCAGGTCTGAGCCGGCGGCTTGTTGGACAACGCGGCCAGCGCAACCTCACGGGCCAGCGCGCATTCCTGTGCCGCGACCGCACGTATAGCTTCAACAACCGTCCTCCAGGCCTCCTCGCTCAAGGTTTCATCAAACCGCAAGCCGAAAGCACCGTCCTTCTTCCACCACACTCTGCCGAAGAGCGTATGGCCGCCGACACGCAATTGAACATCACGACCGCGCTCTGGAGCTGACCCCGCGCGGAGCCCTGCCCCGCCTTTCGATATATCGACGAGCGTGACGGACCTGCGATCCGCCGTCGTGACGAGCGTTGCGCTCGCCGTGGTGACTGATCGCTCGGACTTGCGCTTCTCATACACGGCGCGGGGTTGCTGCTTCCTGCCGAATCCGGACATGGCGATCTCCTTCCTTCATCGGTTATGAACCGGGACCGTAAAAAGTAGGTTATTGTTATAGCCGAGTTGGAGTCGTTAACCCTTGCTTATTACATTCCTGACCGGTTGATCGGGTGATGTATTCGCGCGGCGCGAGATATTGGAAGCCGCGATGCGGGTGGAGGGTGTTGTAGTGGTGGCGGCCAGGTACTCCGGCTCGAGAATGCACTAGCCGTCGTTCAGCACCCCGCTGTCCATGACGAAGCGGCGAAGAGACCCAGAAAGGACAATCTTTGCCGCTCCGGTCCCCGGGCTGTGGACCGGCGTGCAAAAGGGACCCCGTTAGCGGGGTGATCGGCGTCTAAAAGGGACCCCTCATTCTGATGGTGTAGCGGACTGCCTGGTTTTCCAGGTGGTGAGATCGGGATGTTGGTGGTGGAGACGGTTGTTCGGATACGGCGGGAGCACGCGAGCGGGAAGGCGATCAAGGCGATTGCGCGGGATCTGCGGCTGTCGCGCAAGGTGGTTCGCAAAGCGATCCGGGCGCCGGAAGGCGCATTCGATTATCGCCGCACGGTTCAACCGCTGCCCCGGCTTGGGCCGTTCCAGGAGCGGCTCGACGTGCTGCTGACGGAGAACGAGGCCCGGCACAGACGCGATCGGCTGCGGATGACGCGGATCCATGACCTGCTTTGCCGTGAGGGGTTCGAGGGATCCTACGACGCGGTCCGGCGCTACGCCCGGCGCTGGACACAAGCGCGGCGCAAGGATGCGGGTGATGGCGCGCCTGCCTTCATCCCGCTCATGTTCAAGCCTGGCGAGGCCTACCAGTTCGACTGGAGCCACGAGGATGTGGAGATCGCGGGCAAGCCGATGCGGGTGAAGGTGGCGCAGATGCGGCTGTGCGCATCGCGCGCGGTCTACGTCCGGGCCTATCCGCGCGAGACGCAGGAGATGGTGTTCGATGCCCATGCGCGCGGCTTTGCCTTCTTCGGCGGCGTTCCCCTTCGCGGCATCTACGATAACATGAAGACCGCGGTCACCACCGTGTTCGTCGGCAAGGAGCGGGTGTTCAACCGCCGCTTTCTGGTCATGGCCGATCATTACATGGTCGAGCCGACCGCCTGCTCGCCGGCGGCAGGGTGGGAGAAGGGTCAGGTTGAACACCAAGTCCAGACCATCCGAGGCCGCTTCTTCCAGCCTCGCCTGCGCTTTGCCAGCATCGAGGAGCTCAACGGGTGGCTGGAAGCTGAGTGCCTGCGCTGGGCCGCAACGCACGCGCATCCCGAGCAGAAGGAGCTGACCGTTGCCGAGGCGCTGGATCTCGAACGGCCAGCCCTGCAGCCGATGCTTGCGCCCTTCGACGGCTTCCATGAGACCGCGCATGCTGTGACCGGCACCTGCCTGATCAGCTTCGACCGCAACCGCTACTCGGTCATGGCCAAGGCGGCGCGGCGAGCTGTTCAGGTCCGCGCCTATGCCGACCGCATCGTCGTGCGCCTCGGCGATGAGGTCATCGCCGAGCATGCCCGGCACTTCGGCCGCGACCGGACGATCTATGATCCCTGGCATTACCTGCCCGTTCTGGCCAACAAGCCCGGCGCTCTGCGGAACGGTGCACCCTTCCAGGGGTGGGACCTGCCACCGGCACTGACGCGGTTGCGGCGCAAGCTGGGCGGCGGTGATGACGCCGACCGCCGCTTCGTGCGCGTGCTGGCATCGGTAATGACCGATGGCTTGGAAGCGGTCGAGGCTGCGATCCGGGAGGCGCTTAATAGCGGTGCTGTCAGCGACGAGGTCATCCTCAACATCCTGGCCCGATACCGGGACCCGCCATCCGAGCGCCCCCTGGATGTGGTCGCCGATCTCAAGCTCAGCCACCCGCCGATCGCGGACTGCGCGCGCTACGATACGGTGCGAGGCCTCCATGCAGCGGCATGAGATGATCGAGGCGATGCGTTCGCTTGGGCTCAAGGGCATGGCAGGAGCCTTCGACGAGGCGGTCACCACCGGGTTGCAGCGCAAGCGCACGACCCACGAGATCCTGACCGATCTGTTGCGCGCCGAAGCCGCGCATCGTCATGCCGCCTCGATCCGTTACCGCATGACCGCAGCCAAGCTGCCGGTAATCAAGGACCTCGACGCCTTCGCGTTCGAGGGGACCCCGATCAACGAAGAGCTGGTGCGCTCCCTGCACGCAGGTTCGTTCCTGCCCGGTCGCCGCAACATCGTGCTCATCGGCGGCACAGGGACGGGCAAGACCCATCTGGCCACTGCGATCACCGCCAGCGTCGTGCGTGCCGGTGCCCGCGGGCGCTACTTCAACACGGTCGATCTCGTTACCCGGCTCGAGGAAGAAGCTCGCATCGGGAAGGCTGGCGCCATCGCTGCCCAGCTCGGCAGGCTCGACCTCGTGGTGCTCGACGAGCTGGGCTATCTGCCGTTCGCTCGATCCGGTGGGCAGCTCTTGTTCCATCTGATCAGCAAGCTCTACGAGCAGACCTCGGTCATCATCACCACCAACCTGGCCCTCGGCGAGTGGCCCACCGTGTTCGGCGATCCCAAGATGACCACCGCGCTGCTCGACCGTATCACCCACCATTGCGATATCGTCGAGACCGGCAACGACAGCTGGCGCTTCAAAAACCGCAGCTAACCCTGTCAGAAAACCGCCTTCGCGCTGCTGACGCCTCCGGTCGGGCTACGCCCTCCCTACGCCGCCAGCAGCGCGAAACACGCGCCCAGCATCAACCGATCCGCACAACCGCAGAGGGGTCCCTTTTGCACGCCGATAGGGGGTCCCGATTGAACGCCGATTGACACCCCGGGCCGTCTCACGCCAAAATCATGCGCGCGCCGAGGCCTGACTCCATCTTCATCCGGATGGCCTCTGCCGCATGCCGAGCGCCAAGCTTGCTCATCATGTTCGCGCGATGGATCTCAACAGTGCGCGGGCTGATTCGAAGCTGACGGGCGATCTCCTTGTTTGATCGGCCATCAGCAACGCGATCAAGCACTTCGCGCTCACGCTCGCTCAGGACAGACAGTCGGGTCCGGGCCTCTATGGCGCGCTGACGCGCTTTGATGACAATCGCAGCCTCACGTTCGATCCGCGCCAGAGAGCTCGCAAGCCGTTCCGATCTGAGCGGCAGCGCCAGGTAATCAAGAGCTCCAGCCTTTACAGCATCGACTACCCGCCCAGGAAACGGGCTGCTGTCCATGGCGATCACAGGAAGCGAGATGCCGATGGACATGAGCCGGTCCATCACAAAACTTATTCCTCCGTTTTCGAGGCAATCCCGTACGATGATGATACCGGAGCGTGGGGGAAAGTCCGCGATCTCAGCCAGATCGCTGTAGAGCTCGCAATGATGTCCCAGTGACATACCGACTTGCACAATGTCCGCGCGAGTCTGGATGTCAGCCTCAACGAAATGAAGCGTCAATTTGGTCCTGATTTCTGGTTGCATGGTGCTCCCCTTTTCCATGCACCCAATGTGACGGCCGAAACGTGGTAAACGGCAAATTAGGACATCCGTAGTACCCCTTAGCCAATTACCGGGCAAAGGAGGCACGTACCTCGCGCCCACTCGACAAACCTGAACTTCAGTGAGACAACCGATCCATTATGGAGGAATTCGAGCAATGCTGACCAAAAGAGAATTGCTTTGGCTGCACGCGCTCCAGAGCGATCTCGCCGTAAAGCGCGACTGGGTAGCCGTAGCCCACGTCCAGTCCCTCATTGATCACATTGCTAACGAGCATGGGATGATCACCGACGATAACGAGCGTATATCACACGAATTTGCAGCCCACTAAGCCCAGTCGGAGATATGCTCGGCCGCAATTATATCTCCGGACCGAACAACTCCGAAGGCAAACCCCCTGCTGAGGTCAAAGACCGCAAAGCTACCCATTTGCATTGAACGTCCCGGCTGACCCATTCAGCGCGTATCGGCAGCGACCACGGCAGCGATGTCTTGCTAACTGCTTTCGGAACAGCACCACACACAAAGACCTCGGACTCAACGCCGCCACCAAGAAAGGAATGACAACGCCGCGCCGTAAGGGATAACGGTCTGGCAAACACCGAAACCTGTCCGGCATCCCCCTCAATGCAGTTGGGCCAACCTGGCGGCATCTTCGTCCTGTAGGCTAACCCCGCCTCGTCCGGGTCTAGCAAAGACGCGACCCAAAAAGATCAAGACCTACCACCTTTGTCTGTCGCTAATTGAGGGCGCGAGCCGTCTGCCACTTTAGCTATCGCCTACGAGCCTCAGACGCGTTTTGCTGGCGGTGGCTAATGCGGATTGCGGATATTGAGCCATTGAGCGGTGCAGACCCTGTCCAAGCACGGCCAGAAAGCGTGAGAACGAGGTAGTCGCAGCCTGGCAGTTGACGAACGTCTAGACTGGGTTGCTGATCGGCGAATGTGGCTTCGAGAAAGGGAGCCGCCTCCCCAAGGCATGCAAGAGTGAGCTTGAGGTCCTTCGCCGAAGATGCTGCATCAAACTGGGGCCTTGCATGTATTGAAAAGGGCGCCTCAGGCCTCAAGAGGAGCCGCGAGGCCAGTATCCCACCGCGACCGGGATCCACTGAAAACTCAAGGCTCTCACCGTTCCGATCTGGTTGCGCGCGCATTCCTGCTTCATCAGCGAAGGTCCAGTCGAATGGCGGGAAGTCTGATGCCCACCTTACATCCCTCCCGGAGGGGAGCAGGCTCGTAAGTTGAAGGTATACAGTCCAGGCAACGTCAACATCGCCACTGCTGACAAGGCTCGCAACGAGCGCGCGATTGAATTCGGTTTTGCCAATAGGAGTGCTCTGTCGGATCATCGCCAGATTGCGTGCAGCAGCAGGATCTCTGACGGCTTCGATTAGGAAATCGTCCCTCCATGGCAGCGGCCTCGCCAGCAATTTACGAAAAGCCGGAGTCGTTGCCTCTTGCCGCAGAGCTGTGGTCAAGACCGGAAAAAACTCTGCCCCGCGCTCCGGATTCACGCGAAGGATCTGATCAAGCACGTCAATCGTGCCGTCATAGTCCCTCGCATCCAACTTCGACTGGAGCACGAGACCCTGAAGAGTCAGGTCGCGGCGATTAAGTCGGGATGCGAGTTCAAGGATGCGCGTCCGGCGCGCTGGGTCACTCTGAGACAAAGCGAGAATGGCATGCGCCTTGGGCAAGAGCGGTTCGTGCGTCAAAGCCAATGCGGGAGCGGGGAAGGCCGCAGCGGCAAAGCGACGTAGGTCGGCAGTGCCTACGAGGCGGCCCGCAGGGACGTCCGGCTCTAGACGATCAGACTGCTTTGTCTTGGTCGCACCATACGGCCCGAAAGCCTCACGCACTTGCTTAACGAATGACAAGTACAGCGTCTTCTCCTGAGCGCGCCCATTGGCCGGCCAGATCGACGCCGCAACCTCCGGAGAATTCCTCAGGCTCGCGCCGCTTAATGCGTGAGCTCCCGACAATGCCGCGAGCCCAATCGCAAAAACGGTCACCGCGGCCGTCTTGAGAACCTTAGCCTGCAATCGCAATAGCCATCATCCTCTAGACTGAACGGGCGCCGGGTGCCGGCTCCTCACCGTCAGGTGCGGCCCCATAACCATAACCATAACCATACCCGTAACCGTATCCATAGCCGTAGCCGGCAGCATTGGTATCGAGTTTGGTCACGATTGCACCATAGACCTTTGCGCCGGTCCGCGACAGCCTGCCAATCGCATTCTCGATCGCGCGGATCTTGATCCGATCATGCTCGATCACATAGACCACGCCGTCGACAGCGCGGGAGAGCTCGATGGCGTCAGCGAGACTCAGCATCGGCGCACTGTCGATGATGATTTGGTCGTAAGTGACGCGCGCCTCGTCAAGCAACGCTCTGAAACGAGCGCTTGCAAGCAGTTCGACGGGATTGGGCGGGGTATAGCCATGCGGCAGGTAGTCAAAGCCGAAGTCTTCGATCGCGACCACATGATCGGCAAGCGTCGATGCGTTGCCCGTCAGCAGTGCCGCAAGACCAGCCTTTCTGTCAAAATCGCCACCGAGCAAACCCTGCATGCGGGAATTCCGCAGGTCGGCATCGATTAGGAGCGTACGCTTGCTGAGCTCCGTGAAGCTCCTAGCCAGCGCGAGACAAGACAAGCTCTTGCCTTCCGACGGCACAGACGAGGTCAGCATCAATACCTTCGGCGCGCCGTCCGCGGTCAGGAAGGTCAGATTGGTCCGTGCGGACTTGTAGGCCTCGCTGAGCTCGGACGACCTCATCAGGATCTCCTGCCGCATATTGGGGGTGTTGCTCTTTGGGATCGTACCCAGCACGGGCAGACCAAGACTCCGGGTGACGTCCTGGGGATCCTTAACGGTCTGGCTGAGCATGACGCGCAGGTAGACAAGCGCCACAGCCAGCACCAACCCGGCCATAAGCCCGATGACAATGTTCAAGAGGAGTGAGGGGGAATAGGGCCGAAGGGGCGCGTCAGCGCTGTCAATCAGCTTGATGTTGTTCTGACCCGCGCCAGACGCTTCTAGACCCTTGAAGCGCTGAAGCAGGGCATCGTAGAGTTCGCGGTTGGTATCCACTTCGCGTTTGAGAATTCCGTACTGGATAGTCAGGTCCTGCTGCCCGAGAAAGCGGCCCTTTGCCTCTTCCAGTTTGGCGCGAAGTTCGCGCTCGCGGCTGGTCGCTGCCTGCAGAGCGGCTCGAGATTCAGAAGCAAGGGAAGTCTTAAGCGACCGAACTTCAGCCTCCTTCTCAAGCAGCGGCGGGAACCCAGGTCCAAAATTCGACCGGAGGCTTGCAAGCTCGGATTCTGCTTTTGCAAGATCGGCCCGCAGAGCATTGCGGGGATCCTGCGAAGGGAAGTCCCCTGACGACAGTGCGGCTTGCGCCGCGATCCTGTCTGTTACCGCTTTTGCAAGCGCCTCGTTCAGGGCTGTCAGATCGGTTGCAATCAGGGTTTGCGCGGCAGTCTCGGCGCCTTCCTTCTCACCCGTGGTCTTCAGCACGAGGATCTCATTGGCATTGGCGTAATCGATCAGCTGCTTCTCGGAGATGGACAGCTTCTCGCGCAATTCGGCGATCTGCTTGGTCAGAAAATCGCGCGCGTCAGCGTTTGCGCCGAAGCGCTTTTCGTAATTCGCCGCGATAAATTCGGCTGCCCACAAATTGGTGATCTTGGCAGAGACAGCAGGATCAGGGCTCGAGAACGAAACATCGACGAGGCTGGACTGCCTGATGGGCTGAACCGAAATATTGTCGAGAAGCGCCTTCTCGATGTCGCGTTCGGTCAGTTCCTTGGTCCGATCAAGGCCAAAGGCTTCGATGAATTCGTCATCACGAAGCAGGTTGCCTGCCTTCATTACCCGCCCGGCCATGAAGCGGGATTCCAGAAGCTCGTATTGGGTGTTGAGATACTGCAACTCTGAAATGCGAGATTCGTTTTCGAGCGGGTCGATATCGGTCACGTTGGCCGTGATCTGGGAAACCTCAATCCGAGCAGTCGCACGGAAAAGTTCGGTCGCGAGAAGAGTGGCAATCACAGATGCCAGAAGCGCGAAGGCAATCATCCCGCCAAGCCAGAATCGAAGGGTACGCACCTCGACCCAGTACCGCTCAAGATCCAGATGCAAACCTTGGGTCCTCAGTTCGCGCTGCTCAGAATCGGCGCCGAATCTTGGGATTATGGCTTGTTCTTTCATAAGCATCTTTACTGCTGAGCAACGAGGATAAGAGCGGTCGTGACCACCGGTGGCAGGACTTGGAGCAAGATGTTGAGACGCCGCCGCTCAGGAGAGTCGCCGACGATCACAATATCATTGGCATAGACTTGGGGATCGGGATAGTTGCCTCGCTGGATCGCACCCACATTGAAGACACCGATGTAACGCTGCCCCTCGACAGTCCGAAGGACCAGAACATCGTCTTGCTTCGCAAACTCGGTCATGCCTTCGGCCATGTTGACGACCTTAAGCAACGTCTGCTTCCCAATCGCAGGATAGCTGCCCGGCTTCTTGACCTGCCCGCCGACGGAAACAGACGGGACAGGGAATTCTTCGGGGATCACACGCACCTGGGGATCAAGCAGATACCGTCCGCGGAGACGATCAGCGATCAACTTGGACGCCTCTGTCGGGGTTTTCCCATCCAGAGGAATGCTACCGATGAGAGGAAAAGCAAGTTGGCCATCGACGTCGGTCAGATAGGTCCCACTTAAGGACTCAGCCCCCACAACATTGATTTCCAGCTTCTCCTGCGGGCCAAGAACGTAAGAAACGCCTTCGCGCGGTGGCGGCAGCGCTTCAAGGTTGGTCACCTCGACGTCTGGAGAACGCCCTATGCTGCGATCCGTAGCACAGCCGGCCAAGAGGGCGACCAACATCAAGAGAAAAGCATTTTGTCCGATATTTGCCATGGCGCCCCTCGAAATTACACCCGTCCCATAGCGGATGGGTCAGCCGCGCCAAGTGCTTTTGCATTAACCGCAAAGGCAACAATGCCTTATACCCCGATCGTCTTGGCGCGGTCCGCAGACAGGCACAGCAAAAGCCACACGGCCACAGCCTGGAAAACGGGCGTGCGAAGCGGGTAGTCCACAACCGATGCAGCAGCGATAATCGCAACGCAGGCTGTCCAGAAAATGATCTGCCCAGCCCTCGCCTGTCGACTTGCCCGCAGGCCCAGCACAGCCTTTCCAAACCACCACAGGAAACCAGCAAGAAGGACAACGGCCGGCGCGCCTCCTTCGATCGCCAGCTGCGCCCAATCATTGTGTGCTTGGTTCACGTAAAGCGGCAGCAACAGTTCAGTCGGCTCATAGGCGTGGTAGACAGCTTCGAACGAGCCGAACCCTGTGCCCAGCAACCAATGCGTGGCTGCCACGTCACCCAAGATCGGCAACAATGACCACCGCAGATCGTCGAACGAACCGGCATTAATAATGTCTTCGAAGGCTGGGGTCCGCTCTAGCCACGCAAAAGCCGCGATCAACAGTAGTATGGCAGCCGCACACCCAGCCAACGCCAATCGGCCCCGCGTGCGCCAGAGCGTCGCACCATGCCTCCCGTCAAAATCCGCTGCCCGGTCGCGCGTTTCCAACCATATCATGCCGGCTGATGCCAAGAGAACCACGAGTGTGACCGCCAAGCCCGCTCTGGATCCTGAAACCAAAACTGCCAAGAGCACCAGAACGAAGGCCGGAGCGTAGGAGAGCCTGAGCCATGATGGATCTTTGGCGATGCTTGTCTCGAGCGCGAGCCGCGCAACGATCAGCATGACAATGGCCGAAAAAACCGCCGAATGGTTCTCGTTTGCGAAGATGCCTTCGGCTGCTCCCGGGCTCGGATTCGGAAATAGATAAAAAGGGCTCTCTGATCCACCCACTACTTGAAGAAGGACCAGAGCTGCATCGAATACGCCGATCCCGAAGACCACCAGCAGCAGTGCACGCGCAGGAATTCTCATTGCGAGCGCGAGCAAAAGTGCGGTGAGCGGAACCACCATGCCGAACGCGGCATTCAAGCCCCGGAACGGGGTCAGAGAAATCGGACGCCACACATCATTAAGCCCTGCAAGGTAATCAAGCTCTGCAAGACCCTGCCGGTCAGGGAGTGTCTGCCAGACAGCGGGTGGAAGCGGGACGAGCTGCAACACCATCCAGATCAGCAAAAGAAGAAGAAGCAGAAAAGGTACTTGAGCCCGCTGAATATCCTTCATGCGAAGCTGAGACAACACCGGGATAAGCAACAGTGCAACAACGGGCCTAAGAAGCGCGTGATGAATTGGATCAGGCCAAGAGCTGCCTCCTAGAAAAGCAAGCGTGACCGCAAAAAGTCCGAACCAGAGCCAGTGAAGCTTTGGTATGGTCGTCTGTCTTTGGGAAACGCTTGCGGGGGAGCCACCTCGGACGATCTGTCTCTGACTTTTCAACGGCCACGCCTCATTCCGATTGAGCCCAAGGAGCAATATACAAGACGTCGCCGATTAGAAAGTTCGAGTTCGCCTCAGAGCGGGTTCATCCCCACTCCTGAAAACAACGACCTCGTCAAGCAAGGCTCTCATCAGGTTTGGCATAGCCGGACCTGCCCTTGCTGTCGTCCGATGCTGCTCGCAGCCGCGCCGCACCCGCTATGCCCGGGACCCTGCGAAATTCCAGCGCACCGGTCTTGACTCTAGGCCGCACGCACCGACTGGCCATGCTCCAAAAACCATTGATAGGTTTGTTCAATACCTTCCTTGAGCCCAATCCGGGCACGCCAACCAAGACGGGATAATCGGCTGACATCCATAAGCTTGCGCATGGTCCCGTCAGGCTTCGATGGATCAGTCACAATGCTACCATGGTATCCGGTGATTTTCGCGACAAGTTTGGCAAGCTCCAGGATCGAAATGTCCTGCCCGCTGCCAACATTGACGTGGCTCAGGTCAGATCTCGTTTCAGATTCGTACTGTTCGCGGGATAGGCCGAGGACAAACAAGCAGGCCGCAGCCATGTCGTCCACATGAAGAAACTCACGGCGCGGAGCGCCGCTTCCCCAGATGACAACCTCGTCGCGTTGAACCGCCACCGCCTCATGAAACCGCCGCAACAAAGCTGGCAAAACATGGCTGTTTTCTGGATGAAAGTTGTCGCCAGGACCGTACAAATTGGTCGGCATGACCGATCGAAAATCTGTTCCGTGCTGACGGTTGTAGCTCTCACACATCTTGATGCCAGCTATTTTCGCAATCGCATATGGCTCGTTGGTCGGTTCGAGCAAGCCGGTGAGAAGCGCATCTTCGGACATTGGCTGAGGTGCGTTCTTCGGATAGATGCAAGAGGATCCCAGAAACAAGAGACGCTTCACGCCGGCACAGAACGCGTTATGAATAATGTTAGCCTCCATCATCAGATTTTGATATATGAAATCAGCGGGATATGTATTGTTGGCATGAATTCCCCCAACCCTCGCGGCTGCTAGCACCACCTCGTCAGGCCGTTCACGGTCGAAGAAGTCTCGAACCGAAGCCTGATGCGTGAGGTCGAGCTGAGCACGAGTGCGCAGGATCAATTCCAGCGGCTCGCCAACAGCCCGCCGCTGCAAAAGCTGTCGCACAATCGCGCTTCCAACCATGCCATTGTGGCCTGCAACGAAAATCCGGCGCCGGCCGCTATCGGCTTCTTCGGGGCTCACTGGTCACACTTACGCTTGAATGTATAAATGCCACAACCATACTCTAGGGCTTCAGCCTCAGATGGCTCGCTGTTCAGATGAAGCACTCCAGCATCATCGACATGATCAAAGCGCTCAAGCTCGAGTCTGTTCGCTTCCCACTGCGGCACCGTTATCGGGTCGAACACCCTATGAGCATTGAACATCACTTTCCCAAGACCAACCGGGGCAGCGAAATAAAAGATGCCTCCCGGCGCCAAAAGATTAACGAGATTAGAAAAAGCACGACGGTGGCCCAAAGGATCAATTGGATCCCCATAGCGGCCAAGTCCGACATGCTCGAGTACATGAAGACAGGACAGAGAATCAACTTGGCCGATTGTCTCAGTTTGTGACTGCATCAAGTCTCCCTGAATGAAACGAATCTGAGGGTGCGCCGGGATTGAAACCGGACGGATGTCCATGATTTCGATAGTACGAAACGCGGCTACATGCGCCACAAACCCGTCGATCCTGCTCCCGACATCAAGATGGCGTTGCGGCATCGCCTCCGCGATGAAACGCGCGACGAGGAGGTCCATATGGAAATAATGGCCAACTGCGGTCCCGGCACTCTCGTCAAAATCACCGAGTATCGGAAACGTTACATCAATGCTGCCGCCCTTTTTAAGCCATTGTCTCCTATCGTGTAAATAGCGACCAAGGCGCCGACCATCTTTCATCCTGCGCGGATCAATCCCGAGGTTCATTAATGTCCAACCAGCGGTCTTCATCAATCCCATTGTCTTGTTCCTTCGCAATCAGCTTGCCTCAGGCCTGCGTCACC
>ERZ1066123.1253-NODE-1253-length-15774-cov-7.061073_pt1 | contig 15774 bp, 11 predicted proteins | sample MGYA00382770_ERZ1066123 | MGnify/ENA primary metagenome ERZ1066123 (study PRJEB33369, sample SAMEA5778353) | biofilm metagenome | biome: Industrial cooling water; feature: Water cooling tower basin; material: Biofilm | place: United Arab Emirates | collected...
GGCGAGATTTCCGTCAGCGACTCGTTCGGTTCCAACGGCCGCCGCCAGACGCGGATCGCATAAGCCGTCGCAGATGCGAGCAGGGCCGTCCCGATGACCACGTGGGCCGTGCGGATCGACGCCGAGGGGATCGTCACCTGTCGGGCTTCCGGGGGGATCGAGCCCATCGGCCCCGTGGCGGCGAACTTCTGCATCCACGCTTCCACACCGAGCAGGACCTGCACCGCGTCGATGGCGAGCAGGTGCCACGCCGCGAACCCGAGGAGGCGTCGTCCGCCAGGCGTAGCAAGCGTCCGCACCGCGAGCCAGACGGCGATGCCGGTGACGACGAACGCGGTGAGGACGTGCAGCCGCTGCGCGACCGGCGACCCCATGTGCCGCACCCACACGCCCCAGATGAGTTGCACGAACACCGAGAGGGGCAGCGCGACGGCGAGCCACTTCAGGCGGTCGCGGTCGGCTTCCGACAGCGAATCTCCCGTTATTCGCGGGGCGGACAGCACGACGACCGACACCAGCACCGCGAAAACGACCTGCGCGAACGCCCCGTGATACGCGGCCAGCAGCACCCCCGCGAGGCCGAGCAGTTCCGAGTTCAGGAACACGCGGAAGCCGCCGAGCAAGCCTTGAATCATGACGGCGATGAGGGCGACGACCGCGACCGCCCGCGCCCACCGGCCCGGCGACCGGCTCGCGAACTGCGACCCCGCCGCCGCGAGGCACAGCAGCGCGGCAACCCCCGTCGCCACCCCCGCCCCGACGGGCCAGTCAATCTCGGAAGCGGTGCCGGGGACGTAACCTTCCTTCACCTTCATCATGCCGCGGTGGAACTCGCCGTAAGCGACGAGCAGCCCGAGTATCGCCGCGAGGCCCAGAAGCTTGCGGGTCCGGCACGGGTCGGTCGCCCACACCGCGATGGCGAGCCCGCTGACAAGGATGCCGACGACCCACCCCGCGGCACGGTGCGTGTGCTCGACGAGGAACCCGAATTCGAGCTTGCTCCAGTCTTGCCCGGCGAGGTACCACGGCTCGGTCGGCCAGACGGGGTCGGCCATGCCGACGCGAAACGACGTGACGAACCCGCCGAGGACGAACAGCAACAGCAGCGCGACCGCAACGGTGACGACCGCCCAAAGGCGGACCCACCGCGGCACGATCGGAACGGGTTCAGGGGTGTCGGTCATGGTGCATCCAATGTAGTCCCCTCGTGGAGCGAGGGGACGTTCTGCGATTCGATCTGCAAGCGTGGCCAATACTCCGAGTACCGCGACAGATCCGGAATCAGCTCCAACCGAATCATCTCGTTTTCGAGCGCGATTGAGCGTACGGTGACTGGCACCGCATCCCCAACACGAAGGGCAAAAGCAATATCTGGATACGGCGTTCGAGCAACTTCAAGCACACCGTCGACACATTCAACCAACTCCAAGAACAGACGGTCGGGAGAGATGTATCTCACGCAACCAACAACTTCCTGGCCTTCCTTGAAAAGTTGAATCTGCTGCTGGCGTTCCCTGTGGCTCAGTTTACTTCGCATACACCCGCCCCCGCACGTCGTCGGGCAGTTTCCCCGGCGCGGGGAGGGCTCGCACGAAACCTGCCAAGTCCCGCACGTCCGCCTCGGAAAGCCCCGGATTCGCGGGCATGTTCGCGGCCGGGATGCCGTGACGCACCCGGCGGGCGATGTCTTCCGGCGAGCCGCCCCAGCGGTACTTCCCGGCCGTCAGGTCGGCCACGCGGTTCGGCAGGCCCCAGATGTCGTAGCGGAACTGGTCCGCCCGGCCGTAGTCGACGTGGCACGCCGCACAGCCTGCCGTCGCGAACAGCTTTTCCCCCCGGCGAAGCGACTCCGCGTCCGGGTTCTCGGCCGGCACGCCCGCCACCGCCGCCGGGGCCTGGGCCTGGGCCGCGTCCCACTGCTTCGCGATTCGACCCAGGTCCGCGGCCGTGTCCACCGGCTCGCCGTCGTCGCCGAGCAGGTGCTTCAGTGAACTCAATTCCACTTCGCCCCGCAAGCTTAAATGGATCACGTATCCCACGACCGCATCCACGTCCGCTCCATTGAGAGAATCGAAGGATTGCATCGCGGTGTTCGGCACGCCGCCGCGGATGACCCGTCGCAGGTCGTCCACCCGCGGCCGGGCGGTCGCCGAGGTCGACGCCTTGTAGTAACCGTGGCGGAAGTCGCGGGGCAACGGGTTCAGCCACGGCCCGCCCGGCCCGCGGCCGTCGCCGGGGATGCCGTGGCACTGCAGGCACAGCCGCTTGTACGCCCGGCTGCCGTGGGCCAGCGCCGTCGGGGACAGGTCGATTCCGGGCAGCTTCACCGAGTCGGGAATCAGCGGGTTCGCGGGGGTTCCGAACAGGTCTTCGAGCGACTTCGTCAGCGCGGCCCGCTCGGCGGCGGGCACCGTTCTCGGGTCGAGCACCTTCCCGCCGGCCAGCGCCAGCCGGGAAATGGCCTCGTCGATCTTGCCCGCTTCCGCCATCGCGGTCGGGGGATTGACGGGCAGGCTCACGGCGATCGGATCAGCACGATCCGCGTACCGCAAGGCGGGGTCGTAACCGTCCGGCTCGCGGGAACAGCCGACCGCCAGAAGCGCGACGAGGGCGAAGGCCGGCCCGAATCGAGCCGCCGCCTCGCCCTCGAAAACACGCGGAAAAGTGGCCATCAATACACGGCAAGGTGCCGGGTCAGGAAGTCGGTCAGGATGAAGAGGAACATCAGCCCGGTCCAGAAGATCGAAGCGGCGGCGATGAGCCAGGTCAACTTGTCGGCGGCCCGCAGGTCCATGAAGTACACCGCGAGCACGCCGGCTTGCACGCACGCCACCCCGAGGCTGGCGACCACCTTCCACGGGCCGAGGTCGGAGAACCCGACGACGAGCGCCACGATCGTGAGTCCGACCAGGACCGCGAACGTGGTGAGCGTGCTGCCGACCGACGGGATCGGGTGGTCGTGCTGCTCTTCGGGGAACGGTTGGGTCGGGTGGTGGTCCACGGTCGCCTCCAGGTATCTTGCATCGACCCGATCGGGTGCGCGGTGTCTTCGTTCCCCCCTCTCCCCGCCGGGGAGAGGGGCCGGGGGTGAGGGGCGGGTCCCCACTCACTTCCGGAACTTGCAACGGGTGATGTCTACCCCTCACCCCTGACCCCTCTCCCCGGCGGGGAGAGGGGAATCGAACACCATCTGTTAGTGCGAGCCGAACGCGACCTTCAGCCCCTCGCCCACCTGCGCGAACGTGTGCGGGCCGGCGAGGTAGAGCAGCGGCATCAGGAAGATCCAGACCATGTCCACGAAGTGCCAGTACAGGCTCATCACTTCGACGTACACGTACCGCTCGGAGTGGTCGAAGAACCCCCGCATCGCGAGGATGTACTGCCACACCAATAGCCCCACGCCCACGATCATGTGGATGACGTGCAGGCCGGTCATGATGTAGTAGAACATGAAGAACAGCTGCACGCGGGACAGGTCGACGCCGTCCGTCTTGTAGCCCTGTTCGTGCAGCACGACCTTCAGGTTTCGGACGAAGACGACCTCCTGCGGTGCGTCGCCGTGCGAATGGGCGGCCTCGTGGGCCTTCGCGCCCGCGCTGAGGGTGGTCGTGCCGGGCAGCAGCCCTTCGTGGAAGTCGAGCTGGTACTCGCGGCCCTTCAGGGCGAGGAACGCGGTGCCGAGGATGATCGTCAGCATGAGGTACGCCTTGAGCCCGCGGACGTCGCCGGCGTGGGCGGCCCGGATGCCGAGGGTGATCGTCAGGCTGCTGGCGAGCAGCAGGAACGTGTTCACCGTGGCGATGCCGACGTTCAGGGCCGCGCTGCCGGCCTCGAACTCCTTCGGGAACCAGACGCGGTACCCGGTGTAGGCGCAGAACACGCCGCCGAAGAACAGGACTTCGGTGACGAGGAACAGCCACATCCCGAGGCGGACGGTGGACTGCTGCTGCCGCAGGTTGTCGAAGTGGTGGGCGACGACGCCCGTCCCGCTAGCTGACACTGGCCACCCCCTCGTGCGTCGGCTTGTGAGTCCCGTTCGCGTGCCCGTTGCCGGTCAAGTGCTCGGCCAACCCGTTCGGAATCGCGTACTCGTACGGCGCGAAGTACACCGTCGGGGTCCGCGGGAAGTTGTGCGGCTCCGGCGGCGACGGGATCTGCCATTCGAGCCCGGTCGCCCGCCACGGGTTCGACCCCGCCCGCTTCCCGAAGAACAGCGACGCCGTCAGGTAGAACACCGGCATGACGTACCCGATCCCCTGGATCGACGCGCCGGCCGTCGACAGGATGTTCCAGAACTGGAACTCCGGCGGGTAGTTCGGGTACCGCCGCGGCAGACCCGAGTACCCCGCGACGAACTGCGGCATGAACGTCAGGAAGAACCCGACGATCACCGTCACCGCGGCGAGCCGGCTCCAGAAGTCCGAGTACATCCGGCCCGTCATCTTCGGCCACCAGAAGTGCAGCCCCGCCAGCCACGCCAGGATCATCCCGCCGACCATCGTGAAGTGGAAGTGGGCGATCACGAAGTAGGTGTCGTGCAGGTGGATGTCCGAGCCCATCGTGGCGAGGTGCAACCCGGTCACGCCGCCGATGGTGAACAGGAACAGGAACCCGATCGTGAACAGCATGGGGGCTTCGTAGGTGATGGAGCCCTTGTACATCGTCGCGGTCCAGTTGAACACCTTGATGGCGCTCGGGACGGCGACGAACATCGTGAGCAGCGAGAACACCAGGCCCAGGTAGTACCCCTGGCCGGACACGAACATGTGGTGGCCCCACAGCAGGAAGCCGACCACCGCGATGCCGACCGACGACCACGCGACGGCCTTGTACCCGAAGATGTTCTTGCGGCTGAAGCACGTCAGGACTTCGCTGATGACGCCCATCCCCGGCAGGATCATGATGTACACGGCCGGGTGGCTGTAGAACCAGAACAGGTGCTGGAACAGCACCGGGTCGCCGTCGAGCGTCGGGTCGAAGATGCCGATGCCGAAGATTCGTTCGATGGCGAGCAGCAGGACCGTGATGGCCAGCACCGGGGTGCCGAGCAGCTGGATGATGCTGGTCGCGTACATGGCCCACACGAACAGCGGCAGCCGGCTCCAGGTCATGCCGGGGCACCGCATCTTGTGGACCGTCGCGATGATGTTCAACCCGGTCAGGATGTTCGCGAACCCGGTGATGTACACCCCGAGGCCCGCGTACAGGATGTTCGTGTGGCTGTACTTGGAGCTGTACGGCGGGTACAGCGTCCAGCCCGTGTCCAGCCCGCCGATGATGAGCTGCCACAGGAAGAACAGGGCCCCGGCCATGTACACGTAGTAGCTGAGCAGGTTCAGCTTCGGGAACGCCATGTCCTTCGCCCCGATCATGAGCGGGACGAGGAAGTTCCCGAGCACCCCCGGAATGACGGGGATGAGGAACAGGAACAGCATGATCGTGCCGTGGGCGGTGAACGCCTTGTTGTACTGGTCGAGTTCGAGGATCGCGCCCGTCGGGGAGACGAGGTTGAGCCGGACGAGGCCGGCCGCGGTCCCGCCGAACACGAAGAACACGCTGACCGAGATCAAGTACATCATGCCGATGCGCTTGTGGTCGACGGTCAGCAGCCAGGACATCAGCCCGTAGGCGTGGTTCAGGTAGTTGACGCGCTTGCGATCCTGTTCCGGGGTCAACTCCGGCTCGGGGATCGACTGCGGCGTGTAGTCGAGCGTGGGGACAGCGGTACTCACTTCGGCAACCCTCCTTCCGACGTCGGGGCACCCGGCGCGCCAACCGGGGCCGGGAACTGCTCGGTCCGGGTCGGCAGCTGCCCCCCGTTCTTCAGCGACTTGATGTAGGCGACCAGCCCGCGGAGTTCGATCTCGCCCAGCTGCGTCTGCGGGTAGGCCGGCATGATCGGCTTCCACCCGTCCGCCACCTTCGCCATCGGCTTGCGGATCGACTCGCGGATGTAGTTCTCGTCCACCTGCTGCATCGTCCCGCCCTGCAGCGGCCGCATGTTCCCGTACAGGGACACCAGTTGCGGGGCGCGGGCCGAGCTTTCCTGGTTGTGGCAGGCGTTGCACTGCATCTTCAGGAACAGCTTGCGGCCCTCCCACGCCAGCGACCCGTCGATCGTCTTGCCGGGGGAGCTCGGGAACGTCCCTTCGAGCCAGGCGTCGTAGTCCTCGGGCTCCATCACGTGGACCTTCCCGACCATCTGCGAGTGGCCCATGCCGCAATACTGGTCGCAGAAGATGTGGTAGGTGCCGGGCGTCGTCGGCTTGTACCACGTCGTGACGTACCGGCCGGGGATCACGTCGAACTTGCTGCGGAACGCGGGGATGCCGAAGTCGTGGATCACGTCCTCGGACGTGCCGGTGATGCGGACCGCCCGGCCGGACGCCAGGTGCAGTTCGTTGATCTCCCGCTGGCCGTCCGGGTGCTGGATCTTCCACATCCACTGCTTGCCGACGACGAAGTACTCCGGGGCGTCGGCCGGCGGCTGGAGCTTCTCGTTGTAGATCTTCACGCCCCACACGAAGAACGACAGGAAGAACAGCAGCGGGATCACGCTCCACGCGATCTCCAGCTTGTCCGAGCCCAGGATGCGCGGGGTGCGGTCGTCCGGACCCTTCCGGGCGAACGCGAAGCACGAGTACGTCAGCCCGGCGTACACGGCCATCGCGCCGCCGATCGTCACGGCCGTGATGTACCAGAACAGGAGGTCGTAGTCGAACGCGAACTCCGACGCCTGCGGCGGGAGCAACACGATACTGGCGGCGAACTGGCTCATGCCACGGCCCTCGTCAAGTGTTCTCGTCTCACGCCCCGGTCGCCGTCGGTTCCGGCGTCACCGCGGGGTCGGTCGGCAGGGTCAGCGGCGTCTCGGCCCGCATCGACCGCCACGTCCGGTACGCGATCCACACCACCAGCACGTACACCGGGGCGAACGCGACGCCGATCCACCGCATGGTCACCCGGTAGTGCCCCTTCACGTCGTCGTACACGAAGCAGTACTGCGCGATCTTGTCCGACAGCGTCCCGACCTTGCCGCCCGAGGCGTCCACGACCGCCATGCGGAAGTCCCGCGGGGTCGGGTTCAGCTTCAGCAGGTACTTCGACACCTTGCCGTCGGGCGTCAGGAACACCAGCCCCGGCGCGTGGCCGTAGTCGTAGTTCCGCGGCTCCGGCGGGAGCGTGCGGCCGTCGGCGGTCTGCCAGCCGGTCTCGGGCGTGTACTCGTAGTCCTTGTTGCGGAACCGCAGCGAGTACTTGAACCCCACCGCCTCGGCCAGTTGGTGAATCTTCCGGTCCGCGTCGGCGACGTCGGTGCCCTGGCCGTGACTGGCGGTCAGGAACCAGACGCCGGGGGTGGCGGAGTCGCGGCGGTCGTACATCTGGTGGAACAGTTCGCGGTTCTTGCGGGCGGCGGGCGGCGCTTCCCGCGGGTCGACGCTGACCAGCACCACGTTGAACGGGCCGCCGGCGACGAACCCCGCGTCCGCCCGGCGGGCGTCGTTCATCGCGTCGATCAACCCGTGGATCACCTCGTTGCACAACTTCGGGCAGCGGTTATAGTGCAGCACGAAGACGGTCGGCTTGCCGCCGAACGCGTCGCCGAGCTTGACCGGTTTGCCGTCGTGGTCTGTCAGTTCCAGGTCGAGCGGCACCCGGCCGCCGAGCTTTTGCTCGTAGTCGACGTTCGCCGGGGCGTCCGGCCCCTTGTCGCCGGGGGTCGGGGCCTTGCCGTAGGTCTGCCCGCGCGCCGACTCGGTCCCGCCGAGGCCGGCGAGGAGTGCGGTTGCGAGGATCAGAACCCGGGCGGACATCGCGACTCTCCTGGTGAAACTCAGTGGCCGTGGGCGTCTTTCGGCTTCTCGGTCGGCTTCGCCGGCTCGGGCCGCGGGTCGGACGGGCCGCCCGTGCCGCCGGTGGAAATCTTCGCCGTGTCGACGTTCGTCGTCGGCAGCTTGACCGGGTTCTTCTGCACGGGCACGAACTTGTCCATGAGGTCGTGATCGTGCTCCTCGTGTTTCGGCGAACTCAGCAGCTTGATCGCTTGTGCAATCGGGATGCGGACCAAGCCCGACCCCGGCTTGCCGACCGGTGCCCGCTCGACGAGGATTCGCTGGCCCGTCGCCGGGTCCACGTACCGCTCGGGCCGCAGGTCCTGGGGCGTGATTTCCGGCGGGTTGACGCCGGGCGTCGGAACCCACTGCTTGGTCCGGTAGAACGCCGGGTCCTCTTCGGTGTTCGGCTCCTTCGTCTCCCGGAGCATTTCGAGCCGCGGCTGCTTGACCGGTGCCTTCTCGTCGGTCGAACTGATCCGCGAGAACCGCTTGTTGATGGTCTCGTCGTTGATCGCCTTCGTGATCGGGTTCGCCGCGGCGTCGGCCCGCGCGTCGCGGGCCCGGAGCGCCCCGAAGATGCTGGTGATACACGTGTACGCGAAGATCAGCAGCACGACGACGGCCGCCGGCACGTACAGGATCCCCTTCACCTGGAAGCGGTCCGGCTCGTGGCCCGCCTTGAGGCTCGCGTCCTCGACGCCGGGCGGGTCGGTCTCGTGCTCCGGCGCGGACGCGCCGGACATCGACACCAACATCTGCACCATCGGCTTGTCGCTGGCCCGCTCCGGGGTCGGTTCGCTCATCGCCGGTCCTCCACGAACGCCGTCGCCGTTGAATCCGTGTCTCGTAGGTCGGGTCGAGTCTTCGAGGCCCGACGCCGCGCTTCCATCGGGGTGATCTCGAACGTCGGGCCTCGCAAAGCCTCGACCCGACCTACCAGATCATTCGCTTAGTGGTGGCCCCAGGCCGCCAGGAACTTCACTTCGCTGTTGGACGGCAGGATCGGGGCCTTCGCGATTTCCCTGCTGAACCACAGCCCCCAGACGCCGCCCACGCCGACCACGGCGGAGACCGCCATCGGCACGTGCAGCCCGCCCTCCGGGTGCGGAATCGCCGGAACGATCCACCAGATCACGTCGGCCGCGCACACGACCATCAGCAGCGTCGCCATGATCCGGATCGTCTTCGGGTTCGTCTTCACCGGGCGGAAGAGGAACACGATGAACGGCACGAGCCAGTGGAACAGCATCAGGAAGTACGCGAGGTACTCCCACCCGCCGTTGCCCCGCTTCAAGTAATAGGTCGCTTCTTCCGGCAGGTTCCCGGCCCAGACCAGCATGTACTGGCAGAACGAGGCGTAGGCCCAGACCATCGTGAACCCGAACAGCAGGGTGCCGATGTCGATCCGGAACTTCTCCTTCACAACCGCCAACACCTCCGGCTTGTTCACCGTCAGGGTGTAGAAGCTGAGCACGCCGAGGGACATGGCGGTGATGAACATGTTCATCCCGAACACGACGGGGAACATGCTCGACGCCCAGGTCGGTTCGACGGACATGACCCAGTCGGTCGTCGCGAAGGTCAGCATCCCGGCCCAGAGCAACATGCCGGGGCCGGACAGGTTGTAGATCCGCGTCTTGGCGGCCTCGTCGTCTGAGCCTTCGGCGTCCTTGCTCCACTTCAGGAGGAAGAACGCGACCGCCCCGAGGACCGCGAAGTAGACCACCGCCCGCACGGCGAAGAAGCCGGGGTTGAGGTAGTCGTGGATCTTGTGCTGGTTCTCGACCACCGCGTCGAGCGTCAGGTGCTCGCGGGCGGAGATCTCCTTCGGGTCGCCCTCCCACTTCTTGTCGGCCCACCAGAACGGGGAGGTCGAGCCGCCGTTCAGGAAGACGCCGACCAGGACCGGGACGAACAGGATCGCGACGGCGGGCAGCGTCCGCAGGGCGGCCTGCCACGTCCGGCGGAACACGACGCCCCAGCTGGCCCCGGTGAGAAAGCCGATCATCGACAGGCCGAGCGCCCCGAACGGGATCGACGCCCAGAAGACGAACCCGACGAGGTAGCTGAGGAACCAGTCGCGGGTGTCCTCGCCGCCGGCGAGGCCGCAGGCGACGTACCCGATGCCGCCCACGGCGGCCGCCCCGAACGCGAGCGTCCGGATGGGGGCGGCGTCGATGGTCGCGTCCGGCAGCGTCGTGCCGTGGTCGTGGTGGTCGGCGGTGGCCGCGTTCTCGGTCGTCACTTCTTCCCCTCCGCGGCGTGGTCCTTGTGGGCGGCGGCCGGCACGTCCTTCTCGGCCACCTGCTGGCTCAGCTGCAGCGCCCGGATGTACCCGATGACGCGCCAGCGGTCGGCCGGGTCGGCGAGTTGCACGTCGTGGGCCGCCATGCCGCCGTACCCGAGCGCGATCACCTGGTAGATGTACCCGACCGGCACGTCCTTCAGGGCGATCTTCAACCCCCACCGGTAGAACCCGCGGGAGTAGCCCATCGGGATGCCGACGCCCGGCTTCGGCCGGCCCTTGTCGTCCAACTCGTGGGACGGCACGCCCAGCGTCGACCAGTCGTTCAGCTTCCCTTCCGGGTCGACGTGGTAGGACGGCGGCCGGAGGAAGCCCCGCTCCGCGATCTTGCCGTTGCCCCACCCGGCGGCCCCGTGGCACAGGGCGCAGTTCGAGTTGTACAGCGTCTGCCCGCGTTCCAGGTCGGCCGTCTTCAGCACGAACGGGAACTCGGACACGAAGTATTCCGGCTTCTCCGGGACGCCGACCGGCGGGACGACCGACTTCGGGTCGAACGACGCGCTGGCGTCCGGCTTCGTGTCCCGCAGCTTCTTGCCCTCCGGCGTCAGCCACGTCACGAGCGGGCTGTCCGCGTTCGGCTGGTTCCGGTGGACGACGCCCGCCTCCAGCGGCCGGGCCGACTGGTTGTGCGGGAAGAACGGGTGCTCGTCGTACGGCCGCGGGGCCGGCTGGGTCGCCATCTTCTGCTGGCACCCGACCGCGCCGGCCAGGAGCGCGACGACCGCAATTTGACGGGTGAGGCGGGTCATTCCGGCACCTCCTCGACGCTGAGCGGGCTGAGGGTGGTCAGGAACTCCCGCGTGCCGGCCTTGTCGAACTTCGGGTCGACCGCCTCGATGCACAGGAAGAACCGGTCGCGGGTCGCCCGCACGAACTGCGGCACGTTGAACACCGGGTGGTACGGCTGCGGCAGCCCGCACAGGCTCAGCAGCCCGAACAGCCCGCTGAGCGAGGCCGTCAGCACCAGCAGTTCCCACGAGATCGGGATGAACATCGGCCACGACCAGAACGGCTTCCCGCCGATGTTGAGCGGGTAGTCGACGACCGACGCCCACGACATCATCGTGAACCCGAGGGTGGCTCCGCACAGGCCGCCCGTGAACATAATTGCACCGATCTCGCTCCGGGGGAAGCCCAGTTCGTCGGCCACCTCCCCGACCGGGTACGGCGAGTAGCCGTCCATCCGGGTGTAGCCGGCCTCGCGGGCCTTCCGGGTCGCCTCGACCAGCTTGTCGGCCGTGTCGAACTCGGCCATGACCCCGTACACCGGCGGCGGGGCGTCCGGGTCGTGATGCGCGTCGCTCACTTGGCGTTCTCCATGACCGCGTGGCCGTCCCGACCGCCCTGCGGACCGGGCAGCATTTCCCGCATTTCCGTGATCGAGATCATCGGCAGGAACCGCACGAACAGCGTGAACAGCGTGATGAACAGGCCGACGGACCCGATCATCGTCATCCAGTCCCACTCCGTCGGGGCGTACCGGCCCCAGCTGCTCGGCAGCTGGTCGCGGGTCAGGGTGATGACGATGACGTACCGCTCGAACCACATCCCGACGTGGACCGAGCCCGCCACCGCGAACACCAGCCAGTCGTTCGTGCGGAACTTCTTGAACCAGTACAGCTGGGGGATGATCGTGTTCGTCAGGATCAGCATCCAGTACGACCACCAGTACGGCCCGTACCAGATCCGCTGGAGCGTCGTGTCCCACTCGTAGAGGGAGTGGCTGTACCACGCCATCCACACCTCGTTGAAGTAGCCGTAGTTCACCATGAAGCAGGTGGTCAGCATGACGCGGGCGCAGAGGTCCAGGTGGTGCGTCGTGATGACGTCGCCCATGCCGTAGTACTTCCGCAGCGGGACCGCGAGCCAGACGACCATCGCGAACCCGGAGAAGATCGCCCCGGCGACGAAGAACGGCGGGAAGATCGTCGCGTGCCACAGCGGCACGATGGCGACGGCGAAGTCGAAGGACACGACCGTGTGGACCGAGAACACGAGCGGCGTCCCGATCCCGGCGAGGAGCAGGTACAGCTTCTCGTACCGCCGCCAGTGGATCGCCGACCCGCGCCAGCCGAGGGCGAACGCGCCGTAGGCCCACCGCTGCAGGTTGTTCTTCGCCGTGTCCCGCAGGACCGCGAGGTCCGGGATCAGGCCGACGTACCAGAACACGACGGACACGGTGAGGTACGTGCTGACCGCGAACACGTCCCACGTCAGCGGGGAGCGGAACTGCGGCCAGACGGCCATGTTGTTCGGGAACGGGAACAGCCAGTACGCCAGCCACGGCCGGCCCATGTGGATGAGCGGGAAGATCCCCGCACACATCACCGCGAAGAGCGTCATCGCCTCCGCGAACCGGTTGATGCTCGTCCGCCACTTCTGGTGCATCAGCAGCAGGATCGCGGAGATCAGCGTGCCGGCGTGGCCGATGCCGATCCACCACACGAAGTTGACGATCGCGAAGCCCCAGGCGACCGGGTGGTTCAACCCCCAGATGCCGGTGCCGAGGTAGAACAGCCAGAAGACGGAGACGCCGAGGGCGTTCAGCAGGGCGAACCCGATCAGGAACCAGAAGTACCACGCCCTCGGCGTGGGCCGGTCCCCGAGCACGACAGAGCCGATCTTGTCGCCGAGGCTGGCAAGATCCTGGGAGCTCGTGATGAGCCCATCCGGGTGCGGCGGGTAGTGGGTCGCCGACGTGTACGTGGGCTCGGGTGCGGTCGCGGTCGACATCGGGTTACGCCCCCTTCGTGGCGGCGAGCGCCGGGTTCGGGTTCTTGATCGCCGCCAGGTAGCTCGTCCGCGGCATCGTGTTCTGCTCGGCGAGCAGCCCGTAGTTGTGCGGTTCGGCCTTCCACCGGGCCACCGCGCTGGCGGCCCCCGTTTTGTCGTCCAGGTCGTTCAGGTCGCCGAACACGATCGCCCCGCTCGGGCACGCCTGCTGGCACGCGGTTTTGATCTCGCCGTCCGCGATCTTCGGCCGGCCGAACCGGTCCTTCGGCCGCGTCGCGTGCTCCCGTTCGGCGTCGATCTCCGCGTTCCGGATCCGCTGCACGCAGTAGGTACACTTCTCCATCACGCCGCGGGTCCGGACGGTCACTTCCGGGTTGTTCACCAGCTTCAGGCTGTCCGTGGAGTAGTCCGTGTACTGGAAGAAGTTGAACCGGCGGACCTTGTACGGGCAGTTGTTCGAGCAGTACCGGGTGCCGACGCACCGGTTGTAGGCCATGTCGTTGAGGCCGTCCGCGGAGTGGGCCGTCGCCCCGACCGGGCAGACGACCTCGCACGGGGCCTTCTCGCAGTGCATGCACGTCACCGGCATGAAGTGGGTCGCGATGGCCGCCGAGTTCTGCACCCGCTCGGCCCGCTCCGCGAGGTTCACGTCCCGCCCGCCGAGCTTGTCGTCGAACGGGGCCGGGCCGGGGATCGACGAATAGCGGTCGATCCGGATCCAGTGCATGTTCCGGCCGCGGGAGACCTCGTACTTGCCGATGACCGGGATGTTGTTCTCGGCGACGCACGCCGCGGTGCAGGTGCCGCACCCGGTGCAGGCACCGAGGTCGATCGCCATGCCCCACCGGCGGTAGTTGGCGCTCGCCTCCGTCCCCTGCACCTTCTGCGGGTACTGGGGGTACAGGCTCAGCGGGATCACGCGCTTGTCGTGGTGCCCGTGCCCGTGCTCCCCGTGGTGGGCGTCGAGCGGGTGGTGCTGGCCCTCGTGGAGCCGCTCCCAGTCCTCGAACGTGCCGGGGGTCAGCGCCCGGATTTCCTTGTACTCGCCGGGGGACGCCGCGGGGACCTGGGCGAAGTCCGGGTCCGCCTTGAACTGGTCGGCGGTCGCGGCCCGGTACGGCCGGCGGCCTTCCATCAGGTACTGGCCCTGGACGCACGCCAGGAACATCTTCGCCCCGGTCTTCGCGACCGCCGCCCCGGTCGCGAACCCGAGCGTGGTGCTCGTGCGGATCGCGTAGGCGTTGGCCCCGGAGCCCTTGCCGGTGTTCCCGACCAGGCTGCGGCCGTAGCCGAGGTGGAGGGTGATCGCGTCGTCGGCGTGGCCGGGCAGGATGAACACCCCGGCCGTCACCGACCGGCCGTTGACCTTCAGCTCCAGCACGTCCGCTTCGAGCCGCCCGCGCTCGCCGGCCGTCCAGCGCGGGTCGTTCGACACCCCGAGCTTCACCGCCGTCTTCGGGCTGACGATCGCCGCGTTGTCCCAGGTCAGGTTCGTGACGGGCTTCGGCAACTCCTGCAGCCAGCCGTTGTTGTTGAACTTCCCGTCGCCGACGGTCGGGTCCGGGAAGAACTGGATCTGGTAGCCGTCCGGGGCCGCCGCCGGGGCCGCGTCGAGCCCGGCCACGGACGCCGCCGGGACGGTCGTCGGGGCGAACGCGGTGCCGGGGACGACGCCGTCCCGCACCGCCTTGTGCCACCACACGTCGAAGTCGCCGGCCTTGACCTTCTCGTCGAAGTGCTTCCGCCACGTGGCCATGACCACGTCGTGCGGGTCGGCGGCCGACAGCTCCAGCAGGTTCGCGAACAGCTCGACGAGCGAGTGGCCGCCGAACAGCGGCGCGATCAGCGGCTGCTGCAGGGCCACGGTCCCGTCGTGCCCGCGGACGTCGCCCCACGACTCGAAGTAGTGCGTGGCGGCGATGTGGTAGTCGCACTTGGCCGCGGTCTCGTCGTGGTTCCAGTCGTACAGCCCGTAGTGGACCTTGACCGCCTTCGACTCGCCGAGAACCTTGCCGAACTCCAGGTCCGCCGGGGCGTCGTACACCGGGTTCGCGTTGAGCACGAGCAGCAGTTCGACCTTGCCCGCCTTCAGGTCGTCCGCCAGCGCCTTCAGGTCCGCGACCGAGTCCGAGGCCCGGGCTTCGAGCGGGTCGGTGAAGACGACCGTCTTGCCGACCGCGTCGAGCTTCTGGTTGATCGCGAGGGCGATCCGGTGGACGGCCGCCGGCTGGCTGTCGCCGACGACCACCAGCGACCGGCCGGGCTTCGACTTGAGGTCGTCCGCGACCGGCTTGACCCACGCCTTCGCGGCGTCCGGCAGCACCCCGGCGGCGATGCCGGCGACGCCGAGTTCGATCGCGACGGCCCGGGCGAACGCCTCGATTTCCGAGGGCTTCAGCGGCAGCCGGTGGTCCGCGGTGCCGCCGGTGCCGGTGACCATCGACTCGACGGCGTACAGGCGGTTCTGCGGCGCGTCGAACCCGTCCTTGGCGGCGAGCCCGGCCTTCAGCGTCCGCACCTTGCGGCGGGCCATGAAGTCGCGGGCGGCCCGCACGGAGCCGGCCCCGTCGTCGAGGAAGTTCGAGTCGAGGGCCAGCACCACGTCCGCGTCGGCGAACTTGTAGACGGGGTTCACGAACTTGCCGAAGGCGTCGCGGGCGGCGACCTTCGCGGCGGTCGCCCCGGCGGGCTCGTACTGGACCCACTTCGCGCCGGGGTTCCGCTTCAGGAACTCCTCGACCAGCCCGATCAGCGTCGGCGACGTGGTCGGCTCGGAGACGATGCGGACGCCGGCCCCGCCCTTGTCGCGCTGCTTGGTGAGTTCGGCCTTGATCGCGTTGACGGCCTTCTCGTAGCTGACCGGCGAGTTCCCGAACGTGGCCGACTTCGACCGGTCCGGGT
>ERZ1066123.1255-NODE-1255-length-15762-cov-6.624944_pt1 | contig 15762 bp, 13 predicted proteins | sample MGYA00382770_ERZ1066123 | MGnify/ENA primary metagenome ERZ1066123 (study PRJEB33369, sample SAMEA5778353) | biofilm metagenome | biome: Industrial cooling water; feature: Water cooling tower basin; material: Biofilm | place: United Arab Emirates | collected...
GTATCGAGATGTCGTACTGTAACTTCGCCCCAAATTTTCCGGGTGTAAACTCGATAGACATGGTGACGACTGAGCCAACAGAACCTATGGGTTGTACTTCAGCCCATTGGATGCCTTGTCTGTTGGCGAGATAATCTCGCAGAAATCGAATCGCTCGAACGAAGTTGCTCTTCCCCGTTCCACTCCGACCGATCAGCACGGTCAAAGGTTCGAGTTGAACAACGACATCGGTGAGACTGCGAAAATTCTGAATTCGGATGCGATGAATCATTTGGACCTCCGTCAACATTCTCGCCTAAATATGCTCTACTGTCACCCCTCCCACTTCTTCACCGCGCCGCCCATGATCGTTCCCACCGCGCGGCCCTGCACGTCCCAGCCGTGGTAGGGCGTGTTGCGGCTCTTCGTTTTGAACTGCGTGGCGTCCAGCTTCCAGCGGACCTCGGGGTCGATCACGGTCACGTCGGCGGGGCGGCCGGGGAGGAGGGTGCCGCGGTCGATGCCCAGGACGGCGGCGGGGTTGGCCGTCATTTTCGCGATCGCCTGCGGCCAGGTGAGGTGGCCGCGGGCGACCAGGAACGTCGAGACGATCGGCAGGAAGGTTTCCAGGCCGATGATGCCGTTCGGGCACTGGTCGAGTTCGCGGGCCTTCTTTTCCGGGGCGTGCGGGGCGTGGTCGGTGGCCAACACCGAAAGCGTGTCGTCCTTCAGCCCCTCGATGATCGCGTCCACGTCCCGTTGCGTCCGCAGCGGCGGGGCCATCTTATAGTTGCTGTCGAAGGTGCGAAGACACTCGTCCGTCAGCGTGAAGTGGTGCGGACACGCCTCGCCCGTGACGCGGATTCCCTTCGCCTTCCCCTGGCGAATCAGGTCGACGCCGCCAGCACTGGAGACGTGCAGGATGTGGACCTTGCCGCCGGTCAGCTCCGCGAGGGCGATGTCGCGGTAGATCATGATTTCCTCGGCGACGGCCGGCATTCCCCGCAGCCCGAGTTGCGTGCTGACCAACCCCTCGGCCATCACCCAGCCCTTCGTCAGTTCGGAAATCTCCGCGTGGACGAGGACCGCCTTGTCGAACATTTTGGTGTATTCGAGCGCCCGCCGCATCAGTTCGGCGGATTCGACCGGACTCCCGTCGTCGGTGAACGCGACCGCGCCGCCGGCGACGAGCCCGCCGATCTCCGCGAGTTCCTGCTGCTGGCGGCCCTTCGTCACGGCCCCGCACGGGAAGACGTTGCAGTTGCCGGCCCGTTTCGCTTGCAGGATCACGAACTCGGCGGCGGCCTGCGTGTCGATCGCCGGCTCGGTGTTCGGCATGCACGCGACGGACGTGACCCCGCCGTTCACCGCGGCGGCCGTGCCGGTGGCGATGGTTTCGTCTTCCTCGCGGCCCGGCTCCCGCAGGTGGACGTGCATGTCGATCAGGCCCGGGGACACGATCATACCCGTGCAGTCGAGCGTGCGGTCCGCGGTGAGGGACTGCGGCCCGACGCCGACGATCTTCCCCTGGCTGAGCCAGAGGTCGGTGACCTGGTCGAGGTTCTGGGCCGGGCAAACGACGCGGCCGTTGCGAAGGTGGAGGGTGCTCATGGGGGGAGATTGTACTGCGGGGCATGGGTGGGGTACACGAAAGGAATTGCGACGTCGGCGAGCGATTGGTGCAAGGCGGCTTCGTTCGAGGAGCGGGCGATGCGTTGAACGGCTTGCGTCGACGGTGGGGGCGAAGTAACCTGCAATCAATTCGCGATCCGCGTATCCTCCTTATGTCACGAGCAGGCGATCGATATGTCCTGGTATCCGGACCTTTCCACGAACTCGATGGTTGCGAAAGGCGATCACGTCAGGGCCGTCGGCTGGCTCAGCGTTGGCCAGCCGTATGCCCAGGGGTCCGTTCCGCTCGACTTTGTGTTGCGGTTGCGGGAGTTCGTTAATTTAGCCAACGAGAGTTCCGAGGCCCTCTATTTCGGGGCCTACGGCGGGTTCCACACCTGCGAGTTCTGTGGACAAGCCCAGGACACACGCAATTTCGGTGTGCCAGCCGGGGAACATTTGTTTGTGGCTCCGGCGATGATCGGCCACTATGTCGAGGAACACAAGTACGCCCCGCCGGCCGAGTTCATCGCAGCTGTTGCCGATTCGCCGTTGCCTGGCACAGTTGAATACACCCGCTTGGCTGAGCCATTCTCCCGCCTGCAACAACAAGCGTTGGACCAAGAACGACAGCGAAGGGTCGAACTCGCCGGGCGGTGGGCCGCCGAACAGGGTGGGACGGACGAAGCGGTTCAGCAAGCCTCGATGCGATTCTTTGGCAACTGGCTGCCACAGACATGCGAGAAGATTCGGCAGTGTATGCCCAGCGTCCGCCCTGATAGCACTTCTCAAAGTTAAACCCCGCCGGCTTTCGCCTCGACAAACTCACGGTCACACCGCGAAGCCGTGCTGGCGGCGGTGGTACGGGCCGTCGAAATTCTGCGTGCTCTTGGACGCCTCGAACCGGCCGTCGCTGGCCACGGGCTTGACGCGGTCGAGGAGTTTGCCCATCTCGTCCGCCGGCATCGGGGCGAAGGCCCGGCCGATCGCGAGGTCCTGTTCCAGCACCTTTTCCGAATCGACGCCGACGACCAGGGACGCGATCGGCTGCGACAGCGCGAAGCGGATGCACTCGTCCGGGGTCGCGACGCCCTCGGCGACGATCCGCCCGCCGGCCTCCAGGTTGCCGCCCCCCAGGCTCTTCATGCCGATGGCGGCGACGTTCCGCTTGGCGAGTTCCGGCATCACCTCGCGGATGCTGCTGCGGTAGTGGTAGTCGCACACGTTCACGGGGAGCTGACACGTGTCCCAGGCGTGCAGCGGCAGCATCTTCAGGAAGATGTGCGGCGACTTGTGCCCGGTGAACCCGATGAACCGCACCTTGCCCGCCTTCTGGGCCTCGATCGCCGCCGCCAGCGCCCCGCGTTCGACGATCCACTCGGGGTCGTTGTCGTAGTTGATCTCGTGGAACTGCCACAGATCGAGGTAGTCCGTGCGAAGCCGGCGCAGGCTGTCGTCGAGGTGCTGGCGGGTCGTCTCCGCGTCGCGGCCGCAGTTCTTCGTCATGAGCACGACGTTCTTCCGGCGTGCCCCTTCGAGCGCCCGGCCCATGAGCTCCTCGCTGCGGCCGTCGTGATAGTCCCAGGCGTTGTCGAAGAAGGTGATCCCCCCGTCGTGGGCCTTCTGCACGAGCCGGATCGCGTCGTCGTCCGTCAGGCTCGGCTGGGCCATGTGCCACCCGCCGAGGCAGAGGATCGAGACGTTCAGCCCCGTTTGTCCGAGCGGGCGGGCGGGGAGGGGGGTATTCGCGGGCATGGAAGAGGACTCGGTGAAGGGGCGAACAGGTGACGGGGTGAGGATACCCGCTCCGCGGGCGGTTGTCACCCCGCCGCCCCGCCACCTTCCAAGTGGAAGTTCAACGGGTATACTGAAGTGACTCCGCGGACGCCTGACTGCCCAGACCCGGTCGCCCTTGCCGGACGCGATCCCATGACCGTCTGCCCCGCCTGCCGAGCCGAGAACCCTGCCGGCGCGACCGCGTGCGAAGCGTGCGGGGGGCCGCTGCGCCCACCGATCCCCGAGCCGCGCACGGAGGCGTTCGAGGTCCGGGATTTCCCCACCTCGTCGAGCAGCCTGTTCGGCAAGACCGTGCCCGCCGCGCCGGGGCTGGACGACGAACCGCCCGAAACCGACCGGCTCCGCCCGGCCCGCGACTCCGTCCTTTCGAAGGCGATCCCCGACTCCGACCCGAAGCCGCCCGCGTCCACCGGCGGGGGTCAAACCATGGTCGACACCGGAGCCCCGAAGACGGTCCCGAGTCCCGGCCGGTCCGGCACCCGGCTCTGGCCGTGGCCGATGCCCGGCCCGCGGGCCGCGCCGCCGCCGCGGCCCGTCGAGCCGCCGAGCTACCCCCAGTTGCGCGTCATCCGCGGCGAACGCACCGACGCCCCGCCGTTCCGCCTGCTGGAGGGGAAGAACTACATCGGCCGGTTCGTGGACAAGCCGGTGGACATCGACCTGAGCGGCCAGGAGCCGCCGGACCAGGTGTGGGCGTCCCGTCAGCACGCGGTCGTCACCGTGGACCGCGGCACGATGACGGTGGAGGACCTGAACAGCCTCAACGGCACGTTCGTGAACCGCGCCCGCATCCACCCCGGCCAGGCGAAGAAGGTGGTGGCGGGGGACGTGATCCAGATCGGCATGGTGCAAATGCGGGTGGAGGTTTAATGAGTGTGGATGTCGGAAGACCAGACGCCGTGCCGATGTCGGCGTCGGTGAAGTGGATTCTCGATCGCCATGCCCAGGGGCTATTCACTGCGCACGAATTGCTAAGTCGACTCATCTGTCTTGCTTCCCGCGGGGGACCCGCGGGGTTTTGCGAAGACTTGCCTGCTGACATAGTTGCGTGGATTCAGGAGATCGCAGGTCAGCCGCCTCCACTCGAGACTCCACGGATCTGGGTCGGGTCGGTCAATGCACCCAACCCGGACGAGTATGTACAGGAAATGCTTCGTCTGACGGAGGAGGGTCTCGCGAATTGGCGAGCGTATTTCGAGTCGAGGAAGGATAGGAGCAAATGACCGCGACTCGATTGATTGAACTCTACGAGAAAGGCGCGTTGACGCGGATGAGTTTGTCCATCCGGATCGCGCAGCTTGCTCGGGGAACCTCGCCGGAAGAGATCGCGAGTGATTTGCCGGAGTGGTGTGTCGAAGAAATGCGGCAATACGTGCAAGAGTACGAAGCATCTGGCCGCGCGCTCCGTGTGGTATCTTCCGGCCCTGATGAAACCGCGATCACAAATGAAGGTCTGGAACAGTGGGCAACCTACTTCAACCCGGAACAACGATGAACCCGGAATCCCCCCTCCTCCACCAGACCCGCCGGCACTTCTTCCGCGATTGCGGGGTGGGGGTCGGTTCCCTCGCCCTCGCATCGCTTCTGAACCGCGATGCGGCCGCCGCAACCGCGAAGACGCACTTCCCGGCGAAGGCGAAGCGGGTCATCTTCCTGTTCATGGCCGGCGGGCCGAGCCAACTCGAGCTGTTCGAGCCGAAGCCGCAACTCAACGAACTCCACGGCAAGCCGGTGCCCGAGACGTTCACCCAGGGCAAGCGGTTCGCGTTCATCAAGGGGACGGCCAAGGTTCTCGGGTGCAACCGGAAGTTCGCCCGGTACGGTGACAGCGGGATGTCACTGAGCGAACTGCTGCCGCACCACCGCAAGATCGTGGACGAGGTCTGCTGGCTCCGCGGCATGAAGACGGACGTGTTCAACCACGGCCCCGCGAAGTGCTTCGTCAACACCGGCTCGCCGCAGTTCGGCCGGCCGAGCATGGGCGCGTGGGTGACGTACGGCATCGGCTCCGAGAGCGACTCGCTGCCGGGGTTCGTCGTGCTCCAGTCCGGCCCCCGCGGGCCGCGCGGCGGGGCGTCCCTGTACGGGTCCGGGTTCCTGCCCAGCACCTACCAGGGCGTGCCGTTCCTGAAGGGGGCGAACCCGATCCTCGACCTGAAAACCCCGGCCGGCATTTCGGACAAGCAACAGGGCGAATTCGTCGAGGCGGTCAAGGATTTGAACAAGCTGCGGAAGGCCACCGTCGGCGACCCGGAGATCGACACCCGCATCGCGGCCTACGAAATGGCCTACCGGATGCAGACCGCCGCCCCGGAACTGATGGACATCTCCAAGGAGACGAAGGAAACCCTCGAACTGTACGGGGCCGAGGCGGGCAAGCCGAGTTTCGCGGCGAACTGCCTGCTCGCCCGCCGGCTCGTCGAACGCGGCGTGCGGTTCGTGCAGCTGTACCACACCGACTGGGACCACCACGGCGGCAGCCTCGACCTCGGCAAGCCGCTCGACAAGATTTGCGGCGAAGTCGACCAGGGGTGCGCCGGGCTGATCCTCGACCTGAAGAACCGCGGCCTGCTCGACGACACGCTCGTCATCTGGGGCGGCGAGTTCGGCCGCACGCCGATGGGCGAGAACCGCGAGACGGTCGGCCGCGACCACCACATCGATGCGTACACGATGTGGATGGCCGGCGGCGGCGTGAAGAAGGGCGTCATCCACGGGAAGACCGACGAGATCGGCTACAACGTCACGGAAGGGGCCGTCCACGTCCACGACTTGCAGGCGACGATCCTCCACCTGCTCGGGCTCGACCACACGAAGCTGACCTTCCGCTTCCAGGGCCGCGACTACCGGCTGACGGACGTCCACGGGCACGTCGTCAAGGAGATCCTGGCGTGATCAGAACCGCCAGATCAGGTCCACCGTCCAGCGGTACTGGAACAGGTCGCGGTTGCCCGCGAGCGGGATCTCGAACGCGGCCCCGGTTTCGATGTTGTTCGTGATCTTCACCCGGCCGCCGAGCGCCCCCGTCAGCAGGTTCGAGCCCTTCCCCTGCGACCCGAAGTTGATCAGGTCGCGGCCCTCGAACCGGTACGGGGAGGTGGTGCCGTTCGTCGTGTTGTAGAACCAGTTCAGTTCCACCAGCGGGTAGAACCGGTGCTTGTTGCCCACGTCGAAGTCGAGGTGGGCGCTGAGGTAGTAGTAGTCGCTCCGCTCGTTGTTGACGGAGAACGAGTACCCCGTGCCGAGGATGCCGTTGAAGCTCCCCCAGCCGGTGTCCCAGAAGTTCTGTGCGTAGCTGACGTAGGGCACGAGGGACAGGGTGCCGGTGTTCTGGCGGACGTTGCCGGACCCGGCCGGGATCTGGAACGTCAACCCGCCGGCCGCGACGGCACCGTTGTCCTGGTCCCGCAGGAACGTGAACTTCGGCCCGAGCCAGAGTTCGGCGAACCCGGTCTCGTCGCTCAGGAAGGCGTTGTTCGGGTTCACCCCGATGCCGCCGAGCTTGTTCAGCACGAACGACCAGCGGTCGGTGATCGCGAGCCGGCCCTGCGCCCCGATGAACGTGACGTTCCCGCCCTGGAACACCGGCTCCCGGCCCGGCACCCGCTGGTAGATGAAGATCGGCCGGATCTCGGTCGTCGACCGCGGGTCTTCGAACAGGAACGGGTTCGTGACCGGCGAGATGAACGCGTCGAAGCAGTGGTCCGGCTTGAACCAGTCGTGCCCGCCCCCGCCGTCGACGGCGTCCGCAACCTTGTCCCGGAACCGGCCCGACGAGTGGTCGCTGGTGCCGTCGAGTCGGTCGCGGACCGGCGGCAGATCGGCGTTGCGGGAAGTCGGCCGGAAGTCGCCTTTGCCCGACAGGTAGTCGATCAGATCGGTCGGCTTCTGCTTCGGGCGGTCGGTTTCGCTCGCGGCGCGGGACTCGTCGATCGCCTGGGCCGAGACGGGAACGATGTCCCGCGGCGGGGCGAGCGTGGCGGCCCGTGAAGGCGGAAACCGCTCCGGTTCACGTTCCCGCGGTGGCGTTTCCCGCACGGGCGCGAACGGCACGATCCGGTCGTCGCTGCTGTCGCGGACCGGTTCCCGCGTGGCGGACGGGAGGTCGGCCCCGCCGGTGGCCGGCGGCGGCGAGGTCGGGGCGGCGACGGGCGGCAGCAGGAACGCGCCGGGGTTGGACCGGACCGGAAGGTCCGCGGCGAAGCCGGCCGAGGCGACCCCCGCGAACCCGACCGCCGTCAGCACCCGCGCGACGTTCCACATCCCCCGCCCTCCTGGCGATTCCGTCAGGTGTCATCGGCGTTTCCCGAGGGGGGACTTGACCGAACTTCCCCAGCTTACCGGCCATACTGGAACTCAACAAACATACCCCACGCGGGTTGTATTGATTCCGGTTCCCTCCCCCTGGGAGGGGGGAGGGTTAGGGTGGGGGTCGCTTCAGTGGTGAGCCTTCACCCCCACCCCGACCCTCCCCCCTCCCAGGGGGAGGGGGAAAGATCAATCCGCACCGCGTAGGGTATAGCTCCGGAGGTTCGGCCGCGGAGGCTTTGCGACGAGTCCCGCCGGCTGGCAACAACCGATCTGACGAATACCGACTCGCATTGATTGGTTTTCCTCCCCTCTCCCCGTTGGGGAGAGGGGCCGGGGGTGAGGGGTGAACCGGACCACACCGAGCAGCGATTGCGAGTGGATGGGGCGAATCCCCTCACCCCCTACCCCTTTCCCCAACGGGGAGAGGGGAGAAAGAATCAGGAATCCATGCGATTCGGTATCAGTTAGGGTGGGTCGAGCCGGCTTTGCGGCGAAGACCCACCAGTCCCGCAATCGCCTGGGGATCGAGGACGGGGTTGCGATGCCGGTGGGTCTTCGCCGAAGCGGCTCGACCGACCCTACAAATGAGGGTGGGCCTTTCATTGAGTCGATGATCCACATGATGTCTTGCATCCCCTCCCTCCACGACCCCGACCGCGCCGCCCGCAACGTCGCGGCGCTGGCCGCGCACCTCGGGGCCGACCCCGCCGGGCCGCTGGCCGCGCTGTTGCCCCGCGTCGCGGACCCGGACATGGCACTGAACAACCTCGAACGGTTGTTCGCGTCGCCGGCGGCGCGGCACCACTGGGGCACCCTTCTGGCCGACAACGGCCGAGGGTTGGAACACCTGCTCCACCTGCTCGCGACCTCGCAGTTCTTCGCGGACACCCTGCTCGCGTACCCGGAGGCGGTGCCGACCGTCGTCGCCCCCCCGCGGCGGACGCCGACCGCGGCCGAACTCACGGCCGAACTGTTCTCCGAAGTCGAAGCCGCCACCGACGACGCCGGCGTCCTCCGCGCGTTCCGCCGGTTCCGGCACCTGCACACCCTCCGCATCGGCGTCAACGACATCATCCTCGACCGGCCGCTCGAAGAGGTCACCCGCGAACTCGCCCGGCTGGCCGACGCCTCCCTCGAAGTCGCCCTCCAGACCGCGCTGCGGGCGGCCGCCAAACAGCTCGGCCACCCGACCGCCAAGGCCGGCACCCCCGCCCGCGTCGCGGCCCTCGCCTTCGGCAAACTCGGGGGGGACGAGTTGAATTATTCGTCCGACATCGACCTGATGTTCGTCTACGACGAGGACGGCACCACCGCCGGGAAGCGCGGCGGGGCGTCGAACGCGGCGTTCTTCGCCCGGGTCGTGCAGGACGTGATCCGCCTGCTGACGAAGCCGACCGACCGCGGGTTCGCCTACCGCGTGGACCTGCGGCTCCGCCCGGAGGGGAAGACGGGGCCGCTCGCGCGGTCGCTGCCGGCCACGCTGTCGTACTACGACGTGATGGGCCGGACGTGGGAGCGGCAGGCGCTCATCAAGGTGCGGCCGGTCGCCGGCGACCTGGAACTCGGCCGGGAGTTCGTCACCGCCATCGAGCCGTTCGTGTACCGTAAGTCCTTCGGCTTCTCCGAAATCAACGAGCTTAAGGCCCTGAAGCGGGCGATGGCGGCGGCGGCGACGCGCGGCGGCGTCGAGGACCGGGACGTGAAGACCGGCCGCGGCGGCATCCGCGACATCGAGTACACCGTGCAGTTCCTGCAACTGTTGAACGGCGGCGACCTGCCCGCGGTCCGCCAGCGGAACACCCTGCTCGCGCTCGACGCCCTCGAAATCGCTGGCTGCCTGACGCCCCAGGAAACGTACATCCTCGCGGACGCGTACCGGTTCCTGCGGAAGACCGAGCACCGCCTGCAACTGCTGTTCGACTGGCAGACGCACAAGCTCCCCGCCACCTCCGACGAGGTGCGGACCCTCGCCCGGCGGATGGGCTACACCGAGCCAACGCGAAATTCGGAACGCGGAGTGCGGAATGAAAGCGGGACGAATAGCGGATCGGATTCCGCACTCCGCGTTCCGAATTCCGCGTTGACGGCCCAGCGGCGGTCCCCGCTCGACGAACTCCCGCCCGCCGCACCCCTCGACGCGAAAGCCCTGCTCGTCGACCCGCTCGACCGGTTCCTGAAGGACTACCAGGACAAGACCCGGCTCGACCGCGCGATCCTCGACCACCTGCTGCACCAGACGTTCGCCGGCGGGTCGGACCGGGCCGAGCCGGAGGCCGACCTGATCCTCGACCCCGACCCGGACGACGCGGCGGTGCGGGCGGCCCTCGGCCGGTACCCGTTCCGGGACGTGCCGGCCGCCTACCGGAACCTGATGAAACTCGCCCAGGAGGCGGTGCGGTTCCTGTCCCACCGGCGGTGCCGGCACTTCCTCGCGAGCATCGCCCCGCAGCTGCTGAAGGCCGTCGCCGACACCCCGGACCCGGACCTGACGCTGAACAACTTCGAGCGGGTGACCGCCTCCCTCGGCGCGAAGGCGGTGCTGTACGAGCTGTTCAGCGTCAACCCGCCGAGCCTGAAGCTCTACGTCGACATTTGCGCGAACAGCCCCTACCTGATCGGCATCATCACGTCGAACCCCGGCATGATCGACGAGTTGCTCGACAGCTTGCTGCTCGACCAGCCGCGAACGGCCGACGAGTTGCGCACGGAACTCGGCGAGCTCCTCCGCGGCGCGAGCGACCCGGACCCGATCCTGCACTCGTTCCAGGACAAGGAACTGCTCCGCGTCGGCGTCCGCGACCTGATCGGGCGGGACACCGTCCGCGAAACGACGGCCGGGCTCAGCGACATCGCGGACACCGTGCTCAACGCCGTGTTCGACCGCGTCGAGCCGAAGGTGCGGGAGAAGCACGGGGCGGCCGGGTGCCGGTACGCCGTCCTCGGCCTGGGGAAACTCGGCGGCCGGGAGATCAGCTACCACAGCGACCTCGACCTCGTCGTCGTGTACGAGGCCGACGGCCCGACCGTGCGGGAGCAGCCGGCCCCGTCCACGAACGCGCGGTTCTTCACCGACCTCACGCAGCGGGTGATCAAGCACATGTCCGCGGTCGGGCCGTTCGGCCGGCTGTACGACGTGGACATGAAGCTCCGCCCGGCCGGGAAGTCGTCCAGCCTCGTCGTGCCGCTCGCAGAGTTCCGCCGGTACTTCGCCGGGGGCGGCGGCGAACTCTGGGAGCGGCAGGCGCTGACCCGCGCCCGCGTCCTTCGCGGCGACGCCGCCTTCGCGGAGGAAGTCGCGGCGACGATCCGCACCGCGATTCTGGACGCCCCGTGGACGCCGGCCGCGGTGGACGCCGTCAGGGCGATGCGCGAAAAGCTCGAAGCCACGGCCACCCCGCGGAACCTGAAGCGCGGCCCCGGCGGCATCGTCGACGTCGAGTTCGTGATTCAACTGCTCATGCTGAAGTACGCCCGCCGGCACCCGGACATTCTCCGGCCGAACGCCTGGGACGCCCTCGACGCCGCCGAGCACGCGGGACTCCTCGCGGCGACGGAAGCCCGCGACTTCCGCGACGGGTACTCGTTCCTGCGGTTCGTCGAGGCCCGGCTCCGCGTCGTCACCGACCGACCGCTGACGGAAGTCCCTGCCTCCCCCGAGGACCGCGAAAAGCTCGCCCGGCGGCTCGGCTTCGACCCGGCCGGCGGCTCGGCGGCGGCCCTCTTCGCAAACGAACTGGCCCGGCACACGGCCCGCATCCGGTCGCTCTACGATCAGGTTACCGAGCGGGAACGCCGGAGTTGACCGGCTTCCGCCACACGGCCGCCGAGAGGAACCCGCCTTGCCACGTGTGTTCCGCGAGCCGCTCCAACTCGTTCGCCTGCAACATCGGGTTGGGATCCACGAGTGAACCCGCCGGGAGCCGGGTAGCGAACCGGAAGAAGGCATACATTACCGCGAGTTTCCCGCCGGCTCGGACGCGCGGCGTGCCCGCTTCCGGAAGCCGAAAATCGCCTACGATCCAACGGCCGCCAGGTTCTAGGGCGTTCGAGAGTTTCCGAACCAGCGGGTCGAGTTGGCCGGCGGGGAAGCAGTCGAGGAAGAAGTTCGTCACGATCAGGTCGAACGCCGCGGGCGGGACATCGAGCGTTCGAGCGTCGCCGGTGCGGAAGGTGACGCGCGGGTGGTCGCCGACCCGAAGGCGGCAGCGGGCGATCATGCCGGGGCTGGAGTCGCAGACCTCGACCGTCGCGCCGGGACACGCCGTCAGGAAGTCCGCGAGGAACCGGCCGTCCCCTTCGCCGAGGACGAGTACCCGCCGGCAGTCCGCGACGTGCGGCAGCATCGCGACCCGGCACCGTTGAAGGTTTCCGCCGAAGGCCGCGTACTCGACGACACGGTAGACGGGGGCGAGGGAATCGAAGGTTCGACCGGACACGCGGTGCTCCCTTCCACCCGGCTAAGCCAGCAGCGGGGTCAGCAGCGCGGCGTCGGCGAGTACCCGGATTGCCGCGGGGCCGAGCCGCCGCCGCGCGGCGTGTAACCCGCCCAGGGCGAGGAGGGCGACGGCCACGGCCACTGACACCCGTATGTCACTGAAGCCGGCAGCGATCCCGGCCACGGCGGCCGCCGACGCTGGGAGCCACGCCCCAGGGCGGTCCGGGGCCGACTCCCACCGGGAAATCAGGGCACAGTTCGCCACGCACAGCCCGGCGAACGCGACGACCGCGGGGCCGACGGCCGCCGTCAGCCCGACCCCGACGCCGAACAGCGACCCGACCACAACTTCCTTCCCCCCCGGCAACCGGCCCGCATGGACCGCGACGAGGTACGCCCCCACCGCGGCCGCCACGCCCGCCCCGGTCGTGAGAGTTTCCGCCGGAAGCGCCAGCCACGCGAGGGTTCCCGCCGCCGCCAGCGCGGTCGTTCCGACCAGTGTGAACGCCCGGAAGTGCCGGGCCGCGAACCGGTGCCGGTCGGTGGCGTGGCTCCGCCGCGAGTCCAGGGCCCGGTCCGCGAGGTAGACGCCCCAGACGGTCAGCCCGAGCACGACCGACGCGGCGACCGGTACGGCGTCCCCGAGGAACCGCTGCCAGACGACCGCCACGGCCGGGGCGTCCAGCGCGAGCAGGTTCGGGACGAGCCACCAGGGGGGAACCCGCATCACTTGCCGAGTTTGAAACAGTGCAGTTCCTTCTCGTCGCGAACGAACAACCGGCCATCGGCGACCGCCGGGTGCGCCCACGTCGGGCCGCACACCTTCGCCTTCGCCAGTTCCTTGTACCCCTCCGCGGACGGCTCCACCAGCATCAGGTTCCCCGCGTCGTCGAGGATCAGCAACTTGTCGTCCCCGGTGCGGACGATGGCCGCGTGGTACTTGCCGTACTTCTCCTTCGACCACTTCACTTCGCCCGTGCCGGCGTCCACGCACCGCAGGGTGATCGACGGGTTCGTGAGCGTGGCCGCCCCGTTGACCATGTACAGGTGCTTGCCGACCGCGACAGGCGTGGAGAAGTAGCACGTCAGTTTCTCGTCCTTCCACGCCGGCTTCGCGTCGGCGTCTTTCGCAACGGCGGCCGGGTCGAACGCAATCGTGCCGGCCGTGACGGAACTCGCGACGATCAGATTCCCGACCTTCACGGGGGTCGTCGACGACTCGTTGAGCTTGTCCTTGAACGGGACGGCCCACAGTGGTTTCCCCGCCGCCGAGAGGCCGCGGACGTGGGAGCCGGTGAGGAACACGAAGCCGTCCGCCCCGCCCTTGCCGAGCGTCAGCGGGGTCGCGTAGCTGGCCGGGTCGCCCGTCGCCTTCCACGCGACTTCGCCACTTTTCTTGTTGAGCGCGACGACCCCCGCGTCCTTCCCGCCGACCATCACGACGACCGTGTCGCCGACCACCGTGGGCGACGTGGAGATGCCGAAGAACAAGTTCTTCGCGTCGAACTCCTTGAGGGTGTCTACCTTCCACTTCACGTCGCCGGTCTTGGCGTCCCAGCACGCGAGGACGCCGGTGCCGCCGAAGGTGTACGCGAACCCGCCGTCGACACACGGCGTGCCGCGCGGCCCGGTGCCGAACGGCGGCGTAAACCTGGCACGGGGGTAGGACTTCTCCCACTTCTTTTCGCCGCTGGCGGCGTCGAACGCGGCGAGGGCGTCGGCGTCCTCCTTCCCCGGCTGGAAAAAAGCGTACACCAGTCCGTTCGCGACCACCGGTGCGGAGTGGGCCGCGCCGACCGGCTTGGACCACAGCGGCTTCGGCGGGTCCGTCCAGGGGGCGATCGCGTCCGGGGTGGCGTTGTCGCGGGTCGGCCCGAGGAACTGCGGCCAGTCCGCCGCGGGCAGAGCCGGCGACAGTGTCAGTGACAGTGCGATGACAGTGCGGAACATAATAGTGATCCCCGTGGGTTGACCTTCTCCCCTTGGGGGAGAGGGTGGCCGTAGGCCGGGTGAGGGGAAGACCCCCGGAGGAAAGACGCTTTTCCAGAAGCCGGGAAGACTCGTCACTGGGTGATGCCTTCCCCTCACCCCCAACCCCTCTCCCCCAAGGGGAGAGGGGAGAAAAATCAAGCGAGTGAAATCCGCCGGGGTGTTGTATCCGGCCGGTCCGCTTCGTTCAGGAAGACGTGCAGCGGGGCGTACCGCCAGCCGGTGCCCGCCTCGTCCGCGATGCGTTTCAGCTTCGCGAGGGCGTCTTCCGTGATGCGTTCGCCGACGCCTTCGTAGGCGGGGTCGCAGAAGTAGATCCGGCACCCGAGCGGCCGCTCGTCGCGGGCGGTGCAGAGGTTGCCGACCTGGAACGGGCACCCGTCGCGCGTCACCGGTCGGGCGTAGGCGGGGGCCGTTTCGAGGAGGATGTCCGCTTCGAACTGCGAGAGGAACAGCGTGTGCCCGTACTCCGTGAAGCGGCAACACCGCCCGGACGCATCGCAGCGCGGGGCGGCGGCGGCCACGGCGGCATCGACCTCGGCGTAGACTTGGAGCACCCGCGAGCGGAGTTCAGTCAACGCAACACCTCCCCCCAACCCCCTCCCCGAAGCGGAGAAGGGGGGCCAGAAGGTTTTTCTCCCCTCTCCGCTTCGGGGAGGGGCCGGGGGAGGGGTGGTCTTTGGCCATCTTCACTCCCCCACCGGCAGGCCCACTTTCAGTTCCGCGTCGCCGTCGAGGTTCTCGGGGAAGCCCGCGAGTAGCTTGTCGATCACGGGCGTTTTCAGGTGCGCGTCCAGGTCCGCGAGGCTCTTCCACCGCTCGACGAGGATGTAGCCGTGCGGGTTGTCGCTGTCGAGGTACAGGTCGTAGGCGAGGTTCCCCGGTTCCTTCCGCGTGCTGGCCACCGCGTCCGCGAAGAACGCCGGGAAGCCGGCGACCTTCTCCGGCTTCACCTTCATCAGCACGAGCAGGCTGAACGGTTGCGTTGGGTCGGTGAGCTTGGCCTTCACGGTCGCCGCGAGCGGGTGCAGGTCGGGGCTCGGCATCGGTCGTCCTCGGGTGTACCGGTGATTCTACCGCGCGTCCGGGCGGCGTTCGCCGGCGATCGAGCGGTTCACGAACTCCATCCACCGCAGCCACGGCATCCCGCTGACGCCCGCCCCCTGGATCGGGTTCCCGGCGTGGCGGACGGACACCACCTTCCGCAAGTGCGGCGACACCGCCAGGGCCTCCGCTCCGGCGTCGGTGATGTCGTTGAACTCGATGTCGAGCACTTCCAGACTCGCGAGAAACCCCGACGCGGCCAGTGCGACGGCGGCCCCGTCCGAGAGGCCGTTGCGGGCGAGACCCAGGAACGTCAGGTGCGACACGCCGCGGGTGCGGGCGAGGTCCGCGACGGCGTCGTTGCCGAGTTCGCACCCGGTGAAGTCGAGCGACCGCAGCCGGGAAAGCACCGGCGATTCGAGGAACTTCTCCCACGCCCGGAACGGGACCGAGCGCGCCTTCAGCGATTCGAGCGGGACGAGCCCGTCGAACGCCTCCGCGTGGCGGACGATCTGTTCCAGGTTCGCCACCGTCGCCGCGACCGGGAACCCCCGCCGGAACCGCTTTCCCCAGGTCAGCCCCGGCAGTTTCGGCAA
>ERZ1066123.1259-NODE-1259-length-15707-cov-7.376054_pt1 | contig 15707 bp, 13 predicted proteins | sample MGYA00382770_ERZ1066123 | MGnify/ENA primary metagenome ERZ1066123 (study PRJEB33369, sample SAMEA5778353) | biofilm metagenome | biome: Industrial cooling water; feature: Water cooling tower basin; material: Biofilm | place: United Arab Emirates | collected...
GGGGAGAGGGTCCAGCGCGGCCGGATTCGCTGAACCTATCCGATTGCCTCCGTCCGGGCCAGGGGTATGATCGACCGGAGGCGATTCGACCGCAACGAGAGCCGCGACCGCCAGGCCGCGGCCACTTCACGGGTCGGGACCGCGTGGTTGCGGTCGGCGACGGAGCGGGAGTTCTTCCGGGCCGGAAGCGGCCGCTCCCTGGCGGTCGCGGCTCTCGACGCCGAAATGACGACCTTCTCCCTCTCGGAGGAATGCCGATGAGCTTCAAGATGCAGCGGGTCCACGTGTACCACACCGAAGTGAAGGACGAGCCGGGCGGCATCGCCGCCAAGCTGAAGACGCTGGCCGACGCGGGGGCGCACCTCGAGTACGTCTACAGCCAGCGGTCCGACCGCCGGCCGGGGTACGGCGACCTGTACGTCGCCCCCATTTCCGGGAACGGGCAACTCGCCGCTGCGAAGGCCGCGGGCCTGCACGAAACCGGCGAGCCGATCGTCATGCGCGTCGAAGGCGACGACAAGACCGGCCTCGGCGGTCGGCTCACGGTGGCGTGGGAGTCGGCCGGCATCAACCTGCACGGCATGGTGATGGCCGCCATCGCCGGGAAGTTCGTCGGCTACGTCACGTTCGACAGCGTCGCCGACGCGAACAAGGCGGCGACCATTCTGGCGGAAATCGGCACGGCTCAGTGATCGATTCTTGTAGGTCGGGTCGAGGAGGCTTTGCGACGAGGCCCGACGCTTCCCCACCCACCCCGTCGGGCCTCGAAGACTCGACCCGACCTACGAGAAGCCATGTCCCTGCTTGCTCTGACGCTGTACCACCACGAAGCCGGGCGGGTCGTCGTTCACGCGATGCCGGTGATGCTCACCGTGCTGCTCGTGTACGCCATCGCGTACCGCTACTACTCCGCGTTCCTGGCGGCGAAGGTGGCGGCTCTCGATGACTCCCGGCCCACGCCCGCCGTGCGGCTGAACGACGGCCAGAACTACCACCCCACGAACAAGTGGGTCGCGTTCGGCCACCACTTCGCGGCCATCTCCGGGGCCGGCCCGCTGATCGGCCCGGTCCTCGCGATCCAGTACGGCTACCTGCCGGGGCTGATCTGGCTCGTCATCGGCGTCTGCCTGGCCGGGGCGGTGCAGGACATGCTCGTCCTCGCCGCGAGCGTCCGCCGGGACGGGAAGTCGCTGGCGGAGATCGCCCGTGCGGAACTCGGCAAGCCGGCGTCGATCGTCGCGTCGGTGGCGATTCTGTTCATCGTGGTGATCGCGCTCGCCGGCCTCGGATTCGTCGTGGTGAAGGCGTTGGGCGGGGAAGAGGCGAAGCTACCGGCGGGGATGAGGATTTCGTTGCCCGATGACGGCATGGTGATGGTCGTGAACGAGAATCCGGCGAACTATACGCTTGAGTTCCCGAGTGGATGCAGGGTCCAGTATGCGTCGGGAACACCCGAGACGAAACGGTCCGAGGCGTTTCGCGTTCGAGCCACCGAAAAGATGCTTGACGAGCAGGGCAAACCTTTTAATCGCTTCCACAACGGCAAGAACACGGTCTATCGCCATGAATGGAGCTATTTCACGACTGGTCCCGGCGTCATCACCCTTCCCCCCGGTTGCGTTCAAGTTATCCCCGGTTCGTCGTGGGGCACCTTCACCATCGCCGCGACGATCCCGATCGCGCTGCTCGTCGGGCTGTGGATGTACCGCCTTCGTCCCGGCAAAGTCGTTGAAGCCTCGCTCATCGGCGGGTTCCTCACGCTCGGGGCGGTCTTCGTCGGGGCGTACATTCCGGGCTCGGCCCTCGAACCGTTCTTCTCGCTGAGCCGGGAAGGGACGATCATCGCACTCGTCGTCTACGGCTTCATCGCCGCGGTACTGCCGGTGTGGTTGCTGCTCGGGCCGCGGGATTACTTGTCGAGTTTCCTCAAGATTGGCACCGTCGCGTTGCTCATCGTCAGCGTGATGGTCGCGAACCCGCCGTTGCGGGCCCCCGCCTTCAACGAAGTCTTCGTCAACGGCGGGCCGACGTTCCCCGGCTACATTTTCCCGTTTGTGTTCATCTGCGTGATGTGCGGGGCCGTCTCCGGGTTCCACGCCCTCGTTTCGTCCGGCACGACGCCAAAAATGGTCGAGAAGGAATCCCACATTCGCGGCATCGGCTACGGGGCGATGCTGATCGAGAGCGTCGTCGGCGTGACGGCACTCATCGCCGCCGCCAGCTTGCCGAACGACCTGTATTACGACATCAACATCGCCATCGACCGCGCCGCCGAGTTCCAGAGCAGCGTGGCCGAAGTGAACGCCAAGTACGGTGCCGACCCGATGCACCAGACCGGCGTCGGCAGCGTCGGCCACCTCGATCTCGGCACCATCGAAGAGAAGGTCGGCGGCGAATCCCTCCGCGGCCGCACCGGCGGGGCGGTCACGCTCGCGGTCGGAATGTCGGTCATCTTCGAGGACGCCTTCCGCTGGGTCGGCGTCACCGGCGACTGGCTGTTGAAGTACTGGTACCACTTCGCGATCATGTTCGAGGCGCTGTTCATCCTCACGACGATCGACGCCGGCACCCGCATCGGGCGGTTCCTGCTACAAGAGACGATGGGCCGGGTCTACGCCCCGTTCGCGCGACCCGACTGGCTCCCCGGCTCGATCCTGGCGAGTGCCCTCATCACGGGCGGGTGGGGCTGGCTCATCCACACCGGGAGCATCGAGACGATCTGGCCGATGTTCGGCATCGCGAACCAGCTGCTCGCGGCGCTGGCCCTCGGGCTGGTGACGACGTGGCTCGTCAACACGGGCCGCGGGAAGTACGCCTGGGTGACGGTCCCGCCGATGGCGTTCGTCGTCGTCACGACGATCACCGCGGGGACGGTCCTGGTGTCGCAACGCTTCCCGGCGATGATCGCGAAGGGGCAAGCCCTCGTCGAAAAGGGCGACCCCGCGGGAAGCAAACTGATCGCGACCGGCTACCTCAACAGCGGGCTGACGCTGTTCGTAATGTGTACCGTCGGCGCGGTCCTGGCGTGGTGCGCGGCCCGCTGGGTCGGCGTCTATTCGGGGACGATCCCGACGCGGGCCGACGCCGCCACTACGCCGGCGGAACCGGCAGCTTGAACAAGTCGCCCACAATCACCTTGAACCCCGGCAAGACCGGCTCGCCGGGGAGTTCGTCGGCCGCCTCGTAAACGAGCGGCCGCTTGCCGGGCTCGTAGGCGTGAACGCTCTGGTCTTCGGGGTCGACGATCCAGAGCAATTTCACCCCGGCCGCGAGCCACTCCTTTCGCTTGCGGGTAATGTCCGAAGCGACATCGTTCGGCGAGATGACTTCGACGACGAGATCGGGGCGAACCAGAATGAAGCCTTTCGTCTCGTACTGCTCGAGTGTCAGTCGTTCGTAAAGAATGACCGCCACATCCGCCCGGCGAATGCGATCGGTGTCAGCAGGGAAGCAACGAAACGATGCGTCGGATCCGACGATCCAGGCAGGCGTGTTAGTTTCACACCACAGTTCGAGTCGGGTAGCCATCCGAATTCCAGTTCGACTTGGCTTCATGCTCACGGCTCGCTCCTTGAGTTGGCCGTCAACGAGTTCGTAGCCGCGGCCTTCGTCGGGGAGTTGCAAAAACTCCTCCGGCGTCATCCGGGGTGCGGCGGGTGTCGGGGGCGCAACGGCGAGAGCACTCATGAGATACCTCCGTCGATCAGTTTACACCTTCCGCAGCGCGATCGTGAGCGGGTGGCCGTCGACCTTCTTGTCGGCGGCGGTGAAGCCGTCGGCGGGCGGGGAGTCGAGCCACGCGACCGCTTGCGTCTCGCCGGCGATCGTGTCCCGGTGGGAGGCAATCGCGGACCGCAACGGCTCCGCGGTCGTGCCGAGGTAGAGCGCGATCTTGTCCGCGACGTCGAGCCCGGCGTCCTTGCGGGTGCCCTGCACGAAGCGGACCACGTCGCGGGCGGTGCCTTCCGCCTTCAGTTCCGGGGTGAGGCGGGTGTCGAGCATCACCTGCGTGCCCTTGTCGGCGACGCCGACCCAGCCGGCGGGGGCGACGTACTCGACGAGGAAGTCGGCGGCCGCCAGTTCCACTTCGAGCAGCGTGAACTTCCCGGCCGACCGCAGTTCCCCGGCGAGCGCCGCCGCGTCGAGGGCCGCGAGGGCGGCGTCCGCGTCCTTACCCCTCGGGCCGAGCTTCGCGTTCGCGGTCTTCTTGTTCAGCTTCACCGACACGCTCAGCATGGGGCCGTCGGCGAGGGACACCGCCTTGACGTTGAGTTCGTCACGGATCTGCTCGGCGAAGCGTTCCACCGCGCGGCGGTCGCCGTCGGAACCGGGGGACACCCGCAGTTCCGCGAGCGGTTGGCGGACGTTGATCTTCGCCGCGTTGCGGGCCGCGCCGGCGAGCGAGACGAGCCGCAACAAAGCGTCCGTGTCCGCTGACAACGCGGTGTCAGTGACAGTTTCCTCCACTTGCGGGAAGTCCGTCAAATGCACGCTCTCCGCGTCTTTCGACGTGCGAAGGTTCTGCCACATCGTCTCCGCGAGGAACGGGACGACCGGCGCGATCAGCTTGCAGACCGTCGTCAGTACCTCGTACATCGTCTGGTACGCGGCGAGCTTGTCGCGCAGCCCGGCGGCGTCCAGTTCCGCGTTCTTGCTCCAGAAGCGGTCGCGGTTGCGGCGGACGTACCAGTTGCTGAGCCGGTCGTCGACGAACTTCTCCGCCTCCAGGCAGAACGCCGCCACGTCGAACCGCTCGAACGAGTCGCGGGCCGTGCGGATCAGCCCTTGCAGGTCGCTGACGATCCACCGGTCGATGTCCGGCCGCTCCTTCACCGGCACCGCTTCCGCGGTCGGGTCGAAGCCGTCGAGCCGGGCGTAGTTCGCGAAGAAGGCGTAGCAGTTCCACAGCTTGATGACGAACTTCGCCCGCACCTCGTTCGCCGGCGTCGGGCCGAAGTTCAGGTTCTTCGCGGGGTCGTGGCGACAGTACAGCCAGCGGCACACATCCGCGCCGAAGTCTTCCGCGGCCACGTCGAACGGGATCGAGTTCCCGGCCGACTTGTGCATTTCGTGGCCCTTTTCGTCCTTCACCAGCCCGTGGCCGAGCAGGTTCTTGAACGGCGGTTGGCCGTCGCTCATCATCGTGGACATCGCGAGGAGGGCGTAGAACCAGTTGCGGAACTGGCCGGGGAAACTCTCGGTGATGAAGTCCGCGGGTCGCCAGTCCTCGGGCATGGTGCTGTACGCGACGATGCCGGCGTCGAGCCACGGGTTGCCCACGTCCGGGACGCGCGACATGAGGTTCCCGGTCCGCGGGTTGCGGATTTTCACCTTGTCCACGAACGGCCGGTGCGGCGTGTGGCCGTCGAACTCTTGCCACCCCTCGACGGCGCGTTCCTTCAACTCCTCGCGGGAGCCGATGACCTCGAACTGCGTCGGGTCGTTTTCGTCCACCCAGATCGGCAGCGCGAGGCCCCAGTACCGCTTCTTGGAGATCATCCAGTCGCCCATGTTCCAGAGCCAGTCGTACTCTCGGGCCCGACCGTTCAGGCTCTCGGGCAGGAAGTTCACTTGCTGGACGACCTTCATGATGTCGCCGCGAAAGCCCTCCTCCGTGTTGCGCGGCCCCATGTCGATGAACCACTCGTCGACGAGCCGGTACAGCAGTTCCGTCTTGCACCGCCAGCAGTGCGGGTAGCGGTGGACGTACCGCTCCGTGGCGAAGAGGCGGTCGCGCTTCTTGAGTTCGTCGAACACCGCGTCCGCGGTGTTCGGGTCGGCGGCGTTCTTGCCGGTCAGCGGGCCGAACCCCTCGACGAACACACCGTCGTCGCCGATGGGTGCGACCGGCGGCAGTCCGTTCGCTTTGCCCCAGGCGAAGTCGATCTGACCGCATCCGGGGGCCGTGTGGACGATGCCGGTCCCCTCGGTGTCGGACACGTCTTTTCCGCCGGAGACGACGCGGTGCGACGCGGCCGCGGCTTTCGGCGGGCACCAGCCGTTCTGCTCCACGATTTTCGCGACTTCCTCCGGGAAGCCGAAGGCGTGGTTCTGGGCCGGCAACTCGTCGAACGGGCCGCTGTACTCCCAGCCGAGCATCTCGGAACCGGGGACTTCGCCCTCGATCGTAAAACCCTCCTTGCCGGCCTTCGACTTGAAGTGCTGCTCGATGCTGCTGAGGTGCGGGACGCCTTCGAGCCATTCCTTCTTGGACTTTTTCCCTCCGGTCGCTGACGCCCCCGGCTCGCCTTCGTCGTCGCCGCTCGATTCCATCCGGTTGAGTTTGAACGCCCCCTTGGCCACGTAGTAGACCTCGCCCTTGAGCTTCACTTTCAGGTACGTCAGGTCCGGGTTGATCGCCGCGCCGACGTTGCTGGTCAGGGTCCACGGGGTGGTCGTCCACGCGAGGAGGTTCTCGCCGGGGCGGTCCTTCAGGGGGAACTTCACGAAGCACGCGCGGTGCTCGACGAGCTTGTAGCCTTCCTTCATTTCCTGCTCGGACAGCCCGACGCCGCACCGGCCGCACCACGGCATCACGTCGTAGCCGCGGTAGACGAGCTTCTTGCCGTGGCACTTCTTCAGAAACGCCCAGATCGCGAAGTTATTCTTCTCGGCCATCGTGAAGTACGACTTCCGCTCGTCCGGGGTCTTGGCCCAGTCCGCGTCCGTGCGGTCCCAGTCCATCCAGTACCCGAGGCGGATGCTCTGGTCCGTTTGCACCCGCGCGGTCCTTGCACGCCTGCACGAACTTCGCGACGGACGCTTCCGGGTCGCCGGGGACGAGGTTCTCGATGTCGCGCTTGGACTTCAGCCCGAGTTCCTTTTCGACTTCCACCTCGACCCACAGCCCCTGGCAGTCGAACCCCTGCTGGTAGCGGAGGTGCCGGCCGGTCATGGCGAAGTAGCGGTTGTAGGCGTCCTTGTACGTCCGGCCCCAGGCGTGGTGGACGCCCATCGGGTTGTTCGCGGTGATCGGCCCGTCGAGGAAGCTCCACTTCGGCTTGTCGGCGTTCTTCGCGCGGAGCTTGTCGAAGATGCGGTGCTCGTCCCAGAATTTCAGGGCGGCCCGTTCGAGGGCGGGGAAATCGACGTTCTGGGTTTCGACCTTCTCGAACGGCATCGCGACGACCTCGGCACGGGGCAACGGGAGCAGGGTCAGTTTAGGGGAGGACACCGGACCGGGGCAGCGGGATCGCAGGCCGGGGCCGGCTGCGCGGTTTATTCCGGCCCGCACGCTCGTCGTCTTCGTAACGCCCCGTCACGCGCGGCCGCGGCTTTTGCATTCGCCGGACGGCCCCGTTAAAATGGGTCGAGTGAACGGTTGGTGATGGTTGTGTGAGCTTCCCGCCGGGACGCCCGTGCCGGCCGTCTCGCCGTCCGCCTGCTGCCCCTCCGCGCTTCTCAGGAAGGCCGATTCCCCCATGACTCTCCGCACCCGCACCCTGTCGGCCGCCGTGTTCGCGGCGGTCTTCGCGGCCGCCGCCCCCGCCCAGGAGCCGATCCGCTTCGCCCGCACGCCGGACCTGTCGCCCGACGGCAAGACCGTCGCGTTCAGCTACCTCGGCGACATCTGGACAGTCGAGGCCATCGGCGGCATCGCGAAGCCGATCACGATGCACGAGGCCCACGACTTCAACCCGTGCTTCAGCCCGGACGGGAAGTGGATCGCGTTCTCGTCCAACCGGTACGGCAGCTACGACGTGTTCGTCGTCGCGGCCTACGGCGGGAAGCCCCGGCGGCTGACCTTCGACTCCGGCCAGGACGTCGTGAACGGCTGGACGCCGGACGGGAAAAACGTCGTGTTCTCGTCCACCCGCGGCACGGCGTACCCGGCGGGGCAGGACGTGTACACCGTTCCCGTCGAGGGGGGCCGGGAGCTGAAGGTGCCGCTGTTCGAGGCGAAGGAGGCCCAGTTCTCGCCGGTCGGCGGGATGGTGGCGTTCGTCCGCGGGCCGGGGGTGTGGTACCGCAAGGGCTACCGCGGGTCCAGCAACGACGAGATCTGGGTCGCGAACGCCGACGGCACCGGGGCGAAGCGGCTGACCAACTTCGACGGGCAGGACGGCTCCCCGATGTGGAGCCCGGACGGCAAGAAGGTCTACTACGTGTCCGAGTCCGGCAGCAAGCGGGGGTCCGCCAACATCGTCGCCCAGGCGCTCACGCCCGGCCTGATCGACCCGGTCGCCGACGGCTCGCTCCAGCAGGTCACCGCCCACACCGACGACAGCGTCCGGAAGGCCCGCATCAGCGGCAACGGCGAGTGGATCGTCTACGAGCTCGGCGGCGACATCTGGGTGACGAGCACCAAGGGCGGCTCCCCGCGCAAGCTCGCGATCGAGGTCCACGCGGACGACAAGTCGAACACGTCCCGGAGCACCACCTTCACGAAGGACGCCACCGAGTTTCAACTGTCCCCGGACGAGGCGCACGCCGTCGTCGTCGTCCACGGCGAGCTGTTCCTCGTGAAAACGCAGGGCAGCCCGAAGGCCACGCGGATGACCGAGAGCCCCGCCTACGACCACGCCCCGGCGTGGTCCCCGGACGGGAAGAAGATCATCTTCGCCTCCGACCGCAGCGGCGTCGAGGACCTGTACCTCCTCCAACCGGACGACCCCGAGCACCCCGAACTGACCAAGGCCCACAAGTTCAAGACCACCCAACTGACGAAGTCCGACGACGCCGAGAGCGGCGTCAGCTTCTCGCCGAAGGGGGACGCCGTCGCGTTCCTCCGGGCCGGCAAGCTCTGGACGATGAAGCCGGACGGCACGGACCAAAAGATCCTCGTCGACTCCCAGCAGGTGTTCGACTACGACTGGTCCCCGGACGGCAAGTACGTCGCGTTCGCCCGGATGGACGGCAGCTTCGCCAGCGAGCTGTACATCGTCCCGGCGGACGGCTCCGAGAAGCCGCGGAACGTGACCCGGTACGCCACCTACAACGGCGACGTGTCGTGGAGCGGGAACAAGATCTCGTTCGTTAGCCAGCGCCGCGGCACCTACGCGATGCACGTGCTGGCCCTGCAAAAGCCGGCCGCACCGGGCTCCAGCGGGCCGGCCCCGGACATCGACTGGGACGACCTCCACACCCGCGTCACCCGGCCCGCCGGCATGTCCGCCGAGAGCGGCACCCTGTCCCCGGACGGCACCCAGGTCGCGTTCCGGTCCACGTCCAACGGCGACGACCTGTGGGTCGTGTCCACCGACGGCTCGAACCTCGGCCGGGTCACGTCCGGCAACCAGTCGCCCAAGTTCATCAAGTGGTCCAAGAAGAATTCCGGGACGATCTACTTCCTGAACTCCGCCGGGGAAATCCGCAGCACCCGCGCCAGCCTCGGCGGGTTCACCGGGTCCGGCGGCCCCGTCGGCGAGCCGGGCAAGGTCGCGTTCGCCGCGAAGATGACCGTCAACCGCGACGAGGAGTTCGGCGAGATGTTCGCGCAGTCGTGGCGGGCGCTGTCGGACTTCTTCTACGACCCCCAGCACCACGGCGCGAACTGGCCGTCGGTCCGCGAGAAGTACCGCCCGCTGGTGGACCACGTCGCCACGAAGGAAGACCTGTACGCGCTGGTCAGCCTGATGCTCGGGGAGCTGAACGCCTCGCACCTCGGGATCAGCGGCAAGCTGCCGACCCCGGACGAGACGACCGCCGACCTCGGGCTGATCTTCGACGAAACCTACCGCGGCCCCGGCCTCAAGGTCGCGGAAGTGCTGAAGCGCGGCCCGGCCGACCGCCGCGGGCTGAACATCGCCCCCGGCGACGTCATCGCCGCCATCGACCGGGTCGAACTCACGGACAGGGTCAACGTCAGCCAGTTGCTCAACAACAAGGCCGGCGAGGCCGTCCGGTTGGACATCACGAGCTCGGCCGAGCCCAAGACCCGCCGCCGGGTCGAGGTCTTCGCGGCGGACCGGTCCCGGATCGGCAACCTGATGTACGAGCGGTGGGTCGCGAAGAACGCCGAGCAGGTGGACAAGCAGTCCGGCGGGAAGCTCGGGTACATCCACATCCCCAGCATGGACGAGGCCGGCCTGGAGTCGTTCGTCCGCGCCCTCTACTCGGACAACTTCGACAAGGAAGCGATCGTCCTCGACGTGCGGTACAACGGCGGCGGGTTCACGCACGACCAGGTGTTGAACTACCTCACCGGCAAGGAGCACACCTACTTCCGCCAGCGGAACGGCGGCGAGGGGCTCGTCCTCCGCAGCCACGACCGCAAGTGGACGAAGCCGGTGTCCGTGCTCATCAACAACCGCTCGTACTCGGACGCCGAGATCTTCCCGCACGCCTTCCGCGCCCTCGGCGTCGGCAAGGTCATCGGGCAGGCGACCGGCGGCCACGTCATCGGCACCACGTCCCTGCGGCTCATCGACGGCTCGCAGTTCCGCCTCCCCCGCACGGGCGTCTACACCAACCGCGGCGTGAACATGGACAAGGAAGGCGTCGTCCCGGACGTGGCGGTCGAGATCGACCCGAAGGACTGGGCGAAGGGCATCGACACCCAGATCACGAAAGCGGTGAACGTACTCCAGAAAGACGTGGTCGCGTGGAAGAAGGCGAAGGGGATGATCGCGTCCGGCCCGGAAACGAAGCCCGGCCCGAGTACGACCGTCACGACGCCGGCCCCGGTCAAGCCATAGTCTTGTAGGTCGGGTCGAGTCTTCGAGGCCCGACGTTGCGCTTCCCGTCGGGCCTCGAAGACTCGACCCGACCTACAAGAGTCCGCCTGCCATCCGTCAAATCAGCTGCCGGCTGCCCGCCTCTTCGGACACGCGGGAGCCGGACTTCGGCTCGGACAGCACCTCGACCCGCCGGCCCCTGGGCGGCTTGCTGATGACGTACGCCACCACGAACGTGAAGTGGCAGAACGTCCCCGCGATGTCCGCGACGTGCAGGAACTCGTGCGGGCCGAACCAGCCGGGGACCAGCGTCGGCCACTTGACGACGTCCGCGACGCCGCCGCCGATGTACGTCACCGCCGTGCCGCCGACCCACTTCATGCCCCGCCAGCCGACCGCCTTCAGGTAGAGCGGGAACGGCGCGAGGCCGACGAGGCCCATCCCGATGTACAGGCTCACGAGCGCCGGGTGCGGTAAGTTCGGGGCGAACCACACGCTGCCGACGCCGGCCGCCGTGATGACCGCGACCGCGGCGAAGCACGCCTTTTGCCAGCGGCCCGTCAACAGGTACGCGAACACGGGGACGTAAGAGCCCGCGATCAGCACGTAAATCATGGACTTGTCGAGCCGCTGGAACACCCACAGCGAGCCGACCGCGTCGCTCCGCAGCGTGGAAGCGTCGTCGAAGGTTTGCAGGTACAGCAGCCCGTGGAACGTCCCGCTGGCGAGGTACAGCCCCACCATGCTGAGCCCGTACCCGACGACCGCCCACCGGGCCGGCCCGTGGTGGCGGGTGAGGCGGTAGAGGATCAGCGTCGCGAAGACCGCCCAGACCGCCGTGAAGAGGTGCGTCAGCGAGGACACCGCGTCGTGGTTGTGCATCCGTTCGACCCCCGTCCGTTGACCCGATCCCGTTCCCGTGCGAAACTGAGACTCCCGCCCCGGAGGATTCTCCCATGCCGTCCGACCCGCCGAAGCCGCTGTTCACGCTCAAGGGGCACGACGACCCGGTCTACGCGGCCGTCTTCGACCCCCAGAATAAACTCATCGCCACGGCCAGCTTTGACAAGTCCGTCCGCCTCTGGGACGCCGCGTCCGGCAAGGACCTGCAAAAGCCGCTGACCGGGAAGAACGGCCACCAGGGGCAAGTCCTGTGCCTCGCGTTCGCGCCGGACGGCAACGTCCTCGCCAGCGGCGGGGCGGACAATTCCGTGAAAGTGTGGGAACTGAACCCCGCGAAGCCGCCGGCCGAGCCCACGCCGGTGAAGAACTTTTCCCACCCGAACCTCGTCTCGTCGGTCGCGTTCAACAAGGACGGGACGCTGCTCGCCTCCGGCTGCAACGACGGGTTCCTGCGCGTCTGGGACATGAAGACCGGCCAGCCGGCGAAGCAGATCAAGGCGCACGTCTCGTCGGCGAACGGCAAGGACAACCAGCCGGACCCGGTCTACGCGGTGGCGTGGTCGCCGGACCAGAAGCACCTCGTCACCGCGAGCTACGACCGCACGGTCAAGGTGTGGGACGCCGCCAGCGGCAACATGGTCCGCGAGATCAAGGGCGCGAAGGACGTGATCGTCCCGGACCCGAAAGCGCCCGTCGAACCGGGCCACCGCGACCAGGTGTTTTGCCTGGCGTTCGATTCCATCGGGAAGTTCCTGGCCACCGGCTCCAGCGACCGCACCGTGAAGCTGTGGGACTTCGCCGCCGGGACGCTGGTGCGGGACTTTCCGAACCCCGCGTTCAAGCCGTCCGGCCCCGGTCAGCAGCACCCGTCGCACCCCGGGTTCGTCCACGCGGTGCGGTTCACCGCGGACGGCGCGAAGCTCGTCACGGCCGGGGCCGCCCCCGCGTACAAGGGGTATCTGGCCGTGTGGAACGTCGCGGACGGGAAGCTACTATACGGCAGCGAGACGGCCCACGGGCCGGTGTATTCCGCGGACCTGTCGAAGGACGGGGCGAAGCTGGTGCTCGGGTGCGGCCAGCGCACCCGCGGCGTGACAGAATCCGACGCGCTGGTCGTGGCGATGCCGAAGTAGAAGCTCAGGACACCCGCATGGTGTACCCGCCGACGACGGCCCCGGCGGGCTGTTGGACCGGCGGCGCGAAGGTGACGTGGACGAGCCCGTACCCGCCGCGGAGGTGGCCGTAAGCGCCGGTCGCCTTCGTGACGGTGTAGACGAACTCGGACGGCATCGCCCCGTTGGCGGCCTGGACCGGGCCGCGGAGGTTCAGGGTGATCGTCCCTTTCCCGTCCGACAGGTACAGCGTACCGGTCGCCCGCCCGCCGGCCGCGGCGACGGCCCGGACGGAGCCGGTCACCTCGAACGTGCCGAGCCCGGCGAAGTTGATTTTCCCGAAGAAGTCCCGGCGTTCGCCGAGGCCCGCGACCGGCGTCCGGGCGACGTGGTACGCCCCCGCCCCCGAACCGCTCAGCGGGTGGGACGGCACCGCGGCCGGCGTCGGGGCCACGATCGCGGGGAGGCACTCGGCCGGCTTGGGCAGGGTGGCGTTCGGTACGATGCGGTCGCCCAGTTCCGAAAGCGACGGGCGGAAGGTGTTGAAGGTCATCGTCGCGGTCCTTGCGTGAGAGGGGGGCGTCTTGCCCCCGTCACCCCAGGAACGCGGCGGCCGCCCGGCCTTGCGCGGGACCCGGCCGCGGGCTGGGCGCGGTTCGACCCCCGCGAAGGGGGCGATGGCGACGATCCAGAAGGCGCAGCTCGCGATGCAGGACGTGCCCGAGTTCGAAGGCACCGTCCGCAGCTTCCGGTCGGACACGCTGATGGACAAGCACCGCAAGGAGGTGAACGCGAAGTGTCAGTCGGAGAAGTGGAAGCGGGTCGCCAGTCATGGCGGCTACCACTACTGCGGCAGCCCGGTCTGGTTCACCCGCATCGGCCGGCGAGCCGAAGGTGGAGTTGCTGAGGTCCGCGAAGTGAGCGGCGTTACACCGCACGACCGGCCCGATTGGTTTTCCGCCCCTCTCCCCGCTGGGGAGAGGGGACGATGAATCACGATCCCTCGCGATTCGGCGTCACTTCCGCGGGGCGAGTCTGACCAGCGCCCCGGCCGCCGCCGCCTGCACCTCGCCCGCTCCCGAGCCGGCACACGCCCGCAGGTAGTCGACGTACACCGGGTGGTGGTAGCCCAGCGCGGACAGGCACCGGATGCAGTGCGCCCGCACGCTCGGGGCCGGGTCAGTCATGGCGGCGTAGGCCAGCGTCGCCTTCACTTCGGGGCGGGAGGCGTAGCGGCCCTCGGCCAGCCCCGTCGCGGCGTCCTCCCGGACCGTCGGCCGCAGGGCCGTGTGCAGGTCCGCCACCAGCGGCTTGATCTCCGCGCACATCAGGGCGTCCGCCGACGGCTGCGGTTGCGGCACGGGCATCGACTGCTGCGGTTCCGGGGCCGTCGTCGCATCGTCGACCGGGAGGTTCGCCGACACGGGAAGGATCACCACCGGGGGTGCCCACTCGCGCAGCCGAACGCGAACGATGGTCGACTCTGGTTCGGGTGAAGCCGTGATTCCCGGCTGCCCAGTCCCGACGGTGTCTCCCACTCCGAAGCGACCCCCACCCCCACCCTCCCCCCTCCCAGGGGGAGGGAGCAAGAGGTTTCCCGACCCTTCCGGTCCCCTCCCCCCTTGGGGGGGAGGGCCAGGGTGGGGGATGGACGGCTTACCGCCCGGGCGATTCTCTTCCATCCCGGCGGCAGGGGACGTTTGACTCCGGGTCCGCCCCGCCGCGGCCAGCACTTTTCCCGGCAGCGTGAACCGGTCCCCCGTCGCGAGGTCTTCCACGTCCGCCAGCGACTCGCCGTCCGGGAACGCCGACACGCGCAGCACCTTGAGCCGCCGCTCCGGCTGGCCGGACGTGCGGAACACGACCACCTCCCCTTCCCGCGGGCCGGCGGTGGCGGGTCCGGAAACGGCGACGCCGATCAGTGCCAGGGCCAGCCAGCGCGTCATCGCTCCGCCTCCGTCGGGTTCGGTGGTACCGGTTGCATCGGTCGCCGGGGCGGCGGGGGTTGAACTTTCGCCGGGTGCGGTCCCCGAGTTTCCCGTTTCGGGTAAGACAGACCCGGGGACTTGAACCTTTTTCAGCGCGGAGCTTCGGAATGCAGCGGGAAAACATCAGCACCGGCGGGAAGTGGGAGCCGGTCGTCGGGTACTCGCGGGCCGTCAAGGTCGGGCCGTTCGTGTTCGTCTCCGGCTGTACCGCGTCCACCCCGGACGGGCTCGTCGGCAAGGGCGACCTGTACGCCCAGACGGTGCAGTGCCTGAAGACGATCGCGTCCGCCCTGGAAAAAGCGGGGGCGAAGCCGGAGCACGTCGTCCGGACGCGGATCTACCTCACGAACATCGCCGAGTGGGAGAAGGCGGGCCGCGCCCACGGGGAGGTGTTCGGCGAGATCCGCCCCGCGACCGCGCTGGTGGAGGTGAGCAAGCTCATCGACCCGGACATGCTGGTCGAGATCGAGGCGGACGCCATCGTGCCGGGGTGAGCGTCACGTCCGGTCGGCGTCCGCGAACACGTCGTCCTCGTCCGGCGGGGTGACTTCGGGCGCGACGCTGTCGTCGAAGAACGGGTCGAGGGGCTCCACGAGGGGCTCGGCGGACGGGTCGGGGCGGTCCTCGTCCATCGCCCGCAGGTCGGGGAGTTCTTCGACCAGCAGGGGGTCCGCGGTCGGGTGGCCGGGCTTCGGGGACCGCCGCAGCGCGTGCTGGCCGGCCTGCCCGCACATGAACACCCCGGTGACGGCGACGATCCCGCCGACCAGCCGCTTCAACTTCTCCTTGGACAGCTTGCCGGTCAGCTTCGCGCCGAGGTAGCTGCCGAGGATCGTGGGCGGGCCGACGATGAGCAAGGCGACCGGGTCGAGGCCGCCGCCGGCCAGGAACGCGGTGCCGGCGGCGGTGACGGCCGTCAGGCAGCCGATCAGCATGTTGCTGCCGACCGCGACGGCGGGGTCGACCTTCAGCCACCGGATCATCATCGGCAGCCGCATCGTCCCGAGCATCAGCCCGGTGACGGCGGCCAGGATCCCGAGCCCGAACCCGATGCCGACTTCCGCGGGGATCACCCACCGGTCCGGGAG
>ERZ1066123.1260-NODE-1260-length-15703-cov-5.691590_pt1 | contig 15703 bp, 10 predicted proteins | sample MGYA00382770_ERZ1066123 | MGnify/ENA primary metagenome ERZ1066123 (study PRJEB33369, sample SAMEA5778353) | biofilm metagenome | biome: Industrial cooling water; feature: Water cooling tower basin; material: Biofilm | place: United Arab Emirates | collected...
ATGCTCGACTAATTCGTGTTGCATTTTACGTACTTGAGCGGAACGGGGTAATAATTCTACTGGTTGCCCTTTGGGAATTACTATTTGCTCGACTGCAAGTCTTGCTTCTTCCAAAGCATCCATTTCGTCGTCGGTGCCGTTGTGAAGAAATAGCTGCAATTCGTTTTCGTCAGAAAATTCTGGGTCATCGATGTTAAGCATTCTTCGCAACCCGCGCGTAATTTGCGGGATGGTACTCGATTTTATCATGTGCAGTGGTAGGTGTCTTGACTTCGCCAATTGCCTTAATTTGGCATGGTTTTTGACGTGTGACCGCAGTGCCAAAATAGAATCTGCACTGTCTATGTCTTTTGTCAAGATAACTGGCAAGTTTAATACTTTGACGACTTGTTCGAGTTGATGGCGACTCACACCATATGGATAAATGTGCAACGGCAAGTCTTCGCCATTGGGTCCTGGTACTCGTGAGTTTTCATCAAATTCTAAGTCTGAGGTATCAAAACTTGCTTCTTGTGAAAGCAAACGGTCAAATTCGCTTTTCGGTGCATTGGAGCCGTTTAGCTCAGTGGGTACTGCCTGCAACGGCGCCATTCTACCCGATGACCGCCAATTACTACCTTGCTGCCGTTGGGATGCAAAGTTTTCATCGAGAGTTGTAACGTTTCCACCTCGACCATTTATTGCTGTTAACTGGCGAGTAATAGAAAGTTTACCATTTTCATCGACGGTTCGGGTTTGCGGACTCGGTTGGCGCCCACGTAATAATGTGTCAACTGTATCAGCAACACTTTCGTGAACAACCCAGCGCTTACGTTCGTGCATTTCAACTGCAATATCGAACGTAGGCAATGCTTTACGTTCCAAAACAGTTTTTTGACTGCCTCTTCGTCGTGCCTCGTCGTCTCCCAACGTCACAGCTTGAATACCACCTACTAAATCCGATAAAGTGGGGTTTTTAATCAAGTTCTCAATTTGATTCCCATGCGCTGTACCAACTAACTGCACGCCTCGTTCCGCAATTGTCCGCGCTGCTACGGCTTCAAGTTCAGTACCAATTTCATCAATAACGATAACTTCTGGCATGTGGTTTTCCACTGCCTCAATCATCACTTGATGCTGCTCGTTTGGATGGGCAACTTGCATCCTACGAGCTCTGCCAATTGCTGGGTGCGGCACATCACCATCTCCAGCAATTTCATTCGATGTATCAATTATGACCACACGCTTGTTCAGCTCATCCGCCAAGACGCGGGCAATTTCGCGCAGCGCAGTAGTTTTACCAACACCTGGGCGACCTAGCATGAGTATCGATTTACCTGTTTCCACTAAATCGCGAATCATGCCAATCGTTCCAAAAATTGCTCGACCAACACGACAGGTCAAACCAATTATTTTGCCGGAACGGTTACGGATGGCACTGATACGGTGCAGGGTCAGCTCAATCCCCGCACGATTGTCTCCACCAAAGCTTCCCACTCTAGATACACAATCATCGATTTGTGCTTGAGTAATAGGTGCCTCCCTTAGATACTCGGCTTTATCAGGAAAGCGAGCTTCTGGACGGCGCCCTAAATCCAAGACCACTTCTACTAAACTATCTCGTTGCGGATGATTCTCTAGAATTTCTCGCAGGTCTTGAGGCAGTATATCTAATAACTTTTGGAGCTCGTCTTTAATCGTCATGCTTTTTATGGTGACGTTTTAAGAGATTTTTGGACATTTATGATGCGCGAAATTAACTATAACAAAGTGCTTTAAAAAGTACTTGTTATGAACCCTATTAACTGAAATAACACTTAATGTAGTTTCAGTACAAGGTACGCGCTATACTTTGCTGTGACTTGAGCTGGGAAACGAGAGAATGGGCAAGTTTTACCGCTTGCCAGAGCAATTCAGGCTCGTCCTCTAGACGAACACATTTAACATCGTATTGATTCACCTCCTTTGTTTCTAACTGTTCTAAAATTGGTGACAGCAATGCACGCGCATAACTGCCGTATGCTATACCAGAAATATAAGAGTGCTGAGTTTTGAGTGCTGAGTTCTGAGTTGAGACTTGATTAATCAAGTCTTTACACTCAGCACTACTCTCAGCACTCAGCACTTTATACTCAGCACTACTTCTTAGCATTCCCATTGCTTTTAACTTAGCAACAGTGTAGCTATTTGTGCCTCCTGCTAACTGCACATATCCTGGTAAATTCGCTTTCAAAACTTTTTGCCCCAGCTTTATTGCCGCAATAGTGGCGCCAGAACCAATATCACCGCTCATTGGACGACCATCTGTTTGCCAAATTAAATTAGAAACAGTCGGAGCTATTAGTTCATATAGGGCATGTAAATAGTCAATTAAATCTTCGCCATCAGGACAACTGACAGCAACTAATTTCAACTGCTCTACGTGCGGCTCGATTGCTTGCCACAACCGCTTAAATTCCGCAAAACGTCCTACTTTGGTATGTATTTCTACTGCGTCTACTCCTGTTGACAATACCAATGGTGCTATCGCTCCTGGCGTTGATACATACGAACTTGTATAAATTATATCATAGGGACAGATAGGGATACAACGTCCACAGCCATAACATTTTTGCGATACTACACCAGAGAAATTACTGGAATGTGAGTTAAAAACGATTGCTTGAGCGGGACATACTTTCTCGCAGGGTCTTGGGCAAGTCGAAGGACATAAACGCTCATCAAATTCGGCTTTGCGAAAGTGGGGGTCTTCTCCATCATTTAGACTTACCATCAAGAAAGGCATCTTTACTTCACAGTTGATACCCAGGCTTTGAGATTTGGTAGATAATATCGAAGCAACTCTAAGCGCGTCTTGTGCTGCTGAAATTACAGCAGGGTCGGCTGCTACATCGATACAGTCGGCGCCTGCCAGTGCATAAGCTAAAGTTAAACTTCTCACCGCAGGCAAGTGTTGATAACTGGCTCCGCAGATCAGCTTGAACCAGTGACCAAAATCTAGAGAACGTAAAGGGTTAAACAAATCAGTCACATTTCTATTATGCTATTTGTGACAAAAAATGGTAGCCCTAACCTCTAAAAAAGTTTTTGCTCTTTGAATTGAAAACCTTTTTAGTTACAATTAGTTACAAAGTACTATAAGTGATTGGAATTTCGATGACAAATTTAGCACCTTCTCCTGGCAAAGAATAGCATGTTAAATTGCCATGATGCTTTTGAACCACAATTTGGTAACTAATCGATAATCCTAATCCAGTACCTTTACCTACAGGTTTTGTAGTAAAAAACGGGTCGAACAATCGCGAACACGTAGAAGAGTCAATTCCAGGCCCGTTGTCAGCAATAATAATTTTGACGGTATTTTTGCTTATATGCTGCGTTTGAATCAAAATTTGCGGTAAGCCATGAGAATTTAGAATTTGTTGTTGCGAAGCTAATATTGGTGTAGTGTCAAAATTATCTTGACTTAACGATACTACCGCATCTTCTTGCAATCGGTTCAAAGTCCCCAGGCGCCATGCTCCATTTCCCATTTCTAAAGCATCAATGGCATTACTCAAAATATGCATGAAAACCTGATTTAGCTCGCTAGCATAACACATAACATTCGGCAAAGCTGCAAAATCTTTGACAACGGCAATCATTGGACGATGAGCAGTCTCCTTGAACTTATGCTCCAACATAACTAACGTGCTTTCGATACCTTCATGAATATCCACCGACTTCATAATCGCTTCATCTAAACGCGAAAAATTTTGCAGCGCTAGTACAATAGCTCTAATTCTTTCTGTACCTCGATACATGGCGCCCATTAAACTTTGTAAGTCATGAACTACAAAATTCAAGTCAATTTCTTTAATTGTTGCTTGAAGCTTTGGCGTTGGATTCGGATATTCTTTTTGGTATATTTCTACTAGTTTTACTAAGTCTAGAATATATTCATTTGCGTATTGTAAATTGCCGTAGATAAAACTAACGGGGTTATTAATTTCGTGCGCGACTCCTGCAACTAATTGTCCAAGAGCAAACATTTTTTCATTTTGTATTTGCTGAACTTGAGCAGATTTTAATTCGTCGAACGCATTTTGCAGTAATATATTCTTTTCTTGTAATTTATTTTGTAGCAAACGTAAATTAATTTGATTTTCAATTCGTAACACTACTTCGGCGCCATGAAAAGGTTTAGTGATATAATCAACACCACCAACATCGAAAGCCTTAACTTTGTCTAACACATCATCGAGTGCGCTAATAAAAATTACAGGAATCTCACTTGTTTTATCTTCCGATTTAAGTTGTTTACATACTTCATATCCATCCATACCAGGCATATTGATATCGAGTAAAATCACATCAGGCAAAAGCATTTGACACGCAGTTAACGCCATTTTACCGTTCAGAGCTTTACGAACTTCGTACCCTTGTGCTGTCAACATTGCTGATAGCAACCGCAAGTTGTCAGGTGTGTCATCGACAACGAGTATATTAGCTTTATAATTATGATTGCGCTCTAAAAGCATCTCAAAAAATAACCTGTTCTATATTATCTTAACAATTAATATTAAAAAACTCACATACTGGTAAACGAATAATACACTCAATAAACCTGGTTTCTATGCATTTATTGTCGCAGACAAATCGTCTTTTTATTACAATATCTCAACGAAGAAACCAGGTTTCTACGATTTCACTTTTTATACGTAAATAAACTTGTAAAAAAAGTACTTGCACTTCAGTATAATCCACAGGGATATAGCATTCTGTCGATTTATCGCGCAACGCACAGTCAGCAAAACTTATAATTGTCTACTAACTATCGAGTAGTGCGATACTTTTGTAACAAGTCTAATTTAAGTATATTAGATAACATACACGTCTGAACTAAATTATAGTCATTTTCACATAAGCTTTTGATTTTCGTGGCATCATATATTATGTTACGTTACCGAGCCGCTACCATTGCGGATTAGAAGCAATAAAATCGAGGACAAGTTCTTGCTTTAAGGGTTGAGAGAATAAAAATCCTTGAGCGAGGTCGCAATTTAGAGTACGTAGTTGAGCTAGTTGTTCTTGGGTTTCGACACCTTCAGCGATTGTCAGCATTCCCATTGAGTGTGAAATGCCAATCATTGCCGGTACTAGTCCCATATTTTCTTGATTATCTTGCATCCTCTTGACAAAAGACTTATCAATCTTTAGCGCATTCAACGGAAAACTATGAAGGTAGCTTAACGAAGAATAACCCGTACCAAAATCATCAATAACAAGTTTGAATTTTTTTTGTTTTAACTGCTGTAGAATTCCTCTAACTATATCGTTATTTTCCATAATCACACTTTCTGTAATTTCCAATTCAACATAGCTAGGATTAACCTGAGTTTCTGCGATAATCTTATCAACGACGGCGCCGAAGTCAGGATAAGAAAATAACCGTGCAGATAAATTAATATTGATTGTGATATTTTCTAAGAATGCTGAATGCTTTTGCCAAATTTTTAGTTGTTTTAAAGCAGTTTTAAATATCCAAATATTCAGGGTGTAAATCAACCCGATTTCTTCTGCTGCGGGTATAAATTCGGTAGGTGGAATCATACCTTTAGTTGGGTGTTGCCATCGAACAAGAGCTTCAAAACCAGCGATTTTACCTGTAGCAAGTGAAATAATTGGCTGGTAGTAAATTAAAAACTCTTCGCGCTCTACAGCTCGACGTAAGTCATTTTCAAGTTCTAATATCTGAATAGCTTTAAAATGCATATCAGGGTCAAATACGTGATATTGCGCGCGTCCTGAAGACTTTGCACGATACATTGCAGTGTCCGCATCACGTAATAAATATTCGGCTTTTTCGTAGTTATTATTACCCCAACTAATACCAATACTAGCATTCATAAACACTTCGTATCGCGACAATTTGAATGCTAATGACAATTTTTTCAAAACAGCTTCGGCAACATCAGTAGCCATATTTAAACCAGTAATGTTTTCTAATAAAATAGCGAATTCATCACCGCCAAATCTTGCTAAAGTATCGAAAGGACTTAGTAATGCTTGAATGCGACGAGCAATAGCAATAAGTAATTCGTCTCCAACAAAATGACCAAGCGAGTCGTTAATCACTTTGAAACGGTCACAATCTAAAAATAAAACGGCAAATTGATAGTTAGTATCTTGTTTGGCATGTTTTAGCGCTCTTTCAAGCTGTCGAATGAATAAAACGCGATTTGGTAGACCAGTTAAGGAGTCATGCAAAGCAATGTCAAGAAGTTTACCCTGTAGTTCACGTCGAGAATGAATCTCAACTTGCAGTTGTTGCATAGCTTGTTCTAACTCTTGAGTTCGCTTCTTTACTCGTTCCTCCAACTCCGCATTTAGCTTTACAACCTCTAAACGAGCTTCACGCAGAGCAATTTGATTTTGCACTCGTACCAAAACTTCTTCAAATTCAAACGGTTTTGTGATATAATCCACGCCGCCTACGCGAAAAGCCTTCACTTTGTCAAAAACATCATCAAGTGCGCTGACAAAAATCACCGGAATATCAGTAGTCTTATGCCAGTTTTTCAAACGATGACAAACTTCATACCCATCAATTTCAGGCATCATGATATCAAGCAAAATTAAATCGGGTAGAATCGTTTGGCACGCAGTTAAAGCCATTTGCCAGTTTAGAGCTTTGCGAACGTTGTACCCTTCCCTGATTAAAATCGCTGACAAAACTCTGAGATTATCGGCGGTATCGTCGATAATCAATATATCTTTCTTTGGATTGATCAAACTGACATCGTTCATTCTGCATTTGCTGTCTAGAAATTCTTTAATTTTCGCTCCTCTCGCTTAACGAAAGGCGCCTTTATAGCGGAAACATTAACTAGTCGAGCAACAAGGCGTCGATAATGCCGTAATAACTACCTCTTAACTAGAGAAGCACTATCCAGATCGCTTCAAGTCAGCAATTTGCTTAATACACATTTATACCTAATTTCTGCTTAAATAACAAAGTTTCAAACTTGTTATAGCATCTTGATTATTGGTTAAGTATTACTGAATAAGGTCAAAGAACCGTATACAAGAGACTTTGAAAATCTTTTCACTATTTTTTTACAATGTCAAAAGTAAAATAAATTACCCTGATTTTATCAGTACAACCAAGCATTACGCTGTAGAGCAAAATTCATTGCGAAGGTTAAAATAACACAGCCCACTTGCATTGCTAATTAGATACTCATCGAATTAGTAATTCTACAGCGAAATAATAAAAGAAACTAGGTTTCTTCGTCTAAAATTCAGCATTTTCCGAGCTTACGGCAGTAAGTAACTGAGATTAAAATTAAAGAATAATTTGATACACAGCTTGAAAGCTGACACGGGCAATGAAATCTGCTGATAGCTTTAAAAATGTTCAGCAATCTGAGCAAGAAGGTTTGCTAAACCGAATTACCGACCTAATTAGACGAACTGTAGAACTGCAAGAGATATTAAATGCAGTAGTCTTAGAGGTGCGTAACTTTTTGCAAACCGACCGGGTAATGGTTTACAAGTTTGATGAAGACGAAAGTGGCAAGGTGGTCGCCGAATCAAATGAACAAGGTAAGTTACCCTCTTTATTGGGGCTACATTTTCCAGCTTCAGATATTCCGCTCGAAGCGAGAGAAATGTTTCTTAAAGCTAGACAGCGATCTATTGTGGATGTAGCAAGTGGTAAGATTGGCTTGTCTCCACTTAATTTGCCTTCTTCGTCCAGAAGTCAGGAGCTACAGGGAAAGGAAATTATTCAATATCGTGCAGTTGAAGAGTGCCATATTGAGTATTTGAAAGCGATGGGAGTACAGTCCTCGCTAGTCTTGCCAATTCTAAGTCAGAAGTTTCTTGAACCTGGCTCTCCAACAAGTTTATGGGGTTTATTGGTATCGCACCATAGTCAGCCAAGGACAATTTTAAAACGCGAGTTGCCCGTTTTGCAGCAGGTTGTAGACCAAGTATCCATTGCTATTACTCAAAGCAATTTAGTTTCACAAGCGCGTATAGAGCAAAGGCGCCAAACGATAACAAATCAAGTAATAACTCAATTACATTCGCTGCCAACAACTCAACTTCAAGCTGCACTTGAGACAACAATAGAGGCGCTTTCGGGTTGTGGCGGTAGGATGTATATTTATGCAACTGGTGAGTTATATATTCATGGAAAGCAGCCGCAGTTACCAGACTCATTACAAAACACGGCTATTGAAGAACATCCTTTTTGGCAGCATTGGATGGAAGAATTTAGATTTGATAGCGTCTGGGCAATCACCGACATTTATAAACAGCCAGAATTAAATTTTCTCACAAGCGCGTTTCAACACACCAAAATTCGCGGACTACTAGTAATGCCTCTTGGCTACTATCAAAATTTTGTTGGTGTCGTCAGTATTTTCCGCAATGAGGATAATACTGAGATTTTGTGGGCAGGACGGCGCCAAAAAAATCCTTTAAATGCGTTACCGCAGATTTCTTTTAAAGCATGGCACGAACAAAGACAAGGAAAAGCGAGGGTTTGGAGCAGTGAAGATATTACACTTGCTCAAACATTGGCGTATCATATTTCCATGTCAATTCAACAGCAGTTAATGTATCAAGAACTGCAAGAATTTAACTTAACTCTCAAACAGCAGGTACAAGCACAAACATCCGAATTAGAAAAATCACTACTAATTACCGATGCGGTTCGATTAATTAGCGAACAAATTCGCGGTTCTCTAGATTTTAAAACGACTTTACAAACAATAGTTAGTGAAGTTCGTAAAATATTAAATGCCGACCGGGCATTAATTTATCAATTATTTGATGATAACAACGGTGAGGTAGTTGTCGAAGAACTCAATGGTAATTGTTCATCTGTGTTAGCAGTCAAAGCACCATTAGAATGTTTTCCTGCCGAAAGCGCACGTATTTTTATGCTCGGTCAGGCAAGAGCTATTAATAACGTTGCCACAGCTGCGCTTACCCCTTGTCATCAAGAATTTTTAAAAAGCTTGCACGTACAAGCAAATTTAATCGTACCAATTAAAATAAGTCAACAACTCTGGGGTTTATTAATTGCTCACCAGTGTGAGGCGCCGAGAGTTTGGCATAATGATGAAATCGACCTTTTGCAGCAACTAGCAGACCAAGCAGCAATAGCAATTCAACAAGCGGAACTGTACGAACAAAGTCGCACCGCTTTATCTGAAGCAAAAAATCAAGCAATGCAGCTTGGGCAAGCACTCTACGATTTACAAAAAACTCAAACTCAATTAATTCAAAGCGAAAAAATGTCTGGCTTAGGACAACTAGTAGCAGGTGTCGCGCATGAAATCAATAACCCCGTCAATTTTATCTACGGCAACTTATCTCACGCTATCCAATACACAGAACAACTAATTAATTTAGTGCATTTGTATCAACTGCAGTACCCAGAGGATAACAGTATAATAAACGCCAAAATAAAAGATATTGACTTAGATTTTATAGCTGATGATTTACCTAAAATAATGTCCTCAATGCAAATAGGGGCTGAACGTATCTGTTCAATTGTACTATCTTTACGTAATTTCTCACGTCTTGACGAAGCGGACATGAAACCCGTTGACTTACACGAAGGTATTGATAGCACCTTATTGATATTGCAACATCGTTTCAAATCCAGCATAGATTTTCCAGGAATCGAAATTATCAAACAGTACAGTGACTTACCACGTGTTGAATGCTACGCTGGACAAATTAACCAAGTATTCATGAATATTATTTGTAACGCCGTCGATGCGCTTATTGAAAAGTATAAATATAAAGACACAAATGACGACAACCCTCAAATATTGATATCAACGGCAACATCAACCAACAAGCAGTCAGCAATTATTCGTATTACCGACAACGGTGTTGGAATAGCTGAAGACGTTAGAACGCGGATTTTTGACCCATTTTACACCACCAAAGAAGTTGGCAAAGGTACCGGGTTAGGATTAGCCATTAGTTATCAAATCGTGGTTGAGAAGCATGGTGGTATGATAAAATGCACCTCCAAGCCGAATCAAAATACTGAATTTATGATTGAAATTCCTTTAAAACAAGCTATTATGCACAAATAATTATTTATCTAATGGTTCGTAGGTGTGAAATATTGGTACGAAACGATTGCAGTCTCACAGCGAATAATAACTGAACTTCTGCGCCGAAAACGCAGCTTAATTTTTTGGTGTATATTTCCTGTCTCAGTATTAATTATTAATGGATTGATTATAGCTGAACGAGCAAAGCTTTCACTATCAGTTGCATTTGAAAACGCCGCACCATCAACCTTAGTGGGAGCAGCATTATTTTTTAGCTGTTTAGGTGGGAGTGTTGCTACTGTAGTCGCAGAACGAGAACAGCGCACCTTAAAACGTTTATTTATTTCTCCCTTAAGCGGCGCCTCATATTTTATGGGTATTTTTTTAGCCCATAGCTTTATTGGTATTGGACAAACACTACTTGTATATAGCGTAGCAGCATTTTGGGGCGCCAGTTTCAAAGGTTCCATACTACTTGGAGCGATTATCATTCTCACCAGCATAATAGCTTACGTAGGATTAGGATTCATATTAGGCACACAGCTAGCACGTCGCACCGAAGACGTAAACGCCCTAGTAGCAGCATTTGGAGTCCCCTTACTAATACTAGGAGGTTCCTTCCTACCAACATCACTATTCCCCAAAAGCCTACTAAATATTGCTCGCTTCAACCCCATATACCACATGAACGAAGCCTTACTAAAAGTATCCGCAAACGGAGGAAACATCGCCGATATAGAACCTCACCTCCTATTCTTACTATGGTTTGCACTCATTATGATAGTATCCGGCTGGCTCTCCTACAGACGAATGCTCCTCGTAGAAAGAAAACTCTGAAACTCATAGTAATAAGCACTTCAGTGCTTTCCCAACCCAAGCGATAAATAGCCAAACACGATAGGTCAGCTGGCAACGGATGAGTTATTAACTACAAACAAACTTATAATCACCATATTTGGTACTACTGGTTAACGCGCACTCTTTTGTACTACCTGGCGCCTACACTTCCTCTTAAACCAAAGCCAGAATAAGGAAGTTCTATATTAAAACCTTGACCATTATCCATTATTTCTATTTGGAGAAAAGTTTTAATAACTTATAGAATGTGTGGTAATCATGAAAACTTCAGGTGTAACTAACCGTAATCTTAATAAATCAGGCGCCATTACTATAAGAATTAAAGCAACCAAAACAAACTATTCCTAAAATTACTATGATGTTAACACGCTATAACCCTTGGCAAGAATTAAACGCATTACAACGCCAAATGGATTCTTTATTTGAACAAAAAGTCACAGCAAAAGCTCCTGTAGCAGAACTTCATGAAACTGATGCAGCATTAATTCTAAAATTAGAACTTCCTGGAGTTGAAGCTAAAGATGTAGACATTCAAGTTTCAGAAAAAGCTGTCTCTGTCACCGCAGAACGTAAGACAGAAACAAAAACCGAAGACAAGGGTAACGTCAGAAGCGAATTTTACTACGGTAAATTCCAACGAGTTATTCCTCTTCCTGCCCGAATTCAAAATACCGATGTAAAAGCTGAATACAAACACGGTATCTTGAACTTAACCTTGCCAAAAGCTGAAGCTGAGAAAAACAAAGTTGTCAAAGTTAATCTTGAACAACCTACTGCATAATAGCTAAACATTTCTAAATAACTTAGATTTCCGATTTCTATAAGAAGTCGGGAATCTTTTTGTTGAAGTTTTTTGGTATAGTAATTTAAATCCCCCCAACCCCCCTTATTAAGGGGGGCTAGGATTTGTTCATTTGTTTACGTATCAAATTAAAATTCTTCTTTCTTCTCTTGTCCCCCCCTTACTAAGGGGGGTTAGGGGGGATCAAAATCAGTTATGCTTAAAATTAAAAACTTAAACAAATCATACGGCGCCCGCAAAGTCCTAAATAATTTAAATTTAAATATAGACACAGGTCAAATATATGGCTTACTAGGCGCCAACGGAGCAGGCAAAACAACTACTATAAATATTATTTGTAATCTTATCCAAGCTGACAGCGGTTATATTTCAATTCATAATCAACCGATTACAGATGATACAAAAGCATTAATTGGCATTGCCCCCCAAGAAAATTTACTGTATAAAACTTTGTCATGTGAGGAAAATCTGACATTTTTTGCACAAATATACGGTTTACGTGCAAGAACATGTCGTGAGCAAGTACTCAAAACACTTGCCGATGTAAAACTATTTGACCGCGCAAAAAGTCCAGTGCAAACCCTAAGCGGAGGAATGCAACGGCGCCTAAATATGGCAGTTGCTTTAGTACACCAACCAAAACTCGTAATTTTAGATGAACCAACCACAGGGTTAGACATCGAAGCACGTTACGAAATTTGGGAGCTTATCAAACAACTTAAAAATCAGGGTATCACAATTTTACTCACAACCCATTTACTCGACGAAGCCGAACGACTATGTGATAAAATTGGCATCCTTAAAAATGGTCAAATATTAGCAGAAGGCAATTTAAATCAATTACGTCAGTATATACCCGCAGACGAAGTAGTAACTATAAAAACTCCAAACGAGGAAAAAGCAATTACTTTGGCACAAGAATACGGTTTTACACCTCGACGTTACGGAAGCGATTTGACATTTTGGATACCCGAAGCACTAGAACTAAAAGAAATTATCGCGCGTTTTGAAGGTGTTGATATTGATTCTATTTCTCGTCAACCTGTGCGGTTAGAGCATATCTACCTCGAAGTCACGCAGCAAGATAGCGTAAAATCCAACAATGTTAGATAGAAACTGCGTTTAATAAAAAATCGGTTTCTAACACCTAAAAGAGAGGAAGCAAAATGAGTTGGACTAAAGTTCTAGCACAAGATGAACTGTCTGGTGATGCACGAAAAGTAGTTAAAGTCGAAAAGCGCTCGATTTTATTACTCAATCACAATAACCAAATTTACGCTATTGAAAATTCTTGTCCGCACTTAGGGTTGCCACTGAAAAACGGCAAAATAACCGAAGATGGGTCTATTGTATGCCCATTTCACCGTAGTGCGTTTGATTTAACTACAGGTCAACCCTCAAAATGGATTCCTTTTCCACCTGGTATAGGCAAACTAATGGGGATGATTTCCACTGAAAAAGGAGTTGCTGTCTTTCCTACTCGCATTGAAGAAGGAAGCATTTGGGTAGACGTTTAGCCGAAGAAACCCGGTTTCCCTAAAAAGAAACCCGGTTTCTAACATGCATAACTTCCAAAATAAAACCGTATCAGATATTAGAACTCAAATATTTAAACCGTATATCTTAACACTTCGCTTTTTATGGATAATCTTTATTGTATCTTCATGAAATCTTTATTGTATTTTCGGGAAATATCTATAGAGAGGATGAAGATAACAATTAGAGATTTTGATTAAATGAGGTACAATCTGGAGCAAAAACGTGAAAAGCAGCCAAAATAGCGCAAATACGCGCCCCACTAAATCTGACAAAAAACGCCAATCATCGACTTACGTAGATATTGGTACACCGAAAGTGCCACTTAAAAAGCAGTCCTCTAAGGAAAGCCAAGAATCACTGAGTGATTGGGCACACGCAAGCTAGACCACATTAAAATCAAGCGTTCAATAATTTCCAAGTCCGGGAACAATCGATTTTGAGGCGCCGTCATCGGTTGTATGAGTAGGACTCCAAGTTTTAGGCAGTGTTTACTCAACCTATACTTCTCCTTTATGATTACCAACTATTCAACCCCTCACGCTTTATGAACTGCGTGGGGGGTTACTTATATATTTGGAATATGAGAGAGCAGAGTATGAATAAATTATGGGACTGTGTGAAAGCGACGACAGAACGCGCGCTGTCGTGTGGTGCTTTACTATCAATACCGACTAATTACGAGTTTGTCGAGCAAGATGGTGTAGTATTCATGGTGCGGATATTATCGAATCTGGTGCGAAAGGATGAAGCTAAGAAGAAAGAAAAGCAAATAACTCAAAATGCAATTGACTTTAATCCTTTCCTTCCTTATGAACAAGATTTATGGGTAGCTGACATTTCAGATACTCACGTTTGTATTTTGAACAAATTTAATGTTGTTGATTACCACTTACTTATTATTACCCGCGCGTTTGAGGCACAAGAATCTTTACTAACAGAACGAGACTTTGCGGCAATGTGGTATGCAATGGCTGATTTCGATGGATTAGCGTTTTATAATGGCGGTCAAATTGCAGGTGCCAGTCAAAAGCATAAACATTTGCAATTAGTTCCTTTACCATTGGCTCCTAATGGAACAAAATTACCAATTGAACCTTTACTTTTATCCGCTTCATTTCAAGGTTCTGTCGGTACAATACCTAAACTTCCATTCGTACATGCATTTACACGCTTAAATCCTGATTGGGTAAAGTCTCCAATTGAAGGTGGTGTCGCTACTTTAAAACAATATCATCACTCACTAAAAGCAGTAGGTTTACAAGATGGCGGCGCCTATAACTTACTAGCAACACGAGAGTGGATGCTCATAATACCGCGACAACACGAATGTTTCGAGTCTATATCAGTAAATTCACTGGGTTTTGCGGGCGCCTTACTTGTGCGAAACTCCGAGCAACTTCAACGTCTTAAGGATTATGGACCAATGAATATCCTTAAAAGCGTAGCTATACCTCTTTGAAATACTTTGCATTGGCGCCCAAGATTAGAGTAAAGTTAAAAAGTGTAACAAAGTATCAGTTTTACTTTAAGCTTTGAAACAAGCTTTTAACACTTAGCGTTGAAATTCTTATAAAAAGTCCATGCAAAAAAGTTTTTGGCGGCGCCTAGGGGCGTTTGTAGGGTTATTATTCTTAGCTGGTTCCATTTGGGTAATGCATCCTGCCGATGCCTTAGCTTATGACAACCCAGAACTATTACCAAAAACAGCAACCCCAGTTGTAGACCTAGCCAAAACTCTCACTGATGTCCAAGAAGAGAATTTGGTTAAAGAACTTAATAGTTTTCAAGAAGAAACAGGTTGGAAATTACGAGTATTAACGCAGTTTGACCGTACACCTGGTCGGGCAGTTATCAATTTTTGGGGTCTAGATGATAAAAGCATTTTGCTTGTATCAGATGCTCGTGGTGGTAACATTCTCAGCTTTAGTGTTGGCGATGCAGTGTATGAATTATTACCTCGGACATTCTGGATTGAACTGCAAACCAGGTTTGGGAACTTGTATTACGTCCGTGAAAATGGGGAAGACAAAGCAATACTCGACACATTAACGACTGTAGAAGGTTGTTTACGTAAAGGTGGTTGTGGCGTAGTACCAGGATTACCGCGCGAACAGTGGATTTTAACCTTAATTACATCAGTAATTGGAGGTGTGATTTGCGGTTTTGCAGCACAACCACGTCGTGAAGGTCAAGTGTTTGCATGGCAGTGGGCATTAATTTTTTCACCTTTATGGGGAATTTTATTTCTTGCCTTTGGTATCGGCCCCGTCGTCACTCGTACAACCGAATGGCTACCTTTATTTCGCAACGTAGCAGGTTTCCTAATGGGTGTTATAGTAGCTTACCTCTCACCAGTATTTGGGCGCCCGTCATCAAACGCCGAATCATAAGTGCTGAGTTGAAAGTGCTGAGGAGCCATCGCCGTGGGCGGCTGCGCCGACTTGAGGCGAATGGCGTT
>ERZ1066123.1262-NODE-1262-length-15684-cov-10.931474_pt1 | contig 15684 bp, 13 predicted proteins | sample MGYA00382770_ERZ1066123 | MGnify/ENA primary metagenome ERZ1066123 (study PRJEB33369, sample SAMEA5778353) | biofilm metagenome | biome: Industrial cooling water; feature: Water cooling tower basin; material: Biofilm | place: United Arab Emirates | collected...
GCCGCGCGAGCTCTGCACCTGCGCCTCGCGGTACTGCAGCTTGCCGACGCTGGCCCCGAGGACGTCGACCGCGCGGCGCAGCGCCGACGGGGTGTCGAACGGCCCGACCGACAGGCAGGCCATCGCCGCGTCCATGCGCGTCGGCGCCACGGCGAGCTCCGCCGAGTCCGGCAGGCTGTCCGGCTCGGCTTCCGCCAGCAGGACGAGGCCCGGGACGCCCGGATCGGTCGCCGGCGGCACGGCGGCGCGCGTTGGCGTGTGCAGCCCCCACCAGAGGGCCGCCGCGATGTTCAGGCAGAACAGGATGATCAAGGCGCCGCGCGAAAGCATGCGCGCAGTGTAACGGCGCCCTGCGGTCATTCGGGGCGCGCATCGCTCCCGCGCATCGCGTCGGCGTAGCGGCGCAGGCCCTCGAGCACCAGCGTCCCACTGACCGTGACCTCGGCGCGCAGGCGGCGGGCGAGCGTATCCGCGTAGGCCGGCGCATCGCCGCCGCCGAGCAGCAGGGCCGGGGGACGGCCAAGCAGGGCGCAGGCGTCGTCCCATGCGGCGAGCACGAGGCCCAGCGCCTGCCGGTGCGCGCCGGCGGCCACCGCGTCCGGCGTGTCGGCACCGAACGCGAGGCCGGCGTCGCCCGGGCCGCGGTCCAGCGCCGGGAATCGCTCGCCGAGCGCGCGCTGCGCGTGCGCCTGCGCGATGCCGATCAGGCCGCCGTGGTGGCGGCCGCGCGCGTCGAGCAGGTCGACCGTGATCGCACTGCCGAAGCTGACCACGAGCTGGTCGCCGCCGCGCCCGCGCGCGGCGAGCAGGGCCAGGAAGCGATCGACGCCGAAGCGCCCGGGATCGGGATAGGCGATGCGCACGCCGGCCGCCTCGGCCACGGTGCGCGCGCGGTGGACGCCCAGCCCCGCCCGCTCCAGCGCCCTCTCCACGGCGCGACGCGCGTCGTCGGAGGCGACGCTGGCCAGCCAGGCCTCGCCCGCGCCCGCGCCGTCGGACGCGCCCAGCGCGGCGCCCAAGCGCGCCACGAAATCCTCGTCACCGTGCGCGAGGGCGATGACCTCGCCGATGCCGTCCGGCGCCGCACGAGCCAGCTTCAACCGGGTGTTGCCGAGATCAAGCAGCCACACGGACGCTCACCTCGCCGGCATGATGCACGCGCTCGCCCTCCGCGTGGCGCACGCGGAGGCCGCCGCTGCCGTCGATGCCGAGGGCGACGCCGTCCTCCGCGCCCGCTCCGGCGAGCACCCGCACGGGCCGGCCGGCGAGGGCATCGAAGCGCGGCCACGCCGAGGCGAAGGCCGCGAAACCGTCGCGTTCGAAGGCTGCGAGCGCGGGCAGCAGGGCACGCAGCAGCACGCCCAGCACCCGCACCCGGGCCGACGCCGCGTCGATCTCCGGCAGGCCGCCCGCGCGGCGGAGGTCGGTCCACGGCTGGTCGACACCGGGCATGGCCGCGATGTCGAGGTTCACGCCGACGCCCACCGCGACCGCATCGCCGCGGATCTCGATCAGGATGCCGCCCAGCTTCGCGTCGTCGAGCACGAGGTCGTTGGGCCACTTCACGCGCGCCGCGACGACGCCGAGTGCCGCGAGCGCCTGCGCCAACGCGACGCCAACCGCCGGCCCCAGCGGCGCGAGGCGCATCGGCGGCAGCGCGAACCGCCGCAGCACGGTGAACGCGAGGGCGCCGTGCGGGTCGGTCTGCCACGCGCGGCCACGCCGCCCGCGGCCGGCATGCTGCCGGTCGGCCAGGAAGACGGCGGCGCCGCGCGAAGGCGGCGGCGTCGAGAAGGCCCAGTCCTGCGTCGAACCGACCTCCGCCGCGTGGTGGAACGCGGCCAGCTCCGAGAGCGCCGCGTCGTCCAGCGCGAGAGCGGCCTCGTCGATCACGCGGCCCTCGGCGTCGGCCGACGGATCACGCATCCCGGCGCCGCCACAGCGTCGCCAGCACGCGCGCCTTCTCGAAGCGGTGCTCGGTGCCCGCGCGCAGCCGCTGCAGGTTGGCCCGGTGCGTCCACGCCAGCAGCGCGGCGACCGCGGCAGCGAAGGCCAGCCACGTCGCATCACGACCGTCGACCAGCGCCCACAGCGGCAGCGCGAGGCCGGCCAGCACGGTGGCCAAGCCGACATAGCCGGTGCCGAGCAGCACCAGCAGCCAGACGCCGAACAGCGGCGCCAGCGCCAGCGGCCACAGCAGCGCGAGCCCCCCCACCAGCGTCGCCGCTCCCTTGCCGCCACGGAAGCCATGGAAGACCGGCCACACGTGGCCGAGCGCCGCGAGCAGCGCGGCCGCCATCCCGGCCAGCTCGCCCCCGCCTGCGGCGCGCATCAGCGCCACCGCGGCCGCGCCCTTGCCGATGTCCACCAGCACCGTGCAGAGCGCGAAAGCCGCGCCCTGGGTCCGGAAGGCGTTGGTGCCGCCGGCGTTGCCGCTGCCTTGCGTGCGGATGTCGACGCCGCGGAGCTTCCCCAGCATCAGGCTGCCGGACAGGGACCCGAGGAGATACGCCGCCAGCGCGGCGGCGGCCACCGGCGCCGCGGGCGCGACCGCCGTCGCGAGCCCGCTCACGCCGACACCGGCTGGAGGCAGGCGACGAGCGCGCCGGGGCCGGCATGCGCACCGACGGCGGGGCCGGTTTCGACCACCCAGCCCTCCGCCACGTGGAGGCGCGCCCGCAGCGCCGCCAGCAGCGCGGCGCCGTCGTCCGCCGCGTCGCAATGGCCGACGATCAGCCGCCAGCGCGTGTCGGCCGGCACCTGCCTCGCGACATAGGCGGCGAATCGCTCGGGCGCGCGCGCGTCGCCGAACAGGGCCGAGCACGGCTTCAGTCGCCCCGCCGGCACCACCTTCGCGATCGGCGTGGCGCGCAGCACGGAAGCGATCCACCCGGCCCAGCGCGGCACTCGGCCGCCGCGCACGGCGTGGCGGATGTCGCGAGCCAGCGCGAACGTCAGCGTCTTCGGCTTCAAAGCGGCCACGTGGGCCAGCACCTCGGCCGCGCTGGCGCCGCTCGCGGCCTTCTCCGCCGCCGCGATCGCCAGCAGCGCCTGCCCTCCGGCGGCGTTGGCCGTGTCGAACACGTGCGTGCGCGCCGGATCGCCGCGCTGCGCCGCGGCTTCGGCGGCCTGAAGCGTGCCGGACACCGCGCGCGACAGTCCGACGTAGACGACGTCGGCGTGGTGCGAGAGCAGGAAATCGAACTGCCGACGGAAATCACCGACCGGCGGCTGGCTGGTTCGCGGCAGCAGGTGCTCGTGGCGCAGCCGCGCGTAGAACTCGGAGGGGCTGAGGCCCACGCGGTCGAGGTAGTCGTGCTCGCCGAAGTTCACCCGCAGCGGCACCACGTGCAGGTTCAGCGCGTCGGCGAGGCCCTCGGGGACGTCGGCGGAGCTGTCGGTCACGACGACGCAGCCACCCGGTGCGCTGGCGGTCCGGGCCTGCGCCAGCATGTCGTCGGCCTTGGTCGAGTCGACGCGCCCGAAGCGCGCGAGGGCCTCGAACATCGCTGCCGGGCGAGCGACGTGCGCATGCACCTTCACGCGATGCGCGCTGCCGGCCACCACCACGCAGTCGGCGCCGAGATCGGCCAGCGCGCCCTGGAGGCCCGCGCGATCCAGTCCGTCGCCAACCAGCAGGCACTCGGTGCACCAGCGATGCGACGCATCGACCTCGGCAAGCTCGGCGTGCAGCGCGTCATGCACGCCGGTGATGTCGATGTCGGCGTCGACGGCGTCGGCGGCCGCCGCGCCGGTGCGGCGAGCGAGGAAATCGCCGATGCCCTCGAGCAGGTCGACAAAGCCCTGCGCTCCGGCGTCGACCACGCCGGCCTTGCGCAGCACCGGCAGCTGGTCGGGCGTGCGCTGGAGGGCGGCGCGGGCCTGCGCGAGCGCCGACTCGAACCACGGGCGCAGCGCGCGGCTTTCGTCGCGCATGCCGCTCGCGGCGCCGTCCACCGGCCCGCCGGCCGACGACCCACGGTCGCCCTCTGCGGCCTGCGCCAGCGCCTCGGCGAACGCGTGGATGACGCTGATCATCGTGCCCTCCTTGGGCTCCGCCATGGCCGCGCGCGCCGAGCGCGAGGCCGCGCGCGCCGCCTCGGCGAGGCCGCGACGATCCAGCGAGGCACGGGGACCGACGGCGTCGGCGAGCCCGCTGAAGAACTGGGCGAGGATCGCGCCGGAGTTGCCGCGGGCGCCGTCGATGGCCTGGTCGCCCACCCGCCGCAGCAGCCGACCCACGCCGCCCGCCCGGCGCTGCAGCGCGCCGCTCAGCACCGTGCCGAGCGTCAGCGCCAGGTTGTTGCCGGTGTCGCCGTCCGGCACCGGGAAGACGTTGATCTTGTTCAGCGCGTCCCGCCGCGCGATCACCCGGCGGACGCCGGCGATCAGGGCATGCCGCAGCGCCGCGGCGCGGATCGGGCCCGGCGCACCCAGCGCCGGATCGAAGGGAGTCGTCGAGGCCATGCGCCGGAGTCTGGAGGATTTTCGCCGCCGCCGGCATGCTGCGGGGCAGCACGGCGGCCGGGCGGCCCTCCGTGCGATGCCCCGCACGCCCCCCGGCGCCTGCGTGGCCTTCACTTCCGGCGTATGATCCTGCGACGCTTCAGGCCCGCCGCGCATCCACACGCGAGCCTGCCACTCCTAGGGACCGCCCATGCGCCGCCTCGCCTGCCTGCTGCTCGTGTTGCTCGCCGCCCCGGCGGCCGCTGCCGCATCGGACGCCGTGGCCGAGGAGCCGGCCAAGGCGGCCACGGGGGTCTGCAAGGCCAAGGCGAGCGAGGTCCCGGTGACGGAAGCGGCCGCACCCACCGACGCCCCGGCGCGCGGCAGCGATGCGCCGGCCCGGCCCGCGGGCGTCTCGTCGCCCGGCGCCCCCCGCACGGTGAGCCCGCGCTGGCATCGCCTGCTCCCGGGCATGTTCCGCTGACGCCTCGCGCCCGTCGCCATGGGTTGGGCGTGGTGGCGACGGTGGCGGACCCCCGCACCTGACATCGGCGACGCCGACTGGTCGAACCTGCTGGCGACCGCGCCGCTGGTCCGCGGCCTCGAGCCGCTCCGCCAGCAGCGCCTTCGTGCGCTCGCCGCGCGGTTCCTCGATCGCAAGGCGATTTCCCCCGCCCACGGGCTGGCGCTCGACGGCGCCGATCGCCTGGCCCTGGCCGCCCACGCCTGCCTGCCGCTGCTCGGCATCGGCGAGGCCGGCCTGCGGGGCTGGTCGGAAGTGATCGTGCACCCGGGCGCCTTCCGCGTTGAGCCGGGACGCCACGGCGCGCCGCACGACATGGACGAACTCGAGGTCGTCGACGAAGGTTTCGAGGACCGCGAGGGCGAGAGCTGGCAGTACGGTCCGCTGGTCCTGAGCTGGGCCGACCTCGCCGCCGAAATCGCCGAGCCCGAGGCGGGGTTCCAGCTGGTGGTGCACGAGATGGCGCACAAGCTCGACGCTCTGGACGGCATCATGGACGGGACGCCGCCGCTGCCGCGCGGCTGGCAGCGCGAATGGGCGCGGGACTTCGGCGCGGCCTTCGAGGCCTTGAACGCCGAGCTCGACGCGCTCGAGGCCGCGAGGGGGGGCGACCGGCACGACGACGAAGAGCCCGACGAGGGCGACGAGCCTCCCGGGCCCTCCATCGACGCCTACGCCGCGGAAGCCCCGGAGGAGTTCTTCGCGGTCTGCAGCGAGTACCACTTCACGGCGCCGGACGTCCTGCGCGCGGCGTACCCCGCGGTGGCCGCGCACCTCGAGCGCTTCTACGGGCCGTCGCCTCGGCTTGACGCCCCCGAGCCGACGGACGAAGTCGCTCCACCCTGAAGCGGCGCGGCGCCGCCGCTGCGGCCTCAGACCTGCGGCGGAAAGCGCGCGACGAAGCGGGCGCCACCAAGCTCCGGCGAGCGCTCGACCGCCAACGCGCCCTGGTAGGCCGCGACGATGTCCTGGACGATGGAGAGGCCGATCCCGTGGCCCTGCACGCGCTCGTCGCCGCGGACGCCGCGCTGCAGTACCCGGTCGATCTGGTCATCGGCGATGCCCGGGCCGTCGTCCTCCACCGCGAACGCGACGCCGGCGCGCTTCCCCGGTGAGGCCGGCAGCGCCGTCACCTGGAGCGCCACGCGGCGCTTCGCCCACTTGAACGCGTTCTCGAGCAGGTTGCCGAGCAGCTCCTGCAGGTCGCCGAGCTCGCCGTGGAAGCGCGCGGCCGGGTCGATGTCGAATTCCGCCAGGACGCCCTTCGTCGCGTAGATCTTCTCGAGCCCGAGCACGATCTCCTCGGCGGCGCCCTCGATCTTCAGCGGCGCGGCGAACAATACGTGGCCGGAGCGCGCGGCGCGCGACAGCTGGTAGCCGACGATGTCGTTCATGCGCTGCGTCTGCGTGCGCACGTCCTCCCGCAGATCGTCGCCGGTGGCGCCGGCCTCGAGCCGGCTCTGCAGCACGGCCAGCGGCGTCTTCAGCGAATGTGCGAGGTCGCCGAGCGTGCGCCGCACCTGCTCGAGGTTGCGGCGCTCGGAGTCGATCAGTGCGTTGATGCTGTCCGTCAGCGGCTGCAGCTCGCGCGGGTGCTCGTCGATCAGCCGCGCGACGCGACCCTGCTGCACGTCGGCCAGCGCCTTCTCGACGCCCGCGACCGGCCGAAGGCTCCAGCGCAGGGCCAGCGCCTGCACGATGGCCAGCACGAGGGCCGCCGCGCCGAGCCACGCCCACAGCGTCCGACGGAACACACCCACCTGGCCGGCCACGTAGCTCGCATCCTCGTAGATGCCGAAGGTGAGCTCGATCTCGTCGCGGGGCGTCTCGATGATGGCCGTCAGCGAGTACAGGTAGACCTGCAGCTCGCGGCCGCTCGACTCGGTCACCGGCAGCGGGCCGACCAGCCGGCCGGTGTCTCCCGGCGGCCCCGGCTCGGGCGGCGGCAGGATGCGGCCCAGCGTGGACGTCGACTCCCAGCGCAGGTTGTCGCCGATCACCACCGCGTAGAGGCCGTCGCCCGGCCGGTCGAAGCGCGGATCCGGCGCCGTCTGCGGCATCACGATGGCGCCGGAGCGCAGCGTCTCCGCGCCCCCGAGGTACGCCTTCGCGAAGCTCTCGAGGCGCTCGCGCTGGCTGTTGAGCGCGGCCTCGGCGAACGCGCGGTCGAGCGCGTAGCCGGTCAGGCCGAGGAAGGCCACGAGCGCGAGGCCCGCGGCCAAGAGCTGGCGCGCCTGCAGCGAGAGGCGGCGGCGCACCATCGCCACGGGCGGTTACTCGTTGCGCGGGATGGCGAAGCGGTAGCCGCGGCCGCGCACGGTTTCGATGGGCTTGAGCTCGCCGTCGGGATCGAGCTTCTTGCGAAGGCGACCGATGAAGACCTCGAGCACGTTCGAGTCGCGGTCGAAATCCTGCTGGTAGATGTGCTCGGTGCCCGACTTCAGGCCTTCGACCTTGTCCTGCCACGACGAGCGCGCGGTGAGAATCAGGATCGGGAATTTCTTGCCCTCGGCGCGCAGGGCCTTGACCAGCTCCATGCCCGACATCTTCGGCAGGCCGAGGTCGATGATCGCCATGTCGAACGGCACCTCGCGGCCGTTGTAGAGGCCTTCCTCGCCGTCGCCGGCGGCGTCCACCGCGAAGCCTTCGCGCTTCAGTCGGGCCGCGAGTGTTTCACGGAGCGGGGCTTCGTCTTCGACCAGCAGGATGCGCATGGACTCTCCTTGGCGTGCCGGACCGAGGCCGGCGGTCAGTGGCGGTCGCCGCGCTCGACGGGCGGCAGGGTTTCCGGGACATCGAGGTCGGACGGCGCCGGGGCGGCGTCGAAGCGCTCATCGGGGCGGGACTCGCGGAAGCGGGGCTCGCGCGGTTCGGCGGCGCGATCAGCGTCGAACGACCGGCCCGTCGGGGCGTCGCCGAACGGATCGCGCATGGCGTCGTCGCGCGCCTCCCGCCAGGCTTCGCGGCGGCGCTCGCGCGGGTCGTCGCGCATGGTCCGGACGCGGCCGTCGGGCGTCAGCACCTTGAGCCGGTACACCTCGCGACCGTCGCGCTGCATCGATTCGGCGCGCAGGACCTGCCCGCCGGTTTCGCGCTCGGCGCGCAGCACCGACTCGGGCAGCTCGGAGCGCCGCGACTCGACCCGCGACTCAGGGCCATCGAACGACGGCGGAGGCGGCGCGTCCTGCTGCGCATGCACCGCGCCGACCGCAAAGGCCAGGGCGACGGGGACGGCAGCGAGGCGGGTCAACCACATGGGCGGAGGATAGCGGGGCGAACGCGGCGGGAGCCAGCAATGGCGCGAAGTCTGGTCGGACCGGGGTGAATTGCCTCTTAACCCGCGCCCTTCGCCAACGGAGCGGTTCAGAAGATCTCGCCCACGCAGCAGCGCAGCGATCCGCCCGCCTTCTCGATCTCCGGCAGCGGCACGCCGTGCAGCGTGAAGCCCGCGTCGCGGAACGCCGATCGCGAACCGTCGTCGAGCGCCTCGACCGCGCGCGCGCTCAGGAAAGCCGCGTCCGCGGCGACGGCAAGGCCGTTGCCGGCATAGGCGCGTCGCGCGTCGGCGCCGAGGGCCAGCGCGTGCGGGGCGTGGAAGCGGAGGATGGCGTGGGCGACGGCGGGATCGGCGAAGCCGTCCGGGCAGGCCACGGCCAGCCGGCCTGCGTAGATCTGCAGCAGGACATTCGTGTGGTATTCGCCGGGAGCGAGGTCGAACACCAGCGTGGCGTCGAGGCCGAAGGCGGCGTGCATGGCGGCGGCGCCCGTCTCGTCGCAGCGCTCGGAGAGGCCGCAGTACCCCACGTTGCGGGCGCGGTCGATCACGAGCGATCCGGTGAGCTCGGCGATGCCCGGCTGCCGCGACAGGTCGATCTCGCGGCGCCCCAGCGCCTCGGCGAAGAAGCCGCGGATGTCGGCGCGGGCGGCTTCGCGCTGCCGCACGGGGTGCTTCATGTGGCCGACGACGAGGCGCCCCGGCGCGGTGGCGAAGACGTTGTTGGGAAACACGGCATCGGGCGTGGCCGGGTCGCCGGGGAAGCTGACCACGGGCACGTGGCGCGACAGCGCTCTCGCCAGCGCGCGGTGCTCGGCCAGCGCGGCCTCGGCTTCGATGCGCTCGGACATCGCCATGTAGGCGTTGTCCTGCGCCGATTCGGCGGCCAGGGACATGCCCTCCGGCGCCACCAGGAACACCGCCTTCGGGACGGCGCGCGCCGCGTTCGGCGCGCTGTGGGCGGCGAACGCGAAGAAGCGCTCCACGTCGCGGGTGATCATGCGGCGGCCTCGTGGCGGTGGGTGGCCGCCAGCGCGCGCTCGAGCAGGTCGAGCCCGGCGGCGGGGTTCGGTGCGCCTTCGCTGAGCACCTGCCGGAACGCGCGGCCGCCGGGCTGGGCGTGGAACAGGCCGAGGATGTGGCGCGTGAGGTGCTTCAGCGCCACGCCGCGCGCGAGCTGGGACGCGACGTACGGAAACCACGCCCGCAGCAGGGCCTCGCGCGTGCGCGGTGGCTCGCCTTCGAGCGCCACGGCGTACTCGTGCAGGCGGTAGGGCTCGTGATAGGCCGCACGGCCGATCATCACCCCGTCGACGCGGGCCAGCTGCGTGCGGACGTCGTCGAGCTCGCGCAGGCCGCCGTTGATGCTGATGACGAGATCCGCCCGCTCGCGCTTCAGCCGATGCACCCAGTCGTAGCGCAGCGGCGGGATCTCGCGGTTTTCCTTCGGCGACAGGCCCTGGAGCCAGGCCTTGCGCGCGTGGACGATGAAGCGCGTGCAGCCGGCGGCCGCCACCGCATCGATGAACGCGCGGAACACGTCGTAGTCCTCGACCTCGTCGACGCCGAGCCGGCACTTCACCGTGACCGGCACGCGCACCGCGCCCTGCATGGCCGCGATGCACTCGGCGACGAGCGGCGGTTCCTTCATCAGGCAGGCGCCGAAGCGCCCGGCCTGCACGCGGTCCGACGGGCAGCCGACGTTGAGGTTGATCTCGTCGTAGCCCCAGTCGGCGCCGATGCGGCTGGCTTCGGCGAGGGACGCCGGGTCGCTGCCGCCCAGCTGCAGCGCGACCGGATGTTCGCTGGCGTCGAAGCCGAGCAGGCGCGCGCGGTCGCCGTGGATGACCGCCTGCGCGTGGACCATCTCGGTGTACAGCAGCGCGCGCGGCGACAGCACGCGATGGAAGCTGCGGCAGTGCGTATCGGTCCAGTCCATCATCGGAGCGACCGAAAGGCGTGAACCGCGGACAGGAGGGAGGAGGTCGTGGGCGCTCATGCCGGGCGGTCGAACGGGACGGGCGCAATTCGGCCACAGCGGGACAAGTTTGGCGAGCCGTTCGCGCGGCGTTCGCGTCGACCCCGAGGCGGATGACGCGCGTCGCGTGGGATCGCTTATCGTGGGGCACTGGACGTCCGCACGACGGGAGCCGATGGACCGCACCGCCGCCCGAACCTTGCCCTGGCTGCTCGTCGCCGCGCTCTGCGGCGTCGCGCCGAGGACGGCGCCTGCCCAGGCGTCGGCGGCCGCGCACGCGGCGATCCCGCTCGACGTGCAGCACTACGGACTCGACGAAGGACTGTCGCAGAACTCCGTCACGGCGATCGTGCAGGACGCCACGGGCTTCCTGTGGTTGGGCACGCAGGACGGCCTGAACCGTTTCGACAGCCAGGGCTTCCGCGTGCTGCGCGAAAGCATCGACGAGCGCGCCGGGCTGTCGAGCAGCAGCGTCGATGCGCTGGCCGTCGATGCGCGCGGCCGCCTGTGGATCGGGACGAACGACCGCGGCCTCGACCGCCTCGACCTCCGCACCGGCGCCCACGAGGCCCTCGGCGAGGCCGCCGCCGGCCACCCGACCGTCCTTGGCATCGTGCATGACGGCCGCGGTGGGGCCTGGCTGGCGACGCCCACCGGGCTCTCCCACTTGGCCGACGGGCAGCGGGTCGCGACGCCCCTGCTGCGCGGCCCGGCCATGGCCGCCCTGCGCGCGGACCGCGAAGGCGGCGGCTGGGCGCTCTCGACCGCCTGCGAGCTCTGGCGGCTGTCGGACGACGGGGTGCGGCCCGTGGCACTGACCGCTCCGACGGAAGCACGCTGCGCGGCCCTGGCGCTGCGCGGCGGCGATCTGCTCGTCGCCACCGCGCGCCACGGCGTGCTCCAGGTGTCGAGCGACGGCGCCGTGCGATCCGCGTGGCGCGCAGACACGTTCGGCGCCGACGACGATCTCGTGAGCGTGGGGGCCTTCCGCGACGGCACCGCCTGGGCCGGCAGCGCCAGCGGACGGATCCATGCGCTGCCAGCCGCCGGGACCGGGGCCGCACCGCAGCGCGTGCGTTTCCGACGTTCGCTGGGCGCCGCCGTCACCGGGTTCTTCGAGGACGCCGACGGCGGGCGCTGGATCGCGACGTCCTCGGCGGGCGCGTACCGCGTTCGCCCGCTCTCCAGCGTGGTGCGCAGCGACCTGCTCGATCTGCCCGACGGCATCGCCACCCGGAGCGTTCGCTCGATCTGGTCCGGCACCGACGTCGTGCTCGTCGGCACCGACGCCGGCCTGTGGGTGCAACGCGGCGGGGACGCCTGGCAGAGCGTCGCGGCGCTGGCCGGTACCGCCATCCGGCGGATCGTCGCCGCGCCGGGCGCGGGCTGGTGGGTCGGCACGCATCGCGGCCTGTGGCGCCTGGAGGCGGACCTGCGGGCCCGCGAACTGGCACTGGCCCTGCCCGACCCCCGGCTGCTCGACGTGCACGCGCACGGCGATCGGCTGCTCGTCGCCACCCGCGGCGGACTGGCGATGTTCGACGGACCGGAGCGGCGTCCCGTCCGCGTCCCTCCGATGTTCGACGGGCTGCTGGTCACGACGCTTCGCCGCGACGCCGATGGCGCGCTGTGGCTCGCGACCAACGAGCGCGGTGCGTTCCGCTGGCCGGCCGACGGCGCCATCGAGCACTGGCACACCGGCAACGGACGCCTGCCCCACGACTCGATCTGGTCGCTGCACGGCGACGCCGATGCCCTGTGGTTCGGCAGCTTCTCGGGCGGGCTGATCCGGGTGGACCGGCGGGGCGGCGCGGTCCGTCGGTTCACCGACCGCGACGGCCTGTCGAACAACGTCATCTACCGCATCGAACCGGACGCGTCGGGACGCCTCTGGCTGAGCACCAACGCCGGCCTCAGCGTGCTCGACCCGGCGACGGGCACCACGCTGCGCATCGATCGCGACGACGGCCTGCGCAACCGCGAGTACAACAGCGGCGCCAGCACGCGCGACGCCGACGGCCGCCTGCTGTTCGGCGGCATCCACGGCGTCGACGTCGTCGATCCCGCGGCGCTCGACAAGCGGACGGCGCCCATCCAGGCGGCGTTCGCCCGCGTGCGCCGACTGGGGCCGACGTCCGACGGCGAACGCGGATTCGACCTGCTCGTGGACGAGCGGCTGCCCATCGCCCACACCGACCGCGCCGTGGCGCTCGATCTCGTGGCCCTGGCCTTCGACGCCCCATCGACGGCGCAGGTCCGCTACCGGATGGCCGGCGTGCTGCCGGATTGGGTGACGCCCGGGCGCGCGCAGGCCGAGGTGCTGCTGACGCAGCTGCCGGCCGGCCGCCACGTGCTCGAAGCGCAAGCGGCGGGGCGCGACGGCCGCTTCGGGCCGACGCGGACGCTGGTGCTCGACGTGTCACCCCCCCCGTGGCGCACGCCGGCGGCCCATGCGGCGTACGCGGCACTGGGCGTGCTGGCCGCGGGCACCCTGGTCATCGCACTCCGCGGGCGCACGCGGCGCAAAGCCGCGCAGATCGAACGCCTGAACGCGATCGTGGCGGCGCGCACCGCCGAAATCGCGACCGCCAATGCGCGGCTGCAGGCCATGAACGCCCAACTGCAGCAGCTCAATCGCGTCGACCCGCTGACGCGCGTCGCGAACCGCCGCGAGTTCGTCCACTGGATGGAGCGGCAGGCGCCACGCCTGCTGTCGTCCGGCGCGGCCAGCCGCGGCGCACTGCTGTTCTTCATGATCGATATCGACGACTTCAAGCGCATCAACGACGAACACGGGCACCACGCCGGAGACGCGGTGCTGGTGGCATTCGCGGCGCGACTGGAGGCGCTGCGCGGCCCAGACGACCTGCTGGCGCGCTGGGGCGGCGAGGAGTTCCTGTTCGCCCAGCGCGTCGATGGCCTCGGGCTCGCCGCGGCGACGGCCGACGCGCTGCTGGACGCCGTGCGCGGCAGCCCCGTGACCCTGGCGAACGGCGAGGCGCTGGCGGTCACCTGCTCGATCGGCTTCGCGCCGTGGCCCTGGGGGCCGGCGTGGCCGACGCCGAGCGACAGCGAGCAGAGCCTCCGACTGGCCGATCGCGCCCTGTACCGCGTGAAAACCAGCGGGAAGGACGGCTGGGCGGGCCTGCTCCCCGGCCCGGGGGCCGACGCCCGCGCCGCGGCCCGGATCCTCGCCGGCGACCTCGACGGCTGGGACGCCGGCGTGCTGCAGCAGCCCCGCTCGACGCCGCGCGATCAGTCGCGGAACGTGACGTAGGCGTCAGCGGGCCGCCACCCAGCGCGCGACGTGCGCGTGCATCTCGGCCAAACCGTCCGTGAGCGCCGCTGGTCCGGGCTGCAGGATGATGGGCGACTTGATCTCGAACAGCTGGCCGTCGCGCACCGCCGGGACGGCGCCCCAACCGGGGCGCGCGGCGACGGTGCCGGGCTGGAACTTCTTGCCGCACCATGAGCCGAACACGATCTGCGGCTCGCGCTCGAGGATGCGGTCGTCGCTGGCGAGGATGCGGTGCTTCGCCAGCGATTCGGCCGCCAGCTCCGGGAAGATGTCGTCGCCACCGGCGATCCGCACCAGCTCGGCCACCCACTGGATGCCGCTGATGCGCGGCTCGTCCCATTCCTCGAAGTACACGCGCGGCCGCACGGGGAAGGCCGCGGCCTGGGCCGCCACCGCGTCCACGCTGCGCTGCAGCTCGTCCGCGTAGGCCTCGGCCTTCGCGGCAGCGCCCACCATCGCACCGAGGCGGCGAACGTAGTCGAGGATCCCCTCGACCGAGCGATGGTTGCTGATCCAGACCTCCACCCCGCGGCGGACGAGCTCGGCGGCGATGTCGGCCTGGATGTCGGAGAAGCCGATGGCGAGGTCGGGCTTCAGCGCGAGGATCTGGTCGACCTTGGCACTGGTGAAGGCGCTGACCTTGGGCTTCTCCCGGCGCGCTCGCGGCGGGCGCACGGTGAAGCCGCTGATCCCGACGATGCGGTCCTGCTCACCGAGGGCGTACAGCACCTCGGTGGGCTCCTCGACGAGGCAGACGATGCGGCGCGGACCGCGAAGCGTCGCCATGGCTCAGGCCGCGGGGCCGACGCGGCGCACGTCAGTGCCCGCCGCCGGGCGGCAGGGGCGACGCGGCGCCTGCGCCCGCGGGCGCGCCCGCCAAAGGCACGCGCTTGACCGCCATCCACGCGACCGCCGACAGGGCGGCCGTGGCCGCGCCGACGAGGAAGACGCTGCCCTTGTCCGGCAGGCGCTCGATGAGCATGCCGACGCCGAGGCTGACCGCGAGCTGCGGCAGGACGACGCTGAGATTGAACACGCCCATGTACAGGCCGATCCGCGCCGGCGCCACGCACTGCGAGAAGATCGCGAACGGCAGGCTGACGATGGCGCCCCAGCCGAGGCCCATCACGGCCATGCCGACGTAGACGGCGGCGGCGCTGTGCCCGGCGAAGTAGACGAAGGCGAAGCCCAGGGCCATCAGCGCGAGGCTGGCGGCGTGCACGTGCACTTCGCCGAAGCGCCGCGCCAGCGGATTGAGCACGAAGGCCGGCATCAGCGCGCCGACGGCGTTGAGCACGAGGAAGGACGTCGACAGCAGCCGGCCCGCGCCATCGTCGTCCAGCCCAGGGAAGCGCTGCTGCACGAAGGCGATCATGTAGACGAACATCGTCTGCACGCCGATCCACGACAGCGCGTGCGCGGCCAGCACCTTGCGGAAGGCCGGGAGGTCCTCGCGCGCGGTGTTCGGCGCCGGCTGCCGCTCCATCAGCGCGTGCACGATGAAGCCGATCGCCAGCGCGGCGAAGCCGGCTTCGATCCACAGCGGATGGCTGGCGTTGCCGGTCAGCTTCAGGCCCATCGCGACGACGGCGTAGATCGCGAACGGCCACAGGGGCCGCATCAGCAGCAGCACCGTGCCGAGGCTGAGCTTCGGCGCGCGAGCCTCGGCGGCCTCGGCCTCGGCGCCGGCCAGCGCCCGCGGCTCCTCGATCAGCAGCGGCGGCAGCAGCGAGAACAGCAGGACCAGCACGACGCCGAAATAGATCAGGGCCACGTTGCCGAAGATCGCGCCGACGGCGTAGGCCAATACGCCGAAGGTGCCGGAGACGGTCTGCATCCACGTGTAGGCCGCCGTGCGCTGAGGGCCCTCGGGCGTGACGTCCGCGATCAGGGAGCGCGTCGGGTTGAAGCTGACGTTGATCGAGAGGTCGAGCGCGAGCGCGACGGTGATCGCCACGCCCAGGATGGCGTCGAGGCCGAGCGCGGTGTTGATCAGGCCGATCGACGGCAGCGCCATCAGCGAGAGCGCGGTGAGCAGCCCCCCCACGAGGATGAAGGGACGCCGCCTGCCGCCCCAGAACCACACCTTGTCGCTGACGATGCCGATCAGGACCTGGCCGAGGATGCCGGCCAGCGGGCCGGCGGCCCAGACGATGCCGATCTCG
>ERZ1066123.1267-NODE-1267-length-15637-cov-9.397638_pt1 | contig 15637 bp, 12 predicted proteins | sample MGYA00382770_ERZ1066123 | MGnify/ENA primary metagenome ERZ1066123 (study PRJEB33369, sample SAMEA5778353) | biofilm metagenome | biome: Industrial cooling water; feature: Water cooling tower basin; material: Biofilm | place: United Arab Emirates | collected...
CATCCCAGTCAGCGCCGGAGCCTTTGTCGGCGGGCACAATCTGTAGCGTGCGAATATTCCAGAAGCCAGACTGCGTCACGACGACGGTGGCCACACCACTCGCGTCGGTCTCCAACTTCACGTCACGAGCGGCGGCACGACGTGCGGCTGCGGTGTCGGTACGCGCGCTGGGCCCGCTGGGTACGGAGCCCGCATGGAGATAGGCCGAGGCTGCAGGTTTGCCCAGCAGAACAAGCCTGACGCGAAGGGTGTCGCCAACGCGAAGTGCCGATGGATCAGACAGCGGCACGAACTCGAGCGGGTGATCGAGGGGACGCTGGAACGCCCGTGGTCCATCACCCACCTCGACCACGGTCTTGGCGTACTTTGCGTAGCGACGGACTATGCTATCACCGCCGATGGGCGGAAGCAAACCTTCACGTTCATATCGCTGCCGTGCCTCCGGCGCTCCTTCCAGGTCGAGATACCGGCGAAAGCTTGCCGGCGATTCGCGGACGGTTCTCGGCGCGAGCTGCACTCCGATCAGATGTTGGCCTGCCGTGGTGGCCGCGTGCGCGAGTCGAAGCGATTGCCCCTGCACGGAAACATCGCGAACGCTGACCGCCGAGTTGGCCGAGACCACGCGCGCCGAGACGATACGATCAGGCGTCACGGCCGACAAACTGCTCGGAAACAGGCTCGACGTCTGGCCGCGCAATTCGATGCGCCCGCCAGGGGTGACCGCAAACGCGTCAGGCACCAGCCAAAAGTCGTGTGCCGTAAGCAGTGTCGCCGAACCAACGAACAACGCGACAACTACCGTGGCCGCCATGGCCACACGGCGGCGCCAAGGGCGTCGAATCGCCGAATCTCCCGTGCTTATCACGAGCGGCGCCGGCGAGACGACCAGTGGATCGCCTGAATCTTCCAGCCCGTTGTCGTGCGCTCGAGCACCATCAGCTCCGCCATCTGCGAACCTGTCGAACCTTCTTCACCCGTCGGCGGGGTGACCGTGCGCGATACGACGTACGCGGCGTCTCCGGCTACCCGAACATGCACAACGGTACGAGTGCCCTTGGAGTCTTTGCTTGCCGCCATGTCCGCGCCCAAATGATGACTGAGATACTCGGCGCGCGTCTCGATGGCACCACTTTCGAGAACCAGCGCATCGCTCGCCAGCATGGCGACGGCGCGCACGGAATCGCCCGCGGTGAGCGCGTCGTGGAATCGCGCGACAGCGGTTGTCACGGCGATGGAGTCGGCTCGCGCAGCTTGGGCGTGCAACGGGGACGTCAGGGGAAAGACGCTCAGCGAGAAGGCGAGCGCACCAAGGCGCAGAATCGGCAGCATGATGAGGCGTGGATGGGGTGGCGGGGGAGACAGAACTTTACTTGGGGTAAAATACGCTGTCACGGCAGATCTCACGAGGGTTGCCCGCACCGCGATTTCTGCGTCGCGAGGCCCCGGCTGAATGTCGCGCTCGCTACGTGCACCTTCGGCGCGCCGACTCGTCGCCCGCCGAATAGCCCTCAAGGTTGATTGTGCGCAATCTGTCTTTACGCTATGTAAACCATGCACGCGTTAAACCGCAACCGAACGCAGGGCGGAATATCGCTCAATGGCTTGCGGCGGGGTCTCAACCACAACTCAAGAGCGCACATCATGAGCCACCATCTCGATCAGACAGCGAAGGATTGCATCGCCGCGTGCAACGAGTGCGCGACGGAATGCGGCAACTGTTTCGCGCATATGACTGGCAAGGCTAGCTCCAATGATTGCCCGGCGTGCTGCATTGAGTGCGCTGCCATCGCTCGACTCTGTAGCGATGCGATAGCGCGGCAAAGTCCGTTCGCGAAGCAACTTTGCGCGCTGTGCGCCGACATCTGCGATTGGTGCGCAAAGGAATGCGATGCGCACGAAATGGAACACTGCAAGAGCTGCGCTGAAGCCTGCCGTCGTTGCGCCGAGGCGTGCCGCAAGATGGCCGTATGAGTGTTCGCGTCGCAGTGAATGGCTTTGGTGTGATCGGGCGTCGCGTCGCCGACGCCGTGCGCATGCAGCCCGACATGCAGCTTGCCGGAATCGTGGACGTCGCGACCGACTGGCGCATGCAGGTGGCATGCGAGCGCGACTTTTCGATCTACGGAGCGACCGCCGAATCCGTCTCGGCGCTGCATGCGGCGGGGTTTGAGCCGCGTGGTGACCTTAGGGCACTGCTTGCTCTGGCAGACGTCGTGGTGGATTGCACCCCCAAAGGCGTGGACGCACGGAATCGAGAGCTGTACGACGCGGCGGGCGTACGACACATCTTCCAGGGCGGAGCAAAACACGATCTGGCCGGCCACTCCTTCGTCGCGTGTGCGAACTACGAGTCCGCCCTCGACCGCCGGTCCACGCGCGTGGTCTCATGCAACACCACCTCGACGGTGCGCACCCTCTTCGCGCTCCGTCAGGCTGGACTGCTCGGCCGCGCTCGGGGGGTACTGGTGCGGCGGGCGTCCGACCCGTGGGAGAGTCATCGCGAAGGCATCCTCAACACGATGGTCCCGGAGCTGCTGATCCCGAGTCATCAGGGTCCGGATGCGCGCACCGTGCTCCCCGACCTAGACGTCATCACCATCGCGACCAAGTCGCCCCAGAACGTGGGACATCTTCACCACTGGATTGTTGATCTTGCGCGGCCGGCGAGTCGGGACGAGGTGCTGGCGGCATTCATGGCCGTGTCTCGCATCGCGTTTATCCGCGTCAGCGACGGGGTTGCGGCGCTCAACGTTACGGCAGAACTGATGAAGGAAATCGGCCGGCCGCGCGGCGACATGTGGGAGGTCGCCCTCTGGGAGGACATCCTCACCGTGGAGGGCAACGAGTTGATGTACGCGTACCAGGTGGACAATCAGGCCATCGTGGTCCCGGAGACGCTCGACGCCATCCGAGCTCTCACCGGCAGTGAGCGGAACGGAGCGCTCTCGATGCAGCGCACCGATGAAAGTCTCGGCATTCGGCATCGGTTCCTCTGAAAGGCGCGCTGCTCAGGTATTCGATCAAAGGATACATCCAGTTTCACGTTCCTTCAGCCACGGACTGATCCCGATGTCCTACAAACGTTTTGCCGCCATGATCGTCACGTCGACACTCGTCATGCTCGGTCTCATGTACACCACCGTGCTCATATTCGACCACGTAGGGTGGAGCCAGACGCGATTCTGGATGGCGCTATATATGGGCGCCGCCATGGCCGTGATCATGCTGGCTTTCATGCTCGGCATGTACACGGATCGACGCAAGAACATCGTGATCTTCGCCGGAGCCGCAGTCGTATTTGGCGCCGCCTTCTTTCTGGTGCGAAGCCAGTCGACAGTTGCAGATGTTTCATGGATGAAGGCGATCATTCCGCACCACTCCATCGCAATCCTGACCAGCGAGCGTGCCAACATCACCGACCCGCGCGTGCGCAAGCTCGCGGACGAAATCATCGAAGCGCAGCGACGCGAGATTGCGCAGATGGAGGCGTTGATCGCGGATCTCGAATAGCACGCAAGGTCGGCCGACGCTCGCTCCGCAGCTCGCGCTGCTTCACCAGCGACCATATCGCTGGCACCACCAGCAGCGTGAGGATCGTGCTGCTCACCATCCCGCCGATCATCGGCGCGCCAATGCGTTTCATTACGCTCGCCCCAGTGCCCGTGCCCCACAGAATCGGAAGCAGCCCGATGACTGTTGACGCAACTGTCATCATCATCGGGCGAACGCGTTCCACCGCCCCCTCCATCACCGCCTCGTACAGATCGCGCAACTCAGGGACACGTCCCTCGGCATTCCGTTCGGCCCACGCGCTATTCAGGTACACGAGCATAATGACGGCCGTCTCGGCTGCCACCCCGGCGAGCGCGAGGAAGCCAATGGTGACGGCCACCGACCAATTGTAGCCGAGCACCCAAACGAACCACACGCCGCCTACTGTGGTGAACGGAATCGACAGCATCACGATTAGCGTCTCGCTGATGCGCTTGAAGTTGAAGTAGAGGAGGAGTAGGACAATGGCGAGTGTCGCTGGCACGACGACCTGCATCTTTTCCTTTGCGCGCTCCATGTACTCGTACTGCCCGCTCCACACCATCGTGTAGCCCGGAGGCAGCGTCATATTCCGGCTGGCAACCCGCTTGGCCTCTTCCACGTAGCCACCGATATCGCGGCCGACGACGTCCACGTACACCCAGGCCGTCGGCTGCGCATCCTCGGTGCGGACAACCATCGGTCCGGCGACCTGCTTGATCGTCGCGACCTGTCCGAGCGGCACCTGTGCAATACCGGGACGCGCAGACGGCGTAGCTCCAGCGCCCATCGCGCCGCCCATCGCGGTACCTCCTGCCCCCGGCGCCGCGTCGTGACTAACCGGCACGAGCACGGAGGCGAGACGCTCCGGTGTGTCCCGCAGCTCCTGCGGATAGCGCACCCGCACCCCGTAGCGCTCCCGCCCCTCGACCGTCTGGGTGATCGTCATCCCGCCTATCGCCGTAGCGATCACCGTCTGGACGTCGCCGACGTTTAGCCCGTGGCGTGCCGCGGCGGCCCGGTCGATGTCGATGTCCAAGTAGTAGCCGCTCACGGCCCGTTCGGCGAACACACTGCGTGTCCCGGCAACTGGTTGGAGGTGCTGTTCAAGCTCTTTTCCGAGGCGCTCGAGCGTCGCCAGGTCCGGCCCGAACAACTTGACACCCACGGGAGTACGGATGCCGGTGGCGAGCATGTCAATGCGCCCGCGAATCGGCATCGTCCATGCATTGGTCACCCCCGGCATCCGCACCGCGGAGTCCATCTGGGCGATCAGCTTGTCGTACGTCATTCCCGTGCGCCACTGGGATTCGGGATTGAGCTGGATTGTGGTCTCCGCCATGTCGAGCCCCGCCGGGTCGGTGGCGGTGTTCGCACGCCCAGCCTTCCCCCACACGCTCTTCACCTCGGGGAACGACTTGAGGATCGCGTCCTGCTGCCGCAGGAGTTCGCGCGCACGGGCCACACTGACGCCCGGCAGCGTGGTGGGCATGAAGAGAATCGTGCCTTCTTGAAGCGGAGGCATGAACTCGCTTCCGATCCGTTGGAACGGAATCCAGGTGAGAATCAGCGAGGCGGTGGCGCCGACGATCACTGGCCAGCGGTGGCGCAGCACCCATGCGAGCACCGGGCGGTACATCCGGATCAGGACGCGGCTCAGCGGATTGCGCTGCTCGCGGAAGATGCGGCCCCGGATAAAGAGCCCCATGAGCACCGGGACGAGCGTGACGCTGAGCAGGCTTGCCGCCGCCATTGCGAACGTTTTGGTCAGCGCGAGCGGCTTGAACAGCCGCCCTTCCTGCCCCTCGAGCGTGAAGACTGGGGCGAAGGAAACCGCAATGATGAGCAGCGAGTAGAACAGCGAGGGCCCGACCTCCTTGGCGGACACGGTCACGATCTCCCACCGCTCGCTATTCGTGAGTGTGGACGTGTCGATCCGGTCTGTCCCGGGCGGTGCGCGCCGCTCCAACTGCTTGTGCATGTTCTCCACCATCACGATGGCCGCGTCGATCATCTCGCCGATGGCAATCGCGATGCCCCCGAGCGACATGATATCAGCGCCTATGTCGAGCACCCGCAGCCCGATGAATGCGATGAGCACACTGATAGGCAGCGTGATCACAGCGACGAGCGCAGAGCGGACGTGGAGAAGGAAAACGATGCAGATGAGCGCGACGATCACCGCCTGCTGGACCAGCGTCTCCTTCACTGTGCCAATCGATTGCTCAATCAGGTCGCTCCGGTCGTAGACCGGGCGTACCACCACGCCGGCTGGAAGACCGGGCTGCACTTCGGCCAGCTTCGCCTTGACGCGGTCGATGGTGGCGAGCGCATTCTCGCCGAATCGCATCACGACGATCCCTCCCACGGCGTCGCCCCGCCCGTCGAGGTCCGTGATCCCCCGTCGCACCGCAGGGCCAACAGTCACCCGGCCGAGCTCGGCCACGCGAATCGGCGTACCGGTGGCGGTGGCGCCGACAACAACGTTCTCGATGTCAGAGATGCTTCGCAGGTAGCCAAGCCCGCGCACCATGTACTCTCGCTCGGAGAGCTCCATGACCATCGCACCGACATCGGCGTTAGCGCTCTGGATCGCGCTCATGACCCGCGTCACGGGAATGCGGTACGCGAGCAGTTTCGCCGGGTCGATGTCGATCTGGTATTGCTTCTCGAACGCGCCGACGCTCGCGACCTCGGAGACGCCTGGCACAGCAGTGAGCGCGTAACGGATGTACCAGTCCTGGAGGCTGCGAAGTTCGGCCAAGCTACGCAGGCCGGTCGTGTCCTCAAGCACGTATTGGTACACCCACCCGAGCCCCGTCGCGTCCGGGCCGAGCGTGGGCGACACGTTATCGGGGAGCTTCCCCTTGATGCTGTTGAGGTATTCAAGCACGCGCGTGCGAGCCCAGTACAGATCCGTGCCGTCCTCGAAAATCACGTAGACGAACGACACACCGAAGAACGAGTATCCTCGCACCGTGCTCGCGCCAGGCACCTTGAGCATTTCGGCGGCGATGGGATACGTGACCTGGTCCTCGACAATGCGCGGCGCCTGCTCGTTGTAGTCGGCCTGAACGATGACCTGCACGTCCGATAGGTCGGGCAGCGCTTCAAGCGGCGTATTTCGGATCGACCAGACGCCTCCGATAGCGAGCGCCGCCGTGAACAGAATCACGAGCAGCTTGTTGTCGACCGACCATTCGATCACGCGCTTCAGCATGAGGTCAGCCTCCGTGCCCGGAGTGAGCGCCTGACCCGCCGTTCCCTTTGGGCGGGACGCCAGCCGGGCGTGCAGGGGCCGCAGGAGTCCGCGGCGTGATCTCCATGCCCGGCATGTCCCCCATTCCGCCCAGTGACGTGCCTAAGTTCGACTCGGCGTCGATGAGGAAGGTGGCAGAGGCGACCACCGTGTCACCCACCACGAGCCCCCGAAGGATCTGCATTCGATCCGTCGTCGCGAGCCCGAGTACGACCTCGCGCGGCTCGAGCATGCCGTCGGCCCGCTTCACGAACACCAGGTTGCGCGTGCCCGTGGAAAGCACGGCTGAGCGGGGCACGCTGAGCGCTGAATCGGGACCCGATCCGCTCACGCGGATAGTGGCGTACATGCCCGGCTTCAGCGCGAGCCGCGGATTGGACAGCTCGACCCGCACGCGCACCGTGCGAGTTTCTGGATTGAGTGTCGGGTACACGTAGGTGATCCTACCCGTCCGAGGTGCGTCGGGCAGCGCCTCGAACTCGGCCGTAACCAATTGCCCGAGCCGGATGCCCGGGAGGTCGCGTTCGAAGACTTCGCCCTCAAGCCAAACCGTGCTGAGGTCGGCAACCTGATACAAGGTCTCGCCGGCCATGACGCGCTGGCCCGCGAGGACGCTCTTCTCGATGACAACACCGCCCGCAGTCGCGCGCAGGACGAGGGCCTTCCTCACCTCGCCCGTCTGCTCGATTCGGTCGATCTCGCTCGCCGGGACGTCCCAGAACGCGAGACGTCGCCGTGCGGACTCGCGAAGGTTAGCTGCCCCTCGCTGGGCATCCTGCGTGCCGCCTGCGACGTCCACCGTTAACTGTCGCGCGAGCAGCAGCTCCTGCTGCGCGGACACCAGCATCGGCGAGTATATGGAGAGGAGCGCCTGGCCCTGCTGCACGGGCTGGCCGGTGTAGTTGACGTAGAGTTCCTCCACCCAACCGTCGATTTTCGGCGAGATCGCCTTCACACGCGTCTCGTCAAACGTGACCTGCGCGACGGTCCGGATCTCCGTCGCGAGTGCTCCCAATACCACCGGCGCGAAGGTCACGCCAATGCGCCTCGCGCTCTCGGCGGTCAGCATCACCGGCTCCGTGCCGGTCGCGGTAGTCGGGGCGCCGTGATTGTGCTCGGCGGTCGCCGTCGCATTCTCCTCGCCGCGCGTGAGCAGGTAAACGACAGCGAACGCGGCCACCAGCACCAGGGCGAGTCCTGCGACGCCGATGGCGCGGCGACGGCCACTCGGCCTGACCCGCCCGAACGGAGACTCGGTGCTCGGCTCTGGCGTCAGATTGGACGGCGGTGTGGATTGCACACCTGCATCGACGCCCGACTCAGGCGCGCCTCGCGGCGTGTCGCCCTGTGGCACGCCGGCCACCCGCTCGTTGGCTGCATCGTACCGTTCGTCGCTCATCGCTCGGTCCTGGCCGCGGGCGCGGCCACCACGGTCGGGTCGAATAGCTCGCGACCGATCAGCATCTCCAACTCGGCCAGCGCCTTGCCCTGCTCGGCCGCGAGCGCGTAAAGCTCCTGTTGGTAGCGGTTCAGCGTCATTTGGTTGTCGAGCAGCGTCATGAAGTTCACGTTGCCCACCCGGTACGCGGCGAGCGACGACGTGATCGTCGCCTGCGTCTGTGGCAAGATGGTGCTCCGATAGAGATCACTCAGGTTGCGCGCGCGGCGCCAATCCGCGTACGCAACGGCGACTCGGCCCCGCGTTTCTGCGCGCATCGCCGCCAAGTCTGCCGCCGCCATCGCGCGCATTGCGACAGTTTCCTCGCGCATCTGGAGCTGGCGGCTCCGCGCGAACACAGGTAGGCTGACACCAAGCATCAGGCTCCCCATCCGCTCGGTCCCCACGCCCATCGCGCCCGACCGCTGGCCGTATTGCACGCCGATTTCGAGATCCGGCCACAGCTCACGGCGCGCGAGAGTCACGGCCGCTTCCGCCCCGCGCAGCTCCGCCTCCCCCGCGTGGATCATGGGCCGATTCGCCTCCGCGAGCCGCAGGAGCGAATCAAGCGGCGGGAGTTCGGCGGGGAGCGCGGGAAGCAGAGGCGACGGGGGATCGGCGACGGGGGCACGGTCCAGCAGCGCCGCGAGCCGCGCGTCTATGCTGATGCGCATCGTCTCCATGCGCACGATGTCCTCAGACATGCGCGCGATCTCAACCTGTGCCCGAAGCACGTCCGGCTGCCGCCCCTCACCAACCGCGTACATCGTGCTCGCCGTGGCCGCGATGTCCTGCAGCAGGCGCCGCGTCGAGATTGCAACGTCGAGCGAGCGGTCGGTCTGATAGAGGTCGTAGAAGGCCATCGCCGCCAGGGCACGAACATCCCAGCGAACGTCGTCGGCGAGACCACGGGCAGCGGCGGCCTGCGCCTCCGCCACGCTCCCAGCGAGACCAAGCTTTCCCGCCAGTGGCACCATCTGCATGAGCTGCACCTGCGTCATGCCGAGTGGCTCCATGGGCCGTAGCGACGGCAGCTCACGGTTCATAAACCCGAGCTGGAGTTGCGGATCGGGCGGACGCTTCGCGGAAGCGATGCGGGCCGCAGCGGCGCGGGCGTTCGCCCGGGCCGCCGCCGCGCGCGGATTAGCGACAGCTAGTTGCTCGTAAACCGCACCGAGGACGAGGGACTGCACCTGGCGGACCGCGGTATCGCCCTCCGCCCGCGTCGACGCAGCCGACGTCTGCGCGAATGCGCGGCCGGCGAAGCAGTGCAGAGAGAGAAGTCCCGCTACCAACAGGGGAAGTCGGCGGACCACGATCACGAGGCCATCCAGCACACAGAGAAGATCAGGAGGAAGCGGGCACAGTCGACAACGTCGACGTCCGTCGTTTTATGCTTCGTAAAATGTAGCGCCACCACTTGATGCGTCGTTAGCAGGGAAGTTCGCCGCCAAGGGACGGGGAATCCCTGACATCGCGGACCACTAAATCACACGGTCGGCAATCAGATGCTGCGGCACACATTTGGCACCGCGCGAGAGCTTCCTGCTCCTACGCGTGTCGAACGGATGAGGATCGGTAGCTATTCGCCCGGCATCGGCGACGCCACGAGCACCGCAGTCACCACGACTACGAGGAAGGCAGCCGTCAGTTCTACCAGCGATGATCGGCGCAGACGGACCGTCGCGTGCGGCTCGCCCAGGGCAGGCCGCACGCGGCGCCAGTTATATACGCCTGCCGCCAGCACGATACTGAGGAAGCCCAGCTTCAGCAGCAGGGTGCGGCCATAGCTGCTCTGCCATAGCGGGAGCAGGCCGCCAAGGTGCCTCCACGAAGTCACTGTGCCCGTGGTGGCCAAGAGTGCGGCGAAGGCGAGCGCGGTGGGGCTGAACGCGCGCACCAGGCCGGCGATCCGCGCGTCAACGGCTCCAGTCTCGGCTGCGTCGAGACGCCGCGCTGCTGGGATCGCCAGGACCGTGAGTAGGGCAAGACTACCCAGCCACCCACCGGCGCCGATGAGATGCAGCAGTTGGATGGAAGTGGCCAGCCAGGGCACCTCTGCAGCGGCGGGATGGCCGGACCACGGCTGCGACGCTACGAATAACAGCGTGACTGGGGCGGCTGCGACCCACGCGACGCCGGATCTCGGGCGCAAACGGGGCGCGATCCATGTTATGGTCACGGCGGCCAGGGTTGCGACCCACCACGCTTTTCCCCACCCGGAGCGAAAGAGCAGCGTCGCGACCGCATCTCTCGTTAGCGCAACATCGGTGCCGAACACCGCCGCGTGCTGGGCAATGAGCCGAGCAACGGATGCTGCCACGGCGGTAATGCCTAGCCAGTGAATCCAGCGCGGCAAACGCTCATCTACGGCCGCACGCACTGCTTCCGCGTCAGGTCCCACGTAGCGCGCGACGACTGCCCAGCGCAGCGCGAAGGCACCTAGCAGGCCGATACTGCAGATGGAGAGCACCGCCCGTATAGCGACGAACGCCGGGGACTCGACGCTGAAATAACTCTCCACCCGAGAGCCGCGTAGCTACGGGCGCGTCGCTTTCGACGTCCCGACGCGCGTCGCGAGGACCTCAAACTTGAACTCGCCGCGTACGGGGTGTCCATCATCGCCGGTAACCTGCCAGCGAACGGTATAGCTTCCCGGCGCGAGCGCTGCGCCGAGAGACGCTACCACCGTCTTATCATCACCGGTGGCCAAATGCAGGGAGTCCGCTCGTACCTGCGTGTCTCCACGAAAGAGCGTGACGCGGGTGAGCGCGACATCCAACGACTCGTTAAAGGTCAGCGCAATCTGTCGCGGCGCCTCGGCGGATCGGCTATCCGCGGCGGGAGTCGCCTTGAGCAGGCGCGGATGAGCGTGCGCCGCACTGAGGGGCGCGGCAATACTCAGCGCGAACAGAAAGGCCCAAGCTCGATTTCTCAGATTCATGGTCGGGTCGATGGAGTGGTCTAGTTTTTACGCTTTGTAAAATATACCCCAAGGAATGCTTCGTTGCAATGGCCGGTCAGATCGCGGGCGCTGTGGACGCTGGGTTAGGTAGCCCGCTGACGAGATGGTGCTCGTCTTCGTGTGGGCATCCCGCGGTTCCGACTCCCACTGTCCACCCGCGACAGAACAGATGCGTCAGTGCGTTTCCGTTCGGATGATCGCAGTGCGCCGGGCCGTGCTCAGAGTGATCCGAGGCATCGCTGAGTGGGTGCAGCACCATCAGACCGGAACTCCACGTGAGCAACAGCGCGGCGGCCGCCGCGACCAGGGAGCCGGTGGACGTGTGAGAGGAGGCGACGGTGTCCTCACCCGCGAGGCGGCGAATTCTTCGCGGAAGCAAGTCGGCGCGTTGAAATCCGACGGTGGCCGCGACGGGGCTGGTGCGGACGCTGCCCAACTTCAGCACCGCTGATGCGAGCGGGAGCGCGAGGTGCTGCGCGACTTCATCGTCGGCGGTGATCTCGACTTCATCCTCGAGATCAGCGGCGAGCCGCCTCATGACCGGGAGCCAGAACAGCAAGGAGGCCAGGGCGCGAAGCGAAAAGAGCCGCAGGGGATCGCGTCGCCGCACGTGGACTGCCTCGTGGGCCAGAACCGCCGTGAGTTCGTCGGTGGTCAGAAGGTCAGGCAAATCTGCGGCGACGATGACGCGCGGCCAAAGCCAGCCTGATGCAAACGCCGGCGTTGGCAGGCCCGATACCTCGCGAACACGCTCGGGGTTGAGGCCGGCCCGGCGTGCGGCGAGGCCAAGTGGCCGATCACTCTTGATTCGCATCTGCGGTAGCGCCCGCATCACGCGCCAGTGACGCCACAGCACACGCCCCCGCTCGACCGCTGCAAAACCGATTCCCAGGTAGAGCAACCAATGCGCCAGTTCATGAACGGGCGCTAGCAGTTGATGCAGCGTAACGAGGCAGAGCATCGCGAGGTGTTGCTGCTCCGCCGAGAGCCAGTCGACCGCTCCGATCACATGATGGCCCACCACCGGAGTGATCCCGAGCAGCAACGCCGCCACCGTCGCGAACAACAGCACGCGTCGTCTGCGCTCTTCGCGGCGAATGACCGGAGGCCGGACGGCGGTCGGGGCCACCCGCATCGCCGTCAGCCCCCCTGCTCCCGCAACTTCTGGCGGATGAGGCGAGCGAGTTCCTCGAGCTGCGCAGGATCGCGTTCCGCGAGCACATCGACGAAAGATGCCGTCACCGCCTCAGCGCCGAGGGAAAGAATGCCCTCGACCGCCCTACGCGACGCCTGCGAGACGAAGGACGACTCGTTGACGCGCGCACTGAAGTGCAGGCGCCCATCGACGCGCTCCCGCTCGAGAAGGCCCTTCTCAACGAGCCGGTTCAACACCGTGGTGCTGGTGAGCGGCGAGACCGGGTGCTCGATTCGGAGCCGCTCGTGAATCTCGCGGGCCGTGAGCGGCTCCCGAGCATCCCAACAGAGCCGCATCAGGCGTGACTCGAGCTGTCCCAGGACGGTCCCGACACCGTCCCCTGAGAGCTTCATCGTAACAGGAAGCCTGGGAGACACGGGAGGAATTCCGGGGCGCTTGCGAGAAGTCATGTGCTGAGTCTACAGGCGGACGTGTCGCGTCGGCAACTCTCGGTCGTCATGGCATCGGCGGGTCACTGGGGCGACGCGCACGGCTCGCGGTTTGCGTCAGCCGCACGACCCAACGATCACCTCGCCGCTCCAGGATGGCCGTACCCCGCCCGACCACGTCGACCTTGCGATCCGGAACGTCAGCCGAGAGCGCATAACGGTAGGTCGCCCACGCGAGCGTCCCCGAGACTCTGGCCTCGATCTCGAACGGTCGATAGCGAAAGTTGCGGAACTCTTTGAGCTCTGGTGCGAGATGGTTGTCGCGATAGTCCGCCCAGCCGCGATTGATGCCCGCTCCTTCGATCACAAGCAGGCTGTCTCCGGCATAAATGGAATCGAGTGCCGCCAAGTCGCCTCGCTCCGCTGCGGCAAAGAGTGCTCTCATGGTCTGCACAACCGCTGCGACCTCAGTACTCGGCGCGGGATGGTGACCGTCGTGCGCTGGTGACTGAGCCTGTGCGTTCGTGCCCACCAGCCAGGCGGACAAGAGAATGATGAGACGCGTTCCGCGGGGGAAAGTTGTCATGACTCGAGGTGGTAGATACACAGTGGAGAAGGAACTTCGAATCGCACCGGAGAGTTTACACGCCGTAAAGTATTCGCCGCAAGAGGTGCAACATGCGGCTGATCCAAACTACTTTACGTAACGTAAATATTGTCTCTGCGCTCGGACGCCTGGCTGCAGCAAGCGGCCCGGTGGGACGGGACTATTGACATAGGGGTAGGGGGTATATATAACGCTCCCCGGGGGTATTTTTCCTCGCGCTTCCTTAGCCCACTTTTCATGAGCGATTTGCGCTTGTCTTCACCCGTATCCCGTCGGCGTTTTTTAGGAACGGCCGCCGTCGTCGGGGCGGGCGCCGCCCTGCCCTCAGCGCTGCGAGCATCGCCGGCCGCTGTCCAGTTCGACTCCGGCCTGGGTCCGCTGCCTCCGGCGCCGAACAACCTGCGCGAGTACGACCTCGTCATCGCGGAAACCGTCGTACGACTGGATGGGCGCAACGCCAAGGCAGTCACCATCAACGGTACCGTACCCGGACCGGTGCTGCGTTTTCGCGAAGGCGAACAGGCGGTGATCCGCGTGCGGAACACGCTGTCGGAAGACACGTCGATCCACTGGCATGGCATCATTTTGCCGCCTGAGATGGATGGCGTGCCGGGGCTGAGTTTTGCGGGCATTCGTCCCGGCGAAACCTTCGAGTACAAGTTTGCAATCAATCAGGCGGGTACGTACTGGTACCACAGCCACTCCGGTCTGCAGGAGCAGCTCGGGCACTATGGGGCACTGATCATCGAGCCCGCGGAGCGAACCGGACCCGCATATGATCGTGAGCACGTGCTCGTGCTCTCTGACTGGACCTTCGAGAGCCCGTACAGAGTGCTCTCCCGCCTGAAGAAGCAGCCCGACGCGTACAACTTTCAGCGCCGCACGGTGATGGACTTCTTTCGCGATGTCTCCCGTGACGGACTGTCGGCCGCGGTGAGTGACCGTGTGATGTGGGCGGGCATGCGCATGAACCCGACCGACATCGCCGATGTGACGGGCGCGACCTACAGCTTTCTGCTGAACGGACGTGCGGCGGAAGCACCGTGGACGGGCGAGTTCACGCCCGGCGAGCGCGTGCTGCTACGCGTCATCAACGCTGGGGCCGGTTCGCACTTCGACGTGCGTATTCCCGGCGTCCCGATGACGGTGGTTCAGGTGAGCGGCCAGCCGGTCGAGCCGGTCGAGACCGATGAGTTCCGCATCGCGCTCGCCGAGACGTACGACGTGATCGTGCAGTTGCCCGATGACCGTGCTTATGGTGTGTACGCGGAAGCGATGGACCGGAGTGGGTTCACCGCCGGCACACTGTCGCGCACCGCCGGTGTCGTCGCCGCGCTTCCTGCACGTCGCCGTCGGCCGCTGCTGACCATGGCCGACATGGGCATGGACCATGGTGCCATGGCGGGGATGGATCACGGCGCAATGGAGGGGATGGATCATGGTGCCATGAAGGGCATGGACCATGGGGCGAAGGCGGACACGGTTGCGCGTACCGCTGCGGCGGTGGATCACGCGGCGATGGGGCACGCCATGCCGCCGAAGGCCCCGGCCGCTGCGCCGGCGACAGCAACGGACGCTCACGCCGGTCACGACATGTCCGCAATGGCAGCATCCACGTTGCGCGCACCGGGTACGCTGCCGGTCGAAACGACCCACGGCCCGGAAACGCACGGGATTGGCAACGCGATGGTGCCCATGAGCACGAAGAGTCGCCTCGACGAGCCCGGCGTCGGCCTTGGCGAGGACGGTCGCCGCGTGCTGCGTTACGCAGAGCTGCGCTCCGCCGAGCCCTGGACAGAGTTCCGCGCTCCAGGTCGCGAGATCGAGCTGCATCTCACGGGCAATATGGAACGATACACGTGGGCCATCGACGGCATCCCGTACGATCAGGCCTCACCGATTGAGCTCACGTACGGCGAGCGGATACGCCTCACCATGGTGAACGACACCATGATGAACCACCCGATGCACCTGCACGGGATGTGGATGGAACTGGAGAACGGCCATGGCAACCGCAGTCCGCGCATTCACACCATCAACGTGAAGCCCGCTGAGCGGGTGTCGCTGCTGGTGACTGCGGATGCTGTTGGCCGCTGGGCCTTCCACTGCCACGTGCTGTACCACATGGAAGTTGGCATGTTTCGCGAAGTGCGCGTGACCAAAGCGGCGAGCGGACACGAGGGACATCATGATGCCGTCTGATCGCATCGCCCGCTTCTTCGCTGCGCCGACGCTTGTTGCCGCATTGATGTC
>ERZ1066123.1269-NODE-1269-length-15627-cov-6.408233_pt1 | contig 15627 bp, 13 predicted proteins | sample MGYA00382770_ERZ1066123 | MGnify/ENA primary metagenome ERZ1066123 (study PRJEB33369, sample SAMEA5778353) | biofilm metagenome | biome: Industrial cooling water; feature: Water cooling tower basin; material: Biofilm | place: United Arab Emirates | collected...
GTCGAGGCGCAGCAGCCGCGTCGCGGCGAAATCCGCGCGCAGGTCGGTCAGCAGCAGCCCCATGGCGCAGAGGATCCCGGGCGCCGCCGGCACCAGCACGCGGCGCATCTCCATCTCCCGCGCCAGCCGCGCCGCGTGCAGCGGGCCGGCGCCGCCGAAGGCCAGCAGCGTGTAGTCGCGCGGATCGTGTCCGCGCTGGATGGAGATCACGCGCAGCGCGCGGGCCATGTTGGCGGTGACGATCGCCAGGATTCCCTCCGCCGTCGCCATCGCATCCATGCCGAGCCGCGCGCCGAGCCGCTCCACCGCCGCCAGCGCCAGGTCACGCCGGATCGGCATGCGCCCGCCGAGCAGCGCTCCTGGCGGCAGGAAGCCGAGCACCACATTGGCATCGGTCACCGTCGCCTCCGCGTTGCCGCGGCCGTAGCAGGCCGGGCCCGGATCGGCGCCGGCGCTGCGCGGCCCGACCTTCAGCAGCCCGCCGGCGTCGACGAAGGCGACCGAGCCGCCGCCGGCGCCGACGGTGTGGATGTCGAGCATTGGCGCCTTGATCGGGTAGCCGTGCACCAAGGCTTCGGGCGCCATGCCCGCCACGCCGTCCTGCAGCAGCGCGACATCGGTGCTGGTGCCGCCCATGTCGAAGGTCAGCAGGTCCGGGAAGCCTGCCGCGCGGCCGATCGCCTGCGCCCCGACCACGCCGGTGGAGGGGCCGGAGAGCACGAGGCGCACCGGCAGCCGCGCCGCCGCCTCCACCCCGAGCACGCCGCCATTCGACTGAGTCAGGTGGGGCGGCACCGGCACGCCGAGCGCGCGCAGCCGCTCCGCCAGGCGGCGGATGTAGGCCTGCATGACGGGGCCGAGGTAGCAGTTCACCACCGCCGTCGAGAGCCGCTCGTATTCGCGGAACTCAGGCGCGGCCTCGTGGCTCATGGTCAGGAAGGCGTCGGGGAGCTCCTCCTCCAGCACACGGCGCGCAATGCGCTCGTGCTCGGGGCGGAGGAAGCTGTAGAGGAAGCAGACCGCGACGGCGGCCACGCCGGCCGCGTGCAGCTGCCGCGCCGCGTCGCGCAGCGCCGTCTCGTCCAGCGGCACCTCGACGCGGCCGTCATGCAGCACGCGCTCCGGCACCTCCAGCCGCAGGTCGCGGGGGACCAGGGTCGGCGGCTTGTCCACCTGCAGGTCGTAGAGGTCGGGGCGCTTCTGCCGGCCGATCTCCAGCAGGTCGCGGAAGCCCCGCGTGGTGATCAGCCCGGTCCGCACGCCGCGATGCTGGATCAGCGCGTTGGTGGCAACCGTCGTGCCGTGGCCGACATAGGCGACGTCGCGCGGCTGGGCGCCGAGCCGTGCCAGCCCCTCCGCGATGCCCTCGGCGATGGCACGCGAGGGATCGGCGGGGGTGGAGGGGATCTTCCACACCGCCAGCCGGCCTGGCCGGTCGCCGGGGGCGTCCTCGAACAGGCAGATGTCGGTGAAGGTCCCGCCCGTATCCACGCCGACGCGCCACGCCATGCGCTGCTGATCCCCTGTCTTCGGCGGCAGGGTTCCATGCGGGGTGCGGTGCGGCAAGGCCGGGGCTTTGACCCAGCCGCCGCGCCATGCCCAGGAGAGTGGCCATGCAGGAAGGAGGACCGGCCATGGACACGCGCCCCCTCGGCCGCAGCGGCATCCGGGTCAGCCGCTTCTGCCTGGGAACATGATGTTCGGCGGCCCGACCGATGCGGCGGCCGGCACCCGAATCATCGCCCGCGCGGCGGAGGCCGGGATCAACTTCCTCGACACCGCCGACACCTACAATGGCGGCCGGTCCGAGGCGGTGGTGGGCGAGGCCATCGCCGCCGACCGCGCGCGCTGGGTGGTGGCGACCAAGATCGCCAACCCGCTGCCCGGGCCGGACCCCAACCGCGGCGGCGCCTCCCGCCGCTGGCTCCTGCTGGGCGTCGAGGAGTCGCTCCGCCGGCTGCGCACGGACGGGATCGACGTGCTCTACCTGCACAAGGAGGACCACGCGACACCGCCGGAGGTGACGGTGCGCGCGCTGGCCGGCCTGGTGCGGGCGGGGAGGATCCGGCATTTCGGCGTCTCCAACTACCGCGCCTGGCGCATCGCCGAGATCTGCAACCTCTGCGACGCGGCGGGCATCGACCGCCCCGTCGTCTCGCAGCCCTACTACAACGCCATGAACCGCCAGCCCGAGGTGGAGCAGCTTCCCGCGGCCGCGCATTACGGCCTGGCGATCTTCCCCTACAGCCCCCTGGCGCGCGGCGTGCTGGCGGCGAAGTACCGGCCCGGCGAGGCACCGCCCGCCGATACCCGGGCCGGCCGCGGCGACCGCCGGATGATGCAGACCGAATGGCGCCCGGAATCGCTGGCGATCGCGCAGCGCCTGCGCGCCCATGCCGAGGCGCGCGGCACCACCGCCATCGGCTTCGCCATCGCCTGGCTGCTGAACAATGCGCTGGTCACCGGCGCCGTGCTTGGTCCCCGCACGGAGGGGCAGCTGGAGGACTACCTGGCTGCGCTCACCTGCCGCTTCACCGCGGAGGACGAGGCGCTGGTGGACGCGCTGGTGCCGCCCGGCCACCCCGCCACGCCAGGCTACAACGACCCGGCCTATCCGCTGGAGGGGCGGGTGGCGCTTTCGCCGCCGGGCTGAGAGGGGCGGCGCAGCCGTGCGCAATTCCCCTTCGGCGGACCGCACGACGCATGCATCATGCCGGCGCGGGCGAGCTGCCGGAACGTACGGCCTCGCCGCCACGGAGGCCGCGTCCATGCACCTTGTCCAGTTGATCTACCACTCCCGGCCCTTCGGCTTCGATGCCTCGGCGCTCGACGACATCCTGGGCGTCGCACGCAAGCACAACCGGCGTCGCGGCGTCACCGGCGCGCTGCTCTGCCGCTCCGATCTCTACCTGCAGATGCTGGAGGGGACGCGCGAGGCGGTGACCCGCACCTTCGGCCGCATCCTCGACGATGAGCGCCACAGCGACGTCGTGCTGGTCACCGTGCACGACATCGATGAGCGGCTGTTCCGCGACTGGGACATGCGCGACGACCTGCCGCGCCCCTGGATGTGGAGCCGCGAGCAGGTGGCCGCCGGCGCGCTGCGCGATGCCGACGCTGCGGCCTTCCGCGCGGTGTTCGAACGCCTCGCGCGCGAACCCCGCCAGGCGCCGCAATTCGCCTGACCGACGGGCGTCAGGGCGCCTTCAACCCGGCTGCGAGGAAGGGCACGATTTCCTCGACCGCACGGGCGAAGTCGCCGGAATCGCAGAGCCCGCCGGACATCGCCTCCAGCCGGCCGGTGCGCATCAGTGTGTAGCGGTAGGCACCCATCATGAAATAGAGCCGCCAGCAGGCGGTCTCGAAGGAGAGGTGCGGCAGGGCGCGGCGGAACGCCTCGGTATAGGCGAGGGTGGTTTCGTCGTAGACCTGGGCCAGCACCTCCTTGCCGATGTCGTCGGGCTCGGTATGCAGCCGCGCATGCATCGCCATGGTGGCGCGGCCTTCGGGCGTCGCGGTGTTCAGCATGAACGGCTCGACGAAGGCACGCACCAGGCGTTCCAGCGGGATGTCCCCGTCCGGGTGCTCGGTGCGCGCCTGGTCCAGCGCCCGGCTGCGCGCTTCCGTCACGTGCGCGGCGCCGCGCAGGTAGGCCGCCTTGAACAGATCCCGCTTGGCACCGAAATAGTAGTGCAGTTGCGCGAGGTTCACCCCGGCACCCTGCGCGATGGCGCGTGTCGAGGTGCCGGCATACCCCTGCTCCGCGAACAGCGCCTGCGCATGGTCCAGGATGCGGTTGCGCACGCTGGCGCCCACCGGCGCGGCGGCGTCAGCGTCGCCCGCCTCGCGCGCGTCTGTCAGCACCGACATCGTCCCTGTTCCGTCCCCGTGCCTGCCTCTCTGTCACGCGAGCCTTGACATGCCATGGCAGGGCTGTCGAGATTTGGTCGGGCGACCGATACCGCAAGGGGAGGCAACCATCCGATGAGCGCTGCGCTCGACATGTCCGGGTCCCCGAGGGCTGGGGCGGGCGCTGCGGCGGGGCTGGCTCCGCGGACCGATCCGGCGGCGCGTGCCCGCGCCATCGCCCCGGCCATCGCCGCCGCCGCGCCGCGCATCGAGGCCGGCTACCAGCTGACGCCCGACGTGCTGGACGCGCTGCACGGCGCAGCACTCTTCCGCACGCTGCTGCCGCTGTCCTGCAACGGCGAGCAGGTCGATCTGGCCACCTTCGTGCGCATGCAGGAGATCATCGCCGCCGCCGACGCCTCCACCGCCTGGTGCCTCGGCCAGGCCTCCGGCTGCTCCATGGCCGCCGCCTACATGGAGCCCGACGTCGCCTGGGACATCTGGGGCAAGGACCCGCGCGCCGTGGTCGCCTGGGGCTGGGGCAACGGCGTGGCGGAAGTGGTGCCGGGCGGCTTCCGCGTCACCGGGCGGTGGCGCTTCGCCAGCGGCATCCGCCATGCCACCTGGGTCGGCGGGCATTGCCGCGTGCAGGAACCCGACGGCAGCCTGCGCCGCGATCCGGACGGCACCCAGGCCGAATGGAGCATGATGTTCCCGAAGCTCCAGGTGGAGATCGAGGAGGGCTGGAACGTCGTCGGCCTGCGCGGCACGGGGTCCGACACCTACGGTGTGCGGGGCGTCTTCGTGCCGCGCGAATACGCCGTGCGACGCGACCGGGACGAGGAGCGGCGCTGCCAAGGCTCGCTCTATCGCTATACCCTGACCAACGCCTATTCCTCCGGCTTCGCCGGTGTCTCCATGGGCATCGCCCGCGGCATGCTGGATGCGTTCAAGGCGATGGCGATGACCAAGACCCCGGCCGCGACCACGCGCCTGCTGCGGGATTCCGAGGTGATCCAGAGCGGCGTCGCCAGGGCCGAGGCGACGCTGCGCTCGGCCCGTGCCTTCCTGCTGGAGGTCCTGGAGGAGAGCCGCGAGCGGGTGGAGCGCAGCGGCGGGCTTTCCGCCGACGACCGCATGGATGTGCGGCTCGCCACCACCTCGGCGATCCATCGTGCCAAGGAGGTCGCCGAGTGGGTCTATCACGAGGCCGGCGCCACCGCGATTTTCGAGGACCAGCCCTTCGAGCGGCGGATGCGCGACATCCACGCCTCCGCCCAGCAGGTGCAGGGGCGCAGCCAGCACATCGAGCACTGCGGGCAGTACATGCTGGGACTCGCGCCGCAGGCGCGGTTCCTGTGACGGCGAGACACTGACGGAAGGAGACGGCCATGGGCCTGAACGCGCTGAACCACTACACCATCCGCCCGGCGGACCTGGAGCGGACGCGGCAATTCTACGAGACCGTGCTCGGCCTCGAGAACGGCTACCGCCCGCCGCTGAACTTCCCGGGCTACTGGCTCTACTGCGGCGGCCAGCCGACCGTGCACCTGATCGGCCCGCGCACCGATGACCCCCACCCGCCGCACCGCGAGAGCGGCCCGACCGGGCTGCTCGATCACATCGCCTTCTCCTGCACGGGGCTGCAGGACATGCGCGCGCGGCTTGCGAAGCACGGCATCAGGCACGAGGAGCGGGTGATCCCGCGCGACCGGCAGACGCAGATCTTCCTCTACGACCCGGACGGCGTGGCGGTGGAGCTGAACTACCCGCCCGAGGAGACCACGGCGCCGGCCTGAGGCGCCGGCGCCCTCTCTCGCCACGCCGCTCATTGCGTTAGAACGCGCCACGGGCGATGCACGCCGGCGGGCCGGAAGATCGCGGGCGCGAAGGAGGACGGGTGTCCAGGAGAGTGACCGACGCGGGCAGGGTTCCGCCGGGCCGCCGCCCCGTCCTCGTCGGCCTGGCGGCGCTGCCCCTGTTGCGGCCGGTCCGCGCACGCGCGCAGGCCGCCTGGCCCGAGCGCAGCATCGCCATCATCGTCTCCTTCCCGCCGGGCGGCTCGTCCGACATCGCCGCGCGGCTGGTGGCCCCCGCGATGCAGGAAATCCTCGGCCGGCCCGTGGTGGTCGAGAACCGTGGCGGCGCCGGCGGCAACATCGGCATCGGCGCGGCCGCGCGCGCGGCGCCGGACGGCTACACGCTGCTCTGCTCCTCCTCCGCCTTCGTGGTGAACCCCAGCCTCTACCGCAACGCGCCCTACGACCCGGTCCGCGACTTCGCGCCGCTCTCGACGCTCGGCGCCTCGCCGAACGTGCTGGCGGTGCGGCCGGAGAGCCGCTTCGCCACGCTGCAGGACCTGCTGGACTTCGCCCGCGCCAATCCGGACCGGCTGAACTGGGCGAGCCCCGCCACCGGCACGACGCCGCACCTGGCGGGCGAGATCATCCGCATCCGCGCCGGGGTGAAGGTGCAGCACATCGGCTATACCGGCGCCGGCCCCGCGGTGCAGGCGGCGCTCGCCGGGCAGATCGACTACCTGGTCGCGCACCAGGGCTCCGTCGAGCAGCAGCTGCGCTCCGGCCAGCTTCGCGCGCTGGCGCATACCGGCACCGGGCGCCAGGCCGACTGGCCGGACCTGCCGAGCGTCGCCGAATACGGCATCCATGGCGCCGAGAGCGACACCTTCCTCGCCCTCCTCGCGCCCGCAGGCGTGCCGGCGCCGGTGCTGACGCGGCTCGCCGCCGCGACGGTGGAGGCGCTGAGGCGGCCTGACATCCGGGACCGCTTCCGCCGCGCCGGCATGCCGGTGCCGGAGAACCCGGGACCCGAGGAGCTGAAGGCGCGCGTCGCGCGCGAGGTGCCGCTCTGGCGCGAGGTCATCCGCCAGGCCGGCATCACGGTGGAATAGGCGATGCAGACCGAAACGAGGCCCTGGCACGCGATCGTGCTGGAGGTGTTCAAGGCGAACGGGATCCGCCTGATCCCCTACGTCCCCGACAACGTGTTGAAGCCGCTGATCGCGGCCTGCCACGCCGACCCCTTCTTCACGGCCTTCCCGACGGCGCGCGAGGAGGAGGCCGTCGGCATCGTCTGCGGCGCCTGGATGGCGGGCATGCGCGGCCTGTGCCTGATGCAGACCAGCGGCTTCGCGACGCTGCCCAATGCGCTGGCCAGCCTGCCCTGCGCCTTCCAGATCCCGGCGCTGGTGATGGTGAGCGAGCGCGGCACGCTGGGCGAGTTCAACATGGGCCAGGCCATGGTCTGCCGTACCATGCGCCCCATCCTGGACAGCCTGGGCATGGAGCACCACACGGTGTCGCGCCTCGACGAATGCGAGTTCATTGTCGATCGCACGATCCGCCAGGCCTTCATGACGCAATCGCCGGCGGCACTGATCCTCTCGCCGCTGCTGACCGGCGGCAAGGCAGCGGTGCGCGGATGAACACGGCCCCTACCACGGCGCACAATGCAAAGCGCCTTCCGCGCGCCGGCGTGGCGAAGCGCCTCGTCGCGCGCATCGGCGACGGCCCCGCCGTGATCGGCGGCATCGGCAACGCGAATTTCGATCTCTGGGCCGCCGGCCACCGGGCGCGGAACTTCTACATGCTGGGCAGCATGGGGCTCGCCATCCCGATCGGCCTCGGCGTCGCGCTGGCGCAGCCGGATCGCCGCGTCTTCGTGCTGGAGGGCGACGGCTCGCTGCTGATGCAGCTGGGCTGCCTGTCCACGGTGGCCGCGCGGGCGCCACGGAACCTCTCGATCCTGCTCCTCGACAACGGCGTGTTCCAGATCACCGGCAGCCAACCCACGCCGGCCGAGCAGTCCGGCACCGACCTCATCGCCGTGGCCCGCGGCTGCGGCCTCGCGCGTGCCGCCTGGACCGCGGATGAGGCCGAGTTCGACCGCCTGATCGACCTCTGCCTGGCCGAGGATGGTCCGCATGTCGTCGGGCTGAAGCTGGACGACAGCCCGCCGGAACGCCAGACCGAACGCGACCCGCCGCAGCTCCGCGACCGCTTCATGCGCGGCATGGGGGCGAAGCGGGACCGGACCCTCGGGTAAGGAGACCAGGCATGGGCGCAGCATTCGCGGGCTACGTGCCGCACGGCGTCATCCCCGCCGCGCTGCTGCCCTTCCACGACGACCTCTCGGTGGATGAGCGCAGCTATCGCGCGCATCTCCGCGACCTCGCCGCGACGCGCGGAATCACCGCCATCACCACCAATGCCCATGCCTCCGAGGTTGCGACCTGCGACGCGGAGGAGCAGCGGGCGGTGCTGGCCCTCACCATGGACGAGGTCGGCGACCGCCTGCCGGTGATCGCCGGCATCTACGCCGATGGCACGCACCAGGCGGTGGGGCTGGCCCGCGCCGCGCAGGCCGGCGGCGCCTCGGCGCTGCTGGTTTTCCCGACCAACGTGCTGGCGCGCGGCAATGCGGCGCGGCCGGACTGCGCCGCCGACCACGTGCGCCACATCGCCGCGGCCACCGACCTGCCGCTGATCCTGTTCCAGTATCCGCTCGCCTCCGGCCTGACCTACCCGCTGCCGACCCTGCTCGCGCTGGCCGACGAGGTGCCGAGCGTCCGCGCCATCAAGGACTGGTGCGGCGAGCCCGCCCTGGCCGAGCGGCAGGTGGTGGCGCTGCAGGGGCACACGAGGCCGATCAACGTGCTGAGCACCCACAGCGCCTGGCTGTTCCAGTCCCTGGTCACCGGCGCCGCCGGGCTGCTCTCCGGCTCCGGCAGCGTCATCGCGGATCTGCAGGTGGCCCTGTTCGAAGCCGTGCAGCGCGGCGACCTGGCCGCCGCCCAGGCGGTCAACGCCCGCATCCGCCCAACCGCCGAGGCCTTCTACGCCGAGCCGTTCTTCGACATGCACAACCGCATGAAGGCGGCGCTGGTCATGCTCGGCCGCATCCCGAACGCTGCGGTGCGCCCGCCGCTGAAGTCGCTGGGGCGGGCGGAGCTGGACCGCATCGCCACGGCGCTGCGCGCCGCCGGGCTGTTGCCGGCGGCGCGGCTGGCCGCCGAATAGCCGGCGGGGGCGGGCGGCGCCAGCCATGCCTGATCGCCGCTCCGTCCTGCGCGCGGCCGGTGCGCTGGTGCTCGGCTTCGCCGTGCCGTTGCCGGCGCGGGGCGGGGCGGCAGCGCCGGCGCTGACCGCCTATCTGCGCATCGCCCGCGACGGCCGCATCACGCTGCTCTCGCCGACGACGGAGCTGGGGCAGGGCACCTGGACGGCGCATGCCGTCATCATCGCCGACGAGATGGGCGCCGATCCGCGCCGCATCTCCGTGGAGAACCCGCATCCCGCAGCGCCGTTCCGGCGCGATGTCGGCACCACCCCGGCGATGAATTCCGGCGGCTCCTGGGGCGTGCGCTACTGGATTGGGCCGCTGCGCACCGCGGCGGCCCGCGCCCGCACCATGCTGGTCGCCACGGCCGCGCTGCGCCTCGGGGTGCCGGCCAGCGAGCTTGTCGCCGAGGATCATGCGGTGGTGCACCGCGCCACCAACCGCGCCATCGGCTTCGGCGAGCTCGCCGAGGCCGCTGCCGAGCGCCGCGTGCCGGACAGCGTGCACCTCAAGCCGCAGAGCGAGCTAAGGCTGATCGGCCGGGGCATGAAGCGGCTCGACGTTCCGGCCAAGACATGCGGCGCGACGACCTACGGCATCGACCTGCGCCTGCCCGGCATGGCCTATGCCTGCGCGAAGCTCAGCCCGGTGTTCCGCGGCGACATCGAGACCTGGGACGAGGCGCCGGCGCGCGCCATCCCCGGCGTGCTCGGCGTGGTGCGCATCGAGGGCGGCGTCGCCATCGCCGCGACGGGCATGTGGGCGGCGATGCGCGGCGCCGAGGCGCTGCCCGCCACCTGGAAGGCGACGCCGCACGACACGCTGTCCTCCGCCGCCGTCAGCGCCGGGATGCGCGAGGCGCTGGGCGCGCCGCAGGCCGTGGTCGCACGCGGCTGGGGCGATGCGGCGGAGGCGCTGCGCGGCGCCGCGCGCATGCTGGATGCGACCTACGAGGTTCCCTTCCTTGCGCACACGCCGATGGAGCCGTTCAACGTGACGGCAGCCATCTCCGGCGAGTGGCTGGAGCTCTGGGCGCCGACCCAGGCGCAGGATCGCCTGGTCAGTCGCGTCGTGCGCGATACCGGCTGGGACCGCGCGCGGATCCGGCTGCACACGATGCAGCCCGGCGGCGCCTATGGTCGCCGGCTGCACGAGGGCATCGCCTCCTCCGCCGTCACGGTGGCGCGCGCGCTTGGCCGCCCGGTGAAGCTGTTCTGGGATCGCGCCTCGGAGATCGGGCAGGGCTGGTACCGGCCGGCGCAGGTCGCACGGCTGAAGGCCGGGCTGGACGGGCAGGGGAGGCTGACGGCGATGTCGATCCGCACCGCCGGCACCTCGCTGCTGCGCGACGTCGCCGGACGGCCGGTGGAGCTTGACCGCACCGCGGTGCAGACGCTCGACGACACGCGCTACCGCGTGCCGAACTACATGGTGGACACCGTCCAGCGCCAGGTGGCGGTACCCAGCCTGTTCTGGCGCGGCGTCGGCGCCACGCAGAACGGATTCTTCCTGGAATGCTTCCTCGATGAGGTCGCGCAGGCGGCGGCACGCGATCCGGTGGAGCTGCGGCGCGAGCTGCTGGCGCATGACCCGAGGGCGCTGAAGGTGATCAACCTGGCCGCCGATAAATCCGGCTGGGCCATGCCGGCACGCTCCGGGCGGGCGCGGGGCCTTGCCTTCGTGTTCAGCTACGGCTCGCTCTGCGCCCAGGTGGCGGAGGTCTCGATGGCGGACGGCCGCCCGCGCGTGCACCGCATCACCTGCGTGCTGGACTGCGGCGCCGTGGTGCTGCCGGATGCGGTGCGCGCCCAGATCGAGGGCGCGGTGACGCAGGGCGTCTCGGCCGCGATGGGCGAGGCCGTGCGCATCGCGGCGGGGCGGGCGACGAACACCAATTTCGACACCTACCCGATCCTGCGCATGGACGAGCAGCCGGTGATCGCGGCGCATATCGTCCAGAGCACCGAGGCGATGGGCGGCGTGGGCGCGCCGCCGCTGCCGCCGGTGGCGCCGGCGGTGGCGAACGCCTTCTCCCGGCTCACCGGGCGGCGCATCCGCACGCTGCCGATCCTGGACGCGCTGCACGGATAGGGTCGGCGGCGCCGAGGCCCAGCCCGCCCGCCTCAACGAATGGGCACCACCGCCACGGCATTGTGCGGCGACCCCTCCACCAGGCGGGTCGACCAGGCGAGATAGACCACAGCATTGCGCTCCTCGTCGATGAAGCGATGCACGCGGGTCTCCTTGAAGAACAGGCTGGTGTCGCTTTCGTACACGCGCTCGCCGCGCTCGCCGCGACGGGCCTCGGCGCTCACCTGCACCGGGCCGGTGGCGGCGCAGGTGAGGGCGAAGCGTGCCGGGTCCTCGGCCAGTCCCACCATGCCGGACAGGCCCCCGGTGCGCGCCTGGCTGATCCAGCAGGAGACGCCGCGCACCTTCGGGGCTTCGAAGCGCTCGACGACCACGCGATGGCTGCGGGTCAGGCCGAGATTGGTCAGCGCCGTGTTCACATGGCCGATCTCCTTCGTCTCCTGCGCGGCGGCGGGAAGAGCAGTCAGCATCACGGCGGCGAGAGCAGCGAGGTGGCGCATCGGTGGGACTCCTGATTCGGCGTTGCGGCCAGGAACGCAGCGGCCGCGTCGGATTTCAATCCCCGAGGACGATGCCCTCGCGCCGCGGGTCCGCCGCGCCGCGCAGCACCAGGCCCTCGGGCGTGCGGGCGATGCCGATCACCTGAAGCCCGGAGCGGTTGGGCGCCACCAGGACCGGGAAGCCGCGCGCCTCCAGCGCCGCGCCAAGCGACGCCGCGCCGGTTCCGGCCTCCAGCTCCGCGGCCGCATGCACGCCGGCGACGCGCGGCAGCGCGAGCGCCGCCTCGGGCGACAGGCCGTTGTCGATGATCGCCACCAGCGCCTGCGCGACATGGCCGATGATCCGCTCGCCGCCGGCCGAACCCAGTGCCAGCACCGGCGCGCCCGCGGCGTCGAAGACGATGGTCGGCGACATGGAGGAGCGCGGCCGCTTGCCCGGCCCGGCGCGGTTCGCCACCGGCCAGCCCTCGCGCGCCGGCAGGAAGGAGAAGTCGGTGAGCTGGTTGTTCAGCACGAAGCCGCCGACGACGAGGCCGCTGCCGAACCCGGCCTCCACCGTCGTGGTGATCGACACCACGTTGCCCGCCGCGTCCACCACGGAGAGGTGCGCGGTGCCGCGCTCCGGCTGCGGCAGCTGCGGCGACAGCAGCGGCCTCGCCGGCACGGAAGCGGCGCCGTCGCGCAGCGGATTGCCGGCCCGCAGCCCGGAGACCGGCAGGGCGCCCGCCCGATCGACCAGCTGCGCGCGGAGGCCGAGATAGAAGCGCTCCAGCAGCCCGGCGACAGGCACGGCGACATGGTCGCTGTCGGCCAGGTAGCGGTTGCGGTCGGCGAAGGCGAGGCGGCCCGCCTCGATGAGCATGTGCGCGTGGTCGGCACCGCGCGGATCGAGCGCCGCCATGTCCTGGTGCCGCAGGATGCCGAGGATCTGCAAGGTGGCGACGCCGCCGGAGGAGGGCGGGGGAAAGCCGCAGACGATCACCGCGCGATACGGCCCGCACAGCGCCGCGCGGCGCACCGGGGCATAGGCGGCGAGGTCCTCCATCGCGAGCAGCCCGGGATTGCGCGCATCGCCGCGCACCGCGGCCACCATCGCCGCCGCGATCGGGCCGCGGTGCAGCGCCTCCGCCCCCTGCTCCGCCAGCGCCCGCAGCGTTGCCGCCAGCGCCGGGTTGCGCAGCCGGTGGCCGGCGGGGACGGGGCTGCCGTCCGGCAGCAGGTAGAGCGCGCCGGCGCCATCCGGGTCGGCCGCCAGCCGCGCGGCCTGGCCGGCGATCGCGGCGGCGAGGCGCGGCGAGACGATGAAGCCCGCTTCGGCGGCGACGATCGCGGCATCGAACAGCCGCGGCCAGGGCAGCCTGCCATGGGCGCGGTGCGCCGCCTCCAGCATGCGCATGGCGCCAGGCACGCCGACCGGACGGCCGCCGGTCGCGGCGTCGGCGAACGCCATCGGCCCGCCGTCGCGCAGGAAGAGCGTGGGCGTGGCGGCCGCGGGCGCGGTCTCGCGGCCGTCCCAGGCGTCGAGGGTGCGGTCCGTGGCGTTCCAGTGCAGCAGCAGCGCGCCGCCGCCGATGCCGGAGGATTGCGGCTCCACCAGGGTCAGCATGGCCTGGGCGGCGATCGCCGCATCCACCGCGCTGCCGCCGGCGCGCAGAACGGCCAGGCCGGCCTCGGCGGCCATCGCGTGGGAGGCGGCAATCATGTGGCGGCGGGCCGTGTCCGCGGCGGGCTGGGCCGCGATCCTGGGCGCAACAGCGGCGCCCAGCACGAGCAGCGCGAGGACGAAGCGGATGGCTGCCGGTATCACCATCGCTGTTTATCCGAGGCTGGCCATTGCGGCTACGGAGGGTTTGGCGGGAGTGCTGGAGGCTTGGACCCCGGCTCCGAGCCGGGCGGCCCAGGAACCGGCAGATCGGCCCGGCGGCGCAGCATCAGACCTTCGCCGGCACGCCGCGATGGCGAAAGGCCAGCGCCTCCGCCACATGGCCGCGCTGAACGCCCGGGCTGCCGCCGAGATCGGCGATGGTCCGGGCAACGCGCAGGGTGCGGGTGAAGCCGCGCGAGGACAGGCGCAGCCGTTCCGCCGCCTGCTCGGCCAGCGTCCGCGCGGCACCATCCAGCACCAGCGTCCGCTCCAGCACCACGCCCTCGGCGGCGGCGTTGCAGCGCGGGCCCTCGGCGCCGTAGCGGCTGCGCTGGCGCGCCCGCGCGGCGCCGACGCGCGCTGCCACTGCCGCCGTGGTCTCGCCGGCCGGGGCGCGGGAGAGTTCCGTCGGGGGCACCGGCACGACCTCGATGGTGAGGTCCATGCGGTCGAGCAGCGGGCCGGAGAGGCGCATCTGGTAGTCCTCGCCGCAGCGCGGCGCGCGGCCGCATTCCCGCGCCCCGTCGCCGAGATAGCCGCAGCGGCAGGGATTCATCGCGGCGATGCATTGGAAGCGCGCCGGGTAGTTCACATGGTGGTTGGCGCGGCTGATCGTCGCGCGCCCGGTCTCCATGGGCTGGCGCAGCGCCTCCAGCGCCGGGCGTGGGAATTCCGGCCATTCGTCGAGGAACAGCACGCCGTTGTGCGACAGGCTGATCTCGCCGGGCTTGGCGCGGTTGCCGCCGCCGATGAGGGCCGCCTGGCTGGCCGAGTGGTGCGGGTCGCGGAAGGGCGGGCGCATGATCAGCCGCCCGCCCTCCAGCAGGCCGGCGACGGAGTGGACCATGCTGACCTCCAGCGCCTCGGCAGGGGTGAGGTCCGGCAGCAGCCCGCCGAGGCGCTGCGCCAGCATGGACTTGCCCGAGCCGGGCGGGCCGACCATCAGCAAGTTGTGGCCGCCGGCGGCGGCGATCTCCAGCGCGCGCTTCGCACTTTCGTGGCCCTTCACCTCGGAGAGGCAGGGGCCTTTCCAGATGCCGGGCTCGACTTTCGGGGGCGCGGGCGGGGTGAGCACCTGGGTGCCGCGGAAATGGTTCACCAGGGCCAGCAGGTCGGGCGCGGCGAGCACCTCGATGCTGCCGGCCCAGGCGGCCTCGCCGCCCTGCGCGGCGGGGCAGATCAGGCCAAGCTCGCCCGCCGAGGCGCCGAGCGCCGCCGGCAGCACGCCGGCCACGGGCTGCACCGCGCCATCCAGCGAGAGCTCGCCGAGCGCGGCATAGCCGGCGATCTCCTCGCGCGGCAGCACCTCCATGGCCGCGAGCACGGCGAGCGCGATGGGCAGGTCGAAATGCGAGCCCTCCTTGGCGATGTCAGCCGGCGCCAGGTTCACCAGCACGCGCTTCGGCGGCAGGGAGAGACCGAGGCCGGTGAGCACGGCGCGCACCCGCTCCTTGCTCTCCGCCACCGCCTTGTCGGGCAGGCCGACGACGAGGAAGGCGGGCAGGCCGGGGGCGATCTGGACCTGGACTTCGACCGGGACGGCTTCGATGCCGGCGAAGGCGAAGGTGGCGACGCGGGATATCGTCATGCATACGGAACATATGGCGTCCGGCATCGATCGGCCAGAGCCGTCTTCAGTCCGGGAGCGAAAGCGCCTTCCTCCACGCGCGGATGTAGTTTCCCGACCACAGCAGCCCGATCGCCCTTGCGTCGTAGCCGTGCGCCACCAGCATCGCGGTCAGCCCCGCCGTCTCGGACGCGTCCCGCCAGCCCGGCAGCCCGCCGCCGCCGTCGAAGTCGGAGGACAGCCCGACATGCTCGATGCCGATGCGCGCCACGGCATGATCGACGTGGCGGACCATGTCCTCCACGGTCGCGTCGTTCTTCTGCCCCTGCGGCACCCCCTTGAGGAAGGCGTCCAGCGCGGTGATCTGCGCCACGCCGCCGACCTGGCGGATCATGTCGAGCTGCTCGTCGTCGATGCCGCGCGGGTGGTCGCAGAGGGCGCGGCAGGCGGTGTGCGTCACGACGACCGGGCTGCGCGAGGTCTCGGCCGCCTGCATCATGCCGGGTTTCGACACGTGGGAGACATCCACCAGCAGCCCGGCCGCGTTCAGCGCGGCGATCGCCTGGCGCCCGAACGCCGAGAGCCCGCCATGCTCGGCCGTCTCGTCGCCGAGCTTCCGGATGGGGATCGCGCTGTCGGCGATGTCGTTGTGCCCATTATGGGTCAGCGTCAGGTAC
>ERZ1066123.1276-NODE-1276-length-15537-cov-18.102765_pt1 | contig 15537 bp, 17 predicted proteins | sample MGYA00382770_ERZ1066123 | MGnify/ENA primary metagenome ERZ1066123 (study PRJEB33369, sample SAMEA5778353) | biofilm metagenome | biome: Industrial cooling water; feature: Water cooling tower basin; material: Biofilm | place: United Arab Emirates | collected...
CCGTCAGCGCCTCCTCGGTCGGGCGGATCGCCTGCGGCGTGCCGACCTCGAACCACAGGCCGGTGAAGCTGATGCCGTAGAGCCGGCCCTCGGCCATGGCGCGGTTCCAGAGGATATTGGTCGAGAAAGGGCCCTCCGGCGCGTCGCGCAGCAGGCGGTGGCTGACGAGCTGGATGCCGGTGTAAATGAAGGGCGCGATGCGCCCGTCGCGGCGGCGCGAGAGGCGGCCAAGCGGGTCCATGTGGAAATCGCCCGGCCCCGCGAAATTGCAGGCGCGCGCATGCGGAACGACTAGCAGCAGCGCGTCCATCGCGTCTGGATCCCAGCGGCGCGAGAGATCGTGGAAGGCGCTCTTGGGCCCGTCGAGCCAGATGTTGTCGGCATTGAGCGCGAAGAAGGGATCGGGCAGCTGCCCCAGCGCCTTCACCATCCCGCCGCCCGTCTCGAGCAGCAGCGCGCGCTCGTCCGAGACGCTGACCTGCGGGACCTTGCGCGCAAGCACGTGGGCCTCGAGCGCGTCGGCGAGATAGTGGACATTGACCACCGCCCGGGCGATCCCCGCCTCGGCGAGGCGATCGAGTGCGTGGTCGATCAGCGCCTTGCCCGCCACCCGCACCAGCGGCTTGGGCTGGCTGGCGGTGAGCGGCCGCATCCGCTTGCCGAGCCCGGCAGCGAGGATCATCGCGGTGTCGGAGGCGAGCGCCGTCACGCCGCGAAGGCCCCGTCCGCCGCGCGCAGATCGGCAGGGATGTTCGCATCGAACCATTCCGCGACCGGCGCGAGCGCGGGATGCGCCAGATCGCGTTCGAGCGCCGCCCAGACACGCGGGATCATGGCGAGATAGCGCGGCTTCCCGTCCCTCCGGTCGAGGCGGGTGAAGATCCCCACGATCTTGGCGTTCCGCTGCGCGCCGAGCGTGGCGTAGTCGGCCAGGAAATCCTCGCCCGCCCCGCCCGCATGGTGCGCGTAGTGGACCAGCATCGCTGTCTCGAGAGCGACATCGACATCGCGTCGCGCGTCCTGGAGGAGCGAGACGAGATCATAGGCCGGATGGCCCACCAGCGCGTCCTGGAAGTCGATCAGCCCCTGCGGCGCCCCGGCCTTGCCGCCGAGCAGCATGATGTTCTCGGCATGATAGTCGCGCAGCACGGTGACACCGGGGTTCTGTCGCGCGAGGACCGGGGCAAGCACTTCGGTCCATGCGGCCGTGTAGCCCTCGGTGTCGACGGCAAGCTCCTGCGCCGGGCACCACCATTCGGTAAGCAAGGCCGCCTCGCGCTGGTACACCGCGAGGTCGTATGGCGCGAAGGGCCCGGGCGGGAGGCGGTGCAACGCCGCCAGCGCCTCGACTGCGGCCTCGTAGGCCGCGCGCTCCTCGCCCGGATGGGCATCGAGCCAGTCGCGCATCCGATCATTGCCGAAATCCTCTGTCAGCACCCAGCCCGCCTCCGGCTCGGCGGCGAGGATCGCGGGGGCGCGCATCCCGCCCGCGTTCAGCCAGTGAGCGACATGGAGGAAGGGCGCCGGATCCTCGTGCGGCGGCGGCGCGTGCATCAGCATGGCGCTGTCGCCACCGCGCAGCAGCCGGAAATAGCGTCGGAACGAGGCATCGCCCGGCAGCGGCTCTATCGTGGCGTCGCCCCACCCGGCACGGGCGACGAATTCGGCAAGTCCTTCGGGAAGCGAGATCATGGCAAGCGCCCTACCCAATCCGCCCCGCCCCGGGCAATCGCAATCCGCCCGCCTTCCCCGTTTTGTCCGGCAGGCTCCAGCGTGACCGAAAGGCAGCCCGGCTCATGGGCGAAACCACCAGCGTTTCCGGGCCATTCGGCGATCAGCACCGCGCCCTCGCGATAGTCGTCGAGACCGATCTCGGCGAGTTCGCACGGGTCTTCGAGGCGGTAGAAATCGGCGTGCACCACGGGCAGGCGCAGCGGCGGGGCGGCGTATGTCTCGATGATGGTGAAGGTCGGCGAAGGCACCTCGCCTTGATGCCCCAGCGCGGCGAGGATTGCGCGGGCGAGCGTGGTCTTACCGGCGCCGAGACCGCCCTCGAGGGCGATCACGTCGCCCGCCCGCAGGGCCGCGGCGATGCGCGCGCCATAGGCCGCCATCGCCGCCAGATCGGGAAGCGTCTCGCGCGTGGCCGTCACGGCAACCTGATGGTGGCGGTCGTGCCCGCGCCCTTGCGGCTCGCGATGTCGAGCGTCCCGTCATGCGCCGCGATCAGTTGCCGCGCGAGCGGGATGCCAAGCCCGGTGCGCCGCTCCGGTGCCCCCACGCCGCGCGGGACAGTGCCGCCGGCGGCTCGGGCGAGTTCCTGCGAGGTCATGCCGCGGCCATTGTCGGCTATGCCGATCTCGACGGCATAATCCGCCCCTTCGGGCGCCTTCCTGATCTCGATCACGATCCGCCCTCCCTCGGGCGTGTGAGCGATGGCATTGTCGATCAGATTGCCTACCGCACGGCCTAGCTGTCGCGGATCGGCCGAGATGATCCGCCCGCGCCGCCCCTTGAGATCGAGGCTGAGGCCTGCCGCGATAATCGCTGCCTCGCGCTCGCGCACCAGCGTGGTGAGGAAGTCGAGCACGTCGAGCCGCTCCTTGCGGATCGGCAGCAGGCCGGCCTCGCTCTGCGAAAGGTCGAGCACGTTCTCGACCTGCTCTGTTAGACGCTCCACGGCGGCGAGGATCGCATCGACATACTCCCCCGCCTGTGCCGGATCACTCGCCACGCCGCTCTTGAGCAGCTCGGCATAGCCGCCGATGGTCGTCAGCGGCGTGCGGAATTCGTAGCTCATGTTGGCGAGGAAGCGCGCCTTCACCGCGTCGGCCTCCTCCAGCGCCTCGGCGCGTTCGCGCAGGGCCTGCTCGGCCTTCTGCGAGGCGGTGATGTCGAGCACGGTGAGGAGCCCGTTTCCGTCCGGCAGCGGGATGCCGGCAAAGCGCAGGGTGCGCCCGTCGGCCAGTTCCACCCGGCCCTCCTTCTCGCGCCGGTCGAGCGTCGCTGCGCGCACCGCAGCGCCGATCAGGCTCGCCTCCTCGGGGCGCACGAGGTTGCGGCCGATCGCGCTCAGCAGTTCATCGGCGCTGGGGTGCTGGTCGAGAAGTTCGCCCGACAGGCCCCAGGTGCCCGCGAAGCTGCGGTTCCAGAGCTGGACCGATCCGTCGGGCGCAAAGATCGCGAGCGCCTCGAACAGGCTGTCGAGCGTCGCCGTGCGGGTCCGCAGCAGAGTGTCGCGCACGGCGGAGAGCGCGAGGCTTTCGGTGCGGTCCTCGGTGATAAGCACCAGCCCACCATCAGGCAACGGCTGCGCAACGACCCGCAGATGAGTGCCACCAGGGAGGGGCCAGGCCTCCTCGATGCTCGCCTGCATCCCGAACCATCCGCCACGCTCGCGCCGCCATTCGGGGAAATCGCGCACTTCCGGCGTTCGCCCGCGCTCGCGCGCTTCGGCGAGGAAGCGATCGAACGGCGTGAGTGCCTCGATCGCCTCGTCGGTGAGGCTGAACAACCGGCGGAACGGGCGGTTGGCGAAGGTCAGGCGTTCGTCGGCATCGAACAGCGCGACGCCCACCGACAGCTGGTCGAGCAGCGCGCGCTGGGCATCGCGGAAAGCGCGGAACTCGCGCGCGACCTGCTGCTGCTCCTCGATGTCGATCGCATAGCCCGCCACGCCCTCTTGGCCGAGTGGAAGGTCGGAGACGCGCAAGGTGCGCCGCGCGCCGTGGATCGTGGCCGCGACGATGCGTTCGGACTTGTCCTGGCTCTGGAGCGTCGAGCGCGCGATGTCGGCGGGCGAGCGGCCGTCCTCTGGCTCGAGCAGCTCGATCTGGCCCTGGACCACCTCGGCCGCGCCCATCGCGCCCACAGCGTCGACATAGGCCTGGTTGACGAGCTGGAGCTTCAGATCGGCATCGCGGAACCACATCGGCATCGGCGCAGCCTCGATCAGACCGACGAGCGCGGCAAAATCTCCCGTCGCGCGCGCGGCAGCGGCACGCAGGCGCGCCATCTCGCCGTGGCTCTCGGTGAAATCGAACACCCACACCAGCGCCGCCCCGCCCGGCGAGACCTGCGGATCGGCGAGCGTGCCGTAGAGCGCGAGGCTGCGCTGCGAATTCGGCAGATTGAGCGCCATGCGGAAGGGCGCGGCGCTTTTCTGGGTTGTCTGGATCTTCGCCCACAGCTGGTCGAGCTGCGCCTGAGCGAGCCCCCCGCCCTTGGGGCTGCCGGGCGTGGCGGCGAGTTCGGAGAGGTATTTGGGCATCGCCGCCAGCCCGAGCATTCGCGCGAGCCGGTCGGGCGCCTCGATCCGCCCGTCGACCCGCACGAGCAGCGGCAGCGCAGGCGCGACATCGAGCAGCGTCTGCATCCGCTTGAGGCTGGTGCGCATCGCCTTGGCGCGCCCGACGCTGCGGTTCGCGCGCAGCACGACCAGCGCCGCGCCCGCCGCCCATGCGGCGAGCACCAGCGCGATCAGCACCAGCGAAAGGGGCGAGATGTCCATCGCTCAACCGCTATGCGCGCGCGCGCGGCAGCGCAACGGTGATGAACCCGCCCGCCCCCAGCCCCGTAATAAAACGGGGCGGAGCGGGCGGTTCGCAGCATCAGTAGCGGTAGTGATCGGGCTTGAACGGCCCCTGTGCCGGCACGCCGATGTAATCGGCCTGCTTCTGGCTGAGCTGGGTGAGCTTCACGCCCAGCTTCTCGAGGTGGAGCGCCGCCACCTTCTCGTCGAGATGCTTGGGCAGGACGTAGACGTCGTTGTCGTATTCGTCCGACTTTGTGAACAGCTCGATCTGGGCAAGCGTCTGGTTGGTGAAGCTCGCGCTCATCACGAAGCTCGGGTGACCGGTGGCGCAGCCGAGGTTCACGAGGCGGCCCTTGGCGAGGACGATGATCGACTTGCCGTCCGGGAAGGTCACGAGGTCGGTACCTTCCTTGATCTCCTTCCACTCGTAGTTGGAAAGCGCGGCGATCTGGATCTCGCTGTCGAAGTGGCCGATGTTGCAGACGATCGCCATCGGCTTCATCGCCATCATGTGATCGGCGGTGATCACATCCTCGTTGCCGGTGGCGGTGACGAAGATGTCGGCGCGCTTGACCGCGTCTTCCATGGTGACGACTTCGAAGCCGTCCATCGCCGCCTGGAGCGCGCAGATCGGGTCGATCTCGGTGACCATCACGCGGGCGCCGCCGTCACGAAGGCTCGCGGCCGAGCCCTTGCCGACATCGCCGTAGCCCGCGACGCAGGCGACCTTGCCGGCGAGCATCACGTCGGTCGCGCGGCGGATCGCGTCGACCAGCGATTCCTTGCAGCCGTAGAGGTTGTCGAACTTCGACTTGGTGACCGAATCGTTCACGTTGATCGCCGGGAAGGGCAGCTTGCCCTGCTTGGCGATCTGGTAGAGGCGCATCACGCCCGTGGTGGTTTCTTCCGAGACGCCCTTGATCGCCTTGACGGTCTTGGTGAGGTAGCCGGGCTTGGCGGCGATGAAGGCCTTGAGCGCGCGCTGGAACTCGATTTCCTCGGCGTTGGTCGGCTCGCCCATTTCCTCGCCCGCTTCGAGGCGCGCGCCCCACAGCGCGAACATGGTGGCATCGCCGCCATCGTCGAGGATCATGTTGGCGGTGAGGTCCGGATCGGCTTCCGACGACCAGTCGAAGATGCGGCCGACGTAGTCCCAGTAATCGGCCAGCGTCTCGCCCTTGATCGCGAACACCGGAATGCCGCGTTCGGCGATCGCTGCGGCGGCGTGGTCCTGGGTCGAGAAGATGTTGCAGGTCGCCCAGCGCACTTCCGCGCCGAGCGCGACGAGGGTCTCGATCAGCACCGCGGTCTGGATCGTCATGTGCAGCGAGCCGGTGATGCGCGCGCCCTTGAGCGGCTGCGAGGCGCCGTATTCCTCGCGCAGGGCCATGAGGCCCGGCATCTCGGTTTCGGCGATCATGATCTCGTCGCGGCCGAAGCGGGCGAGGGCGATGTCCTTGATGACATATTCGTGGGTCGGGGCGGCAGCGAGGGTGGCCATCTTCTATGTCTCCTATGCACAGATACGCACCCGCGACGGCGGGGGTTCTGCTTTTGCGCCTTGCCCCCTAGCGGTCCGCAGCCCCGGAGGCAAATATAAACTTATCTTTATATGTCTATTTGTTGCCCCCCGGCCAAGTGCGGGCTAGAGAGCCCGGACAATTCCCGCACAGGCAAGGATGCACCCCAAATGACGATTTCCGTTGGCGACAAGATCCCCGAAGTCACGCTGGTCAAGGCCACCCCGGAAGGCCCGCAGGCCGTCAAGTCCTCCGAATATTTCGCCGGCAAGAAGATCGCGCTGTTCTCGGTCCCCGGGGCCTTCACGCCGACCTGCTCGGCCAAGCACCTGCCCGGCTTCGTCGAGAAGGCGGGCGACCTCAAGGCCAAGGGCGTCGACGAGATCGTCGGCACCGCGGTCAACGATGCCTTCGTGATGGGCGCGTGGAACAAGGCGCAGGGCTCCGACGACATCACCATGCTGGCCGACGGCAATGCCGAATTCGTCAAGGCGATCGGCCTCACCATGGACGGCTCGGGCTTCGGCATGGGCACGCGCGGCCAGCGCTTCTCGATGGTGATCAACGACGGCGTCGTCGAACAGCTCAACGTCGAGGAGCCGGGCGACTTCAAGGTCTCGAGCGCCGACCACCTGCTCGGCCAGCTCTGAACCGGCAGAGCCTCCCCGTTGCCCGGCAGCGGGGAGGCATCCCGAAGGGCGCTTCAGACAAAGCGCAGGCGGATCGCCTCCGGCCGGGCCGCGCGGTCGGCCAGAATGACCGCAATGAACAGGATCACGGCGCCCCCTTCGAGCGCCTCCTCGAGGTTGGCGAGCAGGCGATAGGCGCCGCTGCGCAGGACCTCCTCCGAACCCGCACCGATCGCGCCCGCCGCCATCTCCATTCCGATCGCACCCGTCAGGAAGGCGGCTGCGGAAACGAGCAGCCATGTCCGCAGCCGGGGCGGGAATGACTGGATGAAGGGGATGAACAACACCAGCCCCGCCGCACAGGCGAACATTGCGGGGATCACCCAGGCGAAGTGCAGCAACCCGCTGGTGCCGAGCCCGGCTGTCAGGCGGCCCGAAAGCGCCTCGTGGACCGAACAGGCCTCATCCGCCGACAGGGAAAGAAAGATCACGGCGAGCAGAGCCCAGTGAAACCGCAGCCGGTCGCCCGCGGCCTGCTTTTCCAGCGCAACCACGCCGCAGACAAGTGCCGCGCCCGCCAGCAGCAGGGTGGAGAACCAGGTATAGATGCCCGTCTCCACCTCGACGTCGAGCATCCAGACGCGGTCGCCAAGAAGCCCCAGGGCCGCCATCGCATCCTGAACCACGCTCGCCCCGATCAGCACCGCCCAGAACGCCAGCAGGGTGCTCATGATACCGGTACGCGACAAGCGGGGCACACCCGCAGCGGAATGCGCGGCATCGCGCGGGGGGAATATGGTTGCCATGCCGCAATGTTACGATTGCGTGAAGGTTCTACTACAAACTGCTTTAATCTGTCACATTCGCTGAGGTCACCCAGGCGCACCCGGCAGACTGTCGGCGGTGATGCGCAAGGAAAGGCTCACGTCAGCGGCGGCACCCCGAAAGCGACCCACAGCGCCAGCGCCGCCGCCAGCCCCACCGCCAGCAAGCCCCTGCCCCAGGACGTCGGCCCAATACCCTCGACCCCGCCCATCGGCGGACGGCTGCCGCCCACCATTGGGCTCAGCAGATCATCGCCGCGCACCGCATAGAAGCTGATCGCCGCCAGATGGAGGCCGATCAGTCCGGCCACGACCCAGAAGAAGGTCTCGTGGATCTCGGTGATCGTGTCGGCGAGCGCCACCCCGACCAGCGGGTTCAGCGGGCCGGTCATCCCGTCATAGGGATCGCCCGCGAACAGGCCGAGGCACACCTGGAACAGCATCGCGCCCAGCAGCGCGAGGGTGCTCCACCCGCCGAGCGGCGAATGGCCGATGGCCGGCCCTTGGGCCCGGTCGCCCCGCAGATAGGCGAGCACCGCTCGCGGGCCCTTCACGAATTGCCCGAAGCGCGCCGTCTCGGGCCCGACAAAGCCCCACAGCACCCGGAACACGAGCAGCCCGAGCAGCACCAGCCCGAGCCGCTTGTGCAACGCCCAGCGCGAGTTTTCCGCCGTCCACCACAAGGCCGGGACCAGCAGCGGGAAGCTCCAGTGGGTGAGGCGCAGGAACGGGTCCCACACCGTCACGTCACGCACCCGCAGGGGCGATTCGCCCGCCGGATCGCTCATGCCGGCCTACTTCTTGTCGTCGTACCGGAACTGGTCGTGGCAGCCCTTGCAGGCCCCGCCCATCGCCATCGCCTGCGCGCCGACGGCCGCCTTGTCGCCGCCCCCGGCGAGGCTGGCGAGCTTGGCGCTCTCGTCGACGAGCTTCTGTTGGGCGGCCTTGAACTCCTCGGGCTTCTGCCAGATCGTCGCAAGCGCCTCGGTGTCGTACCCGTCCTCGCGGGCGGTGCCGGCGGGGAAGTGGGTCTCGATCTTCTGCGCGCGGGTGTTGATGTCGGTTGCCTTGGCCGCGATCAGCGCGAAATCGGGCGTGTCCTTGTCGAGCTCGCCGCGCACCGCCTTGAAGGCATCGCCGATCGCCTCGAAATTGTCGTGCCGCTCCTTGAGCACCGGCGGCGCATCCTTGGCGGCGGTCGCGGCGTCTCCGGTGGCACCCTCTCCCGAACAGGCGGCGAGGCTGGCGGCGAGCGCGGCGGCGAACAGCAGGCGGGAAGCAGACAGGGACGACATAGGCAATCTCCTTTGGCAGACCGCTAGGGATACAGCGTCCGCAGGCTATGCCGCTTCTGCGCTGATCGCAAACACGAAAAAGGGGCGCCTCCGACCGGAAGCGCCCCCAATCCTGCGACCCTGAGGTGGCGATCAGCCGCCGCGGCTGCCGTCGGCGTTGCTCTCGGCCTCGGCGAGGATCGCCGCGCGATCCTGTTCGACCAGCGCGAGCATCGCGCCGCGGAAGGTTTCGCGGCGGGCGTCGACGAGACGGTCGATGGCCTTGGCATTGGTTTCGCACCAGCCGGGCTTGCGGCCGCTGGCGACGTCTTCCTGGGTCATGGCGCGGCGCGAGCGCAGCCCCTCTCCGACCTTGGCGACGCGCTCGACATTGAGCGTGGCGGACCACTGGCAGGCGAGCGTGCTCGGACGCCCGGCCACGCCGGCGGTGCCGACCTGGGTGGTCTCGACGGTCACCGAACCCTTGTAATCGGCCGCGATCGGGCCGGCGACGTGGTCTATCACGACTTCATGCTCCAGCGCCGCAGCGGGCGACACGAGAGCGGCGCACAGCGCAAGGCCTGCAACAACGCGATAATTCATGGATGTTCTCCTGCATCATCCCATCCCGGTCTATGGATGCCGGGTCGGGAGACAGAATAACAACACTCGTCCACGAATCCAAGTGCGGGATGATGCAAAACCGACACAGGCAAGTGAAAAATCTGATTCCCGAATATCTGCAGATATCGGCGTCAGTAGCCCATCAGGCTCATCACTTCCTTGCGGCTGCGATCATCCTCGAGGAAACAGCCGAGAATCCGGCTGGTGATCATGCCCACGCCCGGGGTCTTCACCCCGCGCCCGGTCATGCAGCCGTGCTGGGCCTCGATCACCACCGCCACGCCGTGCGGTTCGAGATGATCCCAGATGCACTGCGCGACCTCGGCGGTCAGCCGCTCCTGGATCTGCAACCGGCGGGCATAGCCGTGCAGAACGCGCGCGAGCTTGGAGATGCCCACGACCTTGTTGCGCGGCAGATAGGCGATCGCCGCCTTGCCGATGATCGGCGCCATGTGGTGCTCGCAATGCGACTGGAAGGGGATGTCCTTCAGCAGCACGATCTCGTCATAGCCGCCCACTTCGGAAAACTGGCGGGTCAGGTGGACCGCAGGATCCTCCTTGTAGCCTTCGCAGTACTCCAGCCACGCGCGCCCCACACGCTTGGGGGTGTCGAGCAGGCCCTCGCGCGAGGGATCATCGCCCGCCCAGGCGATCAGCGTGCGGATCGCCTCCTGCACGTTCTCCGGCACCTCTGGCTTGCCCAGCGGGTTCTCGGGATCGAATTCGTCGTCGTGATCGTGGGCGGAAATGTAGTTCATGTGTCTGTCGTCTTTCTCACTCATCGGCTCTGCCGGAGCCCCCTCGCCTGTCGATCCCGAGTGACGTCAACCATCGACCGCGCGAGGCGTTCCTTCGAAGATACGCCGATTGCACCGGACGGATGCGTCCCCACATGGGCTGATGTAATAGATAATTCGCGCAAATCATCCCCCGGACCGCAGAAAGGCGAGCACCTTGCGATATCCCTCCGCCGCCGATTTCGAAGCCGCAGCGCGCGCCGTGCTGGCGCGGCTGCCCGAGGTTTTCCGCCGCGAGCTGGAGGGCGTGGTGCTGCGGGTGGAACAGTTCGCGACCGACGAACAGCTCGATTCGCTCGGGATCGAGGATCCCTACGAGCTGACCGGCCTTTATGAAGGCGTCGCCCTGACCGAAAGATCGCAATGGGACAGCGAGGGCCTCCCGCCCGTCATAACCCTGTTCCGCGAACCGCTGCTGGCCGAGATGGAGGAAACCGGCGTCGGCTTTGCCGAACTGGTGCGCCATGTCGTGATCCACGAGGCGGGCCACCATTTCGGCCTCTCGGATGATGACATGCACGCGCTCGAGGACAGCGTCGGCGACTGAGAGCGGCGCGAATCACTTGCCGGAACCGACAACGCCCGCCCCTCGACCGAGGAGCGGGCGTTGTTGGCGCACCCGAAAGGATTCGAACCTCTGACCCCCAGATTCGTAGTCTGGTGCTCTATCCAGCTGAGCTACGGGTGCGCGCTGAGGGGCGCCCAATAGGGGGGGCGTCCGGGCTTGGCAAGGGGCTTTTCGCGGCCTGTCAGCTATTTTGGAGAAGCCGCTCCGCAAGCAGGATGTCGAGCGGCGGCTTGGGCAGCGCCAGCACGTCGTCGGCCGTGAACCAGCCCACCGCCCCGCCTTCGAGCGCCTCGGGCTCGCCCTCCCAGGTGCTGACCGTGTAAAGCAGAATGACAAGCGCCCTGCCCCCCTCGTCCGCCTCGCTCTGGGCGAAGCAGGCCGGCACGCAGGCTTCGGGCAAGCAACGGATACCGAGTTCTTCGGCGAGCTCGCGCACAAGGGATTCCACCGGAATTTCATCGGGTTCGACCTTCCCGCCGGGAAATTCCCAGAGCCCCGCATGGTGCTTGCCCGGCGGGCGGCGATGCATCAGCCAGCGCCCGTCCGGCCGGTGCAGCGCCGCCGCGACGACGGGTATCCAGCGATGCGTCATGTCGGATTTCTTTCCATGCAAGGCCGCCTTCTCAACCTTTTCTTAACTCCCGCGCGCGATTCTTGCTGCATCAGTCCAAAGGGAATGGGGAAAATCCCGATGTCGTCGACTTTCATGAAAGAGCTGATCGATGACACGTCGGGGGCGACCGCCGTCGAATACGGGCTGATCATCTCGCTGATCGTTCTCGCCATGGTTTTCGCGCTGCAAAGTGTTGCCACGACGACCATCGCCATGTGGAACGACATCGAGACCCGCGCGGTCGATGCCATGACGAATTAATTCCGGTTCAACTTTCGGATTAGGAATTTCTCAACAGGTAGCGATCTAACAAGACCACAGCCCGCCGCGAAACAGGGGGGCACGGGTACCGAAGACCAAACCAGGAGACTAGACATGACCTTCTTCAAGAACCTCGTCCGTGACGAACAGGGCGCCACCGCCATCGAATACGGCCTGATCGCCGCTCTGATCGCCGTCGCCGCGATCACCGCCATGACCTCGCTGGGCGGCACGCTGTCGCAGACCTTCCAGGACGTCAACGACAACATGACCCCGGGTGGCGCGGCCGCGTAAGGCCAACGCCTCTGGCAAAAGGAAGACGGCGGGGAGCAATCCCCGCCGTTTTTCTTTGTGTATTACCTAATTGTCGCGCGCCCCCCAGCCCAAGCGCCCCCCGCGACTACCGCGCCCGCACCACCAGCTTGACCTTCTGGCCGGGCGTGAGGGTATCGTTGCTGCCGAGGGCATTGAGCACCCGGAAGCGTTCTTCCTGCGCGCTGTCGTAGGCCATCCGCCGCGCGAGGCTCGTGATCGTGTCGCCGCGCGCCACCGTCACCACCTGCAATTTCTTGGGCACCACCGATCCGGCCTCGCTCGGCGTGATCCGGCGCATCGACTGGAACATCGGATTGAAGGTCGCCGCCCGCCCCGCCGGCGCAATCGCGGTGAAGTGATAGGCCCGGTCGCGCGCGAATTCATAGGCGAACACCACTAGATCGACCTGGCTGCGCCAGTTGTTGACGCGCGCCACCCCGTAAACCGCCGGCAGACCGTTGACGGTCGTGCGCTCGAGCTGCTGCGGGGCGAGATTCCCGTTCTGGCCGCCCGCCGCAGCGAACTGCTGGCGCACATAGGTCTCGAGATTGCCGTTATAATTCGCCAGCGTCATCTGCGCCTGCGCGCCCTGCCCGTTGATGCTGACCGCGCGCGTCCCGTTGACCATGTAGAAGCCCTGGGGCGCGGTGAAGGCGAGACGCAGCTCGGGATGGATGAAGGTGCTGCCCTCGATCAGTCCCTGCGCGGGATCGTCGCCATAGAGCAGCCCGTCGATCCGGGTGAGGAAGGTGTCGCGATTCGTTACACCGGTTGTGGCACCGCCGGCGGTGCGCGCCTTGGCGAGCGCGCTCTGCACGCGGCTCGCGGGATCGGGGTGGGTCGAGGCCCATTCGGGCACGCTGGCATTGCGGCCCTGAAGGCGCGCATCGAGCGCGTTCTGCGCGGCTAGACTCGCCAGCACCGTGCCCATCGCCCGCCGGTCATAGCCCGCACGGCCCAGATACATGATCCCCAGATCGTCGGCCTCGAGCTCCTGCTTGCGCGAGAACTTGAGGGTGAAGAGCTGCGAGCCCTCGAGCGAGAGTTGCTGGCCGAGTCGCCCGAGCTCGCTGTTGCCGAACAGCACGCCCGAGAGAATCGCCCCGCCCAGCCCGAGCAGCGAATTCTTCTGGGCCGCCTGCTGGCGCCGCTGCGAATGGCGCGCGGCGACGTGGCCGACCTCGTGCCCCAGCACAGCGGCCAGTTCCGCCTCGCTGTTCATCAGCGTCACCAGCTGACGGGTGGTGTAGATATAGCCGCCCGGCACGGCGAAGGCGTTGTGCACCGGCGAATTCAGCAGGCTGACCGTGAAGGCCTCGCGGGCATTGCCGAGGCCCGACTGGACCGCGATGTTCTTGCCCACCTGCTCGACATATTGCGCATGGGTGCCGCTCATCGCGCCGCCGAATTCCGCGAGAAATTGCGGGTGATATTGCGCGCCCATCTGGGCTTCCTGCGGCGTGATCGGCGACGAGGCCGAGGGCACCTGCGCCCCGGCGCCCATGCACCCGGCGAGCGTGATGCTTGCCGCGCCGAAAGCCAGCCACTTGCGTGAAATCCGTGCCATGTTCAGTCCTCGCTTGCGCCTTTTCAGGTCTTTCCCCAGCCTATCGGGAAAGCAGCGCGCGACAAGGGCTTGGCAAACGAAAGCTTAACCTGGGTTGGCCGCCCTAGCCCCCGATGGCGAGGAATCGTGCCTCGCGTGCGGCGACCAGCTGTGCGCGGTCCTGCCCTGCGAGCCTGTCCAGCTCCTCGGCGAGTGCCTCGCCGAGCATCCGCGCCGCGCCGACGGGATCGCGATGCGCGCCGCCGACCGGCTCCTTGACGATCCGGTCGATCACGTTGTCGCGCTTGAGATGCTGCGCCGTCACCTTCATCGCCTGCGCGGCCTCGGGTGCCTTTTCCGACGTGCGCCACAGGATCGAGGCGCAGCCTTCGGGCGAGATCACCGAATAGACCGCGTGTTCCATCATCAGCACCCGGTTGGCGCTGGCGAGCGCCACCGCGCCGCCCGATCCGCCCTCGCCGACGATCGCCGCGACCATCGGCACCTCGAGCGCGAGGCAGGCCTCGGTCGCGCGGGCAATCGCCTCCGCCTGACCGCGTTCCTCGGCCTCGATCCCCGGAAAGGCACCCGAGGTGTCGACCAGCGTCACCACCGGCAGGCCGAATCGGCTCGCCATTTCCATCAGGCGGATCGCCTTGCGGTAGCCCTCGGGCTTGCCCATGCCGAAATTGTGCGCGATCCGGGTCTTGGTGTCGTGGCCCTTCTCGTGCCCGATCAGCATCACCCGCCGCCCATCCAGCCGCGCGAAGCCGCCCATGATCGCGAGATCGTCGGCATAGAGCCGGTCCCCGCCCAGCGGCATGAAATCGGTGAAGGCGTGCGCCACGTAGTCGCGGAAATGCGGCCTTTGCGGGTGCCGCGCGACCTGCGTCTTCTGCCACGGCGTGAGCGAGGCATAGGTGCTGGCGAGCAGCTCGGCGCTCTTGGCCTCGAGCCGGGCGATCTCGCTCTCCACGTCCACATCGTGCAGCGCGTTGACGCTGCGCAACTGGGTGATGCGCTCCTCGAGCGCGGCGACCGGCTTCTCGAAATCGAGATAGGAAATCATCGGGCGGCGCTAGTCCGATGTTGCCCTGCTTGCAAGCGGGTGGCGGGAATTGACGAGGGCAACCAGCCGCGCGGCATCGACATGGGTGTAGATCTGCGTGGTGGCGATGTCGGCATGGCCGAGCAGGGTCTGGAGCACGCGCAGGTCCGCCCCGCCCTCGAGCAGGTGGGTGGCAAAGGCGTGGCGCAGCACGTGGGGGCTGATCCCGGCAGGGTCCAGCCCCGCCCTTGCCGCCAGCGCCTTCAGAAGCTGGAACAGGCGGACGCGGCTGAGATGGCCGCTCTTGCCCGACGGGAACAGGTAGCGCGAGGCAGGGGTCGCCGGGCGCAGCACCCGCCAGCGCCCCAGCGCCTCGAGCGCCCGCCCGCCGACCGGCACCAGCCGCGCCGAGCCGCCCTTACCGGTGACCGTGAGGAAGGGCGCATCGCGCGGCACGGCGGCCAGCGGCAGGCTGACGAGCTCGGTTGCGCGCAGGCCCGAGCCGTAGAGCAGCTCAATCAGGGCCAGCAGCCGCACCGCCCGCGGATCATCGCCCGCCGCCTCCGTCTCGGCGCGGGCGAAGAGGGCGGCGATCTGATCGTGCCCCATCACCTTGGGCAGCGGGCGGCGGGCCCGCGGCGCGGGCAGCGCGCCCGAAGGATCGTCCTGCCGCCAGCCCTCGTCGATCGCGAAGCCGAAGAACTGCCGCAGTGCCGATGCCTTGCGCGCGACGCTCGAAGGGGCAAGGTCCGCCCATTCCCCCGCCAGCGAGGCGACCGCATCGCGCGGCGCCGCGGCGAGATCGCCGATCGCCTCCTCGGCCTGTTCGAGATCGCGGCGATAGGCGGCGAGCGTGTTGAGCGCCGCACCCCGCTCGGCGGCGAGCATGGCGAGGAACGCCTCTGTCGCCGAGGACATCAGAGCACCTCTACCCGCGTGCGACCGCCTCGGCGGCGATCATCCGGGCCTCGGCCTCCAGCCCCA
>ERZ1066123.1281-NODE-1281-length-15480-cov-7.178606_pt1 | contig 15480 bp, 13 predicted proteins | sample MGYA00382770_ERZ1066123 | MGnify/ENA primary metagenome ERZ1066123 (study PRJEB33369, sample SAMEA5778353) | biofilm metagenome | biome: Industrial cooling water; feature: Water cooling tower basin; material: Biofilm | place: United Arab Emirates | collected...
TCGTCGGGGCGAACGCGGCCGGGCCGTGGGCGGCCGCCGTGGCGGTCGGGGCCATCGTCGCCGCGGCGGGACTGACCGGGCCGTTCCCGCCCCCCGCGACCGGGTGGTCGGGGTGCGACGGGGCGTTGGGGTCGGCCGCGTAGGGGACCGGCTGGACCGCCACCGCCGCACCCGGCCGGGCCGCGGCCGCCGGGGCGTACACGGCCGCCGCCGTCGAGGAGAACGGGGCGAGCAGGTGCGCCACCTCCGCCGCCGTCTGGATGCGTTCTTCCGGCTTCTTCCGCAGCAGCCGCTCGATCACGTTCACGACCCCCGGCGGGAGGTCCGGGCGGGTCTGGCGGATGTCCGGCGGCGGGTCGAGCTGGTGCCGCAGCAGCTTGTCGATCGGGCTGCCGTCCGGGAACAGCGACTGCCCCCGGAACAGGAAGTAGAGCGTGCAGCCGAGGGCGTACAGGTCGGCCCGCGGGTCCACGGTGCTGGAGTTCTTCGCCTGCTCGGGGGCCATGTAGTCGGGCGTGCCGACCACGGTCCCGTCGCGGGTGAGCTCGGTCCGGGACACGTCGTCGTTGTCGAACACCGACCGGACGAGGCCCATGTCGAGGATCTTGACGGTGGCCTTGCCGCCGGTGTCCGGGAGGGCGCGTTCGCCGAAGACGAGCAGGTTGCCGGGCTTGATGTCCCGGTGGACGAGGCCGTGCTCGTGGGCGTGCTGGAGGCCGAGGGCCGCCTGCCGGACGTACTCGCACACCTCCTGGTAGCAGTCGAGCCCGCGGAACGGCGGCTTGCCGAACTCCTTGACCATCCGGGACAGGTCGATGCCGTCCACGTACTCCATCGAGAGGAAGTACCGGCCGTCGATCTCGTCCGCGTCGTAGAGCGTGACGATGTTCGGGTGGTTCAAGGCGGCGGCGGCCTGGGCCTCCCGCTTGTACCGCTTCAGGACGGTCTTGTTCGCCATCAGGTGCGGGCGGATCGTCTTGAGGGCGACCATCCGGCCGACCCGCTGCTGGACCGCCCGGTACACCTTGCCCATCCCGCCTTCCCCGATCTTGTCGAGGATCAGGTACGGGCCGAAGAGCAGGTCGTTGACCCGGCCGGCACGGACTTTTCGGTACTGGTAGTTCGTGAGGACGCGGAGTTCGAGCAACCGGTCGGCGGCGGCCTGGGCGGTGCCTTCGGTCAGGACGGATTCGGCCGCTTTGATCTGGTCCGGCGTAAAGAGCCCGCTCTCGCGGATCGCGAGACCCAGTTGCTCGGTTGTGGTGTCAGTGGGCATCACACACCGCTCCGCGGGGGAGATCGCGGTGGGGGGCACGGCACGGGCCGGGGACTACGACGCCGATTCTACCCGGCGACCGGTCGCGGGGTTCTAAAAAAATCGGGCCGAACCCCGATCCGCTCGGCAACCGCCCGGTCAACGATACCGGACGACCCGCGTTGGCTCTTGCGTTCGTCTTTCGTCCAGGTTACGGACGATCCGGTCTGGAATCCAGCCCGAAGCCCGCGGATGATGACGACTGCGACCGCGGTGCTTAACGGATGCCGCCGCAGGTCGTTACGGAGGGTTACGCATGTCCGCACCCGAGTCGAAGACCGCTTCCCCCGACACCGCCGCGAGCTCGCCGCCCGAGTCCGCCTGGAAGTACCGCCTCGCGTTCAACCTGTGGCTCGTCCTGTTCCTGCTCGTCATCTGCGTCGGACTCGCGAACTACCTCGGCACGTTCTTCCGGTGGCCGTTCTAAAGGCCCACACCGTTAAGACGACGCGGGCGTCTCCGCAGTTTCACCCCGCCGGCACGGTTCGCGAGGTTCGGTCATGGCGTACAGCGACTTCACGATCCCCGATGTGAAAGCCCGCCTGGGATTGTCCATCATCGAGACGCGGGATTTGTTCGCGGACGTGCCCGAAGCGGACGTGCCGAGTGTTCTGACGGAGACGCTGTCGCGCTACCTCCCGCTCGCGGTCAACATCAGCACGGAAAAGGCACGGTCCGAGCTCGTCATCGCCCCCGTGCTGGTAGAATTCAAGCTCCTCCACCGCGACCGGATCGGCCTGTTTTCCGGGGTGGACTTCAGCATCGAACCCAGCCTCGGGCTGAGCGGCCGGTGCGACTTCATCCTGTCGCGGAGCCCGGAGCAGCTCGCGATCACTGCCCCGGTGTGCGTCCTCGTCGAGGCCAAGAACGAGAACATCGTCGGGGAAATCCCGCAGTGCCTCGCCGAGATGGTCGCCGCCAGACTGTTCAACCAGCGGGCCGGGACGCCGGACTCCCCCATCTACGGCATCGTCACCACCGGCGGGTTGTGGCGGTTTCTCACACTCGACGGCACGACGGCATTCGTGGACGTGACGGAGTATTCCTTCCAGAACCCGCGAAAGATCTTCGGCATCCTGACGGCCATCGCGCTCGGCAGTTGACCAAAAGCAGGGACGATGCAAACGAGTCACGGAGCACGTCTAACTTCACTCAGCCGACGAAACGTCAGACTGATCCGGCCGCCAACAGAAGCGTCCGTCGCTTCGATCGCGTGTTTCCAGTCGGTTTGCAGGTCCGGGGTCATGTAGAGAAGGGAACCGCTCGTCAACAGCCGTCGGATCACCCGTGATTTGTCCGCTTCCAAGCGGAATGCGATCTCGCGCTCTGCCCCGAGAGAAACCACCGCGATGCCGGTCGACGGGACGAGTTCCTCGACCGAATCGCGGTGAAACCCCATTGTCGAACGGCCGTCCGGATAGAAGTTTAGGAGGCAGTTGTTCGGCACGAACCCGACCTTGGCCGCGACCCGTTCGAGCACGGGCAGCAACTCTGGCGGCATCGGCGATTCCGGCCACACAATACCGGAGTAGTTGTACGGCACCCCACAGCTTGCCACTTTCCGAGCACGAATCCGCGTGTCCCAAATCATGCTGTTCGCCAACGAGGCGAATAGCGATCCCGCGTCGGGTAGGAACTCGTCTTCGAGCCAGTACATGCCATCGAGCGCGGGAGGATTCACGGCGAGCACCTCGTGGGGATCACCGCAGTGACGCGCCGGGCAGTGATAAGGTTCAGGTCACCCCTGTTTCAGCCACTTCGCCGCGTCCCGGGCGTGATACGTCAGAATCATGTCCGCCCCCGCCCGCTTGATGCTCGTGAGGATCTCCAGCGTCACCCGGCGTTCGTCGATCCAGCCGTTGCGGGCGGCGGCCTTCACCATCGCGAACTCGCCGGACACGTTGTACGCCGCCGTCGGCAGGGCGAACCGGTCCTTCACCCGGCGGATGATGTCCAGGTACGACAGCGCCGGCTTCACCATGACCATGTCCGCACCTTCGGCGATATCGAGGGCGACTTCGCGCATCGCCTCGTCGGAGTTCGCCGGGTCCATTTGGTAAGTCGTGCGGTCGCCGAACGACGGCGGGGACTCGGCGGCGTCGCGGAACGGGCCGTAAAACCCGCTGGCGTACTTCGCGGCGTAGCTCAGGATCGGGACGTGCTCGAACCCGCTGGAATCGAGCCCGGCCCGGATCGCCTGCACCATGCCGTCCATCATCCCGCTCGGGGCGATCACGTCCGCCCCGGCCTTCGCGTGGCTGACGCACTGCTCCGCGAGAATCGTCAATGTGGCGTCGTTGTCCACGTCGGTGACGCCGTTGCGTTCGTGCAGGATGCCGCAGTGCCCGTGCGAGGTGTACTCGCAGAAGCACTCGTCCGTCATCAGCAGCACGTCCCGGCCAAACGCTTTTCGCACGGTGCGGATGGCCGTCTGCACGATACCCGCGTCGTCGAGTGCGACCCGGCCCTCGGGGTCTTTCGCGGCGGGAATCCCGAACAGGATGAAGGCCTTCACCCCGAGGTCCGCGGCCGCGCCGATCTCGTCCACCAGCGTGTCCGGGGACAGTTGAAAGTTCCCCGGCATCGACGCGATTTCGTTGCGGACGCCCGCCCCCGGCCGCACGAACAGCGGCAGGATGAAGTCGGTCGCGGACAGTTCCGTCTCGCGGACGAGGTCCCGCATCAGCGGCGACGACCGCAGCCGGCGGGGGCGGACCGTGGGGAAGCGGGCGAACTCGGCAGGCATGGCGGCCTCGGGGGAGTGGCGGGGAAAGCGTTCACTTTACCACCCGCCGGGTTCGGCTGGACAGGGGTTCGTCGGGTTGTCATATCGGGCGGTACGACCGTCTCGGGGGGCAGCGATGGCACGATGGCAACTCGTTCTGGCGGGCTGGGTCGCCGCGAGCGGGGTCGCGGCCGCCCAGTCTGCGCCGCCGCCCAAGACCGTGCCCCTTCGCCACGCCGTGGACGTTCCCCCGCTGACCCTGCCGGGGCCGGCCGACGTCGGGGAGTTGCCGAACGGGAAGCCGGTTTCGCGGGTGCTGCAAACCGTGATCGTGCCGGACCGGCCCGCGTCACCGACCCCGCCCGCTCCGCCGCCTTCGCCTCCGCCTGCGACCTTCCCCGTTCCGCCCGGGTCCCTGGAACTCGGGGCGGTGTTCGACGCCCTGCCCGACGTCGGCCCCGGCTCGGAGGCGCGGCCGCTCGGCACGACGTGGGCGTCCCTGGAATACCTGCTGTGGTGGCCGAAGGGCCAGGCGGTGCCGCCGCTGGTGACGGCGGCCCGCGGCGTGACGGTGCCGGTCCTGTCCAGCCCGACCACCTCCGTTCTTGTCGGCGGCGGGCGGGCGGACGTTCCGGACATCTCGGGGGGCCGGTTCACCTTCGGCCAGTCGCTGAACGAGTCCGAGACGCTGGGCGCAGAAATCACCTACTTCTTCCTCGGCTCTCGAACCTCGACCGCCGGCGTGAGCGACGCGGCCGCCCCGAACGCCCGCCTGCGAGTCGTCGGCCGGCCGGTCATCAACCCCGCGACGGGCATGGAAGACGTGATCCCGGTCGCGCTGCCCGGTGTAGTCGCCGGGTCCGTCACGGTCGCCGCGACGACCCGCGCCACCGGCTGGGAGGTGACGGGCGTCGGGAACCTGTATGCGTGTCCCACGGTCCGCGTGAACGCACTGGCGGGGTATCGCTACTTCGCGCTGAACGAGGGGCTGCGGATCGACCAGTTCGCGTTCCGGCCGGCCGGGGCGGACGGGAGTTCGCAGGTGCTCGCGGCCGTCGCGGACGAGTTCGCGACCGCGAACCGGTTTCAGGGGGGCCAGTTCGGGCTGCACGCCGACCTGTCCCGCGGCCCGTTCTTCGCGGGTTTCACCGGGAAGTTCGGCGTCGGCGGCGTGGCCCAGGTGGTGCGGGTGAGCGGCCAGACCGGGTCCGTGTCAGCGGCGGCCGCGACCTACGACGCGGTCGGGGCACTGGCCCAGCTCTCGAACGCGGGGCGGACCGCCCGGTCGCAGTTCGCCGTCTTGCCGGAAGCCGAGGTGACCGTCGGCTGCCGGTTCCTGGACCACTACCGCGTCTACCTGGGGTACAACTTCCTCTACCTGAGCGACGCGGTCCGCCCCGGCGACCAGATCGACCGGGTGGTTGACCCCGCCGCCGTGCCGCTCGCCCCGCGGGTCGCGCCGCTACCGGGTGACACCCCCGGCACGCCGTTCCTCCGCTCGGACTTCTGGGTCCACGGGCTCATCCTCGGGTTCGAATGCCGGTACTGACGGCCGGTAGCCGAAGCGTCAATCGCCCTTGTCCGGCTCGCCGAGCCAGTGGGGGTTCTTGGCCGTGCCGTCGTAGGCGTTCGAGGTCTTGAACCGCTCGAACGTCCCGTCCTTCGCCGCCTTGGCCGTCCGGGCCAGGAGGGCGTCTCGCTCGGCTGCGGTCAGGGGCTCGAACGTCTTGACCGCCTCAAGATCCTGCTTCAAGATCGCGAGCGAATCGATCCCGCGGATGACGGTGGCCGTCGGCAGGGAGAGCGCGTACCGCAGGCACTCCACGGCCGACGCGGTCTTGCTCCGGAGGATCGCCCCGCTGCCGCTGGACTTCATCCCGAGGACGCCGACGCCCTGCTTCACCAGCACCGGGAGGACGTGCTTCTCGAAGCTGCGGAAGTGGGCGTCCATCACGTTCAGCGGCATCTGCACCGCGTCGAACGCGAACCCGTGGGCGGCCGCGACCTCGACCGTCCGCAGGTGGACGAGCGGGTCCTTGTGGCCGGTGAAGCCCACGTACCGGACTTTCCCCGCCTTCTTCGCGGCCGTCATCGCCTCGTGCGCCCCGCCGTCGCCGAAGACGCGGTCGGCGTCTTCCATCCGGATCATCTCGTGGTACTGCATGAGGTCGATGACGTCCGTCCGGAGCCGCTTCAAGCACTCGTCGATCTGGTCGGCGGCGGCCTTCTTCGTCTGGCCGTCGATCTTGGTCATCAGGAACACCTTCTTGCGGTAGCCGTCCGCCAGGGCCTTGCCCATCCGGACCTCGCTGCCGCCGTCGTGGTAGTCCCAGCAGTTGTCCATGAAGGTGACGCCGGCGTCGATCGCCGTGCGGATGATCTTGATGCTGTCGGCCTCGTCCTTTTGTCGGCCGATGTGGTGGCCGCCGAGCCCGAGGACCGACACCTCTTCCCCGGTGCGGCCGAGCACCCGGTAGCGCATGTCGCCGCGAACGGTTTCCTTCGGGCGCTCGAGCTTCGGGCCGGGCGGGGCGTCGGCACCGGCAACGAAACACGGCAAAGTCGCGGTGGCCGTTACCGTTCCGAGGAATTCGCGGCGTTGCATGGGTAGCTCCCGGGTGGAGTGGGCCTGATGTCGCCGCAACCGCTGTGCCGTTCACGCAATCCTTCAGGGGAAGGAGTGTCGGCGGTGGCCCGGTTCTAACGGTCAGGGCTTACGTTTCGGGGCCGAGACGTGATTGCGTCCGAACTGCTGCCGTACCTGGAGTCCATTGCACTGCGGGTGCCCGGCGACTCCCGCCCGAATTCCTAGAACAACTCTTTCCCCAGCCCTTCACTCACTCCCAAGTGACATGGCCGCGCACCCGCTCCCGCACACTCGCGTTCCGTGCCTGCCGTTCCCGACCAGCACGGCCGCGTCGAAGTTCGTCGCCCGGGAACTCGACAAGCTCATCCGCGCCCGCAACGCCGCGGGGCGGGCCACCGTGCTCGGCCTCGCCACGGGGTCGACGCCGGTCGGGCTGTACCGCGAACTCATCCGGCTGCACCGCGAGGAGGGGCTCGACTTCAGCCGGGTCGTGACGTTCAACCTGGACGAATACTTCCCGATGCCGAAGGAAGACCCGCACTCGTACTTCCGGTGGATGCACGAGACGTTCTTCAACCACGTCAACATCCGGTGGGAGAACATCCACATCCCGGACGGCACCCTGCGGATCGACGAGGTGGACGACTTCTGCGCGCAGTACGAACAGAAGATCAAGGCGGCCGGCGGCGTCGACGTGCAGATCCTCGGCATCGGCCGGACGGGGCACATCGGGTTCAACGAGCCGGGCAGCCCGCGGAACTCCCGGACCCGGATGGTCACGCTCGACAGCATCACCCGCCGGGACGCGGCCGGCGGCTTCTTCGGCGAGGAGAACGTCCCGCTGCAAGCCATCACGATGGGCGTGCAGAGCATCCTCGACGCGAAAAAGATCTACCTGATGGCCTTCGGGGAGCACAAGGCCCCGACGGTCTTCAAGGCCGCCGAGCAACCGCCGACGGAGGCGGTGTCGGCGAGTTTCCTGCAGGAGCACGGCGACGCGACGTTCTGCCTCGACACGGCGGCGGCGGCGGAACTGACCGCGGTGAAGCGGCCCTGGCACGTCGGCCCGTGCGACTGGACCCCGGACGTGACCCGCCGGGCGGTCGTCCACCTGTCGCTGACCGTGAAGAAGGGCTTGCAAAAGCTGTCCGACGACGACTTCCGCGAACACCACCTCTACGAACTGCTCCGCAGCAAAGGCCCCGCGGAGAAGATCGGCGAGGCGGTGTTCCTCGACCGGCTCGAAACGATCAAGCCGTTCCCGGCCGGGAAGACGCCGCAGACGGTGCTCGTCTTCAGCCCGCACCCGGACGACGACGTCATCAGCATGGGCGGCACGCTGATTCGCCTCGTCGAGCAGGGGCACCGCGTCCACGTCGCGTACATGACCAGCGGCAACATCGCCGTGTACGACCACGACGCCCGGCGGTTCACGGACTTCGTCGACGAGTTCGCCCGCGTCTTCGGGCTGGACGTGACGACGGTCGGGTCGGTGAAGCAGCGCATCGACCAGTACATGGCCGCGAAGAAGCCGGGGCAGGCGGACAGCCCGGACCTGCTCGAAGTGAAGCGGCTCATCCGCTCGACGGAGGCCCGGTCCGCGGCGCTGGCCTGCGGCATCCCGCCGGACCACCTGGAGTTCATGAACCTCCGGTTCTACCGCACCGGCACCGTGACCAAAGCCCCGATCCAGCCGCAAGACATCGACGACATCGTGGCCCTGCTGGAACGGCTGAAGCCGGCACAAATCTACGTCGCCGGGGAACTGTCCGACCCGCACGGGACGCACCGCACCTGCGCGGAAGCGGTGTTCGAGTCCGTCAGGCGAGTGCGGAACGCGGAACGCGGAACGCGGAATGAAAATCCGTCTTCGGTTCCGCATTCCGAATTCCGCATTCCGAGTTTTGAAGTGTGGCTGTACAAGGGTGCTTGGGAGGAGTGGGAGCCGCACGAGATCGAGATGGCGGTGCCGCTGTCGCCGGACGTGCTCGAGCGCAAGAAGCAGGCGATCTTCCGGCACCAGTCGCAGAAGGACAACGCCATGTTCCCCGGCGGCAGCGACCGCCGTGAGTTCTGGCAGCGGGCCGAGCACCGCAACCTGAACACGGCCCGCGTGTACGACGGCCTGGGCCTGCCGGAGTATTACGCCCTCGAAGCGTTCGTGAAGTGGAAGGAGTGACGCGGGTGTCGTTGATTCGTTTTCCGCCCCTCTCCCCGCTGGGGAGAGGGGAGAAAGAACGAGGAATCCACGCGATTCGGTATGGCTCGCGTGTCGTTGACCGTTCCCCTAGCCGTCGGCGACAATGTCGGAGTTCCACGGGGAGCCGCGATGCCGTTGCTCGACCACTTTCACCCGCCGCTCTCGAACGTGTCCGGGTGGGCCGCGTTCCACCAGCGGTGGATGACGTACCTCGCGGACGATGTCCAAGACTTTATGCCCGAGAACTACCGGGCGGAGCCCGGCGCGAGGTTCGGCATCGAGGTCGACGTGGCGGCGCTGGAACAGCCGTCCGACCCGTCCGCGAACGGCCACGCTCCCGGCCGACATTCGTCGTGGAAAGCCCCCGCCGCGACGGCCACGGTCCCCTTCACGCTCGCCACCGATGAACTGGAGATCCTCGTTTACGGCGACGGCCCCGACGGGGTGCGGCTCGTCGGCGCGATCGAACTCGTCAGCCCGGCGAACAAGGACCGACCGGAGAACCGGGAGGCGTTCGTCTCCAAGGTTCACGACTACCTCACGCAAGGGGTGGGGGTTGTGATCGTCGATTTGGTCACGTCTCGCCGCGACAACCTGCACGACGAGTTGATGGCGAGGCTGCATCAGCCCGGCCAGCAGATGGGTAGCCCGCTGTACGCGGTCGGATACCGGCCGACCGGCAAGAACGGCGTCGGCGAACTGGCGATGTGGCGCTACCTGCTTCGGCTGGGGGAACCGCTCGCCACGGTGCCGTTGTGGTTGCTGGGCGGGGTCTGCGTGCCCGTTCGCCTCGACGAGATGTACGAAAAAGCCGTCCGGCAACTGCGGCTCTCGCCCTCGCGCAAAGACGCGCCCGTGTCGTGAGCTTCCCCACGACACGGGCGCGCGAACTACTCCATCACCTCGCTCACGACGCCGGACCCGACGGTCTTGCCGCCCTCCCGCACTGCGAACCGGCTGCCCGGCTCCAGGGCGATCGGCTTGTCCAGCGACACGTCCACGCGGGTGTTGTCGCCGGGGACGACCATCTCGACGCCGTCGCCGAGGGTAACGAGCCCGGTCACGTCCGTCGTGCGGAAGAAGAACTGCGGCTTGTACCCGCTGAAGAACGGGGTGTGCCGGCCGCCTTCGTCGCGCCGCAGGACGTAGACCTCCGCCCGGAATTTCGACCGCGGGCGGATCGACTTCGGGGCCGCGACCACCTGCCCCCGGCGGACCTGTTCCGGCTTCACGCCGCGGACCAGGACGCCGACGTTCTCCCCCGCCGTGCCGACCGGCTTGACCTCTTTGAAGGCCTCGACGCTCGTCACGACGGTGTCAATCTGGTCGCCGAAACGGAGGATTTCGACGCGGTCGCCGACCCGGACCGTGCCCTGCTCGATCTTGCCGGTCAGCACCGTGCCGCGGCCCTCGATCTGGTGGACCCCTTCGACGGCCAACAGGAATGGCCGGTCGACGAGCCGCACCGGGTTCGGGATGCTGGTGTCGAGAGCGTCCAGCAGTTCCGTGATGCACCGGGCCGCGGCCGGGTCGCCGGGCCGGTCGAGGGCGGCCCTGGCGTTCCCGCGGACGAACGGCACCGCCGAGCCGTCGTACCCGTACCGCGAGAGCAGGTCTCGCGTTTCGAGTTCGACGAGGTCGATCAGGTCCGGGTCGTCCACGAGGTCGACCTTGTTCACGAACACGACGAGGTGCGGCACCCCGACCTGGCGGGCGAGCAGGACGTGCTCGCGCGTCTGCGGCATCGGCCCGTCGAACGCGGAGATCAGCAGCACCGCGCCGTCCATCTGGGCGGCCCCGGCGATCATGTTCTTCACGTAGTCGGCGTGGCCGGGGCAGTCGACGTGGGCGTACTCCCGCGTCGCGGTCTCGTACCGGACGTGGGCCGCCACGATCGTCACGGTCTTCGTGTCGTCCCGGCGGGTGCCGCCCTTCGCGACCGCGTGGTAGTCCTTCGCGGTGGCGAGGCCCTTTTTGGCCTGCACCGCGAGGATGGCCGCGGTGAGGGTCGTCTTCCCGTGGTCGATGTGCCCGATGGTGCCGACGTTGACGTGAACCTTGTGCATGGGAGTTCGGAATCCCGGCCGGACCGACCGGCCAAAGGGTGGTGCCGGTCCCCCTGCCCGGCCCGAGAGTCGAGCCTTTTCTTCGCGACGAGCGAACCCAGGGCAGCGGAACGCGACAGTGCCGGATGTGGCACCGCAACAGACACGGCGGGCGAGGGGCAGGTTCGGCGGAACTTCCGGCCGGCTGTCCCGGCGGCCCTTGCGGACGCCCCGTCGACCGGCGAAGATAGCTTCGCCCTCCGAGGACGCTGCCGACCCTCCCAAGGACCTGTCCCGCATGACCCGTCCCCGCACCCTGACCGCCGTCGCGGTCGTCGCCGTCGCGGTCCTGGCCCACGCCGCCGCCGAAGACCCGAAGCCCGTCCCCGGACTGACCGTCGACAAGGACAAGAAACTCGTCGCGGTCGCGGCCAAGGTCGCGCCGCGGAAGCTCGCCGCCAAGGAGTTCGAGGGGAAGGTCTACCCCATCGAGGTGATCGCGTGCTTCCCCTACGCGGAGGGCAAGCAGCGGAAGGCCCACGAGACCGTCCTCACGACGGACGTGAACCCCAGCGACGTTCACAAGGCGATCGAGTCCCTCGGCGTGAAGCCCGGCAAGCCCGCGAAGGGGGACGAGGCGGCGGAAGGCCCGGAACTCCGCGTGTTCGTGGAGGTCGCCCAGCCGGACGGCACGGCCAAGCGGCTGACGCTGGACAAGATCCTCGTCGACCCGAAGACCGACAAGCCGATGCCGAAGATGAAGTTCCTGTTCGTCGGCTCGCCGTCCGGGCCGGTGTCGCCGGACGACCCGAAGGTGATCTACAAGGCGGACGTGACCGGCACGCTGCTGACGGTGTTCCCCGTGACGGAGTCGGTCGTGCAGTCGACGCTGCCCGTGACCGCGGCGGTGCCGCTGGAAGTGAAAAAGGGCGTGCTGCCGAAGGAAAACGACGACGTGAAACTCGTTCTGGAGGTGGTGGCGAAATGACCCTCTCCCGCTTCGCGTTTCTCGGGTGCGGGTTCGCCCTCGGGTGCGGCAGCCCGGCCGAGACGCCCGCCCCGGTGCCGGTTGCGGCGGTCTCGACGCCGACCCCGGTGGTGGTCCCCCCCGCCACCGTGCCGTCCCCGCCCGTTCCCGTGCCCGCCCCGCAGCCGGTCGTGTTCGCGCTGCCCGACGACTTCGGCGGCAAGGCCGTCAGCCGGGCGACCGAGCCGACGCTTTCGCCGCTGCCCGCCGCCCCACCGACGGCGAAGCCGAAAGGCCGGGTCAGCGATGCGGACCGGGGCGACCTCCCGCTGCCGGCGTCCGGTGTGGGCGTGGCCCCGCTGCCGCTGAAGCCGCCTGCCCCCGCGAAGCTGTCGCCGCCGCCGGAAGCGGTGCCGAGCACGCTGGGCGGGGCGGCGTCCGCCGCGGACGTGAAACTGCCGGAGAGTCCGGGCGTCCGCTCGCCGAAGGTCGCGAACCCCGGCGCGACGGACGTGCCCCTGTCGGGCCGCCCGCTGCCGGACCGCGCACCGCTCGCGGACCCGACGGCGGACATCTCCGGGTCGCAGGTGGTGAAGACGTCGACCCCCGTGCCGGACGTCCGCCCGTGGTTCGCGCGGTTCGCCGTGCCGGACCCGTTCGAGCTCGCCGAGCACCTGAAGGGGAAGCTCCCGCTCGACGGCGAACTCGGCACCGCGCCGGCTCTCGTCCCTGCCCCGAGTTTCGCCGGGAAGCCGTGACTGGCGGCTGGCCATGTTGACCGTCCACCTGCGAATCTCCGACGCCGCGACCGGGAAGCCGACCGCCGTCCGCCTCCGGGTCACCGGGCCGGACGGCGGGGTCTTCTTCCCGTTCGGGTCGCACCACGAGTTCCCCCTCGGCCGGAACGAGGACGTCGGCGGGCGGGTGCTCGTCGGCCGCGAGGCGTGGGTCTACGTCGACGGCGGGTGTGAAATCCGCCTCCCGACCGGCGTGCCGCTGCGGGTGCGGGTCGAGAAGGGGCCGGAATACACGCCGCTGGACGAGACGGTGACGCTGGGGCCGGGCCAGATGGCACTGCGGTTCGCCGTGAGGCGGTGGTCGAACCTCCGCGACTCCCGCTGGTTCCCCGGCGACACGCGGGTCCACTTCCTGCCGCCGCACGCCGCGTTACTCGAAGCCGCCGCAGAGGACCTGGCGGTCGTGAACCTGCTCGCGTACGAAACCGCCGTCCCGTCCCAGGCCGGGGAGACGTACCTGTCGGCCCCCCACCTGACGGCGTTTTCCGGCCAATCGCCCGCTCTCGCGAACGACTCCGCGGCTGTCGCGGTGAACACGCTGAACGTCCACCCCGTCCTCGGCCGCGTCGCGCTGCTGCACGCCCACCGGGTCGTGTTCCCGCTGCGGTTCGGCGGGCCGGACTACCCAAACGACTGGTCCGTGTGCGACTGGTGCGACCAGTGCCACCGCAAGAACGGGCTCGCGGTCTGGGTCGAACCGTTCACCGACGGGCAGGACGGCGAGGCCCTCGTCGCCGCGGTTCTGGGGAAGGTGGACGCGGTCGAGTACGACGGCCGGCCGCGGCTCGCCTCGTTCCTGCCGCGGCTGTACCAGCTTTGGAACCTCGGCGTGAGGCTCGCACTCGTCGGCGGCAGCGGCAAGGACTCGAACCGCGTGCCGTGCGGGTCCGTCCGGACCTACGCCGAACTCGGGCCGGGCGAGCCGTTCAGTTACACGAACTGGGTCAACGCCGTCCGCGGCGGCCGGACGTTCGCCACGACCGGGCCGCTGGTCAGCCTCACGGTCGGCCCCGCCGGTCCGGGCGAAACCGCGGAACTGCTCGAACCCGGCCGGTTGCCGATCGTGGCTCAGGCCGAGTCGCGGTCGCCGTTCGACCGGCTCGAGGTCGTCGCGAACGGGGACGCGATCGGCTCCGCGGCCCCGCGGGAGAGCGACGGCCGGTGGCTCGCCTTCGTCGGGATCGAACACGCCCCCGCGGAATCGGGCTGGGTCGCGGCGCGGGTCGTCGGAGCGAGTGCGTTCGCCCACACGTCCCCGGTGAACGTCCGGCTCGCCGGGTGCCAGCCGCGGCGGGTGTCGCCGGCCGGTCTGGTCGCGGAACTGGGCCGGACCCGCGCCTGGGCGGAGACGGCGGCCCACTTCACCAACGACAAGTGGAAGCGCCAGCTCCTGGCGAACTGCGACGCGGCCGTCGCGAAGCTCGCGGCCGAGCCGGTGGCGGACGCATGAAGCCGACACCCCACCGCCGGCCGGGGCCGGCTCGAACGCTCTTCCTCCGGGCGCGGCACCTGTACCGGACCGTGCGGTACTCCACCCCGAAGCGGGTCTGGCGGGCGGTCGTCATCCCGGTCGTCTTGCTCGGGATCGGGACGGTCGGCTACCCGCTCATCGAGGGCGGGAACTGGTCGCTGTTCGACGGGTTCTACATGACCGCGATCACCCTGACCACGATCGGGTACGGGGAGACGCACCCGCTGAGCACGGCCGGCCGGGTGTTCACGGTGGCGCTCGCGTTCGGCGGGATCTTCGTGCTCGGGTACTTCGCGTCCGAGATCGTGCGGTCGGTCGTGTCCGGCGAGATGCAAGAGTACCTCGGGAGGCAGCGGATGGAGGAGGACCTCGCCCAGATGACCGGGCACACGATCGTCTGCGGGCTCGGCCGGATGGGGCGGATCGTGTGCGAGGAGCTGGAACGGCAGGGGCAGAACTTCGTGGTGGTCGACACCGCCCAGCCCGGCCGGGAGTGGCCGTACCCCCACGGGCTGCGGCTGCACGGCAACGCCACCGAGGACGAAATGTTGCGGCGGGCCGGCATCGACCGGGCCAAGGCGATCATCACCACGGTCGGCTCGGACGCGGACAACCTGTACATCACGCTGTCCGCCCGGCTGCTGAACCCGAAGCTCAAGATCATCGCCCGCGCCGAGGAAGAAGAGGCCGAGGCGAAGCTGCGGAAGGTCGGGGCGACGAAGGTCATCTCCCCGTACCTCGCCGGGGGGCACCGGGCGGTGCAGGCGGTGCTGCGGCCGACCGTGCTGCACTTCATGGAGATGGCCACCCGGCCGGAGTTCCTGGACCTTCAGATCGAAGAGGTGAAGGTCGAACCGGGCACCCGGCTGGCGGGCACGTCGCTGCGGGAGTCCCGCGTCGGCCAGGAACTCGGGGTGATCGTCGTCGCGGTCCAGCGGCCGACCGGGGACATCGTGTACGGCCCGTCCGGGGACGTGGTCGTCGAGCCGGACGCGATCCTGATCGCGCTCGGCCGGCGGTCGCAGCTCGACCGGCTCGAAGCCCTCGCCCGCGACCCGTCGGGCTGACCCTACCGTCGGCCCCGGCCCCCGATACATTTGCAGGAGACTCTCCGCCCAGGTGACGAACCGCATGCCGACCGCGTCCCCCTCCCCGCCGGCGGAGCCGTTCCCGATTTGGGGGGCGCTCTACCAGTCTTGGCCGAACCCGGACGGCACGGTCCGGCTGGAGTACTTGACCGCCGGCGCGGAACACCTGTTGGAAGTGTCGGCCGACGACCTCGCGGCGATGGTCGTCACCCGGACGCTGCCGATCCGGCACCCGGACCCGGAGGCGTTCTACCGATGCGTCATCGACTCCGCGGTGAATCACGC
>ERZ1066123.1282-NODE-1282-length-15466-cov-7.555837_pt1 | contig 15466 bp, 15 predicted proteins | sample MGYA00382770_ERZ1066123 | MGnify/ENA primary metagenome ERZ1066123 (study PRJEB33369, sample SAMEA5778353) | biofilm metagenome | biome: Industrial cooling water; feature: Water cooling tower basin; material: Biofilm | place: United Arab Emirates | collected...
CCCGCGCCCAGTCGGCGCTGCTCGAAGCGATGAGCGAGAAGCAGGTGACGGTGGACGGCAAGACCCGGCCGCTCGGCCCGCCGTTCCTGGTGCTGGCGACGCAGAACCCGTACGAGTTCGAGGGGACGTACCCGCTGCCGGAGAGCCAGCTCGACCGGTTCCTGCTGCGGGTCCACATCGGGTACCCGGACCGCGCCGCCGAGCGGGCGATCCTGACCCAGCACCGGGCCGGGGAGCCGGTCGAGACGCTGGCCAGCGTGCTGACGCCGGCGGACGTGGTCGCCCTTCAACGGCAGGCCCGCGAGGTGCGGGTGGAGCAGCCCGTGGCGGAGTACCTGCTCGACCTCGTCGACGCGACGCGGGTCCACCCGGAGATCAGCCTCGGCGCGAGCACCCGGGCCGCCCTCGGGTTCTACCGGGCGATTCAGGCCCTCGCGGTGGTGGACGGCCGCGACTACGCCACCCCGGACGACGTGAAGGCCCTGGCGGAACCGGTGCTGGCGCACCGGCTCATGACCCGCGGCTGGGACCAGGGCAGCCGGCAGGACGCCGCCCCGGTGGTGCAGGAACTGCTGGCGAAGACGAAAGTCCCGGTGTGACGGGGAGAACCGGAACAAGAGCCGCGACCGCCAGGGAGCGGCCGCTTCCCGGCTGGAACCGCATCATTCCGGGGCGGAGTTTTCGTCCATGAAGCTTGATTCTTCACGGTTGGGGCGGCCGCTCCCTGGCGGTCGCGGCTCTTGAAAGACGGTCACGGCTCGTTCGCCGTCACGCCGGCGGCGAGCACCTTCGCGATGCGCTCCTTCGCCTCCTCCAGGTGGGCCTTCGCCGTGTCGTCCTTCTCGGCGGCGAGGGCCGAGTCGATCCGCTTCGCGATCTCCTTCAGGTGCATCCGGGCGAGGCTGCGGGCGTCGGCCGGGACTGCGCCGCCGCCGGCGGAGCCGAAGAACATCACGTTCCCGCCGCCGAACCCCTTCGACCCGACGACCATGCCGGCGAGCTTGTCCAGGTACGCCCGTTGCAGGTTCCGCGAGGACACGGTCGACGCCGACGGGCTCGCCGGGAAGGTGCTGTCCGTCAGGCAGCGGAAGATTTCCGCGACCGTCAGGGGCTTCTCGCCCTTGCCCGCCGACCGCTCGCCGTTCTGGACCCGCCGCAGCGTGTCCGCGTCGAGGAGCTCGTCGAGGGCCACCTTCTGAATCGCGAGAATCCGCTCGTTCAGCGGGTACTCGACGCCGGCGAAGGCGCTCCGCTCGTTCCCCCAGTGCAGCCAGCGGTCGGCCGCCAGCTTCCGGAGCAGTTCCGGCGGAAACTGGAACGCCTTGTCCGTCAGGATGGTTTCCTTCAGGAACTTGAGCGCCTCCCGCTGCTTCTCCGGGTTGACCGGCGTGAGCGGGTCGCGGGCGTTCGGGTCGCCCTTGTGGTCCCGGTACATCGACACCCCGCCGACGTGCTTCGCGGACAGGAACGCCGCGTCGCCGTACTGCCGCATGAGCAGCCCGAACGCGAGGCGGACGCGCTGGTAGCCCTCGCCCTTGTCGGCGGTCGTGTCCGCGATGGTGGCCATCATGTCCTGGGCCATCTTCACCCGGTCCCGGGCGAACTGGAGCGGGTCGGCCCCGAGGTCCCACACGTTCACGAGCGGGTCGGACGTGGACATCAGGTCTTCGTCGGTGCCGTAGATCAGGTTCGGGTCGGCGACCTTGGACGCGATCTTCTTCAGGTCGTCGGCCTCGCCCTCGGTGCCGCCGGAGAGCGGCTTGTAGGCGTACTCGATGGCCCAGTAGTCGTACGGCCCGAGGGTCGTGGTGAAGTAGTCGCCCTGCTTCGTGCCCTTCGGGGCGATGTTCGCCGGGCTGTAGTCCATCACGCTGCCGACGAGCCCTTGCTTGCGGGTGACCGCGGTGTCGTGGAGCTTGTCGTTCGGCAGCATCGTGCTGGCCTTGAAGTTGTGCCGCAGGCCGAGCGTGTGGCCGACCTCGTGCATGGTCACTTCCTTGACGGCTTGCTGGAGAAGCTCGTCCGGAATTTTTTCGCCGTCCTTGAGCGCGTTCACCGCCGCGAGGTGGGCGACGGCGAGGGACAGTTCGTTCGACTTGTGCGTGGCGCACTGGCAGTTCCCGCTGCGGAGCGCGTTCAGCCGCCGGGCCTGGGCCGCCTCGGGCGTGTTCTCGCGGTCGTCCCAGCTGCCGGCCCCCCGGAGGGCGAGCGGGTGCAGCGGCAGCTCCCAGCCGCGGCGGCTCGCCTGCATGACGCTCGCCGGGTCGACGAGTTCCCCCTTTTCATTCCGGAATAACCGCTGTTCCTGCCGGTACGCGCGGACCATGCTGGCGTCGAACAGGATGTCCGCGTCGATGATCTCGCCGGTCAGCGGGTTCGCCCGGCTCGGCCCGATGGCGTAGGGCACGTCGGACGTGATCCAGCGGAACGTGGCGTAGGTCGCGTCCTCGGGGTCGAAGTCCTCGCCTTCCTGCTGCCGCACCTCGATCGCGTCGCGGAAGCCGACCTTCTCGAACGCCTTGTTCCATTCGAGAATCCCTTCGCGGACCGCGGCGCGGAACTCCTCGGGGACGGTGTCCTCGATCCAGAACACGATCTTCTTCTTCGGCGCGGCGAGCTTGCCGCCCTCCTTCCAGGTCGAGCCGTCGGCCCGTTCGAGCCGCCACCGGTTGACCATGCGGACGAAGGCGCTGTCGGAGCCGTCCCTGGAGAAGTCCTTGACGACGCTGAGGAAGTGTCCGACGCGGTCGTCGGCGAGGCGGGCGTGGTAGCCGGAGTCGGGGAGTTCGACGATGCCGTAGTGGACGACGACGTTGACGCCGCGGTTGTCGATGACGCCGTCGGCCCCGTGGAACCCGCCCCGCCCCCGGCCGCCGCCCGCGAACGTCGCGGCGACCTGGAGTTCGACGTTCTTCTTGAACGCCTTCACCTTGCCCCACGTCGTCCGCTCGCGGTCGAGGAACCCGAGCCCGAGGTCCGCGAGGTCCGTGAAGAAGATCGCGTTGAGATCGATCACCGTCGACCCCTTCATCGGGTTGACGGTCTTGATCGGCACGCTGAGGAGGACGGAGTCGCTGTAGGTGGTTTCGACGGCCTTCGCCGCGGTGCTGCCGGGCTTGGCGGTGAACCGGACGTTCCGGCGGACGACGAACACCTTGTCGCCGACCTTCTTGAACGCGATCACCCACTGGTCGCCGAAGTTCAGCGTGGCCCCGCCCATCCCGGCCCCGCGGGCGACGGCGATCGGCATCAGGAACGGCTTGTCGAACTGGTCCGGCCGGATCTCGGCGTAGACGTGGTCGTCCTTCTGGTGGAGCGCGAACAGCCCCTCCGAGACCTTCGCCCCCTTCACGACGGCCGCGAAGTCCGGGAACTTCTTCTCGGGCGGGGCCGGGTCATCGGCGGCGAACGCGGTCCCCACGAGGGCGGCGAACAGGACGCCGGCAAGCAAACGGCGCGGCATGGTGCATCCTCGAAACGAGGGTGTCGGTGCGGAGGCGAACGGCATGCCTCCACGATACGCGGCAACCCGGGGGAAGTGCAAGGACCGGGCAAGGTTTGCCGTGACACGCGACGGGTGCGGACGTGCGGGTTGTCCCGGTTAGCCGCGCGGCGAAGCCGAGCGGGGGACGCCACCCCCAAACGGCACCGCGCCTTCACAGACGGGTCAAGTCCACGGGTGGCGACCGAAATGGGGTGTGCCTTCGGATTTCGGCGAGCCGCCCGCGCCAGTGGGCGGGTTGCTGGGACGCCACCCGCGGACTGGCGTCCGCGGCTCGCCAGGGTGCCGAAAAGCGGAGGACACGGCCGAAATGTTGAAAGACGGTCGGTCTCCGGGTACTATTCCAGGTGGGAACCCGAGGGCAGACCGTGCGGACGGCTCTGGCGATTTTCGTGGCGGTCGTTCAAGTGGCGGGGCCGTGGCTCTGCTGCTGCGGGCCGGCCCACGCTTTCGCCGCGGTCTCCGCACCGGGGAAGGTGCAGTCGGACTTCGTTCCGACGCCCGAGCCGTCCGGGTGCCCGGTGTGTGCGAAGTTGGCCGCCGACAAGGGGCAGCGGGAAGCGGTTGCCCCGGCGGTTCCGACCCACCCGACGCCCCACGCGCCGACCGTTCCGGAGCCGTGCCCGTGCGGGGGGGTGGTGCTCGACTCCGCGCCCCCGGCCGCGCTCGAAACCGGGGCGGATTCGCTCCTCGCGTCCGTCGCGGACCTCGGCGGGCTCCTCGCGGCCCCGGCCTTCACGCCGGTCGCCGTCGAGCCGCCGGCGGTCGGGCTGTCGGACCTGCCGTTCCTGCCCCCCGGAACCCGGACGCGGGTCCACCACGTCTTGCACTGCTGACCCCCGGAATGCGACAAGAAGTCCCGCGGACTCGCACCCCCCGGTGCCGGTTCGCCGTGCGGCCTTGCGACATTCCCAACACCATTCCGAGGGTTCGATCATGTTCACGAAACTGTTCATCGCTTCGCTGGCGGCGGTCGCGGTCGGGTTCGGCGGGTACGCCGCGAGCGTGAAGCACGCCCCGTGCTGCTTCCCCGGTGCCGAGTGCTGCGAGCTCGGCCTGCCGTGCTGCGGCGATCAGTCCTGCTGCCTGACCGGGGAGGCGTGCTGCGACACCGGCGAGGCGTGCTGCGCCGCCCCGCTGCCGACGGCCGCCAAGCTGGCGAAGAAGTCCGACTGCTGCGCCCCCGCCAAGGCGTGCTGCGAGAGCGGCGAGGCGTGCTGCCTGAAGTAAGTAAGCGTCTCACCACAAAGGCAGAAAGGTCCCACAAAGAGTCACAAAGAGATCGATTTCGAGTTCTTCTTTGTGACTCTTTGTGGGATCTTTGTGCCGTTGTGGTGAGTTCTTCTTTCGCGACTTCCCCTAAAATGCCGGAGCACCAACCCTCCGGAGTGTCGCGGTGGATCACCTCTGGGCCCCCTGGCGACTCTCGTACGTCGCCCAGCCGCCGAAGCCGCCCGCTCCCGGCGAGGACTGCTTCATCTGCCGCGGGCTCGCCGCGGACGCGGACCGCGAACACCTCATCGCACTGCGGACCGTCCATTCCGTCGTGGTGTTGAACCGCTTCCCGTACAACAACGGCCACCTGCTCGTCGCCCCGCGGTCGCACAAGGCCCGGCCGGACGAACTCGCCGACGCCGAGACGCTCGACCTCCAGCACACGCTGCGGCGGATGATCGCGGTCGTCGAGAAGCGGATGAACCCGGACGGGTTCAACGTCGGGCTGAACCTCGGGAAGGCGGCGGGGGCGGGGCTGCCGGGGCACCTGCACTGGCACCTCGTCCCGCGGTGGGCCGGGGACACGAACTTCATGCCGGTGCTGACGGACACCAAGGTGATCGTGCAGTCGCTCGACGCGCTGTACGACCTGTTGCGGGAGGAGTTGACCGGTTCGTCGCTGCCGCGCTCGGCTTCGCCTCGCGGCTAACCGGGGAACACCGTGATGCCCCACCTCCCTCTCTCCTCCGACGCCTGGCTCGACCACGAGGACTCGTGGCTCGCGCCGTATGCGATGCGCGGCCGCAACACGCGCGGCCGGCGGTTCCCCGAACCCGCGCACCCGTACCGCACTCCCTTCCAGCGGGACCGCGAGCGGATCGTCCACAGTTCCGCGTTCCGGCGGATGACCGGGAAGACGCAGGTCCTCGTCGCCAGCGTGAACGACCACCACCGCACCCGGCTGACGCACACGCTGGAAGTCACACAAGTGGCCCGCACCGTGGCCCGGCGGCTGCGGCTGAACGAAGACCTGACCGAAGCGATCGCCCTCGCCCACGACATCGGGCACCCGCCGTTCGGCCACGCCGGCGAGCGGGCGCTGGACGGCTGCCTGAAGGGGTTCGGCGGGTTCGACCACAACCTGTACGGGCTGCGCCGCGTCGACGAGCTGGAGGAACGCTACCCCGAGTTCCCCGGCCTGAACCTGACGTTCGAGCTCCGCGAGGCGTTCGTCCGGCACAGCGGGAACGCGGACGCCCCGGAGAACGTCGAATTCGCGGGCGTCGGCGGGCCGCTGCTCGAAGCCCAGGTGGTGGACGTGGTCGACAGCATCGCCTACGACACGCACGACGCGGACGACGCCCTCGGGCTCGGGTTCATCACGCTGGACGACCTCCGCGGCGTCGAGCTCTGGGAGCGGGCGTCCGCGAACGTCGGCCGGCGGTTTCCGGGGCTTTCCGGGCACGCGTTTCGCACGGCCGTCGGCCGGGAACTGCTCGGGATGCAGGTCACGGACCTGCTCGACGAGACCGCCCGGCGGCTCGAAGCGGCGAACGTCCGGTCGGTCGAGGACGTGCGGCAGTCGCGCGACGAACTCGTCGGGCTCAGCCCGAGCATGGCGCTGTTGAAGCGGGAACTCGAGCGGTTCCTGCGGGAGCGGGTCTACCGGCACCACCGGGTGCTGCGGATGACGGCGAACGGGATGCGGGTGCTGAGGGCGCTGTTCGCGGAGTACGTGACCGCGCCGGAACTGCTGCCGGAACGCCACCTGCGGCGGTGGGCCGGGGCGGACGCGGTGGTCGGCCCGCCGGCCGGGGCGAAGCTGCCGGGCCGGGGGCCTGTCCCGGACCTGGAGCGGGTCGTCGGCGATTATTTGGCGGGGATGACGGACCGGTTCGCGCACCAGGAGTATCGCCGGCTGTTCCATCCTTCGACCGATTTGTAGAATGACGCGGTCGGTTGGCGGCCGGAAGGTGAACTCCCCACCCGCGAGCCGCGGACGCCAGTCCGCGGGTGAAGACTCCCACCCGCGGACTGGCGTCCGCGGCTCGCCGGACTGGTTGACGTCACCGCTAATCGTCGCTCGGCTCATTCTTCTCCCGAGGCGGTCTCATGCTGCTCGTCGGCCTACGCGGGGTGTACGCGGCGCTGCTGATCGGCATCGCCCTGTTCGCGTTCACCCTGTTCGAGGAAGTGAACCAGGGGACCGACCGCGCGTTCGGCGCGGGGGCCGTCGCCGCCGGGATCATCTTCGTCGCCGGGGCCGGGGTGCTGTTCGCGGACGTCCGCGGCAAGAACAAGCAGATCGTCGACCTCACCGCCGTCTACTTCGGGCTGCTGCTCGGGCTGCTGCTCGGGTGGCTGTTCTCGCTGGCGCTCGCGCCGCTGATCGAGGCGGGGTTCCCGGACCTCAAGCCCGCGCAGGCCGTCAAACTCGCGCTGCTCACCCGGCTGTCGCTCAGCGTGCTGTGCTGCTACGTAGCGATTTCGACGCTCGTGCAGACCAAGGACGACTTTCGGTTCCTGATCCCTTATGTCGAATTTTCCAAGCAGGTGAAGGGCGGCCGGCCGCTGGTCCTCGACACCAGCGTCATCATCGACGGCCGGATCGCGGACTTGTGCGATACTCGCATCATCGACACCAAGCTCGTCGTGCCCCGGTTCGTGCTGAACGAACTGCAGGGCATCGCGGACAGCTCGGACAAGTTGAAGCGGAACCGCGGGCGGCGCGGGCTGGACGTGTTGAAGCGGCTCCAGGCGAACCCGCGGGTCGAACTGGAGATGCACGACGGTCACGTGCCCGACGGCGGCAAGGCCGGCGAAAAGGTCCGCGTCGACGAGCGGCTGGTCCTGTTCGCCCGGTCGATCGGCGCTCGGGTGGTGACGAACGACTTCAACCTGAACAAGGTCGCGCAACTGCAGGGCGTGGACGTCATCAACCTGAACGAGATGGCGAACGCCCTGAAGACGGTCGCGCTGCCGGGCGAACCGCTGACAATCAAGGTGGTGAAGGCCGGCGACCAGATCGGGCAGGGGGTCGGGTACCTCGACGACGGGACGATGGTGGTCGTCGAGCAGGGGCGGAACCTGATCGGCCAGGAAGTGCCGATCGTGGTGACGAGCGTCCTGCAAACCCCGGCGGGGCGGATGATCTTCGGCCGGCTGGAGAACCGGGCCGGCCCCGGCAGCGGGACCGCCCCCGCCCTGAACGCGAATACGGCGGCCGGGCCGGGGTCCGCGCCGCCGCCCAAACCGTAACGCGACCGACCGGGGCACCCCGCCGGCCGCGGGGTCCGCACACCGGAGGTTTCCCATGCTTCGCGTCCGCACCCTGATCCTGTCCGCCGGGCTGTCCGCCGGCGCGTCCCCCCTCTTCGCCGCGGACCTCCCCGCGAAGCCGGCCAAGGCGACGAACCTGAACGGCGACGCCGAGCTCGTCGAGAAGCTGATCGCGAACCGCAAGGAGTACCAGGCCACGCTGGTCTCCCTCTACGAGCACTACTCCAAGGTCGGCGACCGCGAACGCGCGAAGTGGGTGGAGGAGGAACTGAAGGCGTTCCACCTGATCGCGAAGCCGTCGTACCGCCTGGACATCCTCGACGTGCCGCCCCCGACCCTGGAGGCGAAGGTCAACGTGAAGGAGGCGAACGACCTGTTCAAGGAGGCGATGGAGTACAAGGACCGCGGCTTCGGCACGGACTACACGCTGAACCAGCGCCGTGCCGAGCTCCGGCTGCAAGAGGTGCTGCAAAAGTACCCGAACTCGGACAAGATCGCGGACGTGGCCTACGAGCTCGGCGACCTGTACGAGGGCCGCGCGTTCAAGCAGTACGCCCGCGCCGCGGCGTACTTCGAGCGGTCGTTCCAGTGGCGCAAGGGCAGCCGCACGGACGCCCGGATGCGGGCCGCCCGCATCTACGACCGGCAGTTGAACGAGCGGAACAAGGCGATCGAACTCTACCGCGACGAGATCGCCCACGACACCGACCCGGCCCGCATTCGCGAGGCGGAGAAGCGCCTCGCGGAGCTGACTGGGAACCGGAAGTGACCCCGGTTAGCCGCGAGGCGGAGCCGAGCGCGGGACGCGGGTCCCGCGCTCGGCTCCGCCTCGCGGCTAACCATTCCATTACGCCCCCGCCGGGGCGTCCACCGCGTACCGCTGCAAGTCCGCCAAGTCCACGAACTCCAGCGCCGACATGTGGGTCGCCTCCAGCACCACGGGGGCGGCCGCGCCGGCCTCGAACGCTTCCTTCCACCGCGTGACGCAGACGCACCACTGGTCGCCGGGCTTCAGGCCGGGGAAGCCGAACCACGGGTTCGGGGTGGACAGGTCGTTGCCGGCCGCCTTGCTGAACGCGAGGAAGTCGGCCGTCACCCGCGTGCAGACGAGGTGGAGGCCCACGTCGTCGGCCCCGGTGTCGCAGCACCCGGTGCGGTAGAAGCCCGTCATCGGGTCGGTGGAGCAGCTCTTCAGCGGCCCGCCGAGCACGTTCTTCGCGGTGGCCATGTCCCGTCCCCCTCCGTCCCGAGTTCCGCACCCGCCGTCATTCTATTTGCTTTACACGGCCGCGAATCTCGGATATGTAGAAATCCACTCGCACTCGCACCCCGTCGGAGAACGCCCATGCGTCGCCGCGGCTTCACGCTCATCGAACTGCTCGTGGTCATCGCGATCATCGCGATCCTGATCGGGCTGTTGCTGCCGGCGGTGCAAAAAGTCCGCGAGGCGGCGGCCCGGAGCACCTGCCAGAACAACCTGAAGCAACTCGCGCTGGCGTGCCACATGCACGCGGACGCCCTCGGCACCCTGCCGCGGAACGGCAACCCCGCGGCGCTGACCGAGTCCCACGGGAACGGCACCGGGTGCTGCGGCACCGGCGCGCCGCGGTGGAGCTGGATCGCCCGGTCGCTGCCGTACTTCGAGCAAGGCCCGCTCGCGGAGTCCGGCAACATCCCGGCGGCGAACCTGAACGCGGCGGCCGCCGCCGCCGCGGTCCAGGCGGAGTTGAAGGTGCTGAAGTGCCCGAGCGACACGACGAACCCGCGTGTCCGCACCGGAGCGAACGACTTCGGGACCGCGCCGTCGGCCGTCACCAGTTACAAGGGCGTGAGCGGCAACAACTGGGGGACCGACTTCTACAGCGAGGCGACCCCGTCGTCCAGCGACGCGGCCGTCAGCACCCCGTACGCGAACCCGACCGGCGGCACCTCCACGCCCCGCGACCGCAACGGCCTGGAGTGGGGCAACGGCATCTTCTGGCGGGCCGACGTGCGGTCCGGGAAGATGCCCCTCACGGCCGTCACCGACGGCACCAGCAACACGTTTATGATCGGCGAAGACGTCGCGGAAGTGACCACCTACAACTCGTGGGCCCACCCGAACGGCGCGAACGCCACCTGCGCCATCCCGCCGAACACTGCCATCACGATCCTCCCGGCCGGCACCGGCCCCGGCGACTGGACGCAGCGCTACTCGTTCCGCAGCCGGCACACGTCCGGCCTCGGGTTCGCGATGGCGGACGGGTCCGTCCGGTTCGTCCGCGACTCGATCCCGCTGCAGGTCTACCGCAACCTCGCCAGCCGCAACGGCAACGAAGTCGACACGAACTCCGACTGACGCTCTCCCCCGCCGGAGGTTCCCGGATGCGCCCGCTGGTCCTGGGGGCCGTCGCCCTCGTCTGCCTCCTCGGCTGCGAGTCCGGCCCGAAGCTGTACCCCGTCCGCGGGAAGGTGACGCTGCCCGACGGCAAGCCCGTCCACGCCGGCACCGTGACCTTCTACCCGGACGCGGCCCGGGGGAACACGTCCCTCGACCTGCCGATCGGCGAACTGAAGGCGGACGGCACCTACGCCCTCGCGTCCGGCCCGAAACCGGGGGCGACCGCCGGCTGGTACAAGGTCGCCGTCAGCGCCGCCGAGCGGGTCCACCCGGACGACCCGTACCGGTTCACCTGGATCGGCCACGAGAAGTACACGAACCCGGACGCGGCCGGGCTGGCGGTGGAAGTGGTCGAGACGCCGGGGCCGACGCAGTACGACCTGAAGATCGAACCGCCGGCGGCCCCGGTCGCGAAGAAGGGGAAGAAGTGACCCGCACGCCGGCCGGCGTTACAGCCCCGGCGGGTTCGGCAGCACGTTCGCCGGCGAACCGGGCTGGGTGAGGGGCGTCGGCCGGGCCGCGGTTTCCGCCTGGCCGATGAGGTCCTTCAGGTTCTTGCGGAACCCGTCGAACTGGACCTGGAGCGTGTCCCGTTCCGTCGTCCGGGCGATCAGCGCGTGCCGGGCCGCGTCCCGCTCCTTCTCGAACACGATCGCCCGCGACGCCTCGGCCTTCCACTTCTGCTCGAAGCTCGCCGCCCGGGCGACGGCCCCGTCCCGCTCGGCGGTGGCGGACCGCAGGTCTTCCTCCAGCTTCGCGACGCGGGCCTCCAGGGCCTTGAACTTGTCGCCGTCCGTCTTCGGCCCGACCGACGCCGCCGGCTTGGCACACCCGAGGGCGACGAGGCCGGCGCACAGGAGGCCGATCAGAATTTTGGTGCGGTTCACGGTGCGGAACTCCAGGTTGGGAGGGGCAAGGTGTCACGGCGGCGGCCGGAAGGTCGCCTCAGATTCCCGTGTCGACCCGGTTTGGGCAGGTTCTCTAGAACGCATCGGCCCGTGCCAAGTCCGCACTTGACCCGAATTCGCGAAACCTCCGAGACACCGCAAAGGCCCGAGTCGCCCCGGGTTCGCCGACCGACCGGGGTCCCCGACCGGTTGTGCCGGCCGCGCCGAAAAGTGCGGTCGGCGCTTGTCTGCAGTCCGCCGCTCGAATACCGTGTGAATGCCGAACCTCACCCCGATCGACCTCCCCCGATGCGGCACCTCCGGACCCGAATCCGCTCCGCCGCCCCCCGGTTCCTGGCCGGGCTGCTCGCCGTCGCGCACGTCCTTGTCGGCATCGGGCTGCCGGTCCCCCCGAGGGCGTCCGCCGACCGGAACGTACCGAAGCCCTGCGAAACCGGGCCGTGCTGCTGTGCGGCGAGCGTGCTCCCCGGTTGCGGCTGCGGGAAGTCCAAGAACCAAACGTGTAGCCGCGACGCGAAGCGGAGCACGGTCCCGACCTGTTGCAGCAAGCCGAAGCCGCCGACCGAACCCCGGCTGACGTTCGTCCCCGCCTGGGTGCCGACGGGGTGCCAGGGCCAGTCGCACGGCCCCGCCGGGTTGCTGACCGCCGAGCCCGCGATTCCGCCGGGTGAAGCGTGCCTCGTCCTGTCGACCCCGTCCGCCCCGCCGCGGTTCGCGCGGTTCGACCTCGCGTCCGAATCCGTCCCCACCCCGCCGACCGACCCGCCGCCGCGACGGGTCTGACCCCCCGGGAGAACCGCGTCCGCAAGGACGCCGGAGCACCCGGGGCCAAATCGCTTCGCACACAACCCTGCTTGAGCCGCCGCTCCTTCGCGGCTGCGGAGGGCGTCGCGCCCGGCTCGACGACGAGTCGCCGAACAAGTCACTTACACCGGAGAGTCCCGTGTCGCGTCCACGATATTCGCCCGACACCCGCCCCGCGCTCCGCTCCGCGTCGCGGCGATTCGGCTTCACCCTGATCGAACTGCTGGTCGTCGTCGCGATCATCGCGGTGCTGATCGGGCTGCTACTTCCCGCGGTGCAGAAGGTGCGGGAGGCGGCCGCCCGGGCGAAGTGCCAGAACAACCTGAAGCAGATCGCGCTCGGGATGCACAACCACGAGAGCGCGAAGGGCTACTTCCCCGGCCTCGGCGGGGACGCCACCGGCACCATCGGGCAGGCGAAGGCGTTCGGCCCGCTGGCGAGCGTGCTCCCGTACATCGAGCAAGCCGGGTTGCAGAACCTGATCGACTTCAACCGGGATGCGGTGCTCGGGCCGCAGTTCTTCCGCGGGATCGTCAACCCGGTCCACGACGCGGCGGCGGCCACGAAGGTGACGCTTTACCTGTGCCCGAGCGACGGCCAGAACCCGATCACGACGGTGGCCGAATCCGCCCCCTACCGCGGCACGGCTACGCCGGTATCGGGCGGGCCGACGTTCGACCTCGCCGCCACGAACTACGTCTTCAACGTGGGCACCGGGGCCGCCTCCGCAGGAAGCCCGCGCTACGCGTACTACGACAGCCAGCTGCCGACCGACGGCATGTACTGGTACGGCTCGCGCAACACGTTCCGCGACGTGCCGGACGGGTCGTCGAACACGATCATGGCGTCCGAGTGCCTGATCGGGCCGGGCGGGGCGAACGTGACGGGGGCGACCCCGCCGCCGGGGCTGCCGGTCCGCCACTACGTCGGGCTGAACACGACGGCGTTCGCCGCGGGCTCGATCACCGGACCCGGAAACGTCGGCGGGTGGCGGGCCGGCAGCCCGACCGGGCCGCTGGTCGTCGCCCGGCCGAGCGAGTGCGACACCGGCAGCCGGACGTGGACCGGGAACCGCGGCAGCACCTGGTTCTGGGGCGGCCGCGACTGGAACGTCGTGTTCGGCACCGCCCTGCAGCCGAACGACCCGCTCCCGGACTGCGGCGCGCACGGCCGCGGGTTCTTCGGGGCCAGGAGCCAGCACGGCGGCGGCGTCAACGTGGTGCTGTGCGACGGCAGCGTCCGGTTCATCCGCGACGCCATCCCCGCGGACCTGTGGCGGAACGCCTCGACCCGCGCGGGGAACGAGGTGGCCGGGGACTTCTGAGGAGCGGTCCGGTATCGACACCGTGTTTTCTGTCGGGGCTTTTTGACTTGTGGCACCGGCCTCTGGCCGGTGCCACAAGTCAAAACACGCTGCTGGAACTGGACCGTTGCTCAAGTGTGACGTGTCCAGGCGTCCGCAGCTCGCCCACGTGGGGGGTCACACCGCCCCGAGGGCGAGCGAGCAGTTGTGCCCGCCGAAGCCGAAGCTGTTGGACAGGATCCGCTTCACCCGGACCTCGCGGGCCGTGTTCGGGACGTAGTCCAGGTCGCAGTCCGGGTCCGGGGTGTCGAGGTTGATCGTCGGGTGGATCACGCCGTGCCGGATGCTGAGGGCGCACGCGATGGCCTCGACGCCGCCGCTGGCCCCGAGCAGGTGGCCGACCATGCTCTTCGTGCTGGAGATCATCACCTTGCGGGCGTGGTCGCCGAGGGCCTGCTTGACGGCCTTCGTCTCGGCGGCGTCGCCGAGCGGGGTGCTGGTGCCGTGGGCGTTGATGTAGTCCACGTCGGCCGCGTTCCACTTCGCCTCCCGCAGGGCGGCCCGCATCGCCTCGGCCGCGCCGATGCCGTCCTCGTGCGGGGCCGTGATGTGGAAGGCGTCCGCGGTGTTGCCGCACGCGAGCACTTCGCAGTAGACGTTCGCGCCGCGGGCCTTGGCGTGCTCGTACTCTTCGAGCACGAGAATCCCGGCCCCTTCCGCGAGAACGAACCCGTCGCGGTCCTTGTCGAACGGCCGGCTGGCTTTTGTGGGGTCGTCGTTCCGGTCCGAGAGCGCCTTGCACGCGATGAACCCGCCGAGGCCCATCGGGGTGATGGCGGCCTCGGCCCCGCCGCTGACGATCACGTCGGCGAAGCCGGCAGAAATCTGGCGGAAGGCGTCGCCCATCGCGTGGGCGGCGGACGAGCACGCGGTGCTGACGGTGGTGTTCGGGCCGCGGAGGCCGTACTTGATGGAAATGTTCCCGCTGGCGGCGTTCGCGATCATCTTCGCGATGAGCAGCGGCCCGAGCCGGGACGGCCCGCGGTCGCGGTAGATCGTGTGGCCGTCCTCGAACTCGTGGAGCCCGCCGATCCCGCTGCCGATGATGCAACCCGCTTTGAACGGGTCGAGCTTCGTCAGGTCCAGGCCGCAGTCCTTGACGGCTTGCTCGGCGGCGACCATCGCGAGTTGCGCGAACCGGTCGAGCCGCCGGGCGGCCCGCGCGTCCATGATCGCTTCGGGCTGGAAGTCGCGGACCTGCCCGCCGAAGTGGACCTTGAAGGCGGCGGTGTCGAAGAGGGTGATCGTTCCGATGCCGCTCCGCCCCGCGAGCAAGCCGTCCCAAAAAGCGGGGACGCTGTGCGCAAGGGGGTTGACGGTGCCCAGCCCGGTGACGACGACGCGACGGTTCATTACGCCTTGGCCCCGCCTTCGCCGCCCTTCTCTTTCAGCTTGAGCTCGATGTAGTCGACGGCCTCGCCGACCGTCTTGATCTTCTCGGCCTGGTCGTCGGGAATCTGGATGTCGAACTCTTCCTCGAGTTCCATGACCAGCTCGACGATGTCCAGCGAGTCCGCGCCGATGTCTTCGACGAAGCTGGTACTGCGCGTGACCTGCTCCTTGTTGACGGCGAGGTGTTCGCACACGATATCGATGACGCGACTTTCCACGGACACGCGACGACCCTCCCGCAACGATAGTATCCGCCGGGCCGAACCCAGGGGGTCTCGGCAAGTTCCGGGGCAGGAGTCAAATCTACTGACCGCCCCCGGAAAAGGAAAGGCGACCTGCGTTTCGAGTCGCCCGGTCCGGCGAGCGGCGGGGCGTCCGCCCGCCGCGGCACCCGCAATCCCGACCACGGCGGGCGGACGCCCCGCCGCTCGCCCGTGGGATCGACCCGTCACGCCTGCGCGTTGCGGATGTCCGCCTTGCGGTTGACGCGCTTCAGCAGGCCCGCGAGTACCCGGCCGGGGCCGATCTCGTAGAAGCGGGCGACGCCGGACTCCATCAAGCCGCGGATGGTTTCTTCCCACCGCACCGGCGAGAGGACTTGCTTCACCAGCAACCCGCGGATC
>ERZ1066123.1283-NODE-1283-length-15464-cov-6.245181_pt1 | contig 15464 bp, 14 predicted proteins | sample MGYA00382770_ERZ1066123 | MGnify/ENA primary metagenome ERZ1066123 (study PRJEB33369, sample SAMEA5778353) | biofilm metagenome | biome: Industrial cooling water; feature: Water cooling tower basin; material: Biofilm | place: United Arab Emirates | collected...
GTACTACTGCAACCTGACCGCGGCCGTCGAGCCGATCAACCAGCCGTGCTGCGGGCTTCCCGACTACACCGGCTCGACCGCCCGCTGGCACGAGGCTCCGGTCGGCCGGACGTTCGGCAGCTTCCACACCGGGGGGTGCAACGTCGCGTTCGCCGACGGCAGCATCCGGTTCATGCCGCAGTCCACGGACTTGAACGTTCACCGGCAACTCGGTGCGATCGCGAACGGCTTGCCCGTCGGAGGGGCACCGTGACCCGTACCCTGACCCTTGTCCTGGTGGGTGTGACGCTGACCGCGTCCGGGTGTTCGGACGGTTCCGTCTCGGTTTCCGGGACCGTCACCCGCGGCGGGCGTCCGCTGGCGGCCGGGTACGTGACGTTGGAGCCGGACGCGACCGCCGGCACGACCGGCACCGGGGCGACGGCACCGGTCGCGAACGGAGCGTTCGCGATACCGGCGGGTCGGTTGCGGCCGGGGACGTACGTCGTCCGCATCGGCCCGCCGCCGTTGGGGTCCGGGATGACCGTGGGACCGGACAGCACCTTCACCCCGTGGTCGACGACCGCCGAGGTGAGGGCTGAGGGCGGTCCGCTGTCGTTCGACGTGCCCGTCGAGAAGTAAGTCGTCACAACTCGCCCGGTACTTCGTTCCCCGCCCGGGTGCCGGCCACGGTCCAGCCGGCGGCCGCGTTCGTGACGAACCGGACCGACGCGTCCCCCATCGCGGCGTTGACGCCGCCGGTGTGGGCGCTGCGGGCGGACGAGTTCTGGTTGTCGTTCGACTGCGTGCAGGGCACCTCGGGGAGGTTCTGGCAGCGGTTCAGTACGTCGGGGGTCGGGGAGTTCGGCGCGTTCAGCGTCGTGAACGCGACCGACCCGCCGCACCGCCCGTGGTTCCAGTACCGGCCCCGCATGTCGTTCGCGGTGACGTCCGGGGACAGGCGGATTTCGCTCAGCATCAGCGTGTTGCTCAGCCCGTCCGAGACGTGCGGCAGCTTCACGCGGGACGTGCTGAAGAACATCCCGCCGAGGTTGTTGCCCCCGTCGCCGGAGGCGTTGAACGTCGTCGACCCGCTGCACGCCGCGTAGTTCCCGTGGTAGCCCTGGTTCGCGGAGAAGGTCTTCTCCTTGCCGCCGTTCGGGTCGGACGGGCACCGCCACACGTTGAGCCGCACCGATTGCGGACTCCCGGCCATGTACCACGTCCCGTACTTGGGGTGCCCGGCCGCGATGGCTTGCTCGACCATTTGCCACATCGCCTCCTGTTCGATGTACGGCAGCAGGTACATTGCCCAGGTCCGGCGGTCCTCCGTGAAGGCGACGGCGGTGCCGTCCTGCCCGACGAGGGCGGTCGCGACGCTCGGGGGCAGGGCCATGTTCGCGTCGTGGTAGTTGTGCATCGCCAGCGCGAGTTGCTTCGTGTTGTTCTGGCACGTGGACCGCGCCGCGGCCTCGCGGACCTTCTGCACCGCGGGCAGCAGCAGGCCAATGAGGATCGCAATGATCGCGATCACGACCAGCAGTTCGATCAGGGTGAAGGCGCGGCGGCGCGGACGGGGGGCTGGGCGAGTACGCATGACGCCTCGGCGGGGGTTCGGGGTGTGGGGTGATTCGCCGTCGAAAAGAAGTGCGGAATCCGCGGCTGGGTCCGCCACGGATTCCGGAAAATGGTGCTACTTCGTGTCGCGTTCGACGCTCCGCAGGCTCGGCACGGCCTTCTGCAGCTTCGCGACCGCGGCGTCCGACAGTTTCACGCCGTTGACGCGCAGGATGGCGAGGTGCTTGAACTTTGCCAGGTGGTCCAGGTCGTCGTCGGTCAGCGCGGCGGCGCTGAGGTCGAGCAACTGAATCGGCAGCCCCGCGAGTTGTTCCAGGGCGGCGGGGTCGGCCCGGTAGCCGAGCAGGCTCAGGCTGCGGATTCCCTTCATCCCGGCGATGGTCTCGATGCCCGCGGGGGTGAGGCGTTCGGCGGCGATGGCGAACGACTGGAGCTTCGGCAGCTTCGCGAGCTCCTTGACGCCGTCGTCCGTGACCGGGCACCGCATCAGGGCGACGTGCCGGACGTCCGGGTGGGTCGCGAGTTCGGCGAGCGTCTCCGGGGTGACGTTCGGGGCGGACCGGATGTCGAAACCGTTCAGGGGTAGGCCGCGCAAGAGCTTGATCCCGTCCGTCGTGACGCCGTCCCCGGACACGCGCGCCCACTGGAGGGCCTTCACCCGGGCGAGTTTCGCGAGGCCCTTCTCGGTCACCCGCAGGTGTTCGAGGTTGACGTGCGTCAGGGCCGGGAACGCGGTCAGCACGTCGAGGCCGTCCTCCGTGACGGCGGTGCCGCCGACCAGCAGGTGCGTCGTGGTCCGGAACGCGGGGAACTTCGCCAGCGCCGCGACCACCGCGTTCGTGGCGTTCGAGTCGGTGAGGGACAGCTTGTCCGTCACGGGCGGCAGCAGGGCGAGCGGGGCGACCGCGAGGGGGGTCAGCGTCTGGAGGCCGTCGAGTTGCACCTCCCGGACGGCGAACGGGGCGTTCGGGAGCCGCGTGCCGGGCGAGACCGTCACCGGCTTGCCGTTGACTTCCAGCACCAACTTCCCGCCGAGGGCCGCGACCGCGGCGAGTGCGGCGCGGGCCGGCGGCGCGTCGACGGTCGGCGGCTCGCCGAACGGCGGCAGCGGGGGGAGGGGCGGGAGCGGCGGCTTCACGGCGGGCGGCTTCGGGGCGAACGTGGCCGACACCACCGCCTTCCCGCCGCGTTCGATGCGGAACTGCTCGGTCTTCAGCACGACGCCGGTCTCCGGGTCGCGGAACTCGATGACGCCGGCCCCGGCGGACAGCACGAACGTGCGGTCCTTCGGGCGGTCGGAGATCACGACCCGGCCGTCCTGCTTCACGAGCACGTCGATGTTCGGGTCGGACGTTTCGACGACAAGCTCGCCGGTGTCCGTGGCGATGCGGACGATCGGGTTGGCGTACACGACCGCCCCGACGACGGCCGGCACCGCGATCGCAGCGGCGGCGATGGCGGCCCACACCCGGCGGCGGCGCGGAGATTCCGGCAGCACCGGCGCGGGCTTCGCCGGCATCGTGTCGACCACCACCCCGGCGGCGAGCCGGCGGAGTTCGGCGGCGACCTCGCGCGCGGACTGAGGCCGGTCGTCCGGCTGCTTCGCCAGCAGGCGGTCGACCAGGTCCGACAGCGGTCCCGGCACGCTCGGGTTCACCTTCCGGACCGGCGTCGGGATGTCGACCGCCAGCGAGGTGAGCAGGGACAGTTCGTCCGTTCCCGTGAACGGCCGGCGGCCGGTCGTCATCTGGTACAGGGTCGCGCCGAAGCTGAACAGGTCGGCCCGGCCGTCGACCTTGTGGCCGCGGGCCTGCTCGGGGGCCATGTACGCGGGGGTCCCGAGGATCGTGCCGGTCTTCGTCAGCCCGCCGTCGCCGCTGTCCAGTCGGGCGAGGCCGAAGTCGAGGATGCGGGCGCGGCGGAAGGTGCCGTCGGGGTGCATCTCCAGCCAGATGTTCGACGGCTTGATGTCCCGGTGAATCAGCCCCGCGGCGTGGGCGGCGGCGAGGCCGTCGGCGACCTGCGCGGCGATCCCGAGCACCATCGGCAGCGGCAGCGGCACCCCCATCTTGAGGGCTTCGTCGAGGGACACGCCGCCGAGCAAAGGCATCGCCAGGAACGGCACGCCGCGGTCCTCGGCGACCTGCCAGATCGGGATGATGTTCTCGTGTTCGACGGCGGCGGCGGCCTTCGCTTCCAGGAGGAACCGCTGCCGGGCTTCCCTCTGCGCCGCGAGGCCGGGGAGCATGACCTTCAGCGCGACGGCCCGGCCGAGGTGCGGGTCTTGCGCGGCGAGCACCATGCCCATGCCGCCGCGGCCGAGGATCTTCGTCACCTTGTACCCCCCGAGCCGGCCGAGTTCGCCGGGGGCCTGCGGGGCCGCCAGCAAGCCGCTCAGGGCGGGTTCCAGCGGCGCGGCCTTTCCGCCCACGCTCGTCGCGTCCGGGACGTTCGACGACGACTCGGCGTGGCTGATCGCGGTCTGGAGCAGTCCGTCCGGCGGGGCGGGCAGCGGCGGCGTCAAGACGGGCGAGTACGCGGCGAACGGGTTGGCCGTTTCCGCGGCGGCCGGCGACACGCTCGGGTCGGACTCGACCGCGGTCGGGCGGGGTTCATCGGACATGACGGGCTCCGAAGCGGTGGGCGAAGGTCGCTACAAGAGAGTGCGTCAACCGTAGCCGGACCCGCCAACTTTTCGGTTACTTCTTCTTCGCGACCGCGTTCAGATCCGCGAGCAGCTTCTTCCCCTCGGCCGCCGCGGGGGAGTTCGGGTCGTCCTGGATCAGCAATTCCCAGATGGAGATCGCCCGCTTCGCCATGTCCGGCCTCGCCTTCGCGTACTGGGACTCCGCCGGGATGCCGTTGAGCACGTAGTCGGACAGCCCCCGCGCCTCGGCGGCGAGGTACTTCTTCTGCTCCGCGAGGTCGGTCGCCTCCCACGGCTTCTCCTTCTTGGCCTCGTGCTCTTCGAGGACCGTCCGCGCGGCCTTGCCGCCCTCCGTGTCCGGGAACCGCTCGAAGACGCCCTTCAGGAGCATCAACCCGGCGTGGCGGGTGGCGTCGGCCGCGGTCTTCTCCTTCCCCTCGGCGAGCAGCAGCTTCGCGAGCGCGTCCCGGTTCGGGGTCGCGTCCGCCGCCCGCGACGCCGGGTACTTCTTCGCGAGGGCCGCCCGCTTGTCCTTCCCCTCCTCCAGCCACGCGACCGCCTCGGCGAGCGTCGCGGACGGGGGAATCGCGTGCCCGCCGGCAGGGAGCCCCCAGACCTTCGTGCGGACGCCGGTGTCCTTCCACTGCGGCCCCTTCCAGCGGAAGATTTCCCCGTAGTTGAAGTCCTTCGTGCCGGTCACGAACGCGGCGCTGAGCCGGTCGACGGCGCGGTGGCGGAGCCAGGGTTCGTCGCGCAACTCCCCGCCGGCCGCGAGGGGGAGGACGCCGCCGAAGTATTCCGGCTGGGACATGCCGATCGCGCAGGCCATGCGCGCCCCGCCGCTGAAGCCGGAAATGTAGGTGCGGTCGGGGTCGAGCGGCACCTGCTTCCGCACGTCGTCGAAGCAGTCGAGCACGATCCGGACCCGCTTCGGCCCCGGCACGCCGTTCCCCGCCGCCCGCACGCCGATGTACGCGAACCCGAGCTTCGCGCAGACCGGCTCGAACTCCTTCCACCCGCCGGCGTCGTCGCCGGCGTTGATGAACAGGATCGCGCCGATCGGCTTCTTCGGGTCTTTCCGGTCCGGCAGGTACAGGTCGTAGGTCTGCTTCGCGGAGTCGTACCCGTTCCCGAGGAATTCGGCCGGCGGCTCCGCGAGGCTGCGGTTCGAGACGCAGAACGTCCAGTCGATCCGCGTCGGCCCGGCGACCGCAACCTTCGGGGCGAACCCCGGCTTCGGGGCGGCAGCGGCAGGCGATGCGAGCAGCAGGACGGCGAACAGACCGAGGCGCGACATGGAAAGCTCCCGGAGGGGCGGGCGAGACGGTGATTCTCGCATTGGCAACCGGCCGGGACAAGAAGTGGCGGACCGCCTCTTGTAGGGTGGGTCGAGCGTTTCGCGAAGACCCACCGGTCCGGGCAAGGACTCGTTGCGGGTTCGGTGGGTCTTCGCCGCAAAGCCGGCTCGACCCACCCTACAAAGAGCTTGAGAGGCCACCCCGGAACTCGCCCGTCAGTCGAACAGGCTGGGGGTCGCCGGGCGGGGCGGCGTCCGGGCCGCGAACGCGGACGCGATCACGATGCGGGCCGACGCCTCCGCGTCCGAGAGCGGGTCGTGGTGGACCAGCGGAATCCCGAGCCGGCGGCAGACGCTCGGCAGGTTCGCCGGCCGGCAGCCCCACGTCTTCCGGGCGACCTGGACGGTACACTTGAACGGCAGGGTCGGCACCGGCAGCTTCGCCCGGCGGCAGCACGCCACCAGCACGCCGCGGTCGAACGGGGCGTTGTGGGCCGCCAGGAACGCCGCCCCGTCGAGGAGGGCGGACAGGCCCGGCCACACGTCCCCGAACAGCGGCGCGTCCGCGACCATCGGCCAGGTGATGCCGTGGACCTGCGTGAACCACACCCGCGGCCGCGGCGGGCGGATCAGCACCTTCTCCCGGCGGACGACGTGCAACCGCTCCACGCGGACCAGCCCGACCGCACAGGCGCTGTCCGCCCCGCGGTCGGCCGTCTCGAAGTCGATCGCGACGAAAGTCTGCTCCGAAATCGACGGCATGGCGCGCTACTTCCCCTGCAGTTCCTGCACGAGGCGGGCGACCATCTCCGGGCTCTTCTGGGCCAGGATGTGGTCGATCCGCGTCCGGGGGACTTCGAGCTTCGCCATCGCGGCGGCCACCGACGCCCACGTCTTTTCCAGCTTCTTCCCTTCGGACAGGTAAAGTTCGCCGACGAGTTCGCTCAGTTTTTGCAGCGTGATCTGGTCGATGTTCTGGTAGTACCGCTTGATGATCTTCTGCTGGTGGGCGGTGTAGTTGTCCATCCCCATCGCGGAGTCTCCGAGTGTAACCTTGTCCGGCAGGTCGGGCCGGGTCTGCGAGGCCCGACACCGCGCTTCCCGTCGGGCCTCGAAGACCCGGCCCGACCTGCCGGACAAGAGACGGCCTGAACGTACAGTCCCAGCAGACTCCACCCCCGGCCCGGCGTCAACCCGAGATGGCGACTTGCCCCGCACGCGGCCGGCGATAGCCTAGCACGAATCCCAGCCTCTCCCCGGCTTCACCCGCGGTGCGTCCGCCATGCGAGTCGTGCTGCAACGGGTGTCGTCCGCGCGGGTGCTGGTCGCCGGGGAAGTCGTCGGCGAGGTCGCGGCCGGGTGGCTGGCGCTGGTGGGCGTGGCCCACGCGGACACGCCGAACGAAGCGGCGCGGCTGGCGGACAAGGTCGCCGGGTTGCGGGCGTTTACGGACGAAGACGGGAAGATGAACCGCTCGGTGCAGGACGTCGGCGGCGGGGTGCTGGTGGTGAGCAACTTCACCCTGTACGCGGACTGCCGCAAGGGCCGCCGGCCGAGTTTCGTGGACGCGGCCCGGCCGGAGGTGGCGGAACCGCTGGTGGCGGCGTTCGCGAACGGCCTGCGGGCGCTCGGCGTGCCGGTGGCGGAAGGCCGGTTCGGGGCCGACATGCGGGTGGAACTGGTGAACGACGGCCCGGTCACGCTCGTACTGGATACACGGGAATAACTGGTTCGGATCGGCGTCGGGAATACAACCCTTCTGTCCGAACCTTGCCCCTCCGAGGATCTCGCGTGAACCTGCGAAACCTGTTCGTGCCCGCGATCGTGGCCGCGGCCGCCGGCGTCCTCGGCGTCGGGCTCCCCGGCTGCGGCAAGTCCGGCGGCGATGCCAAGAAGATCAAGATCGTGTCGTGCCTCCCGCGAACGGGGTCGGCCCAGGGGCAAACGAACACGATCGTCAACGGCATCCGGATGGCGATCGACGAGTACGGCGGCAAGGTCGCCGGCATGGACATCGAGTACCTGGACTGGGACGACGCCACCGCCGCCGCGGACGGCTGGGCGGCGGAAGCCGAGACCGCCCGCGCGCAGGAAGCGGCCAACGACCCGTCGGTCGCGGCGTTCATCGGGCCGTACAACTCCGGGGCGTGCAAGTTCTCGGCCCCGATTTTGAACGAGGCCGGGCTCGTGCAGATTTCCCCGGCCGTCACCGGTCCCGGCTTCACGAAGCCGGGCTTCTTCCCCAACGAACCCGACCAGTTCCGCCCGGCCAAGAAGCTCACCTTCTGCCGGGTCGTCCCGACGGACGACCTGCAATCGCTCATCGGTGCGGCGTACGCCCGGGACGTGCTGAAGGCGAAGACCGTTTACCTCCTCGACGACACGCAAGTCTACGGCAAGGGGATTGCGGACCTCTTCGAGAAGGTGTCCGCGGACATCGGGCTCAAGATTCTCGGCCGCGACAGCATCAACGAGAAGGCGACCGATTACCGGGCGCTGATGAAAAAGATCGCGGATCTGAAGCCGGACCTCATCTACTTCGGCGGCACGACCCAGACGAAGGCCGGACAGGTCGCGAAGGACATGAAAGACTCCGGCATGACGTGCCCGATGATGGCCCCGGACGGCTGCTACGAGAACGCCTTCATCACCTCCGCTGGTGCGGACACGGCCAACGGCCGGTGCTACGTCACCTTCGGCGGGCTCGACCCGAGCAAGCTGACCACCGGGGCCGGCAAGAAGTTCGTGGACGGCTACAAGGCGAAGTACGGCAACATGCCGGAGGCCTACGCGATCTACGGCTACGAGTGCGCCAAGGTCGTGCTGGACGCGATCCAAACCGTCGGCAAGAACGACCGCGAGGCCATCCGGGCCGCCGTGCTGGCGACGAAGAACTTCAAGAACGGCGCGCTCGGCGAGTGGAGCTTCGACGAGAACGGGGACACGACCCTCGCGGAGTTCACCGTCAGCAAGATCGTCGGCGGCGAGTTCAAGCCGGACAAGGAGTACAAGGCCGCCGAGATCGCCGCCCTCAAGAAGAAGAAGTAACCGCCGGGAATCCCGCCCGATGACCGACCTCGCTCAGTTCATCCTGATCGGCCTCGTGACCGGGTCGCTGTACGCCCTGATCGCGCTCGGGTACACGATGGTGTACGGGATCATCGAGCTGATCAACTTCGCCCACGGCGACCTGTTCATGCTCGGGTCGTTCCTCGCCCTCACGATCGTCGGCGTCATCGGGGCGACGGTCGCCGGGTCGCTGGGCGCGGCCGGGGTGATGGCCCTGCTGCTGATCGTCTGCCCGGTCTTCTGTGCGGCCGTCAACGTCGCCGTCGACCGGATCGTATACAAGCCCATCCGAAACGCCCCCAAGCTGGCCCCGCTCGTCTCGGCGATCGGGGTCAGTTTCATTTTCCAGAACGTCGGACTCTTCTGGTTCGGGGCGCAGGACAAGAACTTCCCGGACTTCGCCGGCGGGTCGAACCTGCTGGACGGCACCGGCCTGCGGTTCACCTGGGAAGACCTGCTGGTCGTCAGCGTCACCCTTCCGACGATGGTGCTGCTGACCCTGTTCGTGAAGTACACCCCGCTCGGGAAGGCGATGCGGGCGACGGCCCAGAACCCGACGGCGGCCCGCCTCATGGGGATCGACGTGGACCGCGTCATCTCCGCCACGTTCGCGATCGGCGGGGCCCTCGCCGGGGTCGCGGCCGTGGTCTACGGCACGTACACGAACACCGTCAGCTACCAGATGGGCTTCACGAACGGGCTCTACGCCTTCACCGCCGCGGTTCTGGGTGGCATCGGCAGCCTGCCCGGTGCCGTGCTCGGCGGGCTCGTCATCGGCGTCGTCCGGTCGCTCGGCAGCGCCTACGTCGGGGAGCAGTGGAGCGAGGCCCTGGTCTTCGGGATCCTGATCGTGATCCTGATCTTCCGCCCGAACGGCCTGCTCGGGGCGAAGACCCGGGAGAAGGTATGACGCTCGCCCGGCTGCCGTGGTTTCAGATCCTCGTGCTGGCGACGTTCGCCGCGTACCCGCTCATCCCCGGCACGAACGCCGTCCGGGGCTCGGCCCAGTTCGTGCCGCTGTTCTCGTTCGCGATCCTCGCCCTCGGGTTGAACGTCGTCGTCGGGAACGCCGGGCTGTTGCACCTCGGCATCGCCGCGTTCTTCGGGATCGGGGCATACGTCGTCGGCATCCTGACCGTGCCGACGTTCCCCTTCCACTCGTCGTTCCTGGTGGCGATGGTCCTCGCGACCGTCATCTCCGCCGCCGTCGGCGTGGCCACCGCCGCGCCCACGCTCCGACTGCGGGGCGATTACCTCGCGCTCGTGACGCTCGGTTTCGGGCAGATCTTCATCTACGCCGTCCGGAACCTGACCAACGTGACGGGCGGAACGCAGGGGCTCACGCCGATCTTGCCCGCGATGCTCCCCGGCATCGAAGACCCGGACACGCGGGCGCTGGGCCTCGGTCCCACCTGGCGCGGCTACCCCAGCTTCTACTACATCTCCCTGTTCGCCCTCGCCGGGACGCTGGTGTTCCTGCGGAACCTGGAGAACTCCCGGCTCGGCCGGGCGTGGGTCGCGATTCGGGAAGACGAACTCGCCGCGTCGTGCATGGGGCTGAACCCGGCCCGGCTGAAACTCGCCGCCATCGCGATCGGGGCGGGCCTCGCGGGGATGGCCGGGTGCCTGTACGCGACCGGGCTGAAGGGCACCGCCGGGCCGCAGGCGTTCGACTTCGGCCGGTCGATGATTACGCTCTGCTGCCTCATCCTCGGCGGGCTCGGCAACCGCTCCGGCGTGCTGCTGGGCGTGCTGCTGTTGATCGGCTTCGACAGCGTGCTGACGCCCGAGATCGACACCTGGCTGCAAGAACAACGCGTCAACCCCGAAGGCAAGCAGTACCTGAAGGTCGCGGGCTGGCGGCTGTTCGTCTTCGGCCTCGCCCTGATTCTGATCATGCGGTACCGCCCCGAGGGGCTGCTTCCCGGCCGGCGGCAGAGGCACGAACTGCACACCGAAGAACCCACACCCGGGGCGTGACGTGGCGGCGCTCGAAGTCCAAAACCTGACCATGCGGTTCGGCGGCATCACGGCCGTCAACGGGGTGTCGTTCGCCGTTTCGCCCGGCCAGATCTACTCCGTCATCGGGCCGAACGGGGCCGGCAAGACGACCGTCTTCAACGCGATCACCGGCATCTACCAGCCGACCGCCGGGCACGTCCTCTTCGAGGGGCAGCGCGTTTCCCGGCCGTTCACCTGGAAGGTCGTCGCGTCCGCGGTGGCGATCGGCCTTGTGGTCGCGGTGTTCTTCGGCCTCGCCGCGGTCAACGTCGATCTCCTGTGGAAGGCGGCCGTCCGGGACAACGCGGGCGGGGCGAAGGACGCCTTCCCGACGGCGAAGGTGATCGACGACGCCGGCCGGTACATCGGCGAACGCCGGGACAATGCGATCACCGCCGCCCTCGTCGGGTTCGCCCTCGGCACCGCCGGCTCGCTCGTCGTCTGGCAGCGCGACCGCCGCGCCCCGGACGTCGTCTGCCGCGGCGGGATCGCCCGGACGTTCCAGAACATCCGCCTGTTCCAGGCGATGACGGTCCTGGAAAACGTCCTCGTCGGGATGACGCGCTCCTACCGGGCGAACCTCCTCGGTGTCGCCGTGAGCGGCCCCGGACACCGCCGCGAAGAGGACGCCGCCCGCAGGAAAGCCGCCGAACTGCTCAAGTTCGTCGGCCTCGCGGGGAAGCACAACGAACTCGCGAAGAACCTTCCCTACGGCGACCAGCGCCGCCTGGAGATCGCCCGGGCCCTCGCCACCGAGCCCCGGCTGCTGCTGCTGGACGAGCCCGCCGCCGGGATGAACCCGAGCGAGACCGTCAACCTGATGGAACTCATCCGCAAGATCCGCGACCGCGGCGTCACGGTGGTCCTCATCGAGCACCACATGAACCTCGTCATGGGCATTTCCGACCGCGTCGCGGTGCTCGACTACGGCGTGAAGATCGCCGAGGGGCCGCCCCAGGAAGTGAGCCGCGACCCGAAGGTGATCGAGGCGTACCTCGGGAAGGAGGAGGTGTCGTGACCCCCCTGCTGAGCGTCCGCGGGCTCCGGGCCGGGTACGGCCCGATCGACGTGCTCCACGACATCTCCCTGACGGTCAACCCCGGCGAGATCGTCGCGATGATCGGCGCGAACGGGGCCGGCAAGACGACCACGCTCATGACCCTGTCCGGCGTCGTGAAGGCCCGCGCCGGCGAAATCACGTTCGACGGCCACGACCTTCGGCGGTTCCCCGCCCACCAGATCGTCCGGCTAGGGCTGGCCCAGTCGCCCGAAGGCCGCAAGATCTTCCCCCGGCTGACGGTCCTCGAGAACCTCGAAATGGGGGCGTTCACGCGGTCGGACAAGCCCTGCGTCGCCGCCGACCTGGACAAGGCGTTCGCGATGTTCCCGATCCTGAAGGAACGCCAGCACCAGGCCGGCGGCCTGCTCTCCGGCGGCCAGCAGCAGATGCTCGCCATCGCCCGCGCACTCATGGCCCGGCCGAAACTGCTCCTCCTCGACGAGCCCTCCCTGGGCCTTGCCCCGCAGATCGTGGTGCAAATCTTCGACGTGATCCGCGACCTGAACCGGCAGGGCGTGTCCGTCCTGCTGGTGGAGCAGAACGCGCGAATGGCCCTGAAGGTCGCCCACCGCGGCTACGTCCTCGAAACCGGCCGGGTGACGTGCGAGGACCGCGCGGACGTGCTTCTCAACGACCCCCGCATCCGCGCGGCGTATTTGGGGGAGTAGGCTTTACCGTTCTTTTCGACTCCAGGCCCCTCAATAGCCAATCTTGGGGAATGTGGCTTAATTGCTGGGTGGGAAGTGCTCTCCGCCTGAGGTGTTGTTCAGCGTCCCAGCCGTTTCATCTGGAGCGCAGTGGCCTCTTCGAGATCCTTGAACGGGTCGTAATCCTTGTCGACGCCTTTGAACCCGTTGAAGTAGAGGGTGTTGCTTTTGAGCTTCAACTTGGGGATGACTGCCGTGACGCAGAACGGCTTGCCATTCGCATACAGGATTGAACTACCCTTCGGATCCCGCATGATCGCGTTTGCGAGTTCGAGTTGCGCCACCGCGGGCTTGCCGGCCTTCAGGATTAACGGTTGCGCCATAACCTCAGGACCGCCCAGGGGAACTTGAAAGTCGCTGACCGTCGCAAAATTGGCTTCAGTCGCACCATCGGATCGGATGACATACTGCATCCCCAGGGTCACATCGAGACGGTTGTCGAACGTATTCAACTGCTCAACGGTGCGATCCGTTTTGTCATCACACCTCAGGCGAACTGTCAATTCGACGCGCGTCTGATCGCGACCCAGATTGGCTCGCGTTTGACGAGACGTTGCCTCAATCGTCAACCGGATTCCGTCAACACGACGCCCTCCGGCTCGGGCTCGGCTCGAACGGGTGCAGGGCTTACCGACCGGCTGCCGACGAGGATGACGAATGCAATAAGTGGCAATAATCTTGCCCAGAAGTTTCGGTACATTGTTTATTCTCCCGCCATCCAAGCGATGGCATACGGATAGGTCTTCGTCACCGTAGCAGGCCCGTCCAACTTGACTTCCAGGCGATAGCTATCGCCGTCGCTCGGCAGCGGAACGTGTAAGTGCTCAACATTGCCTCCCGAGACGGGTGCAACAGATTCCGCAATCAGCACGTTGTCTTTGTAAACCCTCAAATTGTAATTCGGAACACCACCTAGGCCGATAATGATGCCGTTGTCATCGATTTCTTCCCCGCGGGTCTCATAATCGCGGATTGGCTCGTCAACTTGTTCGCTCCCATCCGTTTCATCAGTTAATTGATCCCAGCACAACGTCACGGTCAAGAACTTGCCATTCGTCAAATTCGCATTGATCCGGTACTCCTTCGCGCCAGCCGCCGGAGATGTTCGGTTCACATCCCAACCCATTCGAGTGACGTTGCCAGGAGCTTGCTTACCAGCCTGATGCTGAAGAATCGCACGTTCCGCGTCAACCACCCCAACTCCTTGCTCGTCGTCGTAGGGGCTTGTAACGGTCAAGACTCCGGCTGCGTTGGTCGTCCAGTTGCTGGGCGTCCAACCTGCGGTTTTCGGAGCGGCGGCGGTGGATGAATTGGCCCTGATCCCACCGCCCGCGTTGAGGTAATCCGCATCCGATGCGTGCGCCTTGGTCGCGTCATTGTCAAGGGAACCCGCATTAGCCGCGTTCTCCCCCCCAACCATGAACCGCTTCCGAGCCGAGTTCAAAATGATGGCCTTCGCCGCGAGGTGGGAGCTCGGGCCTTGCACCAGCCGGTTCGGCAAGTCTGCGTCGAACAACAGCGCGACGACCCCCGTGACGTGCGGAGTGGCGAAACTCGTTCCCGATTGTTTGTACAAGCCATTCGACATTATGGAATTTCCGACACCGCCCCCAGGCGCGAGAATGTCCGGCTTCCCCCGAATGTCTGTTTGGTCGCTGCTGTCCCCCCGCAGCCAATACGAGCTGTAACCTGCCCTTGCTTGAAGGGATTCATCGAGAGCCCCAACGGTGATTCCGTTGTATGAGTCGCCGGGACTCCCAATCCGAAACGGCGCATCAGGGAATTGGTTATTGCCAGCGCCAATCACATGAATCGTGTCAAAGACGCGCGCATGATAGTCAAGAAAACTGGCGTAATCGTCAGTCAATAAACCGCTCGCGCCAGCATTGTAGCTGTGGTTAAAAATATGCACTTGGTACTCACGATTCAACCAGTCGACGCCGCCCCGTAATCCTTTGCTTCCCGGCGTCACGCCGTTGTAGATCTCCGCCGCTGGTGCCACGCTCGTGTAATCCGGATCGGAGCCCGCGATCGTGTCCGCCACCAACGAGGTGTGTTTGGCGTCTTTCGTGGAGTTCGGCGGGTCCACCCGAACCGGTAGATTGACATCGCGGAAATCCAAACTCTTCTTCAACCGATCGCCAAGCGTAGTCAACGCCGGGCTCACTCCCGCCGTTCCGTCCGGAGCAATCCCTTCGACCACCCCCACCTTGACGCCCTTGCCCAGCGTCGGTTTGAGTTCCTGACCCAATACCATCCGTTACGTGTGGGATTTCGCGTAGTTCGCTCCGGCGGCCGTCTTCGTCTTGATCAACCCCCACTCGTCGTCCACGATCGTGTAGGTGTGGACGGTCTTCGCTCCCAGCGCTGCACCATTCGGGTTGGCCAGGGTCAATTGGATGGTCTCGAACAGCTCCTGCACTTCGTCGTTCACCACCGCGATTGCAATCTCCTTCGCGATGTCCCCCGCGTTAAACGTGAGGGTTCCGTCCGCCAGGGTGAAATCGACAGCCCCGCCGTTCGCGGTGCCGCCTGTCACCGAGTATTGCACCGTGACGGTCTGGCCGGCTGGGACTTTTTCCGACAGGACGACTTTCGCCTTGGCCGCCGTGATGGATTCCAGCCCGCGCGACTTGACTTCCGCAAATTCGCCCTTTAACCCACCCGCGGCGTTGTCGGCGATCACTAGGAACGCACCGCTGATGAGTGGGAACCCGCTTGCGGAATACTGTCGGATTTCGACCGACTCCCCGCCCTCAAGCATCGCGTCGTCGACCGGGGTGATCGTGACAATCGCAGACGCCGACCCCGGCGAGAACGTGAGCGTGTAAAGTCCTGTGTCTGGGTCCAGGGTTGCTCCGGAAAGCGTGTAATCATCCCCGTCCGTTGCCGACCCTGCCATCGCGAACACGGCGGTGCCCGCGATTCCCGTGTCTCCGGTTCTCGTGAATAGGAACGAGCCGGGGGAACCCCCTTCCGCCGCGTCTGCGACGGCGATGACCGTTGTGACAGAGTCCGCCGTCACCCGCACGTTATCCAGCCCCCAGCTCTCGTCCGAGAGCCCCTGCAAGCCGAACCCGCGGAAGTCGAACCGGACGCTGTCCCCGGCGTGCGGGACCGTGTACG
>ERZ1066123.1284-NODE-1284-length-15455-cov-7.465649_pt1 | contig 15455 bp, 14 predicted proteins | sample MGYA00382770_ERZ1066123 | MGnify/ENA primary metagenome ERZ1066123 (study PRJEB33369, sample SAMEA5778353) | biofilm metagenome | biome: Industrial cooling water; feature: Water cooling tower basin; material: Biofilm | place: United Arab Emirates | collected...
TCATCATGTCGCGGCCGGCCTCGATGCGCTTGGCGATGGCGATCTCGCCCTCGCGCGACAGCAGCTCCACCGAGCCCATCTCGCGCAGGTACATGCGCACCGGGTCGTCGGTGCGGCCGAGGCTTTCCTCGTCGACGTTGCCGCCGGACTCCTCCTCGCCCTCGGCTTCGCCATCCTCGGACTTCGCGGCGGCCGGCCGGGCGGCGCCCTCGCCGTCCTCGCCCTCCTCGTCGGCGACGACGTTGATGCCGTTCTCGGTGAGCTGGGTGAGCGTGTCCTCGATGAATTCGGAGGAGACCTGGCCGTCCGGCATGGCGGCGTTGATCTCGTCATAGGTGACGTAGCCGCGCTCCTTGCCGCGCGCGAACAGCTTCTTGATGGCCGCCGACTGGATGTCGAGCAGAACGCCTTCCACCGCTTCCTCGCGGCTTTCGATGGTCTCGGCGCCGTTCGCGACCTTGCTCGCCATTCACCGCTCCATCACGTCTGGACCAGCAGGGGGGACGGTCCCGGCGCGGCGCGCCGGCCGGTTTCGAATCCCCCCGCCCTATGGCGCGTGCCCGGCATCGGCCGCCTCATCGCCGCCACGCAACACCGCCAGCGCCTCGGACAGGCGGATGAGGCGTTGCTGGGCGATCGGGTCGTTGGTTTCCGCAAGCATGCGCTCGGCATCCGCGCGGTCGGCGATCAGCTCGGCTTCGCCGCGGAGCAGGCCGAAGAAGTGCCAGAAGCCATCGAGAGCCTCCCTCGGCTGCGCCTCCGACGCGGCGGCGGCGCAGAGCCCATCGCGTCGCGTGACCCAGGCGACGGACTCCCCCAGACCACATTCGGCGAGTTGGGCCATCAAGCCGGGTGAGTCAAGCGTATCGGTGCGGGCAAGCCAGGCGAGCATGGCGTCGCGGAGCCGCGTGCACGGCCCCTCGGGCAGATCGAGGCCGGTCAGCGCCTCCTCGACCTCCGCAAGGATCCAAGGATGGTGCACAAGGATGGCGAGCAGGTTGCGCGCGCGCTCCTGACGGACCGCGCCGGCGTCGATCGGCATGCGCTGCATGGTGCGTGGCGCGCCGACCGGCCCCGTCCGGCCACGCCGGGTCGCGGCATAGAAGCGATCGAGCAACACGCGGCGATATTCGGCGGCCAGGGCGCGATCGGGGATCAGCGCGGCGGCATTGGTCAGGCGATAGCGCAGCGCGGCGCGCTGCTCCGGCGTCGGCGTCGTGGGCACACCCTCGGCCAGCAGCCGATACAGCGCCTCGCCCAGCGGCTGCGCCGCGTCGAGCACGGCCTGGAAGCCGGCCGCGCCGCGCCGCATCACCAGCGTGTCCGGATCCTCGCCGCCGGGCAGCGTGGCCAGGCGCAGGCTGCGCTCCGGCGCCAGCAGCGGCAGGGCGAGCTCCGCAGCGCGCGCGGCCGCGCGGCCGCCGGCGGCATCGCCATCGAAGCAGAGCACCGGCTCGGCGCCGATCCCCCACAGCGCCTGCAGCTGGTCGGCCGTCAACGCCGTGCCGAGCGGCGCCACGGCACCGGCGAAGCCCGCCTGCTGCAGGGCGATGACATCCATGTAGCCCTCGACCACCACCACGGCGGCGCCGCGGAATGCCCCCTCCCGCGCCAGGTCGAGGCCGTAGAGGCTGCGCCGCTTCCGGAAGAGTTCGGTTTCCGGACCGTTGACGTATTTCGGCTGGCCATCGCCGAGGACGCGCCCGCCGAAGCTGATCACCCGGCTACGCCGGTCGCGGATCGGGAACATCACCCGGTTGAAGTAGAGATCGACCGCGCCAGCGCCCGGGCCGCCCGGGTCGCGCGGCTTCATCAGCCCGGCCTCGATGAGCTGCGCGACCTCGATGCCCTCGGCCTTCAGCTCGGCCGCCAGGGCGCCGCGCCCCTCGCCGGACCAGCCGAGGCCGAAACGCGCGATGGTCTCGTCGGTCAGGCCGCGGCGGCGCAGGTAGTCGAGCGCGGCGCGGCCTTCGGGCTGGTGCAGGCGGCGGCGGAAGGCGGCCTCGGCGGCGGCGAGCACGCCGTGCAGGTCGCGCGCCCGCCGTTCCCGTGCCGCGGCCTGGGGCGTCGGCTTCGGCACCTCCATCCCCGCCTCGGCGGCGAGGCGCTCCACGGCCTCCGGGAAGGCGGCACCCTCCGAGCGCATCAGGAAGGTGATGGCATCCCCATGCGCGCCGCAGCCGAAGCAGTGGAAGTGGTCGTCATAGACGTAGAAGGACGGCGTCTTCTCGTTGTGGAAGGGACAGCAGCCCTTCCACTGCCGGCCATTGCGCAGCAGCCGGGTCTTGCGCCCGATCAGCGGCGCCAGCGGGGTCCGGGCGCGCAGGTCGTCGAGGAAGCCGGGGGGCAGGGCCATGGCGCGGCTGCGTAGTTAGCACGCCGCGCGGCCGACGCCAGAACAGGCCCAACGGCCCCGGGGGCCGGGCCCCCGAGGGGTCGGGCCCATGCACGCAGGGCCGGGGAGACGGAGATCGGGACGGACCGGCGCGGCCGCGACCTTCAGCCGTTCCCGGCCCGACCGCAGCGCCGTGGATCGCCTTGGATTGCGTCAGCCACCGGCGGCCGCGGAGCCGGTGGGAAACCCGGCGCGCTGCCGCAGGACTTCCTCCTCCACGTCGCGCAGCTGGTCCTTGCCGAAGAAGATCTCCCCGCCGACGAAGAACGTGGGCGAGCCGAAGGTGCCGCGGGCCACCGAGGTCTCCGTGCTGCGCACCAGCTCCTGCTTCACCTCGGGGGACTGCGCGCGCTCGAGCAGGCGCCCGGCGTCGAAGCCGTTCTCCGCGAGGACGGCGCGGATGACCTCCGGTTCATCCAGCTTCTTCGGCTCCGACCACATGTTGCGGAACATGACCTCGACGTAACGCTCGAAGCAGCCCTCGTGCCGGGCCGCGACGGCCCCGCGCATGATGGCGAGCGTGTTCACCGGGAAGTGCGGGTTGCGGCGGAAGTCGGCGATGCCGTGGCGCGCCAGGAAGCGCCGCGTCTCCAGCTCCATGAAGGCCCACTTGGACGGGATGTCCCGGAAAGCCTCGGCCGGCGAGCGGTTGCCCGTCGCCTTGAAGACGCCGCCGAGCAGGACCGGCACGTAGCGGAACTTGGCCCCGGTGCGACCCTCGATGGCCGGGATGACGCGGTGGGCGAGGTAGGCGTTCGGGCTGCCGAAGTCGAAATGGAATTCGATGTCGCTCTCGGTCATCTCACCACGTCTCCGCATAGGGCCGCAGATCCAGCTCATGGGTCCAGGCGTCGCGCGGCTGCAGGTGCAGCTGCCAGTAGGTCTCGGCGATGGAGGCCGGGTTCACCAGCTCGTCGGGCCCGACGCTGTCCTGGCCGAGGCGCTCGCGCCGCCGCTCGCGCACCCAGGCCATGTCCACGCCGGAGTCGATCACCAGGTGGGCGACGTGGATGTTCCTCGGACCGAGCTCGCGGGCCATGCTCTGCGCCACCGCCCGCAGGCCGAACTTCGCGCTGGCGAACGCCGCATATCCCGGGCCGCCCCGCATGCTGGCGGTGGCGCCGGTGAAGATGATCGTGCCGCGGCCGCGGGTCAGCATCAGGCGGGCGGCCTCCCGCCCCGCCAGGAAGCCTGAGCAGCAGGCCATCTCCCACACCTTGCGGAACACCCGCTCGGTGGTCTCGAGCAGGGGGAAGTTGACGTTGGCGCCGATGTTGAAGATGCAGACCTCGAGCGGCGCGGTGCGCTCGGCCTCGGCCAGGAATTCGGTGATCGCGTCCTCCTTGCGGGCGTCGAGGGTGCGGCCGCTGCATCGGCCGCCGGCCGCCTCGATCTCGGCAACCAGGGGCGCCAGCTTCTCGCCGTTGCGGCGGCCGGCGAAGACGGCGTAGCCGCCGGCGGCGAAGCGCCGCGCGATGGCGGCGCCGATGAAGTCGCCGGCGCCGATCACGGCGACGGTGGCGTTGCGTGGCGTGTCCATCGTGGTCGGCTCCCTCCTAACGTTGCGTGGCAGCCTGCCGGGCCAGCTGCTGCTTCAGGATCTTGCCCGTGGGATTGGTCGGCATGGCATCGAGCAGGACGATCTCGGCCGGGCGTTTGTAGGGCGCGAGCCGGCCGGCGGCGAAACCGGCGAGTTCCTCGGCACTCATCGCCGCGCCGGGGCGTAGCTGGACGAAGGCCACCACCTCCTCGTTGCCCGGCACCGCGCGGCCCACCACGGCGGAGAGGGTCACGTCGGGGTGCGCGTTCAGTACCGCCTCGACCTCGGGCGGGTAGACATTGAAGCCGGAGCGGATGATCAGCTCCTTGCTGCGGCCGACGATCCAGAGCGCGCCGTCCCGCATGCGCGCAAGGTCGCCGGTGTTGAACCAGCCCTCCGCGTCGATGACCGCGGCCGTGAGCTCCGGGGCACGGTAGTAGCCCTGCATGAGGCCGGGGCTGCGGACGTGGATCTCGCCGACCTCGCCGGGGGCGACGGGCCGGCGGTCGGGGCCGAGCAGGCGGAGCTCGACTCCCGGGATGGGCTCGCCCACGGAGTCGTCCTGGCGCGGCCGGTCCATCGCCGTCGTGGCGATCGTGGGCGAGCATTCGGTGATGCCGTAGCCGTTGTGCAGCGGCAGGCCGAAGAGCCGTTCGGTGCCGGCCTTCAGGTCGAGGTCGAGCGGAGCGCCGGATGCCGAGAGCAGCCGGAGCTGCGGCAGGTCCATCCGTGCGATGCCCCTCAGGGTGCAGTGCTCGCGGATGCGCTGGAACATCGCCGGGACCCCCGGGAAGCGGGTGATGCGCTGCTGCGACAGCGTGGCCAGCGCGACCTCCGGCTGGAAGCGCGGCGCGAGGTACACCGAGGCGCCCGAGAGCAGCGCCGCGACCAGCACCGTGGCGAAGCCCACGATATGGGCAACCGGCAGGACTCCGTAGAACCGGTCTTCGGGGCCCAGGTCGCGCATCGCACGTGCCGTGCCGGCGACGAAGAGGATGCTGCGGTGCGACAGCATGACGCCCTTCGGCGCCCCTGTGGTGCCGGAGGTATAGAGCAGCACCGCGACCTGCTTCGTCGGGTCGGCGGCGGCGGGTTCGGGCAGGACGACGGAGGCGAGGGGGCCGAGCGCCAGCGGGCCGACACCGGGCGCGTCGAGGAAGGTGGCGCCGTGCCGCTCGGCATGGGCGCGGGCGTCGGAGGAGACGGCGACGGTGTAGACCACGCGCCGCGCGCCGGAGTGGTCGCGGATCAGGTCGATCTCGCGCGCGCTCAGCCTGGCATTGACGACGACGGACCAGGCCTCCGCCGCCGAGATCGCCAGGACCAGGGCGGCCTGGGCGATGCAATTCTCTGCCACCACCATGACCCGGTCGCCGGGCCTGACGTCCTGCTGCCGGAGCCATGCGCACAGGGCTGCAAGGTTCCGGGCGAGCTCGCCGTAGGTCCAGGTTCGATCCGCCTCCGCCAGCGCGGGAGCGTCCGGCGTCCGCCTGGCCCAGGGCTGGATCACCTGGTCGATCCTGGCCGGCAGGGCCGCCATCGCCGCGGCGGCCCCGCGTTCGGGGGAGAAGGTCGGTTCCTGATCCACCCTGCGTTCCACATTCCGGTTTTGTTTTCAAACTGACAGCGGCAGGGTGCATTTGAAATCTGAACCCGTCAAGGATAAAGCGGTCCTCCGAGCGGACCTTCAGGGAGAGAGCTTCGGATGCGCTGGCGCGACCTGGGCGGGGAGGAGTGCTCCGTGGCGCGGACCGTGTCCGTGATCGGCGACCGCTGGACCCTGCTTGTCCTGCGGGAGTGCTTCCTGCGCGTCCGCCGCTTCGAGGAATTCCAGGCGCGCCTGGGGATCACCCGTCCCCTGCTCGCGGCAAGGTTGCAGAAACTGGTCGGGGCGGGGGTGCTGGAGCGGGTGGCCTACCAGGCGCGCCCGCTGCGCCACGAGTACCGCCTGACCCCGCGGGGTCTCGACCTGCATCCGGTGCTCATGGCGATCGTGCATTGGGGGGACACCCACCTCGCGCCGGACGGACGTCGCCCCCTGCTGCACCGGCACAAGCCTTGCGGGCATCTGTTCGACCCGGTGATGGTCTGCTCGGAATGCGCCGCGCCGCTGCATGCGCGCGAGGTGACCGTTGAACCGGGGCCGGGGAGAGGCAGCCGTACACCGCACCGAGCAGCGGAGGCGGAGCCGCCTTCGCCGAGGCGGCGCGCCCGGGGCCCCGGGGCCACCTCGTCCGGGTGACCCGCCTCGGCCGGACGAGGCGTCAATCGGTCTCTACCCTTCGAGCGCCGCCTTCACCATCGGCCCGGCCTTCGAGAGGTCCATCGTCGCCGCGTGCCGCGCGCGCAGGATCGCCATGACCTTGCCCATGTCCTTCACGCTCGCGGCCCCGGCCTCGGCGATGGCGGCGCGCACCGCATCCCCCATCGCGTCCTCGTCCATCTGCTGCGGCAGGAAGCTCTCGATCACGCGGATCTCGGCCTCCTCCTTCTCGGCGAGCTCCGGGCGGTTGCCCTGGCGGTAGAGCTCCACGCTCTCGCGGCGGGACTTCACCATGGCGCGCAGCATGCCAGCGATCTGCTCGTCCGGCACCCGGTCCACCCCGGCGGGGCGGGCGGCGATGTCCACCTCCTTCAAGCGGGCCATGATCATGCGGATGGTGGAGGTGCGCGGGGCGTCGCCGGCGCGCATCGAGGCCTTCATCGCCTCGGTGAAGCGGCTGCGCAGGTCGGGCTCGGCCATGGCTGGGTCTCCTGTGGCGGCGTCTATAGGGGATCGGCTGCCCGGCCAAGATGGGATCGTTTTTCCCAGCCCCGCTTTCCCATTGATCAGGGAAAAGATTTCCCAGATAAGGCGGGCCATGAGAACGGTCGAAGACATCATCTCCCTGCTCGGGGGGGCGGAGGCGGCAGCCCGGCGCTGTGCCGTCGGCACCGAGGCGGTGCGCAAATGGCGCCAGGCCCGGGCCATCCCCGCCAAGCATTGGCCCGTCATCCTGGCCGCGACCGGCCTCAACCTCGCCGACCTGCCGGGCAACGCCGCCGGCCCCGTGGAGACCGATGCCATGCCCGCCGATCCCTCGCCCGACGCCGCGCCGGACGACGGCAACGGATCGTCCGACGCGTCTGCCGCCGATGCATCGTCCCGCGCACCCGAGGGTGGAACGTCATCCCGCGCACCCGAGGGTGCGACCGCCTGCCTCGTGCTCGGGGACGGCAGCGTGCTCTGGGGCCGCGGCTTCGGGGCGCAGGGCGTCGCCGCGGTGGGCGAGGTCTGCTTCAACACCGGCATGACGGGCTACCAGGAAACGCTGACCGACCCCTCCTATGCGGGGCAGATCATCACCTTCACCTTCCCCCATATCGGCAATGTCGGCGCCAACCCCGAGGATATCGAGGCGACGACGCCGGCCGCACGCGGCCTGGTGGTGAAGCAGGACCTGACCGAGCCCTCCAACTACCGCGCCACCCGCCACCTCGATGACTGGCTGAGGAGCCACGGCGTGCCCGGCATCTGCGGCCTCGACACCCGCGCGCTGACCGCGCGCATCCGCGACGGCGGGGCGCCGAACGGGGTGCTGTGCTTCCCGGCCGACCCGGGTCGCTTCGACCTTGCCGCGCTGCGCGCACAGGCCACCGGCTGGCCGGGCCTCGAAGGCATGGACCTGGCCAGGGAGGTCTCCTGCCGGCAGTCCTACCATTGGGATGAGACGGAGTGGGCCTGGCCCGCCGGCTTCGGCCGCCAGGCGGCGCCGAAGCACCGGGTGGTCGCGGTGGATTACGGGGCGAAGCGCAACATCCTGCGCTGCCTGGCCTCGGCGGGGCTGGACGTGACCGTGGTGCCGGCGACGGCAACCGCCGAGGAGATCCTGCGCCACCGTCCCGACGGGGTGTTCCTCTCGAACGGGCCCGGCGACCCCGCGGCCACCGGAGAATACGCCGTGCCCGTCATCCAGGAGATCCTGGAGCGGCGCGTACCGGTCTTCGGCATCTGCCTCGGCCACCAGCTGCTCGGCCGTGCCCTCGGCGCCAGCACCTACAAGCTCGACCGCGGCCATCGCGGCGCGAACCAGCCGGTGAAGGACCTGACCACGGGCAGGGTGGAGATCACCAGCCAGAACCACGGCTTCGCGGTGGACGAGAAGACGCTGCCGCCGACCGCGACGGTCACCCACATTTCGCTGTTCGACGGCTCGAACGAAGGGCTGGCGGCGACGGACCGCCCGGCCTTCTCCGTGCAATACCACCCGGAGGCCTCGCCCGGGCCCACCGACAGCCACTACCTTTTCCACCGTTTCGTCGATCTGATCGAGGCGCACAAGAAGGGGGGATGAGCGGATGTTCGACCTGAAGGGCCGCGTCGGCCTGGTGACCGGCGGCAATGGCGGCATCGGGCTCGGGCTCGGCCGCGGGCTGGCAAGGGCGGGCGCGGCGGTGATGGTTGCCGGGCGCAACGCGGAGAAGAACGCCGCCGCCGTGGCCGAGCTGCGCGGCCTCGGCATCGAGGCGGACGCGGTGATCGTGGACGTGACCGACGCCGCCAGCGTGCAGGCCATGGTGGACGCGACCGTCGCGCGCTTCGGGCGGCTGGACATCCTGGTGAACAACGCCGGCACCAACATCCGCAACCGGCCGGAGGTCTATGCCGAGGCGGACTGGCACACGGTGATCGACACCAACCTGTCCAGCGCCTACCTGGCGGCCAAGGCGGCCCATCCGCACCTGAAGCGCGGCGGCGTCGGGCGGGTGATCAACAACGGCTCCATGCTGTCGATCTTCGGCCTGCCCTTCCACCTCGCCTACGCGGCGTCCAAGGGCGGCGTCGTGCAGTTGACCAAATCGCTGGCGGTGGCCTGGGCGGCGGACGGCATCACGGTGAACTGCATCCTGCCGGGCTGGATCGACACCGACCTGACGCGGAAGGCGCGGCAGGACATGCCGGCGCTGAACGGCAACGTGCTGGCGCGCACGCCGAAGGGGCGCTGGGGCGAGATCGGCGACTTCGAGGGCGTGGCCGCCTTCCTGGGCTCGGACGCGAGCGCCTTCGTCACCGGAGTGGCGATTCCGGTGGATGGCGGGTTCTCGGTGCAGGGATAGGCGGTTTGGGAGAGTTTATCGTGTTATATGGTTATTTGCGTATAAACAGGTAAACTTCCGATACTGCCATGGACCCGATCCGCAACCCCTTCGCGCCCGGTGCGGGCACGCCGCCGCCGGAACTCGCCGGCCGGCGCGAGCTGCTCGATCGTGCCCGCATCGTGCTCGAGCGCGTGCGGGCCGGCCGGCCCGAGAAGAGCTTCATCGCGGTCGGCCTGCGCGGCGTCGGCAAGACGGTGCTGCTGGTGCGGGTGCGCGACATCGCGGCGGATGCCGGCTTCCGCACCTGTCTGATCGAGGCGCACGAGCAGAAGCCGCTGCCGGCGCTGCTGGTGCCGCAGCTCCGCCGCCTGCTGCTCGACCTCGACCGGATCGGCGCGCTGAGCGAGCAGGTGAAGCGCGGCCTGCGCGTGTTCCGCAGCTTCGTGTCGGGGCTCAAGCTGAAGCACGGCGACGTCGAGGTCGTGCTCGACCTCGATCCGGAGCGCGGCACCGCCGACAGCGGCGACCTGGAAGCCGACCTGCCGGAGATGTTCTCCGCCCTCGGCAAGGCGGCGGCATCGCGCGGCGCGGCCGTGGCCCTGCTGGTGGACGAGCTGCAGTACCTGACCGAGACCGAGATGAGCGCACTGATCATGGCGCTGCACCGCACGGCGCAGGAAGGCCTGCCGATCGTCATGGCGGCTGCGGGCCTTCCGCAGGTCGTCGGGCTGACCGGGCGCTCGAAATCCTATGCCGAGCGGCTCTTCGACTTCCCCGAGCTCGGCGCCTTGCCGGCAGCGGAGGCGCGGCGCGCGCTGGTGGAGCCGGCGAAGGCCGAGGGCGTGGCCTTCACCACGGACGCGCTCTCGGCGCTGCTGGCGGTGACGGAAGGCTATCCCTTCTTCCTGCAGGAATGGGGCTACGCCGTCTGGAACATCGCCGGCCGCTCGCCCATCGAGGCCGACGATGTGGCGCTGGCCACCGCCGAGGCGATCCGCAAGCTGGACCGCAGCTTCTTCCGCGTGCGCTTCGACCGGCTGACGCCGCGCGAGAAGGACTACCTGCGCGCCATGGCGGACCTTGGCCCCACCGCCCATCGCTCGGGCGACGTCGCGGAATTGCTCGGCATGCGCGTGCAGTCTGCGGGACCGCTGCGCAGCGGCCTGATCCGCAAGGGCATGATCTACAGCCCGGCGCATGGCGACACCGCGTTCACGGTGCCGCTGTTCGACCAGTTCATGAAGCGCACCATGCCGGACTGGTCTCCGAGGCGTTGATGCCGAGCCTCGACACCCTCCTCGTCTTCGCCGCCCTCTCGCTCGGCCTCGCGCTGACGCCGGGACCGAACATGCTCTACCTCGTCTCGCGCAGCCTGGCGCAGGGGACGGGGGCGGGGATGGTCTCGCTCATTGGCTGCCAGGTCGGCTCGCTCGCCATCATGCTGGCGGCGGCGGCGGGCATCACCGCGGCGCTGCTCGCCATCCCCCATGCCTGGGACATCCTGCGCCTGGGCGGCGCGGCCTACCTGCTGTTCCTCGCCTGGCAATGCGTGAAGCCCGGCGGCCAGCCGCTGTTCAGCCCACGGCCGATGCCGCGCGAGCCGGCGGCGCGGCTGTTCGGCGTCGGCTTCGCCACGGCGGCGCTGAACCCGAAGGTCGCGCTGTTCTACATGGCCGTACTGCCGCCCTTCATCGATCCAGGCCGCGGCGATGTCTTCCTTCAGGGCGCGGTGCTCGGCGCGGTGCAGATCGCAGTCTGCACCGCGTTCGACGCCGTGCTGGTCTGGGGTGCCGCCGGGACCGCGCGCTTCCTCGGCGGGCGGCCGGGCTGGATGGCGGCGCAGCGCTGGCTGCTCGGCGCGGCGCTGGCGCTGATCGCGGTGAAGCTCGCCACCGACGGCACCGGCCGCGCGACCGGGTAGGCCATGCCCGAGACGCACACCCTGCTGATCCTGGCGGCGATCACGCCCGGGCTGGCGGCGACGCCGGGGGCCAACATGGCCTGCCTGATGTCGCGCAGCATGGCACAGGGCCGGGTAGCAGGGTTCATCTCGCTGGCCGGGACCAATGCCGGGCTGCTGGTGCTGATGCTGGTCTCCGTCGCAGGCCTCGCGGGCCTGCTGACCGCCATGCCGCATCTCTGGGAGGCGATCCGCCTGATCGGCGCCGAGCGATTCGCGCGGCTGCTGCGGCGCCGGCCGGCACTGGCGGCGGTGCAGCAGCGCGCCGTCGGCGTGGCGAGGGCGGTGGTTACCGTGGCGCTGACCGTGGAGGCGGTGACCTGAATGCCGATTCCCGCCCTCGGCCTGTTCGCGCTCGCCTATTCGGGCCTCGTGCTCTTTGCCCTGGCGCAGGCGATGCGCCGGCTCTACCCGCCGGCGCGCGCGGCCTGGGCGGCCTTCGCGCTGTCCTCGGCCGTGCATGGCGCCACCCCTTTCCTGCTGGCCGAGCCCGACCGCTGGCTGGCGCTGACGCTGTTCTGGCTGGTGCCGCACCTGTTCATCCTGCCGCTGCTGCTCTGGACGGCGCGGCGGCAGTCGCGGCCATGAGCAGCATCGCGCTGAATCTCGACCCGATGCTCTGCGGCGCCGCCATCGCGCTGGCGGTGGCGCTGTTCGGCACGCCGCGTGCGTGGCGCGCAGCGGCCGGGCTGTCGCGCGTGCCACGGGCGGTGCTGGCGAACCTTGCCTGCATCGGGGTGGCGGGGCTTGCCGCACTGCCCATCGGCTTCTCCGCGCTCCGCCTGGAAGGCACCGCCCTTGCCGCCATCGCCTTCGCCGCGGCGCTGCAGGGCGTCGCGCTGATCCTCCTCCTCCTGATTCCGACCAAGGCCTGACCCCCCATGCCGAAGCGCACCGACATCCGCTCCATCCTGATCATCGGCGCCGGGCCGATCGTGATCGGCCAGGCCTGCGAGTTCGACTACTCGGGTGCCCAGGCCTGCAAGGCGCTGCGCGCCGAGGGCTACCGGGTGATCCTGGTGAACTCCAACCCGGCCACCATCATGACCGATCCGGGCCTGGCGGACGCCACCTACATCGAGCCGATCACGCCCGAGATCGTCGAGAAGATCATCGCCAAGGAACGCCCCGACGCGCTGCTGCCGACCATGGGCGGGCAGACCGCGCTGAACACCTCGCTGAAGCTCGCCGCCGCCGGCGTGCTGGAGCGGTACGGCTGCGAGCTGATCGGCGCCAGGGCCGAGGTGATCGACAAGGCCGAGGACCGCCTGAAATTCCGCGACGCCATGGCGAAGATCGGCATCGAGAGCCCGAAAAGCGCCATCGCCCACAGCATGCCCGAGGCCTGGCAGGCGCTGGATCTGGTGAAGCTGCCCTGCGTCATCCGCCCCTCCTTCACCCTCGGCGGCACCGGCGGCGGCATCGCCTACAACCGCGAGGAGTTCGAGCAGATCGTCACCGCCGGCCTCGCCGCCTCCATGACCACCGAGGTGCTGGTCGAGGAAAGCGTGCTGGGCTGGAAGGAGTTCGAGATGGAGGTGGTCCGCGACACCGCGGACAATTGCATCATCGTCTGCTCCATCGAGAACCTGGACGCCATGGGCGTGCACACCGGCGACAGCGTGACCGTCGCGCCGGCGCTGACGCTGACCGACAAGGAATACCAGCGCATGCGCGATGCCTCGATCGCCTGCCTGCGCGAGATCGGCGTGGACACCGGCGGGTCGAACGTGCAGTTCGGCATCAACCCCGCCGATGGCCGCATGGTGATCATCGAGATGAACCCGCGCGTCTCGCGTAGTTCCGCCCTGGCCTCCAAGGCCACCGGCTTCCCCATCGCCAAGGTCGCGGCGAAGCTCGCCGTCGGCTACACGCTGGACGAGCTGGCGAACGACATCACGAAGGTCACGCCGGCGAGCTTCGAGCCCACCATCGACTATGTCGTGGTGAAGATCCCCCGCTTCACCTTCGAGAAATTCCCCGGCACCCCGGCGACGCTCACCACCAGCATGAAGTCGGTGGGCGAGGCGATGGCGATCGGCCGCAGCTTCGCGGAAGCGCTGCAGAAGGGGCTGCGCAGCCTGGAGACCGGGCTCTCGGGGCTCGATGAGATCGAGGTTCCGGGCGACGGCAGCGCCCAGGCCTTCCATGCCGCGCTGGCGACGCCGAAGCCGGACCGCGTGCTCGTGGCGGCGCAGGCGATGCGCGCCGGCGTGCCGCTCGCCGACATCCACGAGGCCTGCAAGTTCGATCCCTGGTTCCTGCGCGAGATCGAACGGATCGTCGCCGCCGAGGCCGAGGTGAGGGCGGGCGGCCTGCCGAGGACCGCGACCGCGCTGCGCCGCCTCAAGGCACTCGGCTTCTCCGACCGGCGCCTGGCCGACCTCGCCGGGGTGAAGGAGACGGCGGTCGCGGCCCTGCGCGAGCGCCTGGGCGTGCATGCCGTGTTCAAGCGCATCGACACCTGCGCCGCCGAGTTCGCCAGCCAGACGCCCTACATGTACTCGACATACGAGGGCGGCTTCGGCGTGCCGGAGTGCGAGAGCCGCCCGACCGACCGGCAGAAGATCATCATCCTCGGCGGCGGGCCGAACCGCATCGGCCAGGGCATCGAGTTCGACTACTGCTGCGTCCACGCCGCCTACGCGCTGAAGGAGGCGGGGTTCGAGACCATCATGGTCAACTGCAACCCGGAGACCGTCAGCACCGACTACGACACCTCGGACCGCCTCTACTTCGAGCCGCTGACCGCGGAGGACGTGATCTCGCTGATCCGCAAGGAGCAGGAGCAAGGCGAACTGCTCGGCTGCATCGTGCAGTATGGCGGGCAGACGCCACTGAAGCTGAGCCAGGCGCTGCACCGGGCCGGCATCCCGATCCTCGGCACCAGCGCCGAGGCGATCGACATCGCCGAGGACCGCGAGCGCTTCCAGGGGCTGCTGAAGCGCCTCGGCCTGAAGCAGCCGCAGAACGGCACCGCGCGCACGCTCGAGGACGCGGCGCGGGAGGCCGAGCAGATCGGCTACCCGGTGGTGGTGCGTCCCTCATACGTGCTCGGCGGGCGGGCGATGGAGATCGCGCACAACCGCGAGCAGCTGCTGCGCTTCGGGCAGGAGGCGGTGAAGGTCTCGGGCGAGAATCCGATCCTGATCGACCAGTACCTGGCCGACGCCATCGAGGTGGATGTGGACTGCATCGCCGACGAGACCGGCGCGGTCTACGTCGCCGGCGTGATGGAGCACATCGAGGAGGCCGGGATCCATTCCGGCGACTCGGCCTGCTCGCTGCCGCCCTATTCGCTGGCGCCCGCCATCGTCACCGAGCTGAAGGCGGAAACCGAGGCCATGGCCCGCGCGCTGAAGGTCAAGGGCCTGATGAACGTGCAGTACGCCGTGAAGGATGGCGAGATCTTCGTGCTCGAGGTGAACCCCCGAGCGTCCCGCACCGTGCCTTTCGTGGCCAAGGCCACCGGCGTGCCGGTGGCGAAGATCGGCGCGCGGGTGATGGCGGGTGCGCGGCTCGCCGAGTTCGGCCTCGATGACGACGCGGTCTACCGCCACGTGGCGGTGAAGGAGGCGGTCTTCCCGTTCAACCGCTTCCCCAATGTGGACGTGATCCTCGGCCCAGAGATGAAGTCCACCGGCGAGGTGATGGGCCTGGATTCGAGCTTCGAGCGCGCCTTCCTCAAGGCCCAGCTCGGCGCCGGCGTGCGGCTGCCGGAGGGCGGCACCGTCTTCGTCTCGGTGAAGGACGGCGACAAGGCGATCGCAGTCTCGCTGGCGCGCCGGCTGATCGACATGGGCTTCGCCGTCACCGCCACGCGCGGCACCGCGGCCCGCTTCCGCGATGCCGGGCTGCCCTGCCAGGTGGTGAACAAGGTGCTGGAGGGCCGCCCGCATTGCGTCGATGCCATCAAGTCCGGCGACATCCAGCTGGTGATCAACACCACGGGCGGCGGGCAGTCCGTGGCGGACAGCTTCGACATCCGCCGCAGCGCCCTGACCCACGGGGTGCCGCACTTCACCACCGCCGCCGGAGCCCGGGCCGCGGTGCACGCCATCGCGGCGCTGAGGGCCGGAACCCTTGATGTGGCGCCGCTCCAGTCCTATTTTGCAGCCTCGTTCTGACGGGAGCGGGGGCGCGGTGGCGCGACCCCCGCGATTTTCGTTTATCCCGGCCGTCGGGAAGCGCATGCTTCCCGCCCCGCGCGACGCGGGGATTTCCCATCTTCCATCGCTGTTGAGGAAGGGCTTGCCGTGCAGAAGTTCCCCATGACCGCCGAGGGTCTGGCGAAGCTGGAGGAGGAGCTGAAGCAGCTGAAGGCCGTGGAGCGTCCGGCGGTCATCCGGGCGATCGCGGAAGCACGCGCGCATGGCGACCTGTCCGAGAACGCCGAATACCACGCCGCCCGCGAGAAGCAGTCCTTCATCGAGGGCCGCATCGCGGAGCTGGAGTCCATCGTTCCTGCCGCCGAGGTGATC
>ERZ1066123.1287-NODE-1287-length-15449-cov-9.641873_pt1 | contig 15449 bp, 12 predicted proteins | sample MGYA00382770_ERZ1066123 | MGnify/ENA primary metagenome ERZ1066123 (study PRJEB33369, sample SAMEA5778353) | biofilm metagenome | biome: Industrial cooling water; feature: Water cooling tower basin; material: Biofilm | place: United Arab Emirates | collected...
CCTGCGTTTGCGGTTGATCGCTGGTCGCGCACGCGCTGGCGAGGGTCGCGGCGAGGGCGGGCAGGGCGAGCGCCGTCGAGCGACGCAGCACGTGGGCAGTCGAGAGGCTCATCATGAGTACGGTTGCAGGTTCAGAGGGCGGGATGTCACACCGCCGCACACACATGGACGCCAACATGCCCTCGTTTCCGGGGCGATCTCAACGCGCAACGATCAACTGACCTTGTCGCGCCGTACCGGCACGCGCCGTCCCTTGATGCTCGTGGCCGAGAGCGCCGCGACAATGCGATCGGCTTCACCGGCCGGTACCTCCACCGTGCAATGCCGATCACTCACCACGATCGCGCCGATGTCCGCCGCCGGCACGCCCGTTTCGTTCACGATCGCACCCACCAGGTCGCCGGGTCGGATCTTCGCCTTGCGCCCACCGCCCACGAACAGCTTCACCACCGCGCCGCCGCGGGCCTTCGGCTTCGCGCGCGCCGGTGCGGCGGTGCGCGGACCGTCGCCATCTCGCGACGCGCCACGCGCGGGCGCACGCGACGCCACGCGCCCCGCGGCGCCACTCGCCCGTTCGCGCGCGGCGGTGCGATCGCCCGTCGGGCGCTCGGGGCGCAGCAGCGGCGCCGGAATATCGGGCTCGTCGGCCACCTGCCGTCCGGCGTCGAGCAGACGCACGGCCGCCGCCGCGATGTCGAAGATGTCGAACTCTTCGGCCAGCGACGCCACCACCTCGTGCCCCGCCTCGGTGCCGCCCTGCTCCTGCGCTTCGAGAATCGCTTCGCGCAGCGTTGTCCGCGTGAGCTCGAGGCGTCGCGTGCGCAGGTCATGGACGGTCGGCACCGCTTCGACGGCGATGGGCTGTCCCGTGAGCCGCTCGAGGTTGCGCAACCAGCGATGCTCGCGCGGCTCGGCGAGCGTGATCGCCATCCCTTCGCGGCCGGCGCGACCGGTACGCCCGATGCGATGCACGTACGTTTCCGCGTCCGACGGCACGTCGAAGTTCACCACGTGCGACACGTGCTGCACATCGAGACCACGTGCCGCCACGTCGGTGGCCACGAGCAGATCGGTCTTCTTCGCGCGGAAGCGCTTCATGACACGATCGCGCTGATCCTGCGACAGGCCACCGTGCAACGCTTCGCAGCGCAGGCCGCGCGCGGTGAGCGTCTCGTTGAGCTCATCGACTTCGGTGCGCGTGCGACAGAACACGATCGCCGCCGTCGGACTCTCGATGTCGAGCACCCGCCCGAGCGCGGCCATCTTGTGATGTCGTGTCACGACGTACGCGACCTGGCGCACCCGCGCCACCTCGCCCGCCGCCGGCACTTCGCGGTCGATGCGCACGCGCACCGGATCCTCGAGATGCCCATCGGCAATCGCGGTGATCCGCGGCGGGAGCGTCGCGGAAAACAAGGCGACCTGCTTCGACTCCGGCGTCTCGGCAAGGATCGCTTCGAGATCATCGGCGAAGCCCATGTCGAGCATTTCGTCGGCCTCGTCGAGCACGACGGTGCGCACGTGTGCGAGCGACAGCGTCTTGCGACGCAGATGGTCGAGCGCACGGCCCGGCGTGGCGATCACGACATCCACGCCGCGCTTGAGCGCGCGGATCTGTGGCTCCATGGGCGCTCCCCCGTACAACGGCAGCGCCTGCACCCCGAGCGACTTGCCGTAGCGGTGCACCGCCTCGGCCACCTGCATGGCCAGCTCGCGCGTGGGCACAAGCACGAGCGATGCTACCCGATCGGCCGCCTTCGCCCCCGGATTCAGTCGGTGCAGCAACGGCAGCGCAAACGCCGCCGTCTTGCCGGTACCGGTCGCGGCCATCGCGAGCACGTCGCGCCCCTCGAGCAGGGGCGGAATCGCGGCGCGCTGAATGGGGGTCGGTTCTTCGTAACCGAGCTCGAGGAGCGACGGAAGCAGTCGGTCATCGAGACCGAGGGTGGCAAAGCCTAGCGTTGGGGTCATGATACAATCTAGCCCGGCTCCGCCTCACGCGGGTGACGCTCCCGGCAGCGCGTTATGGCCGGAGGCCGTACTGCGTCCAGAAGGCCACGAGTGCGCAGTCATTCTCCGCGAACTGACCAAAGCGCTCGGGCGCAAACGAGACATTGCGGTACACCTCGACCGCCGCGAACTGCGCCACCGAAATCGCGTGCAACTCCTCCAGCGTCGCCGGCAGGCCATCGACGAGCAGCTGCACCGAGCACGTCCCGATGGACAGGTTGCGACCGCGGCCGTACAGCGCAAAGCGGGTCGCATCGTCACTGCCGGGAATGTTCTGCACCACGAGTCCCGGCACCTGTTCGAGTGCTGCGCGCAGCGAGCCGGCCTCGCGGATCATGAGCGTATCCACGAAGAATGCGATGCCATCCTGTCGGCGCGCCTCGAACTCTTCGCGCTCGCGCCGAATGGTGCGCCGCTCGGTGACGGCGATGCCTTCCAGCCCCGCAATGCTGAGCGTGCGCTCGAGCGTGATGATGACCTCCGGGGTGCCGGCGTCGAGCACGTTGAGCTGCTGCGCGACGGCGGCGAACCCATCGGCCTGAGCCCCGATCATCCGTGATCCAGGCGGGACCTTCGCGATGCTGAAGCGACCGTCCTCACCGGCCGTCACGACACTGTCCACCCCGTCCACCGCAACGCGCGCGTTGGGCACGGCCTGCTGGTCAGGACCAATCACGCGTCCCGTGATCGTGGGCCACCGATCGACGCGCGAGTTCGCGGGGGCCAGCACGAGATCGATACGGCGCAGCGGGCGATCATCGAGCGCGACCTGCACCGCGCCGGATTCGTACTCCACCGACGCGCCCGCCATCACGAGTTCTCCCACGGCCGGCACACCGCACAGCGCGTACGACCCGGTCGAATCGGAACGCGTGCTGCGCTGCTCGGCCTGCCGCAGACGCGTGCGCGGGAGGATCGCCTCCCACTGCGCCGTGATGCCGGCGCCCGACACGCGTGTGCGATCGTCGGCAAGACGCACGGAACCCACGAGCACGCCGCGATTCTCATCACCAGGCACGTCGGCCCGACACACGGTCCGCCAGATCGTGGCGAGCGACGGTGTCGCCACCGTCACATCGGTCCAACGCGTTGCATCCGCAGGCCGCGCCACCACAATGGCCCCGAGGCCGATGTCATCGAGCGCTTCGTGATACACGGTGAGGCGCTGAATCGGCGCCTCACTCACCACGGTAAAGCGACCCAGCGAATCGGTGGGCACCGAGATACCCGCCGGCTCGGCGAAGACGAACGCCTGGGCCAGCGGCGCACCAGCGAGGCTGTCGAAGACGACGCCGCGGACGGTGTCCGCCACCGGCAGATCGCGACCGGCCGGCCGGTGAGGGGTCGCGGCCGCATCGGGCGCGACGGTGGAGCCGGCCACGGCGAGCGACACGGCCAGGACGAGCCCGCGCGGAGCGCGGCGAACGAGGGTCGAGGAACGCATCGTGGAAAGCTCGCGCATTCGGCGGCGCAGCGGCAGCCACCTCATGGCCGCAGGCCGTACTTGGTCCAGAACAGGACGACCGCGCACTCGTCACCGAGCGGCTGGTAGCGCGCCGGCGCGAAGGCGAGCTGCGGGAAGAATTCGATCGCCGCGATGTTCTCCTGCGGGATGCGGTTGACCAGGTCGTTGTCGGCCAGCGTGCCGTCGAGGAACAGGTACGCGCGGCATCCGAGGCGGCCGAGGATCTCGAACTCGGTGGTCGCCCGACCGCCGTTGGGCTGTACGATCACGCCCGGGGTCATCTGGATCGCGGCGCGCACGTTCGGGAAGCGCGCGAGCATGAGCGAATCGACGACCCGCGCGAAGCCCGCCCTGCGTCGCAGCTCGAACTCCTGCCGCTCGAGGCGCAGGCTCGTCCGCGCGGTCACGGTCACGCCCTCGAGCTGCACCAGCTTGTCGAACGGGATCTCCAGCGACGGCGACTCGCCGGCCGTGACCTCGACGAACTGCCCCACCGGCTGGTAGCCGACCGCGCGCACGTAGAGCATACGCGACCCCACAGGTACGCCGGTAAAGGCGAAGCGGCCGTCGGCCCCCGTCACGACCGGCGCCTCGGCGCCGTCGAGCGCGAGCTGAATGTCGGCGAGCGGCGTGCCGTCGCGGCTGCGCACGAGGCCGCGCACCACGCCGCGCTCGTCCTCGCGCCCCAGCACGAGGTCCAGCCTCCGCAGTCCCCGCGCGTCCGGCGGCAGGGTCACGACGCCGGACCGGAACTCGCGCGAGATCGCGGCCACGGAGACATTCACGAAGTCGTCGACGCCGCAGACGAGATACGCGCCGAGCGAATCGGTGCGGACCTCCTGCGAGCGCAAATCCGGCCCGCCGACGGCGTACTCCGGCTTCGGCCATTGGACGATGACCGTCGCGCCCGCGACACGCGTCCGGCCGTCGGCGAGCCGCGCGGTGCCCGTGAAGATCACCGTGCGACCGGCGACCGGACGCGGCGACTCGCAGAGGCGCGGCCAAATCGTGGCGAGCGACGGCGTGGCGACGGTGACCTCCGCCCGGCGGTTCCGCGGGCGGACGGCCCCGAGGGCACCGAGCCCGAGCTGGTCGACCACCTCGTGGTAGGCGGTGACCTGCTCGACCGCCACGGTGCTGCGCAAGACGAAGCGCCCGAACGAGTCGGACACGGCAGTGGCGCCGCCCGGCATGGCCACCACGAACGCTCCCGCGAGCGGTTCACCGGCGAGGCTGTCGTATACGAGGCCGCGAACCGTGTCCGTCGTCGCGCGCACGGTGTCGAGCAGGGGAGGCGGCTCTTGCCCCCTGGCGATGTGCAGCGGCAGGGCGAGGGCCGCGAGGAGGCAACGCAGCGCCCGCATCAGCCGTCGAGGCCGCTGCGGGTCCAGACCAGGACCATGGCGCAGTCACGGCCAGAGGTCGCCTCGGCGAATTCCGCCGGGGCGTCCGCACGCGTGGCGTACCCTTCAACGCCGTCGAGCTGCGTGAAGGGGAGCGCGTTCAGCCGGTCGATGGACGACGGCTTGCCATCCACAAACACGTGGACGCGACAGTTGCCAGCGCCGCGCATGCTCACCGGCCAGTCGCTCGGGTCCGCACCCGCGATCGTCCCGCCCGCCCGGATAATGGGCCGCACCGTGATCCAGGCGAGGCCGGAAAACAAGACCGACAGGCTGCCCGCCTCGCGAAGCGCCGTGCGTCCGACGACGAGCGTGCGCTGCTCATCCACGGCCGCCCGTCGCCTCGCCTCGAATCGCGCGCGCGGTGTGGCGATGCTGTCGGTGACGCGTACGGGGACGGCCACGCGTCGCCCATTGCGCACCTGCTCCAACCGCGCGGCCCGCGGCAGCGTGATCGTGAGCGACGCGGATTCCGTCGCGGTGATGTCCACCGACTGCGCGACCGGGGCGTGTCCAATGGCCTGCGCCGACACCATGCGTGACCCCAACGGAATCGCGACCAGTCGGAACTCGCCCCACCGATCGGCGACCGCGTCGGCGGACGCGACGCCATCGACGGTGACGCGCGCGCCCTCGACGGGAAAGCCGGTCTCATCGACCACGCGGCCGCGCAGGATGCCGCCGAGTCGATCACCCGTCGCGCCGAGCAGCAGATCCACGCGACGCACGGCGTGCGCGTCACTCGCCAGTCGGACCACCCCACTCACGTACTCGGCGCTGATCGCGGTGACCGCGAGCTCCGTGGTACGCGGGACATCGCAGATGGCCCAGGTGCCCAGCGAATCGGTACGCGTGCGACGTGGCGTCGCGGCGCGACCGTCGGACTCCGACCACGCGACCTGCACTTCGACGCCGGCGAGCAGCACCGGGGTGCTGCTGGACGTGACGGTGGGCGCGCGTCGCGTCGAGCCGACCAGCATCGCCCGTGATGCCGCCTGCGTTGCGTCGAGCGGCGGCGCATCGGCGCAGAGGGCACGGTGCAGCGTCACGTACGACGGCGTCGCCAGCTGCACATTGCGCCAGGGCCTCGCGGGATCGGGACGCATCGCGCCAATGCCATCGAGTCCCATCAGGTCGAGTGCCGCGTGATGCACCACGAGTTGCCGCACGAGCGAATCACTGATGAGCTCGAAGCGCCCACGGTCGTCGGCGATGGCTACCGCCACATGCGGTCGCGCCACGACGAGCGCGCCCGCCAGCGGCTCTCCCGCCAGCGAATCGAAGACCGTGCCCACGATGGTATCGGGCGTCGCACGCTGCGCCGAGACGACACCAACATCGCCGATCGTGAGCACGGCACCAACGACGGCGAGGCGCCACGTCGGCCTCACGGTCGCAATCCGTAGCGTGTCCAGAAGAGGATCACGGCGCAGTTGTCGCCCAGCGGCTGATAGCGCGCTGGCGCGAACGCCACGTTGGTGAACACTTCGACCGCGGCGAGATTCTCGAGCGGAATGGCGTTCACTTCGTCGAGGTTGGTGACGGTACCGTCGAGGTACACGAAGGCGCGACAGCCGATGCGACCGAAGATCTCGAACTCCGTGCTCGCGCGTCCCTGACGCTGCGTGACGATGATGCCGGGCGTCTGTTGCATCGCCGCGCGAAGATTCGGGAAGCGCGCGAGCGCCGTCGAATCGATGACACGCCCGAAGCCGGCCCGCTTGCGCAGCTCGAACTCGGCACGATCGAGGCGCACCTTCACCTTCTCGGTCACCTTCACGCCCTCCAGCTGCACGATCTTGTCGAACGGGATTTCCAGCGGTTCATTCGCATCGGCGCGCACTTCGACCAGCTGTCCGATGGGCTGATAGCCGATGGCTCGCACGTAGAGCATGCGCGAACCGAGCGGCGCATCGGGAAACGCGAAACGTCCGCTGACGTCGGTAATCACGGGTTCGGCGGCCCCGTCGAGCGCAAGCTGGATGTCGGCCAGCGGCGTGCCCTGCCGGTCCTTCACCACGCCAGTCAGCCGACCGCTGGCATTCTCCGCTGCGAGCATGAGATCGACGCGTCGCAGCGATCGCACGTCGCTCGGCACAGTGATGATCCCCGAGCGGTACTCGCGCGAGACGGCCGCGAGACTCACGTCCACGAAATCTTCGACCCCGCACACCAGGAAGTTGCCGAGCGAATCGGTCCGGACTTCGCGCGAGCGGATGTCGCCGCCACCGACCGCGTACTCCGGCTTGGGCCATTGCACGATGACACTGGCACCGGCCACGCGCGTGGTGCCGTCGGCCAACCGTGCCGTCCCCGTGACGATGACGGAGCGCCCCCCGAAAGGACGTGGCTCGTCGCATAACGAACGCCAGATCGTGGGGAACGCCGGTGTGCTCAGGCGGAGGAGGGTACGCCGGTTCTCTGGGCGCTCCGCGACCAGGGCGCCCAGCCCGAGCTGGTCGAGCACGCCGTGATAGGCGGTGACGCGGGTCGCGATGGTGTCGGTGTAGATGGTGAAGCGACCGAGCGAGTCGGACACCGCCGAGGCCCCGCTCGGATACGCGATCACAAAGGCGCCCGCGAGGGGCTCCTCCGCGAGACTGTCGTACACGACCCCCACCACCGTGTCGAGCGCGAGTCGGGCCCGGACGGTATCGAGCACCGGTGGCGGATTCTGCGCCGCGAGGGGCCGCGCGAGCAGCAGAAGGCCGAACAGGAGGAGCGGCCGGAGGAGACGTCGGAGTGACATGCGGGGGGCGGGCAGGAGGGCTGAGTGAAGATACCGTGATTCGCGTCACGAGTTCCGTCCCCCCGACGCCTGCCGTGACATCGCGCTGCGGCTGCACGGCCACACGTTAGCTTGCCGCATGCCCGAGCCGACCGCGTCGTTCACGTTCACGGTGCATCACACCGACGGCCACGCGCGCCATGGCGCGTTCGGCACACCGCATGGCGCCGTCGAGACCCCGGCGTTCATGCCGGTCGGCACGCACGGGGCCGTGCGCGGTCTCACCGTCCACGACGTGGCGCGCGCCGGTGGACGGCTCATGCTGTCCAACGCGTATCACCTCTACCTGCGGCCGGGCGACGAGGCCGTCCGCGCGCTTGGTGGGCTGCACGCCTTCACGCGGTGGGATGGCCCGATGCTCACCGACTCGGGTGGCTTTCAGGTCTTCTCCCTCGCCAAACTGCGCGCCGTGCAGGAGGAGGGTGTCGAGTTCCGCAGTCATCTCGATGGCTCGCTGCATCAGTACACGCCCGAACGCGTGATGCAGATCCAGCGCAACATCGGTGCGGATGTGATCATGCAGCTCGATGAACTGCTCGCAGGCGGCGCTGATCTGAGCACGTCGCGCGCGGCGATGGAGCGCAGTCTGCGCTGGCTCGTGCGCTGTCGTGATGAGTTCGCACGTCTCACACGCGAAGGACGCGCCCCGTTGCGCCTGGCGTCCGCGCGGCCACCGACGGCGCCGCCGCTCGCGCACGAAGAGGCCGCGCGTGATGAGGTCGCGCCGCCGCAAGCGCTCTTTCCCATCGTGCAGGGTGGAACGCATCCGGCGCTGCGCGTCGCGTCGGTGCGCGGTATTCTCGACACGGACGACTGGATCGGTATCGCGATCGGTGGCTTGTCCGTGGGCGAAGCCAAGCCCGCGATGTACGACACCGTGGCCACGTGCGAAGCGCAGCTCCCCGCCGATCGCCCGCGCTATCTCATGGGCGTCGGCTTTCCCGACGATCTGCTCGAATGTGTCGCGCGCGGCGTCGATCTCTTCGATTGTGTCGCGCCGTCCCGCATGGGGCGCGACGGCACCGCGTTCACGCCCGACGGCAAGGTGCAGGTACGACGCAGCGACTTCCGCTTCGATCGTCGTCCACTGGTGGACGGGTGTGCGTGCGAAGCGTGCACGCACTACGATCGGGCGTTCCTGCGTCATCTGTTCGTGGCACACGAACCGCTCGGCCCACGCTTGCTCGCGCTGCACAACGTGGCATTCGTGCTGTCGCTCATGGCGCAGGCGCGGGCCCATATCGCGTCGGGCACCTTTACCGCGTGGCACACCGAGTGGCTGACACGCTATCGCGCGGCCGATGGTGTGGACGAGCACCCGTCCGTTCCGACGGTCACCGACGACTGATCACATGGAGCACTACGCGCATCTGCTCGCCGTGGCGCGTCGGCACAGTCGCGTGCCGGACGACGCGGAGGATCTCCTGCATGACGCGTTGCTCGAGGCCGTGCGCAGTGGTCGCCACGATCTGTCGCAGACCGCAACACTGCGCTGGCTCGCCGGCACGATTCGCAACCTCGCTGCCATGACGGCGCGTGGTGCCTATCGCCGCCGAGTGCGCGACGCGATCTGGAGTGCCGCGCAGGACACGACCGCCGCGCCGCCGCTGTCCGCAACCCCGTGGCGCGAGGATCCGGCGGTACACGCCGTGATCACCGCGTTGCCGCCTTCGCTGCGTCGCGTCGCCGAGCTCGCTCTGGCCGGTTGCGACCGCCAGGAGATCGCCTGGCTGCTTGGCCTCTCCGACGTCACGCTGCGACAGCGCATCGCGACGCTGCGCAAGCGGCTCGGCGCCCTGCAGACGATTGATGGCGTGGCAGGCGCGCAGGCCGCGCTGGATGTCCGCCTGCCGATCGGGCTGATCCGTCGCGCCCTGCTGCCGGTGGTCCGCGCGCAGGCCGCCGCCGGCTCGCACGATCCGGACGGCCATCTGCTCGTTCTCGCGCGTCGGCGATCCGATCGATCCGGCGCGTCCTGAACCGGGTTGCTCACGTTTGCGCGGGTGGCGGCAACAAGGAGATGTTCACTGGTCCCACCCCACGTTTCTTCCCGAGGTATTCCATGCTCCGCTCGCCCCGCATCGACAACGTCGTCTTCTTCGTGGGCGACCTCGCCCGCACCGAGCGGTTCTACGCCGACGTGGTCGGCCTCACCGTCGAACGACAGACCCCCGAGGACGAAGGGGAAGCGTCGGAAGGCGCCTGGCTGATCGCGCGCATCCCCGGCAACCTCGACCTGATCTTCTTCGAGGGCGAGGTGCGTCCCGGCAACTCCCCCATTCTCGTGTTCACGCTCGACGAGGGTGGTATCGACGGGGTCGTGGACGGGCTCGCCTCAGCGGGCGCCACGATCGTGACGCCGGTGAGTCATGCCCCCGGCGGGTGGAGCGCCGACTTCACCGATCCGGATGGGTACGTGCTGAGTCTGTATCAGACGGCGGCGAAGCCGCGGTAAAGGGCGTGCGGTCGACGGTGACGGACGATCCGCGCGCGCGGTCCGTCCGTCACCGGAACAGCGCACTAGATCCGACGACGTGCGCGTGCGACCAGCGGCACAAGCGCGAGCGCGAGCAGTCCGAGGCTCGCCGGCTCGGGCACCGGCGTCGGTGTGACGGCTGGCTGGAGGCTCCAGGAGTCCACCCACGAGAACTCGCTCGCGAGTCCCGACGACGCGGTGAAGCCGACGCGCGCGTTCGCGGCCCAGGCCGGCGCGGTCCACGCGTAGTCGATCTGGACGGCGCTCAGGGGCGAGGCGGCGCTCAGCGCCGAGGCACCACCGGCGCTCACCGGCGTGAAGAGCGCCGACAACGTGCCAGCGCCGTCGTAGGACAGCGTGACCGTGAGCGGCGCGCTTTCCCACGCGTGATCGACGGTGGTCGGGTTGCCCAGATCGAGGGAGCCGTTGGCCCCGAACACCGCCCATTTCCAGAATGGGTTGACGCCGAAGGCGACGCTGCGCGCGAAGGCACCGGTCCCACCGTAACCCTGATCGACCCCAGCGCCGCCCACCTGCGTATCCGCGCCGTCGGTCACCACGAAGGCGATGCCATCGCCCGGGCAGGATCCCGATACACCCGCGCACGAGAAGCTCATGGTGTACGTCGTCGTCCACGCACCGAACAGGTTGAAGGTATTTGTCGTCAGGGCGCTGCGAGAGACAGCGGTGACGAGCGGGGTCTCGAGCGGCGTCGCGGCCGGCGCGGCGGACGCGTCGGGCGCCTGCTGATACTCGCCGTCCATCATGCGGAGCCGCGAGCCATCGAGCACGACGCTGCCGCTGCCACCACCGATGTTCGTGCGCAGCTGCTGACCGGCAAATGTCAGCGTCGATTGGGCGCTCGCCGTTGCGGCGAGCAGGGTGAGGGCGAGGGGCGCGGTCAGCCAGACCGGGGCCGCGGATCGCCGTCGGGAAAGCGGTGGGGACTGCATCGGGTCGCTCCGGGTGCGAAGTGCGGGCCGAGGGTGGCCCGTGTCCTCAACGCGCAAGAGTGGAGCCCTTTGGCTCATCATCGTCCGGCGCGGCGAAACGCAAGGCGGCGGCACGTCGTACGCCCCGCCATGTCCTCTGTCACACCACACGCGCTCGTGCTGTCCATCGACGAGTACACAGGCGGCCTCGAGCAACCCGCGCATGTGCATGATCACCTGCACCTGAGTCTCGTCCTGCGAGGCCACCTCGAGGAGACCATCGGCGATGTCGTCGAGCAGGCCGGTGCCCTCAGTGTCGTGGTCAAGGACCCCGGCGTGCGCCACGCCGATCGCTTTGGTCCCGCGCCGGTGCTGATCGCGCGGCTGTCACTGGCGGGAGCCGGACTCGGTACGCTTGTCGAACCCGGACGCTGGAACGCGGGGTGGCGCTGGGCCCACGAGCGAGCGGTCGCTCGAGCCTTTGTGCAACTCGTCGCGCGTTACACCGGCGCGACCGCCCAGACATCACCGCGCGGCCTGCAGCTGAGTGCCGGTGACGAAACGCTGCTCGATCTGCTGGCCGCACTCACGGCACGACCCCTGCGAACGCGAGCTGCAACCGGCGCCCCACCGCGCTGGCTGGCCGACGCGATTGCCCGATGGCGCGCGGAGTGGACACCGCAGCTGACAGTTCGTGCACTCGCCGCCGAGACCGGTGTGCACCCCGTCTATCTCGCACGCTGTGTGCGCCGGTGGTACGGGCACGGCGTGCACGACGAACTGCAGCGACTGCGGCTGCGTGCGGCGGCCAATCAACTGGCGCAGTCGGACGGCACCGTCTCGCAGGTGGCGCACGCCACCGGCTGGAGCGATGAGGCGCACTTGTGTCGCGCCTTTCGCGCGCAGCTCGGCGTCACACCGACGCGCTTCCGGGTCCTTGCACGCCAGCCGCCACGCGCAAATGTGGTTGCGTTTGTTCAAGGCGCCAAGATCGGCTCGACACAACGTCCGGAGTTCGCCCACGCGTCCTCGCCACCGGAGTCCTTGTGTTTACCGCTTCCTCCCGCCCCGGCCGCTCCACGACGTCCTCGCGTCTCCCCCGAACGCTTCGACTGATCACGGCCGCAGTTGGCGCGATCGGTGCGCCGGTGATGGTTGCTGCCCAATCGCCGATGACCACATCGGCGATGTCGCCCGCGCTCGCTGCGCACATCGAGCACGCCGTCGACTCGTTCGTCGGGCGCGCCCTCGCGTTGCAGCTGACGCCAGGGTTTGGCGTGGCGGTCGTGCGCTCGGGTCGTGTGCAGTTCGCGCTCAGCTATGGTATGGCCGATGCCGTGCGCCGTCGAGCCCTGCAGGCGCGCACGCTCTGGTACATCGCGTCGACGAGCAAATCGTACACAGGCGTGGCGACCCTGCTGCTCGCATCCCGCGACACCATGTCACTGGAGACACCCATCAGCACATGGCTTCCGGATGTCACATGGCCCGACGGTGTGACCAGTGATTCGCTCACGCTCGCGGACTTTCTCGGCCATACGCATGGGCTCGGCAACGGGCCCGTGGTGATCCAGGCCGCCTTCATCGGCGCCATCCCCGAACGCGAGTGGCCCCGACTGCTCGCCACGACGCCGCGCTCGTCCTCGCGTGCGCTTCGGTACAACAACCTCGGCTACAATGTGGCCGCCATGGTGATCGACAGACGACATGCGCGCGGCTGGCGCGATTGGATGGACGTATCGCTACTGCGCCCCGCCGGATTGCGTGACACGCACGCGCGCGTGAGCGGACTGGATCCGCGCCGATTCGCGCGACCGCACGTGCAGCACCCCGACGGCGCGTGGGACACCGTGACGTTTCCCAAAACGGATGTCACGATGAACAGCGCCGGTGGACATCTCGTGACGCTGCACGATCTCGCGCGATGGACCTTGCTCAATCTGGACGAGGGTCGCCTCGACGGTCGGCAGGTTGTACCGGCACACGTCATTCGCGATGCGCAGCGTCCGTTGCGCTGGCACGCACCGGAGGATCCCGGGCGTCGCTACGCATACTTCGACCGTGCGGCGTGGGGTGCCGGATGGAACCTTGGCGCGTACGATGGCGCCCGGATGGTGAGCCGCTTCGGGAGCTACCTCAGCTTCCGCTCGCATCTCTCGTTCTTGCCCGACCATGGCGTTGGCGTCGTGGCACTCGCGAACGGTGATCCCGGTGGTCCCGTGACCGACATGGTCGCCGCGCTCGTCTACGACCTGGTGCTCGGTCGCCCCGACGCAGTGGCACGGGCCCACGAACGGCTGAGCGCGCATGCAGAGACGGCGCTCGCGTCACGCACACTGGCCCTGCGCGACACCGGAACGTTTCACCACCCGAGCCTGGGCACCCTGCTGCTGCACCACATGCGCGGCGCCTTGCAGCTGACGTGGGGGGCGCTGCGAGGGCCGCTGACACCACTGCCCGACAACGTGGATGTGCGGCGCTTCGACATGGCCGGCAACGAGCTCACGCTGCGCCTTGGGCGCGACTCGACTGGTACCGTCAACACCCTGACCGTGCTGGGCGTGATCGCCGCGCGCGCACGCGATGCGCACGCGCGGCCCGACACTCCGCGATGAAACCTCGGCGGCGGCGCCTGCGAACTAACGAGGATGACTCCGCCTCGTTCGCCGCGCACACCGCCACACGTCGCCCGCCGACTCCTCCGTGCGATCGCCGGGATATTGGCCCTGCTGTGCGTCCTGCTGCTCGTCTGGATCAGTCGCAGCACCGTGGTCCTGACTGGCGGTGGCGTGTATGACCAGATTCTGATCCCGGTCGGCTCCGGTGCGATTCGCTGGCGAGCCGATCAGGCTCGGGTCGCCCCTGCGCCGCAGCTTGACGGCGTGCACGGCCCGGTCGTCCGGCGCCTCGCCTCCGGCGATGTCGAAGTCACCTCGTTCTGCGGCAATCGCGTACGGCGAGACACCGTACGAGCCGATTCCGTGCGCATCGAGTGTGCGGATCGTGCCGGAGTCTGGAGGTGGCGCGGGCCGTCTGCCACACCGGCGACCGCGGTCGCCATGGCCGAGCGGATCGCCGTGACGAGCGATCTCGAAGGCGATAGTGCGTACTTCGAACGCTGGGCACGCGCACTCGACATCGTGGACAGCAGCGGACGCTGGCGCTACGGGACGGGGCACGTCGTGCTGCTCGGCGACATGACCGATCGGGGGCGCTGGGTGTATCCGCTGCTCTGGCGTCTGTACGCGCTCGAGGCCGAAGCGGCCGCCGCTGGTGGCGCGGTGCACCTCGTACTTGGCAATCACGAGCAATACAATCTCGTGGGCATCACCAAGGACATCGAGCCGGAACATCACTACGCGATGTCGCGCATCGCACCGTACGACGTGCTGCTCGATGGCCGCACCGTACTCGGGCAGTGGTTGCGAACGCGCCCCGTGGCGCTGCGTATCGGACGAACCCTCTTCGTGCACGGCGGCATTTCTCCGTCCGTCGTGCAACGCGGCATCTCGCTTGACTCGCTGAATGCCACGAGTCGCGCGTTCCTCTCCGGAGGGTCGGTCGATGCGGCATCGCGTGACGCGCAGCTGGGGCCGCAGTCGGTGACGCAGTACCGCGGGTTCGTGCTGGCGAATGGCGACGAGCCGCTGGCGTCCGCAGCGCACGTGGAGGCGACGTTGCGTCAGTTTGACGTGGATCGCGTGGTGATCGGCCACACCGAAGTCGACTCGATCACCCCACTTCATGATGGCCGGATCATCGCCGTGAACTCGACGTTGCACCGTCCCGAGGCGCTTGTGTTCGAAGGTGGCGTACCTCACGTGCAGCAGCTCGGATTTCGGCGAACGCCGTGGGAAGAGCCAGCCCCGGTCAGTCGTCGATTTTCGCTCCTGAACTACCACGATTGGCAGGCCTTGCTCGGTGTGTTCGCAAAGATCTGGGATGGACCGGGATAAGCCGGCGAAGCGAACCCGCCGAGCGTGACCTACCTTTGATGTCATGCCCGCCCCGACATCGCCCACGACCTGGCAGCCACGCCGTCTGGCGATCGTTGCGGCCGCACTGCTTTTCACGACCTACGTCGTCGTCTTTCTCGACGCGGGCGCACAACCCTCCCTCGGCGTCTGGGGCGACGCGGCTATCAACGTGCTTGCCGCTGCCGTGGCGGCGTGGCCCGTGGTGCTGCTCTGTCGCGCGCTCCCGTGGCGCGTGGCCGATCGGCTCTGGTTCGTCGCCGCGCACATCGCTGGCGCGCTCGCCTTTCTCGCACTCTGGGCCTTCACGACGGCCGCGTCGCTCGCCCTGCGCACCGGACTGCGGGATGGGGACTGGACCCTCGTCTGGTTCACCGGCCCCGCCCGCAGCTGGCAGGGCA
>ERZ1066123.1288-NODE-1288-length-15448-cov-7.154031_pt1 | contig 15448 bp, 10 predicted proteins | sample MGYA00382770_ERZ1066123 | MGnify/ENA primary metagenome ERZ1066123 (study PRJEB33369, sample SAMEA5778353) | biofilm metagenome | biome: Industrial cooling water; feature: Water cooling tower basin; material: Biofilm | place: United Arab Emirates | collected...
CTCTCTGTCAGGACCTTCGCTGCAAGTCACGCTAGGCATCCGCGTGCCTTTATGCAACACTCGTTTCATAAAGACTGATGATTCGGAGTGGGAGAGGCAGATGGATGCGGGCACGATCGCGACGTTGAAGGCGCTGATGGAGTGGGAGGGCACGCGCAAGGCGCCCCCGCCGGGTTTTCCGCGACTGCCCGACATCCCTGCGGCGCGCTACACCAGCGCCGAGTTCCACGCACTCGAGCAGGAGCACATCTTCCGCAAATCGTGGCTGTTCGCGGCGCACCTCGACGAGGTGCCGGAGCCGGGCAGCTTCATGCGCTGGAACAATGCGGGCGATCCGATCATCATCGTCCATGGCACCGACGGCATCGTGCGCGCCTTTTACAACACCTGCCGCCATCGCGGCGCGCCGGTGGTGACGCAGGACAGGGGCTGCGCGCGGCGGCTGGTGTGCCCCTATCACGCTTGGACCTACAAGACCAACGGCACCCTGATCGGCGTGCCCGAGCGGCAGGATTTCGTCGATCTCGACATGGCGACGCGCGGGCTGATCCCTGTGGCTTGCGAGATGTTCGGCAAGCTCATCTTCGTCAATTTCGACGACGGCGCGCCGACCTTGCGCGACTTCCTCGGCCCCATTGCCGAGGAATGGGAGGAGTTCGGCTTCGACAAGCTGCGCCTTGCCGCGCGCCATTCGTTCGATCTCCAGTGCAACTGGAAGGTCGCGATGGAGGCCAACATGGAGGTCTACCATGTGCCCTTCATCCACCCGGAGACCGTGGCCCCGCTGGTGGATGCCAAGCGCAACGTCAATCACCTCTATCCCGGAGGGCACGGGCGGATGCTGGCCCCGCCGCCGCGCGAGATGCGGCGCGATCATGTCCGTGCGCTCGACAATGCGCCCAACTGGACCCGGATCGAAACCGTGGGCGAACTGGGGCGCACCCACACCCAGAGCTACACGATCTTTCCCAACTGGGTCTCGCCGCTGTCGAACTACTTCGTCCCGCCGCTGATCTTCTGGCCGACCTCGCTGAGCACGACCCGCCTCGAACTGATCACGATGGCGCCGGACTGGGGCGACGGCGAAGCGCCCGACCTGTGGACCGTGCCGGACGATAGCGCGCCGAACGGCAGGGCGATGGCGAAACTGATTCAGGAAGATACCCAGTTCGGCGAAGCGATCCAGCGTTCGATGGACAGCCGCGGGTTCAAGAGCGTCCCGCTAAGCTATCAGGAATCCCGCATCTACTGGTTCCACCAGCACTGTGACCGGATGATCGGGATCGACAAGGTGCCCGAAACCCTGCGGGTCGGGCAGGTGATCGGCGACGAGTGGGTCTTCCCGAACGATCCGCGCTTGCAGATGCTGGATGCCGAGGCGCAAGAGGCTGCGGCGTAGCCGATTGTCGCGCTTCAGGGGTGGCTTGTCCTGCCGCGATGGCGAACGCCGAGCCACGCGCGATGGGCGAGGCCCAGAATGGCCGATTCCGCGCCGTCGCGCCGCCCGCTGGCAATCCAGAACAGGGAGATTGCGGCGACGTAGAGAATGCCGCCCGCCCCGATACTGAAGGCGATCTCCGTCAGCGGGCCATCCAGTGCCGCGCGCAGTGCCGGCTCGCTGGTGACGAGCATCAGGCCTGCACTCATCACGAGGGCGGCAAGAAGCGGGCGAACCGCCACGGAAAGCTGGCGGGCGATGGACAGACCGCTGAGGGCAGTCACCAGTCGCAGGCTGAGGACGAACAGCACGAGGCTGCCGGCCGCCGCGCCGATCACGATCCCCATGAGTGCGCCCGCCCCGCTCGCAGCGCCCAGCGCCAGCCCGGCCAGAACGAGCGGAATGCGCACCAGAAAGACCTGCACGTCCCGCCTGAACACCAGATGGGTCCGGTCGAGTGCCATCGCCAGCGGCTGCACACTCTCGCACGCCTGGATCGCGCTCATCGCCGCGAAGATCTGGATCACCGGCACGGCGGGCAACCAGTTGCGTCCGAGGGCAAGTTCGATCATCGGGGCGGCGATCAGGGCGAAGCCGAACCCCACCGGCATCGCCACAAGCGCGACCATGCCCTGACCGTTCAGGTAGGCATGGCGCAGGCGATGCATATCGTCCTGCATCCGCGAGAAGGCCGGGAAGAACAGGCTCCTGAGCGGTCCCAGGCCTTCCTTGACCGGCAGATAGGCGAGCCTGTTCCCGACCGAGAAATGCCCGACGCTGGCCGACGGCACGAACAGGCCGAGCAGCAACGGGTCGAGACGCCAGTTGGCGGTCTGTATGCCGTTGCTCAGCGTAAGCCAGACAGAGAAGGACAGAAGGTCGCGATGCCCCCGCAGCGAGAAGCGCGGGCGATAGGGACGGATGACGTAGGATGCCGCAACACGCGTCGCCTGTGCCGCCAGCGCGCCGATCACCAGCGCCCAGTACGACCGGAAGAAGTAGGCGATTGCGACCGCCACCAGAAAGCCGACGAGCTTGGACGACACGTTGAGGACGAAGTCCTGCCAGAAGATCAGCTTGCGCCACATGATGACGAGCGTCGGGTTCTCGAGACCGCCGATCAGCGTTGCCCCCGCGAGCACGAGAAACAGCCCGACGAACCGGTCGTCGCCGTAAACCAAGGCGAAGGGGAAGCCGATGAGAGCCATCATCGCCGCGAGCAGCGCGGCCCGGGCAAGGTTGAGGGTCCAGGCGGTATGATAGTGATAGGCCCGCGGCCTGCGATGCTGGATGAGCGAATTTGCCAGCATGAGTTCGGTGAGTGCCCCCACGAGACCGAAGACGGATTCGGCGATGGCGACGAGGCCGAAGTCCTCCGGCATCAGCAACCGCGCGAGCACGAGGGTGCTCACGAGCCCGATCGCGTTGGCGATCAGCCGCGACGATCCGATCCAGGATGCACCCTTGGTCAGGGTCTTGCGATTGGCCTCGGTCTTGCCGGCTGCCTTGTCCAAGTCAGACTCGCACGATTTCTTCCAAGCGTTCCGCTCAGTCAGGGCCGACCCGGAAGGGCAGCCCAGCGGCGCGATCCGGCGCCCGAAAGGTCATTCCTCGCCGCAAGCAATCGCTTGGCGGCGGACTTCGATTTCACGAGCACGCGGCGATAGGCCGATCCGTCCCTGAGGGTCTTGAACACCGACATCATCGGACTGCTGCGCATCAGCGACGCCGCGGGCCACTGGGTCGCCAGCGTCGCGTTGAGGCCCAGCCGCCTGCCGATAAAGCGATGATCGTAAGGCGGGGCAAAATCGATGCTGCACCGGCTGCTACCCTGCCCCAGTTCCCACGGGAACGAACCCCAGGCCTCGGCCTCGAGCCGCGTCGGACTGGTCCAGAGCAGATTGACCACTTGGGCAAGTGCGGACCGGACATCGACATCGACGCAGCAGGCCCGGTCCAAGTCGAAATTGTCGACGAATGCGCTCACTACCCCGAATACCAGGTCGAGATTCCATGCCTGCACCTCGCGCGGTCGCTTCGCGTCGGTGACCGGCACGACGCGGCCGCCCTCGCGCCGGTATTTCTGCAAGGAACCTTCCCGGCCTGCGCAGAATATCTCGAACAGCGGATAAAGATCGCGCGGCGCGACCTCGGCCTTGGCCTCGGGCAGGCGCGGGGGATGGTACACCCCTGTCGCCTGCTGGACGTCGCGCGCCTCCTCGATCCCGAGCCGCCGTGCATCGAAATAGTAGGCGCTGCGCAATCCGCCCCATGGGCTGTCGCTGAGATCGAGACCGAAGAAATAGCCGTAAGCGGGTGTCACCTTCTGCTCGCGCTGAAGCTCGATCAGCACGTCGTGCTGCGTTCCCCGCCAGCCGACATCGACAACCGCGTGCGGCGTGCCGTCGAACAGGCCCTCCTGCGCGAGATAATCGAGAACCAGCGCCTTGCTTTCTTCGGCATGCCGCTGCAGCGTGCCGTCGGCCTGAAGCGAGGCGAGGGTCGTGCGAAGGATCTCCCGGTCGCTGGTCGAACTCCAGGCTTTGGGCGAGGCAGAGGTGATCTCGTCGATCTCTTCGACGGAAAGGCCGGCACGTTCGAGCAGCTCGGCGTTCGTGAAGCCGGTGCCCGACTGGTAGATGACGCTGTACCAGACGTGCGGGTTGTTGTCGGGGCTGGAGACGGCCGAATTCCATGCCAGCCGGCTGGCATAGAGATACCGCAGCTCGATATCGCTCCCCACTCGCGCGGCGATCTGCCGGGCGATCTGCAGCATGATTTCCGCATCGCGCGAGAGGAAGTAGAGCCGCTTCAACCCGCGCGCTTGCGCCTCGCGCAGCAGCCACAGCACGAAGGAGGTGAGGAGCGGGGCGACGACCCCGGCGGCGACGTCGACCATCGCCTGCTCGACGCCCGAGCGCGCAGTCACCGACGTTCTGGCGAGACGGGAGGCCCCGGACATGAGGGCGGTCTTGCCGTCGGTCTCGTGGCGATAGGCCTCCAGGGCGCGTTCGTAGCGGTTGGGGTTGCCGGCCGTGACCAGCTGCCCCGTTGCCCCGGCCTTGCGGGGGCCGAGCAGATCGGCCCCCAGATCGTTGCCGAGGTGTCTGATGCGCGAAACGCTCACCCCCTCGGCAGCCGCGACCACGTCGAACAGCCGCCCGCTGCGCTTCTCGCAGCCATGCTCGTGCGAGACGTAGAGGCGGTCGCCGGGTTGCCAGAAGCCGTGCCGTTCCAACTGTTCGCGGATGAAGGAAGTCGGCAGGTACATGTCGGAGACGAAGGCGATCCCGCGGCCGGCGCTGCGTGCATCCGCAGCCAGGGGTCTGGCACTTTCCACCGGACGAAGGGCCTTTGCCTCCTCCTCCAATTCCAGCGCCATGATCTGCGCGGCCAGCGCCGGCGAGAGCGAGAGGGCGGGGATGACCTCGGCATAGATGTCGTCGAAAGTCATGCTGTCGCCGTGGCAGAACCTCGCCCGCCGGTCGGCCGCCTCCCGCGTCCGGGCGAAGGCGTAGGGGGAACAGCGTATGAGCGATCGCTTCGCGGCTTCCCTCCCGACCCTGTCGAATATCTCGAAATGCGGGCTGACGGACCTGACCAGAAGCGTTTCGAAGACGTCGAAGGTCACCTGCGTCCCTGCACCCGGCGGCAGCGGCGATCTCCCGACTTGCAGTGAAGCCGTATCAGCGGCCGGTTCTATCATTGCAGTAAGGCTTTTGCTCATGAACTGACCCCGTTTGTGGCGAGCCGAAAGCTCACCCGCAGCCCTTTTGCTCCGCACGAGTCGAAGAAAGTCGGGAAGACACTGGACGATAAGTGCGCCAATTCGTTTGGCTGGAGCCAAATGACACGAACTTAGGTTAAACTGCTTTGAAAAGAATTTGACGTTCATGAGCACGCCAGATGCAAACTAGGCGTGATATCCACTGAACTCTGCAAGCAGAGATACCCAATTTCTTTTGCTATAATCCAGGTTAAAGCGGAGGTCTGCCGTTCCTTAACACTTCGGGAAATCGGACCGTGGAGGGGCAAGTCGTGCAGTATCGTAGCTTTGCTGATATGTCGCAAAGCATCACATGCAACTTGCACTTGATACCCGAGGATGTCGATCTGGTCGTAGGCATCCCGCGAAGCGGCATCCTTCCGGCAATCACCATCTCGCTGTTGCTCAACATGCGCTACGCTGATCTCGACAGGTTCCTTGAAGGTCATCTGTCGGGTGCCGGATCGACCAAACAGCATTCCGGGCTCATCGGCAGCCTGCGGGAGGCCCGGCATGTTCTGGTGGTCGATGACAGCCTTAACCGCGGCTGCGCGATGCGGGAGGCGCGCGAGCGCCTGAGTCACCTCTACGATGACGTGAAGTTCACCTTTGCGGCGATCTATGTCGTGCCCGATGGGAGGGACGACGTGGACATCGCCTTCGAGGTCGTCCGCTTGCCGCGCATCTTCGAGTGGAACTTCATCCACCATATCTATCTTGAGGATGCCTTCGTCGACATCGACGGGGTGCTGTGCCGCGACCCGCTTGCTTGCGAAATGGACGGCGGGGCTGCCTATCTGCGTTTCCTCGAAAGCGCCGTTCCGCTCTATCGGCCCACGCGCCCGATCGCCTGCCTCGTCACCACCCGGTCCGAGAAGTACCGGCCGCAGACAGAAGCCTGGCTGGCACGCTGCGGCATAGCCTATAACCGGCTGGTCATGCACGATCCTGCATCGAGCCGTGAGCCGCCGGGACCGGTCCGTGAAGCGCGCTTCAAGGGCGAAATCTACCGCGACAGCAAGGCCATGCTGTTCATCGAGAGCGAGCATTCCCAGGCTCTCGAAATCGCCCGGATCGCGGGAAAGCCGGTTCTGTCGATGGAGCGCAACGAGATGGTGAATCCGGGCGCATGGGGCGCTGTTGCCGCCTTTCAGAAGCTGCGCAATTTCGACGTGAACGCCCGCATGTCGGATTCGCCTCTCAACAGCAGGCGTGCCTTGAAGCGCAGGTTGAAGAACATGCTTCCCCATGCCGCCCAAGGGCCGGTTCGCGCAATGGCAACCTATCTGCTCGGGGGGATGCGCGGCGTTTCTGCCAGCGAGGCGCCGGAGTGGAACGTCCGCCCGGCACAAAAGTCTGCCGGTGCAATCGGGGAACAGCAGGGCGCGCCGATCAACGATTTAGCGGCACCGACCGGACCGACCGACGCGCCCAAGCACGCGCGAGGCACGGTGCCTTCGTAACTCGCCCATGGATCATGCCAGAAGGCGGTATCGTCCCGGCCCTGCCGGCCCGCCGAACGCCGATGCTGGGCATGTTGGCAGGCACCGCGCGGCGCCAACCCCGTGCCGATGCAAGGATAGCAAAGAGGGTATTGCCGAACGGCGATCGCGCTCGGCATCCGGAATGCTTCATCAGCGTATCGCTATGGCAGCCCGGACGGTGAGCTTCGTGCTTCAGCCATGCGCGTGCTGGAGATGCAGGCCGAGGGGCGGGGGAAACGATCGTAGGTAAGCGTGGATTGCCGATGGGTCTGAATGACGGACTTTTGGACTTACCTGCCCCTCCTGGGCGACATTTCTAACGGCGGGTTTCCACAAGAACTGACAACGGCAGCCTTTCGTTCGTCCCGGCAGCAACGGCTGCTGACAAAGCGGGTTGATCAGCGCGGCAGGGTTTTCGGGTCTGCGAGCGCCTCGTTTCCTAAAAGTTTACCATAGCCTTTTAGAAAAGCCGGTAGCCACACGGAGGTTGCATTGGCCAAAATCCTCATTGCGGACGACGATGTCATCCTGACGGAGATGCTCCGGTTCAGGCTGGAGGGCGCGCGCCACGAGGTGATCACCGCATCGGACGGGCTGCAAGCTCTCAACAAATCGAAGGACGAGCGGCCCGACCTCATCATTCTCGATTCCATGATGCCGGTGATCGCAGGCCCCGAGGTCCTGGCGAGACTGAGGGCGGAACCCCAGACCGCATCCACGCCCGTTGTCATGCTGACGGCGCGCAACGGAGAGAGCGATATCGTCGCGGCCCTGAGAGGCGGAGCGAACGAATATCTGACCAAGCCCTTCATCCCTCAGGAACTGTTGGTCCGCATCGAAAAGTTGCTGTTGTCCTCGTTGTGACGCGTGGGCCGACATACGGGGTCGTTCTGGTCTGCGCTGCCGCCCTCGCGGGCCCGGTTAAAGCCCAGGTGACGGCCGAAGAGCGCGAAGCCGTTCAGGACGCCTATGTGGCCGGCGATCTTGCGCGGGCCAAGCAATTGCTTTCAGGGCTGCTGGCACGAAACCCGCAGGACCCCGATCTGCTGCGCCGTCTGGCTGCGGTGCAGGCGGCCAGGGGCGAGTTGGGCCGGGCCCAGCTGACGATCGAAAGCGCGCTTCGTCTCGCCCCCGAAGACCCCGACATCCAGCTCGCGCGGGCGAATATTCTGCTCTGGCGCGGCCAGATTGCGGAAAGCGAGCGTCAGGCCGGGCAGCTTGCAGTGCAGCATCCGGGTTACCCGGGCCTCGCAACGCTCGAGAAATCCCTTCGCGGCACGATCGATGCGCGCAGGTTCCGCCTGCGATCGGCAGGCCTTGGCGCCTCGGTCTCGGATGCGAGCTTCGCGTCCGGTGCCAGCCAGACATGGTATGTCCAGCGCGGATCGATCGCCGCCCAGTGGGGCAAGGCCAATGTCGTCTCGCTCGACATCGACCGCGAAGAGCGTCGCGCAACCGACACGCATGTCGCCGCAAGGGTCGATCTGGGCGGCGCAGGAAACCGCTTCTTCGTTGCAGTCACGGCCACGCCCGACCCCGACTTCCGGGAAACCTGGAGCCTGGGCGGCGGGGCGGATGTTGCTCTTGGCGATACAAGCACGGTGCAGATCGATGGCCGCTTTGCCGAATACATCGGCGACGATGTCGCTGCCTTCGGTATCGGTATGCGGCAGCGTGTCTCGCCGCGTTTGGAAATCGCGGCGCGATCGATCCACCTGTTCGGCGGCGGCGACGACTACCGGTTCGGGGCAGCTCTGCGTGCCGATTACAGCCATCCGAAGCTCGGCGACTTCTTCGCGATTGTCGCCAGCTATCCCGATGTCGAAGACGACGGTGCGCAGCAATTGCGCGCCGTGGCAATCGGGGCGCGTCACCCGCTGTCAGACCGGCTCACGCTCGGCCTCACCGCCGAGTACGAGGAACGCGAGAACAGCTATGATCGGACCGCGTTCTCGATCGACCTGCGCTGGAGGATAGGGAGACGGCCGTGAGCGCGCTGCTGGTTTTCATGGTGTCGGCAGCCGTGGCGCTGGTCATGACAGCACTTTTCGGCATCCTGCTGCTGCGTCGCTGGTATCAGGAGCGTCGTCGTGAAAGCGACCGGGCGAAGCTCGCCGCGATCACCCGCAGCTATATGCGCCGGGTGGCCGGCCAGCTGGACGCGGAGGACACTTCGCGCTGGCGTGACGACATCAGGCTGGCCGCGGTCAGCCACATTCACCTGCTGCTGCGCGGGGGCGAGCGCCACCGCCTGATGCAGATGGCCGAACTCGACGGATTGCTCCGCGCAACGCTCGCCAGGTCCCGCAGCTGGCGCGCGGCGCGCCGGATCGACGCCATTCGCCTGTTGCAGCAATTCGGCAGCGAGGCCTGTATCGCGCGGCTGCGCGAGATATTCTCCCGTGATCGGAACATGGCGGCGCGGCTGGAAGCGGCTTTCGCGCTGGCGGCGTTGCACGCACTGCCGCCGCCGCGCGAGACCATCCGCCTGCTCGGCATGTTCGAACGCAAGATCAACCGCCTGGACCGCGCGCTCTTCCGTGCCTCGGCGCCGCATTACTCCGAGCAACTGGCGCTTCTCCTCGACGATCCGATTTCGACCGAGCATCGCGCCTTGATCATCGACGCCCTGGGTTGGTCAGGTGACGCGGCTGTGCTGCCCTTGCTGGAGGCGGCAGGCCGGTCGCCGCACGCGGACATCCGCAGTGCCGCGCTTCAGGCGGCGGCTCAGCTCGCTTTGCCCTCGGTGGAAATCTGGGTCATGGAGCTCTTGCGCGACCCGGTCGACTTCGTGCGCCTTCAGGCAGCCAATTGCTGCGCATCGCTGGGTCTGCACGATGCCATTCCCCAGTTGCGTTGTCTGCTAGCCGATGATTCGCTTTGGGTCCGTCTGCGGGCCGAACATGCGCTCGAGGTGCTGGAATATCGCTGGCTCGATCTTGATTCAAAAGGCTTATCGGCATGAATTTGAACGACATTCAGATCGCCGCCGCCAATGCGGTCCTGTTCCTTGCTTTCGGCTGCTTCCTGGTGGTCGCCGCACGCAACGGGATCAGCCTGTTGCAGCTCTTGATCGCGGCATGGGTGTTTGCCACCCGGACGAAGCCAGGGCGCAGTTCGATCGAGCTTTGGCGACGCTATGGCGACCTCGCCGTTCCGGTGTCGGTGATCGCGCCCGCCTTCAATGAGGAGCTGTCGATCGTCGACAGCGTAAAGTCGCTGCTTTCGCTCGAATATCCGCACCACGAGGTGATCGTGGTCAATGACGGGTCGAAGGACGATACGCTGGGTGCCCTGATCCGCGGCTTTGACATGGAGCCGCACGACCGGATGCAGATCGCGGCTTTGCAGAAGACCCGAATACGCGGCACCTACCGGTCGCGTCGCTATCCGAACCTGTTCGTCGTCGACAAGGAAAACGGACGCAAGGCCGATGCGGCCAATGCCGGGATCGGCTTTGCCCGGACGCCGCTGGTCTGCGTGATCGACGCGGATTCGATCATCGAGACCGACGGGCTGCTGCGTGCCGCCGAACCCTTCATGCATGATGACGGGCGCCTGGTGGCCGTCGGCGGAACGATCAGGATCGCCAACGGCTGCGAGATCGAGGGCGGCGCGCTGCGCCGGATCGGGGTCGACAAGCAGCTCGTCCCGCGGTTCCAGATCGTAGAGTATCTGCGCGCCTTCCTGTCGAGCCGGGTCGCGAACGCACATACCGACACGCTCCTTCTGATCTCCGGCGCGTTCGGCATGTTCCGCCGCGATGTCCTGATCGAGATCGGGGGTTATCGTCACGACACCGTCGGCGAGGATCTCGAGCTGGTGGTGCGCATCCACCGATACATGCGCGAGCAGAAGCGGGAATACGCCATCAAGTTCGTGCCCGACATCGTCTGCTGGACCGAGGCACCCGCCGATCTCGCGGGGCTGAAAGGCCAGCGTTCGCGCTGGCAGCAGGGCGCGCTCGAAACATTGCAGCGGCATCGCCGGATGATCTTCAACCCGCGTTACGGCCGGATCGGCATGATCGCCATGCCGCAGTTGATCCTCGAGGACGTGATCGGCCCGCCGGCCGAGGTCGTCGGGTATCTGGTGGTGCCCGCTGCGGTCACGCTCGGCATCCTTGATCCCATGATGGCGCTGGCCTTCCTCGGCGTCACCGTGCTGTTCGGCACCGGCCTGAGCCTCGGCAGCCTTGCGCTGGAAGAGGCGCAACTGCGCCGGACCCCGACCGCCCATGATCTCTTCCGCATCGGCGAGGCGGCCTTGCTCGAGAATTTCGGGTTCCGGCAGATGAACCTCATCTACCGGCTGCGCGGCATCCGCAGCTTCCTTCGCAGCGACACGAAGTGGGAAGCGGTGCCGCGGGTCGGTTTCAGGCAGGCCGGTTGATCGGCGGGGCCGGATTATCGGCCGCTCGCCCATCACGGGTCTGAACCGGGGCCTGCCCCCTTGGGCCGGTCAAGCCCCGAGCAGTGCCCGCACCCGGACGAGCATATCCTGCGGATCACCCGTCTCGCTGTGCAATTCCCGCTCCAGCCTGTGGCTTTCCTCGCCCAACCGCGCGTGGCCGAAATAGGCCGCAGTGCCGGCGATCTGGTGCAATTCGGAGCTGAGATCCGCGATCGTGGAACCGTCGGGATCGCGGTGCTCGATCAGGTCGTCTATCAGCTTGATCGCGCGCTGCTTGCGTTCGGCATAAAGCTTCTGGAGCCGTGGATCGATTTCTGTCTCATAGCTGCAGCCCGTATCATCATCTCCGGTTTTGGCCGTGCGCTGGCTGGTCCAGCTGGTCAGGACCGCCTGAAGATCGCGCAAGCGAAGGGGCTTCGTCAGGTGAGCCTGCATGCCCGCCTCGCGGCACGCATCGACATCGTCCTGATAGGCATTGGCCGTCAGCGCAACGATCGGAAGTGTCTCCGGCCCGATACCGGCAGCGCGGATCTTGCGGGTTGCTTGCAGGCCATCCAGGTTGGGCATCTGCATGTCCATGAGGACAATGTCGAAAGCCTCGCCGGTGCCGTGCCGATCTGCGATCATCGCGATCGCGCGGGCGCCGTCTTCTGCCAGCGAAGCCGAGCATCCCGCCTTTTCGAGCATCGCCAGCGTCAGCCGCTGGTTGATCGGATTGTCTTCCGCGACCAGCACCCGCAGCGAAAGCGCCGCGTCGGGAGGGGCCACCGGGCTTGTCGTCACCTCCGCTTTCAGGGGCGGACCGCATTCCGCGGCCGGGATGGCGAGAGTGAATGTCGATCCGGCACCAGCCTCGCTGCGTGCTGTCAGCGATCCGCCAAGCAGACCTGCCAGCTGGGAACAGATGGGAAGGCCGAGGCCCGTCCCGCCGAAACGGCGCGCGATGCTCGAATCCGCCTGCGTGAATTTCTCGAAAATTCGCTCGATCTGATCGTCGGGGATGCCGATGCCGGTGTCCACGACTTCGATTTTCAGCTCCCCTTTCGCCCGGTCGCGCGAGACATGGACGCAGACCGAACCCTCTTCGGTGAACTTCAGCGCATTGCCCACCAGGTTGAGCATGATCTGGCGCAGGCGCAGCGGGTCCGAGATAACCCACTGCGGGACATCGTCCTCGACCGTCATCCCGAGCGCAAGTCCCTTGCGCACCGCGACCGGTTCCATGATCCTGAGCGCGCCCTGCACCTTGTGGCGGATATCGGTCGGTTCGGAAGCGACGGTCATCTGTCCGGATTCGATCTTCGCGAAGTCCAGCAGATCGTTGAGAAGCCGCATCATCGCCCGCCCCGATTCCGCGATCATCTCGAGGTTCTGGCGCTGCGCGTCGTCGAGATTGCCCGCAAGGGCGAGTTCGGTGAAGCCGATCACGCCATTCATCGGCGTGCGGATTTCATGGCTCATATTGGCGAGGAAGAGCGACTTGGCCTCGACCGCCGCTTCGGCCTTTTCCTTGGCCTCGAGGAGCGCGGCCTCCAGTCGCTTGGTGTCATCGATATTGCGAAGCGAGGCAATAACTTCCTTCGGACGACCTGTCTCCTGATGGCGCAACAGCCCACAACTGGCTTCCAGCCACTGAAAGGTGCCGGGCCGGACCAGGCTTTCGGAACGGAATGCGATACGCACCCGCTCCACTTTTCCTGCAACCAGAGCATCGAATTCGCTCTGCACGCGTTGCTCATCGTCGGGGTGAAAGCCGGTGATGAACTGGTTCCCGACCATCAGCCTGTGATCTATGTCGAATATCTGAGTGGTGGAGGGCGATGCGTAGGTGCAGATCCCGTCCAGATCCAACTGGAGCACGGCATCTGTGGCGTTGTTCGCCAACAGAGCGAGCTGGGCTTCGCGTTCGACGAGCTGATCCTGCGCCTGCTTTTGCTCGGTAATGTCGTGGAGGACGCCGACATAGCCGGAGATGTTGCCCGCTTCGGCGAATTCGGCCGCTTCGACCGTTTCGCACCAGCAATCTCTGCCATCGCGATCCCGGAACCTGATGATGCGGCGGCGGACATCGCCCGGCTTGTGAAACCCGCTGAAGGCCGGATCGCCTTCATGTTCCACGCCTGTCGCCAAGGCAGATTGCCACCCGTCACCCGACATGGATTCCCGTTGCAGCCCGAAACGATCGAGCCAAGCAGAGTTGACGTAGGTGATGTTGCCTTTCGCATCGGCCTGGAAAATCCCGACCGGCGAGGCTTCGGCGAGCTTGCGAAAGCGCGCCTCGCTCTCCGCGAGCGCATGGCTGCGCGCGATGCTCTCGCTGACGTCGGTCCCGGTTCCGATCGCACCGACGAATGTCCCGTCCGCGTCGAACTGGGCTTCCAGGCCGATCGCGATCTGGAGGATGCGGCCATCCCGCGTCCGCGTCTGAACGATGTGCTTGTCCTTGTTGGCGCGGCTGGTTTCGATGGCGATCCTCTGTCGCCTGAAATCGAACGCCGACTTGTCGAGCAGCCGCTCGAACGGCGTCTCCCCAAGCAGCTGGTCGCTCGAATAACCGGTAAGCTCCTCCCAGCGGCGGTTCAGGTAGGTGAACCGCCAATCGGCATCAACCCTGAAGACAAGGTCGCCGATGCCGTCGAGGATCGAGTTCACGAAGTCGCGGCTCTCGTTGAGCTCGGCCCGGATTTTGGCCCGGTTACGCAGCACGACCGCTACCGGCAGACCTACGGCAAGACAGGAAGCGATAAACACTTGCAAGGCGATCACCGTTTCTCGCGTACCCCCACGCACCAGCGCGATCGGTCCCGAGCCGTTGATGGTTGCCACTGTCGCGGCCATTGCAAAGATTGCAACGACGAATGTCGTGCCTAGCCGACCCGTCTGGAACGCCGCGAAAACCACCACCGGTGCCGCAAGAAACAGGAACGGAAAAGTGTTCTGCAGGAAAATCACTGGCACGGCGATTGCCACCGCAACCAATACAGCGGCCCACTTCCGGAGTGTCGCCCCGTTTTGGGGCCGGCCGGACTGGAGCGCGTGTCTGACAATCAGAATCATCGACCCGAAGATCGGGATCGGTAAGCAATGGGCTGCAATCCATTGAACCACCGTTGCCGAAAAGTCGGCTCCGCTGAAATTTGCGAACACGGCTGCGGCGCCTATAGCCGGACCGAATGGGATCAATACGCTGATTGCGGTCAGTTTGGCGAATTCAGGCAGGGTATCGAACGTCTGAGCGTTGAACGCGAACCGTTGCAGGACGTAAATCGCCAGCGCGATTTCCAACAGGTTTGCGGCCGCAAGCCCGACCGCTATTCCGGCACTGTCCCCGAGAAGGAAGTTGGACAAGACGTTTGCGAGAAAGCACGAGGCCACCGCCGCGATCTGATAAGATAGTTTCCGGCCCAGCAAAAAGCCTATGGCCAAGGCATTTCCGATCCAGAACGCGGCGATACGCCCGGTTTCAAGGGTCAAATTTACCCCAACGTAGCCGAGGATGCCGAAGGTGAGCCCTATGATTGGCAGGCCAAGCAAGCCGCGAACTTGCGACACCAGGCGACTGTGCATTGAGGACGCTGGGGTCGTTTGCATTGCAGTTTACTGGCTCAATCATGATTAAGGATTGATGTCTTTTTGGGCCAGGGAGGCAGTGACATGACGCCTGCCGGACTTGGGTTGGCTTCAGATCACTCGTCGCGCTCCGTGTCGATGCGTTGGGCACGCCCGGCTGTGGATCGAGAGCACGGGGAGCGGGGCCAGACCATCGTGTTCGCGCATTCGCTGTTCTTCGACCATGGAGTGGCGCTTTTCGAAGAGCGACGGAATGTCTTTATGGCCTGCCAATTTTCACTCCGGCTTGAATTAAACCGTCTGCACCGCTCGTTTCATCAATGACCGTCCCGAACGGGATGGGCAGCAATGGAAGGAGACATCACGTGAAAATCGCAATCGCTACCCCGATCCTCGCGCTGGGCATGATGGCCGCCGCCGGGCATGCCGCCGTTAGCGACCTTTATGAGGAGCGCCTTGCCCGCGCCGAAGAGCGCCTGATCCTGGCAGCGCCCATCGCCGGGATCGAAAACAGCCTGTGGTTCGATTACCGCATCGACATCACTGAAGCGCAGAAGGAGCTGCGTGCCGATCTCGGACGGGCGAGCGACATCGAAGACCTGCGTGATGCATGGGAGGAATATGCCCGCGAACTGCGCAACGAACGCAAGCACTACATCAAGGAAATGGCGGAGCGCGGCTATCGCGCCGGCACCGTCACGGTGGGCTGATCCGCCGTATTCTTGTCGACCAAGGCACCGGGAAGGGGCTGGCAGTGATGCCGGCCTCTTCTTGCAT
>ERZ1066123.1291-NODE-1291-length-15437-cov-6.553504_pt1 | contig 15437 bp, 15 predicted proteins | sample MGYA00382770_ERZ1066123 | MGnify/ENA primary metagenome ERZ1066123 (study PRJEB33369, sample SAMEA5778353) | biofilm metagenome | biome: Industrial cooling water; feature: Water cooling tower basin; material: Biofilm | place: United Arab Emirates | collected...
GTGCGGCGGTCGGGCTCGCGGCTGACCAGGCGGAAGGGGCCGGTGCCCATGGCGTTGCGGGTGGCGAAATTCTCCTCCCGCGTCGTCAGGTCGGCGGGGCGCACCGCGTTGTTCCGCTCCGCCCACATCCTGGACATCATGCCGACCGTGGCGATCTCGCGCGCGAAGATGGGGTTGGGCTCGACGGTCTCGAACTCGACGGTGTGGTCGTCGATCTTCCGCACCTCCTTCACCGTCGCGAAATTGGCGTTGAGCTGCGAGCCCGGGCCGCGCGCGCGCTGCACGCTGAATACCACGTCGTCCGCGGTGAAGGGCGTGCCGTCGGTGAAGCGCACGCCCCGCCGCAGGTGGAAGCGCCAGACGGTGGGGCTGGGCTGTTCCCAGCGCTCGGCCAGCGCCGGCTCCGGCTCCATCTGCCGGTTGCGGCGCACCAACGGCTCATAGATGTGGGAGTTGAAGGCGAGCAGGAAGGTCTCGTTCCGCGTGTAGGGATCCATCGAGTTGACGTCGCCGTCATTGGCCCAGCGGAAGACCTGGGCGGCAGCGGGCAGGGGCGCGGCGAGCGCCGAGCCGCAGAGCAGCGCGGCGGCGAGGGCGGTGAGGCGCATGACGATTCTGTCTCCCGGACGTCCCGTATGGCCGCGAAACTAGGTGAAGCGCGCCACTCCGGAAAGGCCCCTGGCGCTACCCCGCCGCCTGGCCCAGGCTGGCTGCCTTCGGGGGAGGAACGCCGGGCATGCAGGGGACCGGGCCGTCCGGCAGCATCGAGACGCGCGCCTCCTGGGCGGTGGCGATGGCGGCCGTCGCCATCCTTTCCTTCGCCTTCGGCGCGCCGCTCATCGTCGTCATCGCGCTGAAGCCGATCGCGGCCGATCTCGGCGCGGAGCGCGCGGTGCCGGCGCTGGCCTCCTCGCTTGCCTTCCTCGGTGCCGGGGCAGGCGGCATCCTGATGGGCTGGCTCTCGGGCCGGATCGGCATGCGCGCCGTGGCGATGATCGGCGCCGTCATGGTCGGTGCCGGCCTGGTTCTCGCCAGCGGCGGCACGGACTGGCAATTGCTGCTGGGCTACGGGCTGTTCGTCGGGCTGCTCGGCAACGGCGCGCTGTTCCCGCCGATGCTGGCCTACGTCTCCCGCTGGTTCGACCGGCGCCGCGGCACCGCGCTGGCCCTCGTCTCCTCCGGGCAATACATCGCCGGCGTGCTCTGGCCCGTGCTGTTCGAGCGTGCCGTGGCGCTCTGGGGCTGGCAGGCGACGATGCGGGGCTTCGCCGTCGTGGTTCTGGCCGGCGTGCTGCCGATTGCGGCGCTGGTGCTGCGGCCGGCCCCCGTCCCGCCGGCCTCGACGGGGACGCGGTCCGGCGAGGCAGCGCCGGGCGCGCCGGTGCTCGGCCTGCCGCCGAACCTGGCCATGGCGATCATGGGCTGCGGCATCTTCCTCTGCTGCGTGCCGATGGCGATGCCGGCGGCGCACCTGGTGGCCTTCTGCACGGATCTCGGCATCGCCGCGCGGCAGGGCGCGCTGATGGTCTCGGTGCTGCTGGTGGCGGCCTTCCTGGCGCGCCAGGCCTGGGGCTGGGTCGCCGACCGCATCGGCGGGCTGCAGAGCGTGCTGGCCGGCAACGTCGCCCAGGTGGCGGGGATGTCGCTGTTCCTCGTGACGCAGGACGAGGCCGGGCTGTTCGTCGTGGCGGCGATCTACGGCATGGGGTTTTCCGGCATCATCCCGTCCTGGATGCTGGCGGTGCGCCAGCTCTTCCCGGCGGGGGAGGCATCCTGGCGGATGCCCTGCGTGCTGTTCCCGGGCCTTGCCGGCATGGCCTTCGGTGCCTGGCTGGCCGGGTGGATGTACGACCGCTTCGGCAATTACGCCGTGGCCTGGGAGGTGGGGATCGCGCTGAACGTGATGCAGGTGGCGCTGGTGGCGACGCTGCTGTGGCGCCACCTGCGGCATCGCCCGCGCATGGCCGGCGCTGTGGCCGCCTGATCAGGGCAGGCGCGTCAGCGTGCGGTGGTTGGCGCGCAGCCGGCGGTGCGCCGGGCGCAGCGCCGCGGCCATCACCGCGGCCGGGTCGGCGCCGGTGAGCACGGCGCGTCCCGCGGCGAAGCCGCCGGCGGCGAAGGCGCGCTGCTTCTCCATGGCGTATTCCACCAGCAGCGCCTGGGCGCGTGCCGGTTCGGACCACATGGACAGGCTGCGGAGCGTGAAGACAGTGCCGGCCTGCCAGGCCAGCATCGCGGTGGCAAATGGGTTCATGCCACCGCGTATAGCAGGTTCCTGGCCGCGCCGCGCCTCACGTCGCGCGTAGCGGCTGGCCGAGGCGGCTCAGAGCGCCTTCAGGATCGCCTCGCCCCCGCTCACCTCGAAGGCGCCCGGCGCCTCCACGGCGACATGCGTCACCTTGCCGTCCCTCGCGACCAGGGCGAAGCGCTGGCAGCGCACGCCGAGGCCGCGCGCGGTCAGGTCCAACTCCAGCCCGAGCTTCTTCGTGAACTCGGCGCTGCCGTCGGCCAGCATCACGACCTTGTCGCCGACGCCCTGGTCCTTGCCCCAGGCGCCCATCACGAAGGCATCGTTCACCGCCATGCAGGCGATGACGTCGACGCCCTTGGCCTTCAGCGCGTCGATGTTCTGCAGGAAGCTCGGCAGGTGCTTGGCCGAGCAGGTGGGGGTGAAGGCACCGGGCACGCCGAACAGCACCACGGTCCTGCCCTTGAACAGCTCGTCCGTGGAGACCTCCTTCGGCCCCTCGGCCGTGCCCTGCACCAGCTTGCTGGACGGGATCGCGTCGCCTGCCTTGATCGTCACTGCGGGGGTCCTCCTCATCGACGGGCCGCATGTAGCCCGCCGCCCGGGGGCTGTCACCGCCGTTCCCGGTGGCAGGGCAGGGGTGCGCGCGGCGGCGTGTCCGGCAGGCCCGTCCGGCATCCTTGCGACTCCCGGCCGGCGCCGCCATCTTGCGCCTATGGCGAGGCGAACGCGCACGACGGCCAGGGTCGGGGCCCGCGAGGACCGGCCGGGCGAGGGCTATCTCAGCGGGCAGATGCTGATCGCGATGCCCGGCATGCAGGATCCGCGCTTCGCGCGGACCGTGATCTGCCTGGTCGCGCATTCGGCCGACGGCGCCATGGGGATCGTCGTCAACAAGCCCATAGACGGCCTGTCCTTCGACGACCTGGTGCGCCAGCTTGGGCTCGAGCCGGTGCCGCCGCAGCGGAGCATCCGCATGCTGCAGGGCGGGCCGGTGGATGGCGGGCGCGGCTTCGTGCTGCATACGCCCGACTGGTCCACCGATGGTTCGCTGGCGGTGACGAAGGAGCTGGCGATGACCGCCAGCATCGACATCCTGAAGGCGATCGCGGGCGGCGGCGGGCCACGGCGGGGGGTCCTGGCGCTGGGCTATGCGGGTTGGGGGCCGGGCCAGTTGGAGGAGGAGATCCAGCGCAACGCCTGGCTCTCCGTGCCGGCCGACGAGGAACTGCTGTTCGACGCCGAGGATGCCGGCAAGTGGCGCCTGGCGATGGCGCGGCTGAAGGTCGATCCGGTGCTGCTCTCGGGGGCGATCGGGCACGCCTGACGCCGGTCGCCGCCGCAGGCGGCCGGTGACGTTCGGGGCTGTCTCCCTGTAAGCGTCGGTGGTCCACCGCCGACCAGGGCGATGGACCAAATCGGGAGACGCAGCACCATGTCCTCACGTCGCCGGATCCTTGCCATAGCCCCCGCGCTGGCCGTTGCCCTCCTGTCACGGAACCGTGGCGCCCGGGCACAGCAGGGCGGCTTTCCCAACCGGTCCCTGACGATCGTCAATCCCTACCCGCCCGGCGGCGCGACCGACTTCGGTGCCCGCCTGGTCGCGGCGGGGATGGAGGCCCAGCTCGGGCAGTCCGTGGTGGTGGACAACCGGCCGGGCGCGGGCACGGCCGTCGCCAACGCCTATGTCGCGGGGCAGCAGCCGGATGGCTACACGCTGCTGATGGGCACCACCTCCCTGGCCGTCGTGCCGCACCTCCAGCCAGGCTCGCAGCCGCGCGACACCCGCAGCGCCTTCACGCCGATCGGCACCGCCACCCGCTCCGCCTTCCTGCTGCACGTGCACCCGGACCTGCCGGCGCGCAGCGTGGCGGAGCTGATCGCCTACACGAAGGCCAATCCCGGCAAGCTGAGCTGGGGCAGCTCCGGCATCGGCGCGATCAACCACATGACGCTGGAGCTGTTCCGCGCCCGTGCCGGCATCGATGTCGAGCACGTCCCCTACCGCGGTGGGGCACCGGCGCTGCTGGACCTGCAGGCCGGGCGCATCCAGGCGATGTTCGCGGCACTGCAGGAGGCGGTGGGCTCGGTCGGCGCCGGCAGGACGCGGGCCCTCGGCATCAGTGCGGCGACCCGCTCGCCCGCCTTCCCTGACGTGCCGCCGATCGCGGACACGCTGCCGGGATTCGAGACGATCTTCTGGCAGGGGCTGTTCGGGCCGGCGGGGCTGCCGGGCCCGGTCGTGGCGCGCCTCGGCACCGCGCTGCGTGCCGCCACGGCCGACGAAACCGTACGCCGCCGCATGGCCGAGCAGGGCGTCGAGGCCTGGACCGGCGACGCGGCGCTGCTCGCCCGGACCCTTGCCGATGACTACGAGGTCTGGGGCAAAGTCATCCGCGACGCCGGCCTGCGCGCCGAGTAGCGCCAGGGCGGGAATGCGGCAGCACATCGCTGCGGCGGTACGGGCCCGGCCGCGGCCGTCGACGCGCATGGCCGCGGGCGTGGTCGCCGGCACGCCTGCACAGCGTGCCGGCGATCATGCCGGGTCGCGGCTCAGGCGCGGTCCTTGTCCATCGCGTCGCGCGCCGCATCCTTGGCGCCGCCCACGGTGCTTTGCACCTTGCCCTCCGCCTTGTCGGCCTTGCCCTCGGCCTGCAGCTTGGTGTCGCCGGTGACCTTGCCCGCCGCGTCCTTCACGGCGCCCTTGGCCTGCTTGGCGGCACCGGCGATGCGATCCTTGTCCATCTCTCGTCTCCCGTACGCGCGCGCCACGGGAATGCGGCGGCGTCGGGTCGAAAACGCGGGCGGCAGGCGAAAGGTTGCCTCGTGCCGTTCTACCGGAACGGGATGGCGTACATCAGCCCGCCCGCGGTCCACAGGCCGTTCAGGCCGCGTTGCAGCTTCAGCGGGCTGCCCTGGCCGACATTGCGCTCGAAGATCTCGCCGTAATTGCCCACCGCGCGGATGGCGTTCATCGCCCAGCGGTCGTCGAGGCCGAGGCGCTGGCCGAACTCGCCCGTGGTGCCGAGCAGGCGCTGCACCGTCGGGTTGGCGTCGCGCGCACGGGATTCAGCATTCGCCGCCGTGACGCCGAGCTCCTCCGCCTCCACCAGCGCCATGTGCAGCCAGAGCACGATGTTGGACCACCCGTCGTCGCCGTTGCGGGTGAAGGGGCCGAGCGGCTCCTTGCTGATCGTCTCCTCCAGCACGCGGTAGGCCGCCGGGTCGCGCGCCACGGTCAGCGCGCCGGCCAGCGCCGAGGAATCCTGCGTCATGGCGTCGCAGCGGCCAGCGAAGAACGCCTCGTACATCGTGTCGATGCGCTCGAACACCACGGGCTGGAAGCGGATGCGGCGGGCGCGGAAGACGTCGTTCAGGTTCAGCTCGTGCGTGGTGCCCTGGGCAAGGCAGATGCTGGCGCCGTCCAGCTCCTGCACCTTCGTGACATTCGCGTCGCGCCGCACGGCGAAGCCCTGGCCGTCGTAGAAGGTCACCGGCCCCTGGTTCAGTCAGCCCGAGCGAGGTGTCGCGCAGGAAAGTCTGCGTGCTGTTGCGGTAGAGCACGTCGATCTCGCCGGTCTGCAGCGCGGTGAAGCGCGCCTGCGCGGTCAGCGGGATGAAGCGCACCCGGGCCGGGTCGCCGAGCACCGCGGCGGCCAGCGCGCGGCAATAGTCCGCGTCGAGGCCACGGAACTCGCCGCGGCTGTCCGGCGTGGAGAAGCCGGCGAAGCCCTGGGAGACGCCGCAGACCAGCGTGCCGCGCCCCTTCACCGTGTTCAGCGTCTGCGCCGCCGCGCCGCCGACGGCGGCGATCGCCATCATCGCGCCCAGCCACCAGGCCTTCAGCATCCGCACCTCCCCGCTCCGCTACGCGACGCCCGCGAGCGCCGCATCCACCGCATCGCCGAAGCGTTCCACGATCATGTCCACCTCGGCGCCCGTCACGATGTAGGGCGGCGCCAGGATCACGTGGTCGCCGTGCCTGCCATCGATGGTGCCGCCCATCGGGTAGCAGGCCAGGCCGCGTGCGAAAGCCTCGCGCTTGACGCGTTCGTTCAGCTTCAGCGCGGGGTCGAAGACCGCCTTCGTGGCGCGGTCCTGCACGAGCTCCACCGCCCAGAACAGGCCGCGGCCGCGGATGTCGCCGACGCAGCGGTGGTTGCCGAGTCGCTCGGTCAGTCCCTGCTCCAGGCGGCGTCCCATGGCGCGGACATTCTCCAGCAGCCCGTCCGCGTGGATCGCCTCCTGCACCGCCACCGCGGCGGCGCAGGCCAGCGGATGCGCCTGGTAGGTATGGCCGTGCATGAAGGCCCCCGACCCGCTCTCCAGCCCCGCGATGACCTTGCCGGCGACGAGGATGCCGCCGATCGGCTGGTAGCCGCCGCCCAATCCCTTGGCGACGATCTGGATGTCGGGGGCGATCCCCTCCTCCTCCCAGGCGTGCAGCGTGCCGCAGCGGCCCATGCCGCTCATCACCTCGTCGAGGATGAGCAGCGCGCCATGGCGGTCGCAGACCGCGCGCACCGCCTCGAAATAGCCGGGCAGCGCGGTGACGCAGCCAAGCGTCGCGCCCACGACCGTCTCCGCCATGAAGGCGATGACGGTGTCGGGGCCGAGGCGCTGGAACTCGGCCTCCAGCTCCGCGGCGAGGCGCGCGACCATGTCGGCGTCGCTCTCGCCATCCTGCCGGTCGCGGTAGGCGTAGCAGGGCGAGACATGGGAGAAGGCGGGCGAGAGCAGCGGCGCGTAGGGCGCGCGGCGCATGGCGTTGCCGCCCGCGCTCAGCGCGCCCAGCGTGTTGCCGTGGTAGCTCTGCCGCCGCGCGATGACATGCACGCGCCGGGGCTGGCCGATCTCCAGGAAATACTGCCGCGCCATCTTGATCGCGGCCTCGTTGCCCTCGGAGCCGGAGGAGCAGAAATAGGCATGCGTCAGCCCGCCCGGTGCGTGGCCCACCATCATCTCCGCAAGGCGCTCCGCGCTCTCGCAGGAATAGAGCGCGGTATGGGCGTAGCAGAGCCGGTCCATCTGCGCCCGCATCGCCGCCAGCACGCGCGGATGCGCATGGCCGAGGCAGGCGACCGCCGCGCCGCCCGAGCCGTCGATCACCGCGTGGCCGTCCCGGCCGTGCAGCCAGATGCCTTCCCCGAGCACCGCGACGGGCGGATCGGCGCGCAGGCTGCGGTGGACGAGGTGGCTCATGGCGGGGCTCCGGGGCGGCCGGAGCAGCATTCCACGGCGCCCCGGCTCAGTCGAGCAGCCAGCCCAGCGCCGCGCGCAGCCGCGCCGCCCCGTCGCGCTCGAACGGGGCGCCATGCGCGAAGATCACCCGCTCCGGCGCCAGCGCCAGCAGCGCCTCCGCCGCCGCGCGGTTCGCCGCCCGGCGCCGGCCGAGGATCAGCCGCAGGTGGGCCGGCGTCGTGCCCCCCTCCGTTGCGGAGCCGACCAGCCCCGCCACCAGCCGGGTCGCCAGCCCCAGCCGCGACCGCTCCAGCGCCTGCACCGTGTCGGTCAGGATCAGGGTGCGGCTTGGCCGGTGGTGGAAGGCGACTTCCGCGAAGCCGGGGCCACTGAACAGCGCCTGCGCCATCTCGCCGGCCCAGTCCGGCGGCGGCGTCGCCGAGAGCGTCGCAGCCCGCCCCAGCGACACGCCCTGGCCGTGCGCGCGCTCCATCACCCCCGGCGCCGCCCAGAGCGCCGCCCCCGGCACAGCCTTGCGCCAGGGCGAGACATGCATCCAGTGTGCGGTGTCCGGAGCCACCAGGTGGCGGATCGGACCGAATGCTTCCAACGCCGCCTGCAAGGCCGGTGTGTGCCGTGTCGGCGAGTGCAGGAACAGCCCGCCATCGGCCAGCCGCAGCACCGTCATGCGCACCGGCACCGCCAAGCCCAGCACCGTCTGGGGGCCGCTGTCCACCACCCAGAGCCCTTCGGCAACCGGCTTCGGCACGTTCAGCGGCGGGTAGGTGCCGTCATGGGACGCCGTGCGGCCGTCCGTCGGGCTCGGAGGCGCGCCAGCGGGGCCGTGCTGCCCGGTGCCGCGCCCGCTATCCGCCATGCGCGTCGCGCCGCGCGGCATTCGCCGCCAGGTGCGCCAGCCGCGTCGGTTCCGGCAGGCGGTAGCCGCGCAGGCAGCGCCGCACCCACTCCACCGCGCTGGCCTCGCCGACGCGGTGGCCGGTGGAGATGATCAGCGGGTTGGAGCGCCGCTTCGTGCGCAGCACCGTGCCGAGGCGCCTGCCCTTCCAGAGCAGCGGCACCGTCGCGCCGGGTTCCTCCGGCAGGGGGGCCGCCGGCCTGCCGACCAGCACCGATTTGGCGACGCCGATCGCCGGCACGTCCAGCAGCGCACCGAGATGGGCGGCGATGCCGAGGCCGCGCGGATGCGCGACGCCGTGGCCATCCACCATCACCAGGTCCGGCACCAGGTCCGGCGTCGTGGCCAGGCGCTGCCACGCGACCAGCAGCGCCGGCACCTCGCGGAAGCCGAGATAGCCGGGGATGTAGGGCATCGTCGCGCGCTCCGTCGCGGCCGCCGTGGCCAGGGGCGTGAGCTCCGGCCAGGACAGCACCACCACCGCGGCGTGCACCAGGTTGGCGGGATCGAAGCGCGTGCTGCTGATGTCGACGCCGGCGATGCGATGCACGGGTCCATGGGCGTCCTCCCGCACCACGCGCGCGGCGAGCGCGATCTGTGCCGCCTTCGCCGCGGCGAGCGTCCCGATCGGTTCCAGCCCTGCCTCCCGCCCCTGCCTCCCGCGCGATGCGGGGGTGCCGCGCGGGAAGGCTGGCGCGGGGCCGGTGCGCTGGCCAGCCCCCTGGCCACCCCCTTGGGCGGTCAGGCGATCACGAAATCGGCCAGGGTGAAGTCGCCGATGGCGCGGCCCACGAAGAGCACGCTGTCGCCGCCGCCGAGTGCCAGGAAGGTATCGCCGCCCGAGGCGCTGAGCGCGGCCAGCGGATCGAAGCCGGCGCCGAAACCCTCCAGCCGCACCAGGTCGCCGGTGGCGAAGTCGGTGATCACGTCCGCGCCGGTGGCCTGGCCGTCGCGGAAGACGAAGACGTCGTTGCCGCCATTGCCGGTGAGGTCGTCCTCGCCGGCACCACCCTCGATGGTGTCGTCGGCATTGCCGCCCGCGATGGTGTCGTTGCCGGCGCCGCCGGAGAGCACGTCGGCCGCCGTCGCATCCCCGGGCGCCGTGGCGAAGGCGCGGATCGAATCGTCGCCGGCGCCGCCCGCGATGGTGTCGGCGGCGATGTTGCCGCCGATGATGGTGTCGTCGCCGGCGCCGCCGGAGACCAGGTCGCCCGTCGGATCGTTCCAGGCGATGACATCATCGCCGGCGCCGCCATCGACCGTGTCGTTGCCGGCCATGCCGCCGATGGTGTCGTTGCCGGCGCCGCCGCTGACCAGGTCGTTGCCGAGGCCGGTATTGATGCTGTCGTTGCCGCTGCCGCCGGCGATGGTGTCGTCGCCGCCATTGCCGGACAGCACGTCGTCATCGGCGCCACCGGACAACGCGTCGGCAGAGTCGCCGCCGGCGATGGTATCGTTGCCCGCACCGCCCGCGATAGTGTCGCCCGCCGTCGCGTCCGCGGGCGCGGTGGCGAAGGCCTGGATGGAATCCGCTCCGGCGCCGCCCTCGATGGTGTCGGCCGCGATGTTGCCGCCGATGATGGTATCGTCGCCAGCTCCGCCGGAGACCAGGTCGCCGGTGGGGTCGTTCCAGGCGATGAAGTCGTTGCCCCGTCCGCCCTCCACCGTATCGCGCCCGGCCATGCCGCCGATGCTGTCGTCGCCGTCGCCGCCGCGGATCAGGTCGTTGCCGACGCCGGTGTTGATGCTGTCGTTGCCGCCGCCGCCGGCGACGGTGTCGTCGCCGTCGTTGCCGAGCAGGGTGTCGTTGCCGCCGCCGCCGAACAGCACGTCGGTCAGCGCCCCGCTGGTGATGCTGTCATTGCCCTGGCCGCCGCGGGAGAGCAGCGCCTCGCCGGCCGGCGCGGCGATGGTGTCGTCGCCGTTGGTGCCGTCCTGCGTGTTGCCCGCGGCCACCCACTGGCCGCGGACCTCGCCGCCCATGAACTGCTGTGAGTGGACGTTGAAGTACAGCCCGACATCGGCGCCGACCACGGCCGCGGTCAGCGCCGCCGCGAAATTGGTGATCGGCTGGGTCGCGGGGTCCGTGGTCTCCCAGACGCCGCGGATCGTCCAGGAGCCGTCGGCATTGAGCACGATGTCGCGGTCGTCCGTGTCCTGCGCCGGGTTCACCTGGCCGAACACCACCAGCCCGTTCGCGCCGCGGGCCTGCGCGTGCACATGCATGCCGGTGACGTCGTCGAGCGGATCGGCGGTCTGCGGCGCCAGACCGAGCGCCGTGCCGAAATCCAGGTTGCGGACCGTGATGGTATAGGTCGCCGTGTTCGCCGCCTCGTCCCACACCACGGTGCCGGTGCCGGAGGCATCCGTCACCACGGGGACCGCCGCGACTTCCTGGTCGCCGGTGAGCGTCACGCTGAAGATGCTGGCCATGCCCGTCTCCTACCCGTTGCACGCAGTGCCAGCAGCGAACCATCCCGCTGCGCCGGCATGCAACGTCGGCGACATGATGCCCGGCCCGGACGCGTCACATGTCCGTGAGCGGCAGCTAGAATCCGCGCTGGAACCCGATGCGGCTGACGATGCCGTTGGTCCGGCTGCACACGCCCTCCTCATCGGCGTTCCGCGCATGCTGGTCGCCGATGTCGATGCCGAAGCACCGGAACAGGTCGCGCCCGACGCTCGGCTCAAGCCATTGCTGCGTCGGAACCGCGTCGATCGAGCGCTTCTGCTGGAAGCGCTGCCACACCGCGGTGGCGCGCCACGGTCCCCAGGTGGTCTGCGCGCCGAGCGTGGAGAAGCGCTGGCGCTGGCGCAGCGCGGCATCGGCCGGGCAGCGCGGGGGCGTATCGGGAGTTCCTCCGGCGGTCCGTCAGATTGCCCGGCTCAGCCCCACGAAGAGGCCGCGGCGCCAGCCGAATTGCGGCGCGCCGACGCCGATGCCGGTGCCGTCGCGCAGCTGGTAGCGCGTGTCGGTGATGTTCAGGATGTCGAACCGCGCCGTCCAGACGCCGCGGTCGGGCAGCACGAAGTCCTGCTGCACGCCGAGATTCAGCGTGGCGTAGGGCGAGAGCTTCTCGGAATTGGCAAAGCCGGCGCGCAACCCGTTACCGTAGAGCATGCTGGCCGAGAGGCGCGCGCCCCGCCATGCGTTCCAGATCGCGCCGGCCGAGCCGGTGTACATCTGGTCGTGGTCCGTGCGCACGTACTTCGAGGCGGCGTAGGCGAGCTCATCGGGCTCGAAATTGTATCGCGCGCTGTTGATGTTGCGGCCCATGGCACGGCTGATCGCCAGGTTGGCATAGACCAGCAGCCGGTCCGTGCGCCAGTTGCCGGAGAACTCCACGCCATAGACCTTGCCGCGCGAGTAGTTGAACGGCGTGAAGATGATGGCGTTGCCGAACTGGCCGAAATCCAGCAGGTCCTGCACGTCCTTGTAGTAGGCGTCGATGCCGAGGGTGAGATTGCCGAACAGGCGCTGCGACACCCCGATGTCGAAGCGGTTCGCGCGCTCCGGCCGCGGCAGGCCGTTGGTCAGGCTGAACGGTGCGTTGGTGGTGTTCTCGAAGGCTGCCAGCGCCGGCGTCGTCACAAGCTCGAACTGGGGTGGCGTGAAAGTGCGGGCGTAGCCGGCGTGCACCACCGTGCTGTCGGTCGCACGCCAGACCAGGTTGAGCCTTGGCGAGACCTGGCCGGCGGTGACGTACTGCACCATCTGGTCCCAGCGCAGGCCGAAATTCAGCGTCAGCCGACCGGTGATCCGCCACTCGTCCTGCATGTAGACGCCGTAGAGCCAGCCTGTGCGCCCGCCCCGGTTGTCGATGACGAAGGGATCGTCCACGGGATCGCCATTGGCATCCAGCGGCAGCGTGTAGGAGGCGTTGCGGAAGCGCGCACGCTCGCCCGTCGCCTGCACGCCGGCCCGAATCGTGTGCTGCGGATGCACCCGCCACACGAGGTCCGATTGCGTCCCGATCGCCATGCCGGAGCGGAAGCTGCCGGAGGCGACGCCGTTGAGGATCAGCTCGCCGGCCGTGCTCGGGGTATAGCTGGTCGAGGTGTAGCGGGTGAAGACCGAGCTCTGCAGCCCAAGGTTGTCGGCGAAGCGGTGCTGCAGGCTGGCGACGCCGTACCAGGTGCGCTCCCACTGCCGCGAGCGCAGGGTGGTGCTGTCGAAGTCGCTCTGGCCGAAGGCGGAGAATTGCGGTGGCACGCCCTCGCGGTTGGGGATGCGGAAATCGTTCAGCGCGGTGCCGGCGATGAAGGCGAGGCGCGTGGCGTCGCTGAGCTGCCGCGCCGCGTAGCCGAGGCCGTGGGTCTGGTCGGTACGGTCGTTCAAGGCGGAGCGCGTCGGCGCCGGATTCTCGATGCCCATGCTGCTGCGGATCCAGGTGCCAGTCGCGAAGACGTCCCATCCATCGACGACGCCGCTGTACGTCAGGTGTGGCTGGAACAGGCCCCGGCTGCCGCCATAGACGCCCGCCGATCCGCCGGGATCGAGCGCGCCGCTGCGGGTCTCGAGCTCGATCACTGCGTTGGTGCGGAAGCCGAACTGCGCGGGCAGGGCGCCGGTCAGAACGGAGACGCTGCTGAAGGCGCGGGGCTGGAACACCTGGCCAAAGCCGCCGATCGCCTCGGGCAGCGCGACGCCGTTGAGCCGGTACTGCAGGTTGCGGTGCTCGCCGCGGATGTGGATGTCGCCGAAGCCGTCCTGCACGACGCCCGGCGTCTGCAGCAGCACCTGGTTGAGCGGCTGGTTGGCGCCGCCAGGGAGGCCGTCGATGGTCGAGCGATCCACCACCGTCTCGCGCGCGCCGAAGCGGGCGAGGATGCTCTGGCGCAGGGCGCGCGCCCGCTCGGCTTCCACCACGACGTCGGGCAGGGTCGCCACGGTCTCACCCGGCGCAGCGCCGGCCTGTGCGATCGTAGCGGCGGAAAGAGGCGGGGTCTGCGCGGCTGCGCCGGCGGCGCCGAGCGCGAACGCCGCTGCCGCCGCGCCCGCGCCGGTGATGATCTGTCGGCGCATCAGGCCTCCCCGCGCATCGCGGGCACCAGCAGTCCGACATTGTGCCGCACCATCGCCTCGAAGGTCGGGGCGGTGCCGTTCGGCGGCGACAGCGCGTCGGCATGGAGCCGGCCGCGCACCCGCACGCCCGCCTCCTGCGCCAGGCGCTGCAGCGTCGCCGGCGAGGTCGCGCTCTCGACGAAGACCGCCGTGATGGCTTCGGCGCGGACCTGGCGGATCAGCCGCGCCACCTCCGCCGCGGAGGCCTCGGCTGCGCTGGACAGGCCCTGCGGCGCCATGAACTGGATGCCGTAGGCGGCGCCGAAGTAGCCGAAGGCGTCGTGCGAGGTGATGACCCTGCGCCGCGCCTCCGGCACCGTCGCCACCTGCGCGCGCACCCAGGCATCGAGCGCGCCGAGGCGCCCGGCATAGGCCTCCGCGCCGCGCTCGATGGCCGCGGCGCCGGCCGGATCCGCGGCGACGAGGCCGCGCGCGATGGTGCGCACGTAGCTCTGCGCCAGCCGCAGGTCCTGCCAGGCATGCGGGTCGGCGACGCGGCGCGGGCCGACGCCGTGCTGCGTGCGCCGCTCGGTCGGGCCGTGGCCGTGCGCGTGCGCCTCCATGCTGCGCGGCGTGATGCCCTCCGTCGCCGTGACCATGATCGGCTGGCGCGGCCCGCCGGCGGCGCGCGCCAGGCGGTCGAACCAAAGATCGAAGCCGAGCCCGTTGCGCACGAGCACGGCGGCGCCGCGCAGCGCCTCCGCATCCGAGGGGCGCGGCTGGAAGCTGTGCGCGTCGGTGTCCGGTCCAGCGATGACGCGCAGCGCGACGCGGTTGCCGGCGATCTCGCGCACCATGTCGCCGAGGATGCTGAAGGAGGCGACCACGGCCGTGCGATCCTGCGCCGCGGCGAGACACGGCGCGAGGCCGAGGAGAGGGAGGGCGAGAAGGGAGCGGCGGTGCACGGCCCAGGTCTCCAGAATGTTATATCATAACATTTCACGGCGCCGCGCATCTTGCAACCCCACCCGGGCGGCCTACCCGCGCCGGAACAGCCGCCGCAGCCGGCCGAGCAGCCCGCTACCCGGATCCGCCGTGCGGCCGGGCAGCCGCTGATGCGTCACATGCGGGCGGCGCGCCGGCGGTGGCAGGGCGCTCGCCACGGTGTGCCGCCCCTCGTCCCCGGCCTCGATCAGCCGGAGTTCGAGCGCAAGGACCTGGGTCACCGCCTCGGCAGGCTCCGCGCGCTGCAGCGCCTCGGCCGTCGCCCGCGCGTCGTCATGCGCGCCGGCACGGCGCAGCGCATCGACCACGCGCACCGTCTGCTCCGCATCGAGCGCGGGCCCGGCGCGCCACAGCGCCACCGCCTCCAGCCGCCAGGCGCGGGCAAGGTCGGCGTGGTTCAGGTCGTCCGCCACCCAGGCCGCCTGCAGCGTCGCCTCGGCCGCGGCGTGCAGCGCCCCGGTCTCCTCCAGCACATGCGCCCAGGCGAGGAAGCGGCGGCCCAGTGGCGGATGGCTCGAATCGGCGAGCAGGGCGCGGAACGGCGCCGCGCTCACCGCCTGCGCGGCGGCCGGGTGCGCCTTGGCGATCGACGGCGCGGCATAGCCGCAGCGCGGACACTGCTGCAGCCACCACCGCATGGTGCCGCGCACCGGCTCGCCGGGGCGGAGATCGAGGTCGGGCGCCTGCTCCGGCGGGCTCGGGCGGAACGGCGGCTGGTGGCTGGCCGTGCCGCAGACGGCGCAGACCATCTGCGGCTCACCCGCGCTGGGGCGGGAACTGGCGGGGGAAGGGGCGGGCATCGACGGAAGGTAGGCGCGGCGAGGCGAAAGGCGAAGGGGGGCGGGGCTCGGCGCCGCGAACCGTGTCGGGCCCGGCCGCATGATCCGTGCGCGGGCCGCGCCCCGGCGATGCCGCTGTTGCCCGCCGGCCGGGGGCCGGACTATGTGGAATTCGATGCCCCGCGGCGACCTCTTCCCCGACATCGCGCCCTTCGAGACCGGCCTGCTGCCGCTGTCGGGCGGGCACGTCATGTACTGGGAGCAGGTCGGCAACCCGCGCGGCCAGCCGGTGCTGTTCCTGCA